>ENA-ORXR01000873-ORXR01000873.1-marine-metagenome-genome-assembly--contig:-NODE-873-length-36319-cov-61.750869_pt1 | contig 36319 bp, 34 predicted proteins | sample MGYA00237866_ERZ511479 | MGnify/ENA metagenome assembly ERZ511479
AGGATTTTTTGGTGAAGAGTCATTTTAAAAGAAATACTCAAAAAAGTAAATAAATTTGTGAAACAGTGTATTAGGTATCAGGACATTTTGATTAATTCATTTTTACAAATCGCTTGACCGCTACATGTTGCGCTGATTGTAATTGAATAATATAAATGCCTGAAGGCAATTTATTCGTATTAAAATGAATGTAATCAGTGTTTTGTGCAATTTTATTTGTATAAATTAATTGCCCTGTTTTATCGTAAATGCTTAAGTTGCCATTCGGTATTTCTTTTTTCCATTCAATATAAATATCGTCATTAGTTGGGTTAGGATAGGCTCGAATTTGGTCGTTATCAACTACCGGATTTTGATTACTGACAACCATACCCGATGCGTCATAAATTGTAATATCATCCAAATAAAATCCATCTTGATGAGGTTCTGTATTGTCTCCATAAGCGACAAAACGAATGGAGACTTGGGGCGAATCGCCATATTCAGACAGGTCAATTTGTTCCCGTATCCATTCTTTTTGAAATCCGTCGTATAAGGGTGCTTGTGCGGGTTGTTCGCTCAGTGCGCCGAGGAAAGACGAAACGATTGAGACACCGGGTTTGGTGTTTTCGGTACAAAGGTCTTCCCATGTAGTACTGTCGGTGCTGATTTGAATTTGAACATAATCAAATATGCGACTAATATCCCATTTTGAATAATATTCTAAAATCGGATGTGTAATATCTGTCAAGTCTATTTCGGATAATACTAATTCGTGTTTGTCCGATAAAGAGTTGCCATTCGGCGAATCGGTAATACAACCGTTTTCTTTATAACCGACTGTCTGGTCGATGCCCCAATCGGTCTGCCAATCGTCGAGAGTAGCACAGTCGTCGGAGAAAATAACGGGAGCATTATAGAGCTTACTTATTGTGGTGGTGGAGAGGTCGCTGATGCCGTTGTTAAGTGTTACTTCAAAGTCGATAAATGTATCGTCCGGTGTGTTTTCGTCAAGCGTAATGTCGGTAGATACGGTTGCGAAATTAGCATCTGTAAGCATTGCCGTTGTCATCGTAGGTGTAGTTATATTTTGTATATAAGGACTATTTGAGCTGATAGAAACGGTGAATTGACCTGCTGTTTTACTAAGATGTTGTATGTTGAATGTCAGTTGGTTATCGCTTTTTGAAAGCCCAAAAGGAGTCATGTCATGCAGTGTGCCAAAATTGGCAGCACTGGCGGCAAGCTGGAGCGAAGGGCGGAGTTGCTGCTGGCATTGAGAGAGAATTAAGAGCGGATAGGGCCAGAAACCACCTTGCCCCGCGTGACCGATTTCGGGAGTCCATGCGAGTATGCCTTTTTCGCCATAAAACCAGTCGTCAGAAGTGCCATTAGCAGGATATATAACGTCATGACCACTACCATAAACATAGCGATTGTGCTTGCACATATCTTCGCCGAGTTCGTCAAAAAGTTCTGCTTCCGGCACTTGACTTTGATGCCCCCAAGGGCTTAGAAGTAGGTTGGAATAAGTATGATTGTTAAAGGCATTGACGAAGTTGTGTTTTTCTACAAAACTGCGAATCGTTTGTGTTTCGGGTTCAGAAAAAGGAGCAGTACCTCTATATAAATTGCTGAAAGAGTTGGTGCTTGAACCGTTGCCTTCCCATTCGTAACTGTAGTTCCGATTGAGGTCAACGCCAAAACTGCCGTTGCCATTGTTGCGTCTGTTTTTTCGCCAAAGTCCGCCACCTTCGGGTTCTATGCTTTGGTTGTAGATATATCCGTCAGGATTGATGACCGGAATGAAATACATCTCCGTATTGTCCACGAGATTTTTTATGTAGTCATTTGTTTCGTAATTTTCAAGCAAAACCCACAAGTAGTATTGCAAATTCATCATCGAAATCGGCTCACGGGCATGATGTATGCCTGTATATAAAACTTCCGCTTCGTCTTCGTCAATATTGGGATTGTCTGATACTTTTACATAATAAATAGGTCTGCCTTCGTGAGTGAGAAGCGTATCGTCGGCAGGTGCTTTTTGACTAATCAAATCTGGATACATCGTTGCCATTTTATCCAAATCATCCAACAATTCCTGATAAGTAGTGAAACCACCCATACTGCCCATATTGAAGTTTTGTGGTACTGGAAATGTCCTGTCTTCGCAGAGCGTTTCATCAAGAGATTTATTAAGCGTAGCAGCTTTTGCCTGTTCTAATGCAGCTATTGCTTGAGGGAGTTCGGCGCGATTGCGCTCTATATGATGATGAGTTAGGTCTTCAATTAAGACATTGGTTGTCAGACCATTATTGCGAATATCATCATACTCACGTTCCGATAAATCTAAGGTCAAAAAACGTTGTCCGTCACGTACTTCGGCATGGATACCGCATTGCAAATCAATACCGAGTTCGGCAATTTTTGCAATGTCAGATTCATCATTAATCGTGATTTCGACTTTTTTATAAATTGGTTGATTCGATTGAGCGAAGTTATAATTTGAAATGAAAAAAATGAGGAGGAGCGCGATTGTTGCCTTCATAGTATATTGTTTTTTATATAAAAATAATTTGTAAAAATACACTTTTAAAAGGACTTATTCGACTTATCGAAGATAGTATCAAAGAGGAAGATAAGCATGATAAATCCCTTTCGGATAGGTCGCTAAAAACTGTTCGGCAGTTTCACGGACGCTTGTTTCTACGGGACGAAATTCAAAGCCAATAGCGTTTTTTATATTGCTATTATCATAATGAGAAGTGTGTGTCGTATTGCGAATACTCTCTCGTGTCAATAAAGGCCTGGATTGGGTTAAGCGACTTCGTAACCATTCCAATCGACAAAGCATCCCCATTGACCAAGCACTTATTGCTTTTGTCGGAGGAGAGGTTTTCAGCCAAGTAGCACTCAAGGTCATGAAATCTCGCCATGACATATTTTCACTGTTCAAAATAAAACGTTTTCCTTCTATCGGGCTATTCATCAGGGCAATCATTGCCTGTGCCACGTCGCGTACATCTACGTAGCCTGTTCCGCCTGCGGGATAATATTTCATGCCTCTGCTCAATCGCTCAAATATAGCCGCCGACCCTTTTTTCCAATACCCGCTACCGAGTATCATGGAGGGATTGACGACGACGACATTCAAGCCTTCTGCCATGCCTCGCCATACCTCACATTCGGCTCGAAATTTACTGATGGCATAATTGGAATTGAGTTTGCTTTCTGTCCATTTTGCAGATTCGTCTATGTATTCTGTATCTTCTGCGTCTTCTTCTCGCCCCAGCGCGGCGATACTACTTACATGTAATAAACGATTGATTTTCAGGGATAAAGCAAGGTTGACGACATTGGCTGTGCCTTGTATATTGATGTCAAACATTCGTTCTCTATCTCGCGAATCAAAAGAAATCATTGCTGCCGAATGATAGACACAATCCACGCCTGACATGGCTGTTTCCAAAGTCGAAACATCCAAAATATCTCCCTCTATCCATTCGACTTTATCGGCAATATTTTCGACGAGATTCATCGGACTATTCGGGCGTTTCAGCGCGCGTACAGTCACGCCGTCACGAACGAGATACCGCAATAAATACGCACCGACAAGTCCCGTTGCTCCTGTAACAAAAGTGATTGGTGTTTGCATATAATTGTATGATTGTTTGATTGTGAAATTGTATGGTTGTAGAATGTTGATTATTTATTTCAATCTCGGAATTAGGGCGAACGAAAAGTCGTTTCTGTGATGTGTAAATATGTTGATTTTTAGATTTTAGGGGAGTCCACTCGACGGACATTTTTAAAATGTCAGGCGAGATATATTTCTGTTCTAATTTGAATAATTATTTAAAATATCAATTTATTTAATATTTACAATGAATTGATTTTAAGTAAATAATGAAAAAATGTTGTCGCCTGACATTTTACAAATGTCCACCGACTTACGTTTATTTTCCAGTTAAAAAACATACTACAAGAACGACTTTTCGTTCACCCTGACCTTGCAATTATATAATTTCAGAATTTGTGTTTACACTTAATGTGCGACAAAACCGATTTGCAAACTTAATAAAAAATTAGGGAGGACTTCGTGATCAATACTTCTCAAACCGCGATTAAAGAATATCTCATTAAAAAGGAATTCATTGTCATCAAAATTGAGTGAGGCATCAGTGGGAACATTGCCATTATAATAGGTGGCTTTGACTCCAATACCAAAGGCTAAATCAACGGCAAAACGTTTGGTAGAAACATCATTGGTCAATCCAATTTTGGGCATAAAACCTATAGTGCTTCGGTTGGATTCGAAGTCCAATCGTTCTTGATATGCGCCACCTTCGCGCCAGAAATTTCTTGTTCCGTAATTGCGAACATATTTGTACAATACTTCGGTTGAAATGTATTGTTTTCTGCCACGTTTGGCATTCTCGCTCAAGTAGAGTTTCAGTTCTGAACGTGAGCGAATCCCCCAAATATTGCTCACCGGACTGGAATAAATATAACCCAATTGTTGCTGAATAGCAACGCGAGGTTTGAAGATATACTCAACGGCGGGCTGTATGGCAGGTTCGCCGTCCACATGACTTGAAAGGGAGTATTTGATAATTACTTTTTGTAAAAATGGCGTTTTTTCGTTGACTTCCTGCGCGATAGCAATATTGTACAATAATAAGCACGATAAAGTACTCAATACACAATTTTTCAATAATTTATACTTCATTTTTGTTTTTCATTTGAAATTGCAATACAAGATTACAACCTGTATTTGAATGAGGATATTTGTACAATATTATTAATACACTGTTTTATAAATTTATTTACATTTTTTGACGTTTATTTTGAAATGAATCGAATCAAAAATGACGCGAATACTCACTGTATTTAAGGATTTTTTGGTGAAGAGTCATTTTAAAAGAAATACTCAAAAAAGTAAATAAATTTGTGAAACAGTGTATTAATATCGGTATAATCAAATTGATATAAATTATCCGTTCCTACTGCAATCAACAAACCATCCAAAGGAATCACATCAAAAGCATTAACAGGAATATTCCCGATGGGTTCAATACCTGTTCGTGGTGTGCTAACACCGAATACCTGAATGCCGACTTCTTGCGGTTTGTCCGGTTCTCTTAGATAGAAGGTTTTAGATAGATTAAGTAGTGAGACAAAAATAAACTAACAACATTTTGAACCACTAAGCGCACTAAAGACACTAAATCGAATTAACGAAAAAGGACACAATAAGCTAATAATCAACATATTAGTAACGATAAAACAATAACTTCCCGATTTGGACGGTTTCTTTTGCGCTTAGTGGTTCAATATTTTTGTATAACTACTTATCAAAGGTAAATAGATAATCGCCAAGGATATTCATTGTTGCGAGTGAACCAGAAGTACCACTGTCGGAGGAAGCAGGTGAGGCACTGTCAAAATCACTACATTGGAAAAACAAAAGTGTAAGTAGAGATAATATAATTGCGGTATATATTTTTTTCATAATAATTTTAAATTAGAAGTGTGAGGAGTTATTGCTGACAGGCAGGGTTTTCTAACATGACGGTTTCCCATTTCATAACAAGCCCTTTGGACGGATTCACACATTCAAAATAACCATTATGAAAAATAGGATAAGACTGCGGTATTTCCGCATAAACATCTGCAATACGGTCTATTTCAATGACATTATTCATATCGCTAATGTCTATGGTCAGCAGGTCACGAAAATTGTCGGCATACATAAGGTTGCCTTTGATAATGATGTCTTTGTTGCCGGGAATTTGGATAAAACCGATGCGGCTGGGTTCTGCGGGATTTGTATTGTCAATAATGTGTACGCCTCGCCCTTGCTCGCCCACATATATGAGGTCATCTTTGTAATAAATTTTTCCCAGTTGGTTAATCGGTTGTGGAGAAAGGCTTTTAATGGTATCCGCTTCTTCCATTGAAATGTAAACGGGACGCAGCCCTTCTGCTGTGAAATTTTCAACGCTTTCATCGTAAGTGTCACAAGAAAATACACAAACAATGAGCATAAGTGAAGCGAAAAATAAACTTATTTTCTTCATAATCGTATATCATTTTTAGATTTTCTTAACAAAAATAATGCCTTTTTAATCCATGTTGCAGACGAATGAAAAATTCCAAAAAACAAATTTCAAATTCCAATTCAGGCATATTTTACGCAATATTTTTGAAATTTAGAATTTGCTCCAGTTGGTGATTTATCTGCAACTTGAGTTTTTTACAACTTGTTGATGCCTTGGGTTTGGTCTTTTGATTTGGAAAATGCATAGTTTCTTGATTTTCATTCCTTACTGTCATTTGTCAAACATTTTTTTATTATTGAAAATCATAAATTAAATTTTCCTGATTGTAACGGATTGCGGTGATTATCAAATTTGTATTTAAAATTGAGCTTTTTCCACCCCCTTCCCCCTCCAAAGGGGGGATTTTCGCTGCGCGAAAAGACGCTTATATCTATATTTCCCCCTTTGGAGGGGGCGAAGGGGGTGGAAAATGTGTTATCACCGCAAAGTGTTACAATCAGAAATTTTCTGATTCAAAACTTAATGAATATAAATAATATGCTCAGATTTTTCATACTTATTTTATCCCTCATTTTATCATCTCCATTAAATGCCCAAACTGTCCAAGATGTAAAAATTGTAGGTTGTAAGAAAACGAAAATAGACCATTTGGAGCGTTTTTTATGTGTACATGAAGGCGAGGAGTTTGACTCTACAAACTTGAAGCTGGATGAGCAGGTGCTTCGCAATTTGGATATATTTTCGGGAGTCAATTCGGTGGTACGTGATACCATCGATGGGATTGTGGTGGAGTATCAACTTAAAGAACGGATAACGTTGATTCCGATAGGAAAAGTCGGTGGTGCAGACGGAAATATCACGCTTCAGCTCGGTGTGATCGATTACAATTTCATGGGCAATGGCAGCATAGCAAGTGCTTATTACAGGTATTATGATAGGCATACATTTCATGCTTATTTGAAAACGCCTTATATTAAAAAATCGCGGTGGGGATACTCGGTGAGTCTGTTGAAACAATCGACGCTCGAACCGCTTAAATTTCCCGAACAAGATCTCAGGTATAAATATGATTTGCTGACCTTGGAATTGTTGGGAAGGTATGAATTTAGTTTTAATAATTACCTTGAATTTGGGCTTGCGCCTTTACATGAAAAATACGCGCCTGAAAAGCCCGAAGAGGTGATTTCCGAACAAGCGATTTCTATTAATACACCCAAATTTTTATCAAAAATATTATACACCTACAATCGCGTTAATTACTTTAATGAATACCGCGACGGCTTTTCCAATTTTGCTTGTTTTGAGGTCAGTACTGCGCCGGAAGTAGATGACAATGTATTCTGGAAATTTCAAAATACGACTGCCTATTACAAGCGTGTAGGCAAGCGCGGCAATTTTGCTTTTCGTCTCAATCTTGGTATTTCGGATAATGATTACACACCCTTTCCTTCTTTTGTTTTGGACAATTACATCAATGTGCGTGGGGCAGGGGATAGGGTGCTGCGTGGTTCGAAGGAGGTGAGTTTTAATTCGGAGTATCGACACACTATTTTTGAACGAAAAATCGGCGCAATACAGCTTGTTCCGTTTTTTGATTTTGGGGCTTTGGCTTTGTCGGCAGAGTCGATATCTACGATACAAAAACGTCAAAATCAAGCATTGTTTGGAGGTTTGGGTGTACGGATAAGTGTACGACGAATTTCTAATTTGATCGTTCGGTTGGATTTTTCAAAAGACTTGCGAAATCTCGAAAATAGTGGTTTTGGTTTTGGGCTTGGGCAGTATTTTTAAGTGAGTGGTGGGTGGCGAGTAGCGAGAATGTGTAGCGAAGCGAGTAGTGTATAACGAAAAAAAAGCGATGTCAACCTAAGTCAACATCACTTCAGTAAAGGTCTAAATTACTTAGTTCTTAATTACCTACTCTGATTGAGTTGGTGTATATATTGTGCGTACTGCTCGTCAAGTTTGTCATTGTCCGAGACATATCTGCGCTGTATGTCATTTAATTCGTTGCGAGACAAGCGACTAATATCAATACCGTATTCGTTGATGATTTCGGCAATGCTTTCTTCGCTACGTTGCTGTTGACGAACTTGGTCATGCTCATCAATTCTGTTTTTTAATTTATCGAAAATGGAATTCGGTACGTTAGGATTGTCTTTGTGTTGTTCTTTAGCTTCTCTGAGTTTACCTCTAAGTAAATCTTTAAGTCTGAGTGGTTTTTCGCCTTTGGATCTTCTATTTTTATTCACTTGGTGAATATCAGACAATTTACCTTTTAGAAAATCAAATACGTTTGGGTCTGCAGTTGGCTCGTTTGGATTGTCGCGATTACCTTTTTGGATGTCGCTGATCGTGTTTTGCAACAAATCCAGAATATTAACTTTTGCCATTTAATAGAATTTGGTTGTGATTGAAAAGTTAGAAATGTTTATCATTCTTTCCGACCACAAAGAAACAAAAAGTAACGGAAAATTTATAACAAAAAAACACATTTGCTACATTCTTAATCTGTTATGTGCAGTGAGTCGGGTTTATTTTTGATATATTTTTAATTTAAATTATCATTGTTTCTATGAGAAGGCGAATAAAAAAAGCCTCCGATGTAAATCGGAGGCTTGTATTTTTGAATATAAAACTTAATTTATTAAGTTTTATTTATCATCATCATCGCCGTCTTTCATTTGCTCTTTAAGCTCTGAAAATACGTCTAAATCACCAAGTGTTTCGCGGTCAATCTTCGTGTTTTGCTTTTTGATAGTCTTACGAACTTCATCTTTTTCTTTTCTCTTCTCTGCTTTTTCGGTTTCCTGACCTTCTCTACGTTGGTCATCGAGGTAGCGAGAGTGAGACACCAAGATACGCTTGTCGTCGCGATTGAATTCCAATACTTTGACATATACAATTTCTTCGGTTGCTGCGAAAGTATTGTCTTCTTTCTTCATGTGTTTTTTAGGTGCGAAAGCTTCCAGACCATAAGGCAATTGGACGATAGCACCTCTGTCATCTACACGCAATACAGTAGCTTCGTGGTATGAACCGACTGGGAAAACCGTCTCGAAAGTATCCCAAGGATTTTCTTCGAGTTGTTTGTGTCCGAGTGAGAGTTTGCGACTCTGCTTGTCGATTTCTTCGATGGTAATATCAAGATTTTGTCCTTTCTTGACGTATTCGCTTGGATGCGAATAACGTTTTGTCCAAGACAAGTCGGAGATGTGTACCATGCCACCGATGCCTTCCTGCAATTCGATGAATACGCCATAAGGGGTAAGGTTTTTGACCAAACCTGTGTGGCGACTATTAATCGGAAATTGTGTTTCGATTTCATCCCATGGGTCAGGAGTCAATTGCTTGAGACTGAGTGACATTTTTCGGTCATCACGATCAACTGTGACAACTTTTGCGTCGTGCATTTCTCCGATTTTGAAATGGTCTTTGGCATTGACCATTTGGCTACTCCAAGAAACTTCTGAAACGTGAATTAAGCCCTCAACACCCGGTTGAATTTCAAGAAACGCACCGTAGTCTTCGATATTGACAATTTTACCATTAACGGTAGAACCTTCTTTAATCGTTTCTGGTAAAACATCCCATGGATGTGGTTGTAATTGCTTGAGACCGAGTGAGATACGTTTTTTGTTGTCATCAAAATCAAGTACAACAACGTTGATTTTGTCGTTGATTTTGAGAATCTCGCTTGGATGTGAGATACGCCCCCACGAAATATCCGTGATGTAAAGCAGCCCATCAACACCTCCCAAATCAAGGAATGCACCGAAGTCAGTAATGTTCTTAACTGTACCTTCAAGTACCTGACCTTTTTCGAGATCAGCCATGATTTTCTGGCGTTGTTCTTCAAGGTCACTTTCAATCAATGCTTTGTGAGAAACAACGGCATTTTTAATCGCCTCATTTACTTTGACGACCTTAAATTCCATTTTCTTACCGACATATCCGTCATAATCTACGACAGGTTTGATGTCAATCTGTGAACCGGGTAAGAAGGTTTCGAGACCACCTGCATCGACTATCAGACCACCTTTGGTTTTGCTGACAATCACACCTTCTATAGTCGTTCCTTCTTCAAACGAACGAACAATAGCTTCCCAAGTACGCAAGAGTTTTGCCTTACGACGAGAAAGTACTAATTGCCCTTTGGCATCTTCTCTGGCTTCTATATAGACTTCTACTTCAGAGCCTATTTTTACTTCTCTGCCACGCAAATCAGATGCAGAAAGCATACCGTCAGATTTGTAATTCAAATCCAGTAAGACTACACCTGTTTCCTCATTGATATGAGAGATTTTTCCTTTAACGATTTCATTTTCGTTAATGAAATTCAACTCTTCTTCATATTGTTTGAGTTGCTCTTTGAATTCCTCTGGTGTGTAATTGAGTTCATCTTTAGCTCCTTTTTCCCAATTGAAGTCATCGTGAGCAGTAGCAACGTTTAAATCGTCACCTAAGTCGATTTCAATAAGTTCAGGTGTATAGTCACCCTTGTCTTCCTCAATTGTCTTTACTACAACAACAGCGTCATCTTTAGGTGCTTCTGCTTCTACTATGATGCTCTCAGTAGTTTCGGTCTGGGGTGTTTCTGCGGTATCAGTGGCAACCTCTTTTGGTTGTTCCTGATTTTGATCCAAATTATTCTCTTCCATAGAGATTGAATTGGTTTAAAATGTGAAAAAATATGATTAAAAAAAGTGGAAAGAATAGTGTCTGGTAATTAGACTTGAGGCAATTTAATTTGACATAAATTTTAATCCTCTTCTACCCACGTTATATTCAAAGAAATCGGCTCTTATATATGAGCTGATTTTTTGAGCGCACAAAGATACGATTTTTTATTAAATTACGTTATAGTGCGCTAAAAATTTATTTATTATCTGATGTTACGCAAAATGTTTGTTTTGTATATCCAACTGCATTTTCACTAAAATAGTCCGCAGCTTGTCAGTCCACAGACCGCAGTTGAACGCGAGCGTGTTTCACGTCTATCTGCGGACTGTCCAACTGCGGACTGATAGCCAAAAGTAACAATTGAAGCGAAATGCTTCGTACCGACGAATTTACAGGCTGACCGCGAATACCGTTTCTAAAATGGTAAGTGAAAGAAATTGAATAACTTGTTCCATTATACTTGTTCTTTTTCCTTTATACTTCACCAAATTCTCCTTAATCCCGATAGCTATACGGCTTTTGCACTGAAAAAAAATCATAAATAATTGATTATAAATAATTTAAAAATTAATGAAAAATGTATTTTGATGAAAAAACGCTAATTTTGCTTCATTTTAAGAAAAAAAATAAAGTATAAGATTTTGATTTACATTGAAATACATATTTTTCGCGGTGCAAAAGCCGTATAGCTATCGGGAGAAGATGTAGCGTTTGTTATCTTTTCATCCCTAAACCAATAAACTCCCCTTCCCAATTTCCTTCAATCGTCGAATGGCTTTCGTTGGATTATCAGCTTTAAAAACGCTACTTCCTGCCACCAAAATATCTGCTCCGGCTTGTAGCAATGATTCTGCATTTTGCAGTCCTACACCACCGTCAATTTCGATTTTTGCAGGTAGATTGCGGGTGATGAGTCGTTCTTTAAGTTGCTCGACTTTTTTGAGGGTGCGATAAATGAATTTTTGTCCACCGAAACCCGGATTGACTGACATTATTAAGACCATACTTGCCTCTTCCAGTACATCTTCCAAGACCGTAATCGGTGTACCCGGATTGATAGCTACGCCTGCCTGTGCGCCCGTTTCGCGTATCTGCGCGAGTGTGCGATGTATGTGCGGACAGGCTTCGTAATGCACCGTAATGACATCCGCTCCGGCTTCGCGGAATTGTTCGATATATTTTTCCGGTTCGAGTATCATCAGGTGTACATCGAGTGGCTTTTTAGCAATCGTTTTTATCTGTTTGATGATAAACTGTCCAAAAGAAATATTAGGCACAAAACGCCCATCCATCACATCCAAGTGAAACCAATCGGCATTGGAAGTATTGATGAGTTCGACCGCTTTATGCAAGTGCATGAAATCCGCAGCAAGTAAAGAAGGTGCAATTAAATGTTTCATAGTTAGTGATTGGTGATTTAGTGATTAGTGATTGGGTGGACGCGAGGATAGCTTTATATGTCAGACCAGTCACTAATCACCAATCATTATTATCTAGGGTGCAGGACAAATTTTTAATCTGCCTCGTACCGACGACTTTAGCCGTCGCGGGAAAGTACCGAGCCACTTGACGGCTAAAGTCGTCAGTACAGTGGCATTTCAAAATAAAATTAAAAATTTGTCCTGCACCCATTATCTAATAGTTTCTTTAAATATTACGCCATAATCCTCCAATTCTTTTAATACCGGCGTATAAACCTCTTCCATAACAGGAATATTCACGCCGGTAGATTTGATTTTACCGAGCATAATGAGTTTTACAAAAATACCGAGTGGCAATCCGACAAGACGCGACATCGCGGTATCTACCGAGTCGTTTCCTTCGAGTACCATCGTGGAAATGAGTGATTCCGATTTACCATTGAGCTTGTAGTCAAACTCGTGTTGCATGATAATCATGTCTTTGTCATCGGATTCGAGTGTCCATTTTTGCTGGAGGAGGTGTTGAAGAATTTGAGCAGGAGTGGCTTTAATTAAACCGATTTTAGAACGATCAAAAATACCGAGCCATTCTAATTTTTTAATCACATCAGAATCTTTATCAATTTTCAGCATTTTTGCTACACGTTCTTTCAAAGTGTTATTTCCTTCATTTCGAGGGAGATAGCCATCAACCAATTGGTGATAAGTCAGATTTTTAGAACCAATAATCGGGTATGTATCGTCCGTCAAACCAATCTGTACGAGTGCATTCCAAGCATCACAATAGCCTTTACAACGCAATGTACCACGCAGCAAACTTGGGATTTTTTCCAAACCATAAGTCGTGCGATAGAGCAGCGAACTACGATTCGGGTAGGCTTCGTATTCGCCCATACCCGGTACGTCTATGAGTTCGTATTGTGAAAAAAGGCGATGATATGGGATGTGTTTGTAATGTCCGTCTTCGATATATTGTGCCGTGCCTTGCCCGGCGAGTACCACGTTGCGCGGATTCCATGTGAATTTGTAATGCCAGGGATTGGTGTCACTTTCGGGCGCAATCAAACCACCTGCATAGGAGCGAAAAGCGGTCAATTCCGCACCTTTTTCCCGCAATTCATTGATGGTTTGCATGGCAGACATGTGGTCGATGCCGGGGTCAAGCCCCATTTCTCCCATAAAAATCAACTCGGCGGATTTCACTTGTTCGCCCAAGCGATACATGTCGCGTGAGATGTAGGAAGCCGTCACAAGGTGTTTTTTGTATTTGATACAATCCTTTGCTACCTTGATATGCAGGTGCGCGGGCAGCAGCGATACCACCACATCATTGCGCTCTATGATGTCGCGGCGGTCATTGGGTTTCATCACGTCGAGCCAAGTCCCTCTGCCGTGCGCATGTCCGCCCACTTTTTGTTCGGCTACTTCTGGGTCGGCATCGGCTACGGTGACAAACCAATTGTGCTTTTCAGCTTCTTTGAGTGTGTAGTTTATGAGGGCTGTCGCCGAGCGACCCGCGCCTATGATTAAGATATTTTTCAAAATTTGTAATGTGTTTTTGAATCAATGAAAATGAAAAGAATTTCAAATAGAAGTGAAAATCACAAATTTCTTCTATCTTTGAAGCCCTTTTTTTAAAAGTCAGACTATTTTCTTGCAAATTGAAATGAAAAAATGTTGCCTGACTTTTCGGACAGTGAAGCGGTTTTAAAAAATAGAAAGGGCAAATTTAAAATAATAAATGAAAATACTTAGTTTAAATGCCAATATAGAGGTCTATGAAAGTGCTGAAGTATTGCCGAAGGCAGATAAAAAACTGTTGAAAGCAGCAAAAAAAGCGATGAAAGATGCTTATTCGCCTTATTCCAAATTCAAAGTTGGAGCAGCCTTGCGGCTCAAAAATGGCAAAGTTATCATTGGCAGTAATCAGGAAAATGCGGCATTCCCGGTAACATTATGTGCAGAGCGTGTGGCAATATTTGCAGCGGCAGCCCAATATCCAAATGAGCCGATAGAAGCCATAGCGATTAGTGCGGAAAGTGGTAGTCGTACAGTCGATAAACCCGTAACACCTTGTGGCTCGTGCCGACAGGTGATACATGAAAGTGAGTATCGTTTCAACCACCCTATTCGCGTTATTTTGCATGGTAAAACGGGCGAAGTGTATGTCTTAAATACGATAAAAGATATTTTACCTTTGACTTTTGACGCGCATTTTTTGTAGGATTAGTCGGTGGTCGATAGTCCGTAGTCGATAGCTGGACGCAAGTAAGTTTGATTACAGGTACCTTCTTTTTATCGTCTTAATGAAGTTTTTGGCAGTAGAAACTTTGTTTTCGTCTGTCCAATTATTTTTTGTAATAATATTTTTCTCCAAATAAGCTCTCGCCTCGTCCATACTACCCAAACCATCTAATGCTTCAATAGCTTCATCGAAAGCCGAACTATTCTTGCCAAATAATTCATTAATAATCAGAAATTTATCTCCAACCCCCCAAGCTAATTTGAGATTAGAAATCGGACGCTCACCCAATTTTTGTGACAAATCTCTCGTCGCTTCCTGCTCAAATAATTCGTTGAATGTAGTATTAAAAGTGGTAGGAGACACTCTTGCCTTAGGAAGTTGAAAGTCAAATTTTTTGGCTGAAGATGTTTCTTCCGGCACAGACGCAGAGACAGTTTCGGGAGCGGTGTAAGTTTGTTGAGTAATAGGTGTTTCTACTATTTCGGGCGCAGGATTTGGCGCGGGCGCGGGAGTTGCGACCACTTGTGCAGATGTAGTTGTAGTCGGCGTTTTTACTCTTGGAATCGAAATGGAGGCAGGAGTATTATTGGATTGTTCTTTATACCAAAAACAATCATAAAGTTTGGAGATATAATCCAACATCAGTTTGCGTTCTATTGGACTTAGCTGATAGTCGTCTTGTATGCCTTGATACAATAAATTAATTTTGTCGAGATACGTTTTTGCCTTTGTGAAATTCATGTTTTAATTAATGCTGAATTGTGAATGATGAAATAAGGGGATAAATGATAAATGCTATTATCTTTGCAACGAAAGTGCCAAAAATACTACATTTTATTGAGTTTACTTAGTTTATACAGTTTTGCCATAGGCAAAACTCTGACCACTTAGTAAACTATATAAACTCAATAAACTAAACCAACGATCAGCCATGTTCTTAGAACCACATTTTAAAAGCCAGCGAAGCGGATGGATAGAGGTCATCTGTGGCTCTATGTTTTCCGGTAAAACAGAGGAACTCATCCGTCGTCTCAAACGCGCACGTATTGCCAATCAGCGTGTTGAGATATTCAAACCTCAAATTGATACGCGCTATGATGATGAAAAAATTGTTTCGCATGATAAAAATCAAATTGTTTCTACGCCGATAGATCATTCAAATGCTCTGTTGACGTTGGCTGAAGAAGTCGATGTGGTGGGTATTGACGAGGCGCAGTTTTTTGATGAAAATCTTACCGAAGTGTGCCAAGAATTGGCACTTAAAGGCATCCGCGTCATCATTGCGGGTTTGGATATGGATTTTCGTGGTAAGCCTTTCGGACCGATGCCCGACTTGCTGGCGGTAGCAGAATATATCACAAAGGTACATGCGATTTGTCAACATTGTGGGAATCTGGCTACGCACTCTTATCGCTTGGTGCAGGATGGCTCAACGGTTGTTTTGGGCGAAAAAGAAAGCTACGAACCGCGTTGTAGGACTTGCTATCAGATGGGTAATATTTTAGACTTTTCAAAAAAGGAAGCAGAAGAGAAGGTATAAGAAGGCTCTCATTTGAAGTGACTAACATACATAAAAAATAGGCATTAAAACAGAAACATAACTAATTCATTTTCAGCTATTTAATCTGCCTTAATGCCTGTTTTTCAATAATATTTATTCAAAAATTTGCTTACTCTGTACACACTACTTTCAAAGGTACACTAATGGATGTTCCGGTATTAATTTGTACAAAATAAATACCTGCGTTCAGTTCTTTTTGGATAGTGTGTGTGCCTTGCTTATCTGTAATATTTGTTTGATATACTGTTTGTCCGAGTGAATTATGTACTTCCAATATAGTACGGTCATTCAAATCTTCTAATACATAATCAATTCTCAATTCTGTATCAAATGGATTAGGGAAAGCAGTCATTTTAATAGTTCTATCAATTACATCTTGAATACCGATAGGTTCGCCTTCATATACTTCCACTCTATCTACGGCTGCTTCTACGAGATGACCATTATTAGATGAAACTTGGTCACTCACTTCAAAAATAATTTGCATGGAAGCAGTAGGATTCTGAAAATAGCTTTTGACATAAACAACAGAAGTTGGTCGCCATTCGCTGAGTGGTTCAGCGATTTCCTCTACGACGACTGTGGTATTACCATCTGTAAGTTTAATTTTAAGGGTATCGTCTAAGGGACCTTGTCCACTTGCTGTTACAAACCAAGTATTATAAGACACCGTAGGGTGTTCCATATTAGTCATATCTGTTGTAGGGGAAGTCAGTATAGTTGTACCATTATCCACATCGTCTAATCCAGCACCTCCACCTCCATTACCGGTGACATAACATTGGTCTCCTACATCATCTGGCAAGTCAACATCAGGGTTTACAAAGCCATTGGCTGTTCCTACAGGTTCGCCACGCTCCCAGATACCTTTTGGGGCGTTGCCACTCACTGTCCAACCTAAGTCCAAAACAAAGTCATCTCTAACACCACGTTCTAAAGCAATAGTCGTGCTGGTGGTACTTGAGATGTCTTGCTCTGCTATCTTGGTCAGGTAACCCCATTTACCAGCAGCAACTTGGTAGGTGTCTCCAATAACTTCAAGGTCAAAATTGCCGGAATTGTCCGTCACAACTTCGTAGCCAATATTATCATTGACAATAGAGACAACAGCATTCTCAATGGGCATATTATCATCAGCACTGACAACTTGGCTGGAAAATTTGTAGGTAGGTCTGGCATCCATTTCAATATCTAAAACAGTGATTTCTCCATTGGCGATAGATACCGAGACGGTTTTTTCTATGTACGCCCGATGTTGAACAGTGACTTCATAAGCACCCGCAGTTGAATATCCCATTTTATAATTACCAGACAAATCAGTGGTTGCTCTTGCTGCCACGGTTGTAAAATCCAATTTCGCTCCTGAGATAACATCGCCCGTAGCAGCATCGGTTACTTTACCTTCAAGATAGGCAGCACGTACATAAGTAGGTTCTAATATGGTTAAAATACCGCCTCCGCCAGCACCTCCATCACGGGTGGAAGCTAAAACAAGACCTGAAGGTAAAAAAGGATAAGCTCCCCAACAGCCATTGGTACGACCATCAGGACCTGCATAAGTGTCGTAATTAGCGACTTCTATCAAATTGTCAGGCTTGTTGCCATCAACAATGATAATACCATCAGTATAATGAGAAATCACCAAAAAATCATTCAAAACATGGGCATTATGAGGAACAACTCCCCTCCCCTCTGTGGCAAGCGGACGAAATAAATCCAACTCTTTAATATCATCCAAATCAGAAATGTCATAAGCTCCTGTGTAAGCATTCTCTAATTCGTCGGTGGTAAATAAGGTATTACCATCGTCAGACAACCAGGCATTGTGGGTAAAGAAAAAAGAGGTGGGTTGGGCTGCCAATACGGTAATATTGCTTTTATCAGATACATCGTGTACCGCGAATACACCACCATAAATATCAGATGTGTACATCATATTATCGCGAGCATAAACATCATGTGCATAGGTGTCCGCTGCAGCACCTGCAAGTGGAGGATTTACAGGATCTTGGTTGAGGTCATAAATCAGAATTCCTCCACTATTGAGGTTGGATCCGGCAACATATAAATATCCAAATTCATCTATATACAGGTTATGTATAATTTCTAAAATACCACCTTGATATTCCGGTTGAAATTCGGTATGCGTTACGCTATCCGGCAAACTACTCAAATCAATAATCGCAACTCCAACACCTGCGCCATAATTGTCAACTCTATCGTGACAAACGTAGGCATAATGTCCCCAAGTTTTTATATCACGCCAAGTAGAAGCAGGACCCGGTACAGTAGCTACCACAACTGCATTGGTAGGATCTGCAAGGCTTACAATGGAGGTTGAGGATTGTAAGCCCATTATGGCGTACTCTGTACTATCGGGTGCTACGTAGCCCCATATATCATTACCGGGCGTACTGTATCGTACTTGGCTTAATTCTGTTAGATTGGTAGCAGGTTGTAGTTGTCCGAAAGCTGTCAGTACACAAGCAACAAATAAACAAGTAAAAACATTTTTCATATTAAAAATTATTAGGAATTTAAATAGGTTTGTAAAATTAACATACAGCCAATGTAGTTATATTTTTGAATTGGACAGCAAATATAGTCTTTTGAATCGACATGTACTGCCACAGTTTTGCAATATTACGATATATTGTCGGTTTTGTAACAATAAAAAAAGCGTACAAAAAATGTAAAATACATTTTTTGTACGCCTTAAAATTTAACGTCAATTTGAATAAAATCTCCTTTAAATCAATATTTTAAACATCAAAATATTTAAAGTTATGATTTTTCTTTATTTTTCTTAAAGTCTCATAAATAAGTCGGATGACATTTTCTATATCTTCTTTATGTGCCATTTCTACGGTCGTGTGCATATAGCGTATCGGCAATGAAATAAGCGCGGAAGGCACACCTTCACTGGAATAAGCGAAAGCATCGGTATCTGTACCCGTGTGGCGTGAGACTGCTTCGCGCTGCAAGGGAATTTTCTTCTTTTCTGCGGCTTCTATGATTAGGTCTTGGAGAATATTGTGTACGGCGGGTGCATAAGTGATAGTCGGTCCTTCACCTGTTTTGATGTCACCAAGTTCTTTCGGAGAGAGCATGGGTGTGTGTGTGTCATGCGTGACATCAGTGACGATGGCAACATCCGGTTTGATTCGATTGGCTATCATTGTCGCACCGCGTAAACCGACTTCTTCTTGTACCGAATTGACAATATAAAGTGAGTACGGAAGTTTGATTTTATTTTTTTTGATGAGTCGCGCAACTTCGGCTATGCAAAATCCACCCATTTTATTGTCCAATGCTCTTCCACAGTAATAACGGTCATTGAGCAATGTCAATTCATCAGGATAAGTCACTACGCAACCTACATCGATCCCCATCTCCAAAACCTCTTCTTTGGTATTCGCCCCTACATCTAAAAAAATGTTTTTGAGTGTAGGCGTTTTATCTTTTTCTTCTCCGCGACGAGTATGGATAGCGGGCCAACCGAAAACGGCATGTACAATACCTTTTTTGGTATGAATATGAACCCGTTTTGACGGTGCTATTTGGTGATCCGAGCCTCCGTTTCTAATGACTTTTATAAATCCTTTATCATCAATGTGATTCACAAACCACGATATTTCATCGGCATGTGCTTCAATCACAACCTTGTAATCTTGACCTGGATTAATGACCCCATAGACTGTACCATAGGTGTCTATCTCATATTCATCAATATACTCACGGATATATGCTAACCAAAGTTTTTGTCCCGGTGCTTCGTGACCTGTCGGAGAGGCATTGTTTAAATATTCAAATAAAAATTCCTCTGATTTTTTTGTTATAATGGACATTCGTTGTTTTCAATATTTTAAAGACGATCAACATCATCTTGTTTGTAAAGCGTTTGCAAAGATAATACTTAGGGATGAAAAAACAATAAACACTCATTAGAATATATACTTCGGCATCCTTATCATATAATTAATAAAATTAATAAATAAGTTACATGATTGTGACAGGACAATCATATAAATTTTACATGCAATTATTTAAATGTCTATACAATGTCTATATTTTAGTATTAAAGTTAAATTTATTCTTACATCAATATATCTACTACACGACGTACACCACTGGTCGCTTTTTCTGCAAAAATGGTCAGGTTAGGATAATCGGAAGCATGGATAGCAGGGCGTGGATCAATAAAATATTTGGGAATGTGCGAGTCGGTATAACCAATCAGTCCTGCAGCCGGATAGACTTGCATTGAAGTACCAATAATGATTAAAATTTCGGCATTCATCGTAATGGTAGCGGCGGCTTCGAGCATGGGTACAGCCTCGCCAAACCATACAATGTGTGGACGTAATTGGAAGCCTTCTTCGCAAGTATCACCGATTTTGATTGGTTTTTCGTAGTCGTATATCAAATCAGGGCGTTGCGTGCTACGCATTTTTTTGAGTTCGCCATGTAGGTGGATGATGTTGGTCGAACCACCCCGCTCGTGTAAGTCATCTACATTCTGCGTAACAATAGTAACGTGGTATTTTTTTTCCAATTCAGCCAATGCTGTGTGGGCAGAATTCGGTTTGACCTCATCAAGCTGGGCGCGACGCTGATTATAAAAATCAAGTACAAGTTCAGGATTTGCGGCAAAGCCTTGTGGTGATGCTACTTGCATCACATCATGTCCTTCCCATAATCCATCTGCATCGCGGAAGGTTTTGATACCACTTTCGGCACTGACACCAGCACCAGTAAGCACGACTATTTTTTTCTTATTCATAGAGGCATGTAGTTTTAAGGCTTTAAATATGATCTTATTATTGTATGCAATTTACTTCTTTTTAACAGGTTTTCCTATCTTTTTGTTCTTTCGTTTACTTTTTTTAGGATAGACAGGCTCGGTAAACACTCGCATGGGTTCTATCGGATTGCCATCGCTCCAAAGTCCCATAAAAGTCTGTTGTTCCGTATTACCAAAAGCATATTCGCAATTTTTATCATAAAAAGAACAGTCCATCAGTGCATCCAGTAATTTCCAATAACAATAATAGTCAATCACATCGGTTTCCGAACGCCTGTAAATAGCTTTCATAATGTAATTCTTACGTTTGAATGCGCTAAACTCCAAATCCATCGCACAAGGCGCAGCATGAGTCACATCCAATTTGGGTTTTTTGCGGTTTTTATCGGCAGGACTGAGAATAAGATTTTTGTGCTTCGCACCTGCTGTATTGTGAATCAACAAAGCCAGATTATCACCCACGATTTTATCTTTTTCGCCTACGATATTGAGGACTTTGATGTCCTCGTCCATATCACCGTAGTTTTTGAGTTGTGCGCCTTTGAATTCAATCGTTCCGGGCTGTATGCCGTACAGGGCTTTGGGTTTGGGCAATCCGTATTCGTCATATTTTACGGCAAAATAAGCTGCAATTTTGCCACCATAAGAATGTCCTGTATAAACGACATTCTCCAATCGCGGTACGATTTTTTGTTCTTTTTCCAAATAAGCTAAAGCATCTTTGATACCTTTCGCACTATTAGGCGCGAATTTTTTGGTGGGAAGAGGAATGAGTAATTTTTTCTGATAACGCGGAAAAATGACAATATTCCCACGGCTTACCAAATGCCTAATCCAAGCTCCGTAAGTCACCGGATTGTGCGCTCCAAAACCATGAATAAAAATCACCACATCTGCACTATCAGGAGTTGGCGACGTAGGCAAATACATCCAGTATCCATCTTCTTTATCGCCATATTCGGCAATAATTTCTATTGATTCATGCTGATATTCCCCCCAGCCTCCAGGTCCGTGTTCGGGTTGGTCGGGTTTTCCACTTTGAGCGGATACATTTGAACTGAGAAAGAGTAATAAAAGGGTATTAATAATAAAAAGATACCGATGGCTAATATTCATATCAAATTGAACAGTTAATTTTTTCTTATTCCTTTAATTCCCATACTTTGAATATTAACAAAGTAAATCATTGATTTTTAATTAAATAAAAATCATTTTTTAATTTATTTAAAATAAAAAACACAATATAACAACTTGATTATCAAATAATTAATCTAATCAATCACCCAATGAGCAAAGCTATTATTCAAAGTCCGGTTATTTCACAAAGTAAAGAAGGCACAATGAATATACCGAATAATTAGACATTAATTTTACGCTATTCTTACTTTACATGAATTCTAATTTTGCTTTGCTCAAATTAATTTCACTATTTTTGCGACATTCGTTTACTCGTTTATTGTATAATTCGTATTTGATATTTTACTTTGCAAAATAAAACGAGCCACGAATCAAACAAGTAAGTGAAAGAAATTAAATAAATTGTTCCATAATGCGCCGTAATTTTTTCTTCTAAAGAATTCAAAAAATCGTTGCATAGCCTAGCTACGGAACTATTTTTTGTGTTTTTTAGAAGGGAAAAGAACAAGCATAATGGGGCAAGTTATTTATTTTCTTTCACTAAGAAAAGAATTTTGAATGAGTAAATATTATCGACATATTCATTCATTCAAAATTCATTCATTCACTCATTTTTTGCCCCAAAAACACAAAAGTTGAGAATATAGATACAAAACAAACCACAACAACATGAGTGACATCAGTGCCAGAAAACCCGTAGGTATCATCGGAGCAGGAAGTTTCGGAACGGCAATAGCCGGATTGATAGCCCTGAATTATCCGGTCATCATCAGTACGCGACGCGAAGAAGTGATGTCAAATATCAATGCCAAGCGTCTTCATATAGGGCAACAAATGCCTGATTTTGTGCAAGCTACAACGAGTATGAAAGAAGTCGCGGAGCAATGCACTTTGATATTTCCCATTGTACCTTCAGAAAATTTCAGGGAAATGATGCGTGAATTTTCGCCCCACTTGCGCCCACATCATATTCTGATTCACGGCACGAAAGGTTTTGATACGACAACACCTTCTAACACAGCAAATTTTAATATAAAACGCAAGGGCATACACACCATGAGCGAGGTGATTTTGCAAGAAAGTTCGGTAGTCCGTGTAGGTTGCTTATCCGGTCCCAATCTCGCTGCCGAAATCATGGAAGGGCAACCTGCCGCTACGGTCATTGCCAGCAAATACAATGAAGTCATCAAGTCCGGGCGATTGGCACTGCAAAGTCCTCGTTTTCAAGCCTATGCTTCTCACGATATACTCGGTGCTGAATTGGCGGGTGCATTGAAAAATATCATTGCTTTGGGGTCGGGCATACTCGGCGGTATAGGCATGGGAAAAAACGTGTGGGCATTATACCTCACACGCGGTTTGATAGAGATGATACATGTCGGAAAAGCAATGGGTGCAGATACTTCCGCCTTTCTTGGACTTGCAGGCATCGGCGACCTCGTAGCCACCGCAGCCAGTACTCAAAGTCGAAACTATACTTTCGGAAAACGCCTTGCACAAGGTGAATCCGCAACCGCCATTATCAAAGACATGAATGAAGTCGCAGAAGGTGTACGAACTTTAAAAATAATTCGAGAAGCCGTCAAAAACTACGATATACAGACCCCCATTATCGAAATGCTCTATCAAATCGTCTTTGAAGAACGCGACATCAATGATGCCATTTCATATTTAATGAATTATAAATACTCCATTGACGTTGATTTTTTGTAACATGGTCGATGGTCGGTAGTCCATAGTCGGTAGTCCGCAGATAGTCGTGAAACAATCATTCTCTCGCGTTTATTCTATGGACTACGGACTATCGACTATGGACTATCGACTCCCAAGCACATCCATGAAAAAAGTTTTAATTCTTATTGGCTCTACGAGCGATGAACCTGTAATGAATGATAGCGTGCGCTATCTCGAATGGTTTGGTATTCAGGCAGATATGCACGTTGCCTCTGCACACCGCAATCCCAAACTCGCCACCAAACTCACCGAAACTGCCAAAGCCGAAGGCTACGAAGTCATCATTGCAGCAGCAGGAATGGCGGCGGCTTTGCCGGGTGTCGTGGCGGCACATACTTCGCTTCCCGTTTTGGGTGTTCCACTCGAAGGTGGTTTGCAAGGCGGCGTTGATGCGCTATATTCCATCGTCCAAATGCCCCCCGGCGTACCCGTAGGCACGCTCGCCGTGGGCAAAGCCGGTGCGCGTAATGCCGCCGTACTTGCTGCACGTATCATCGCCTTACACGACGATGCCGTAGCTGGCAAATTAGAAGAATTCAAAGGCATGGGATTTAAACTATAGTGTTGAAGTGTTGTGGTGTTGAAGTGTTGACGTAACACACTTCAACACTTCAACACTTCAACACCACAACACTACCATCATGAAAATAACAGATGTAAAAATAGAGCAAAGCTGGAAAGAAGCCTTGCAAGACGAATTTCAGCAACCGTATTTCGCTGCAATAAAAAGTTTTCTTATAGAAGAAAAATTGAAAGGCAAAACGATATATCCGCAAGGTTCATTGATATTCAATGCTTTTAATAGTACGCCTTTTGATAAAGTGAAGGTCGTGATATTGGGACAAGACCCCTATCACAATCCAAAACAAGCACATGGGCTGTCGTTCTCTGTGCCAATAGGTGTGGCGATTCCTGCGTCTCTACGAAATGTATATAAGGAACTCTCCACCGATATTGAAGGCTTCCAAATCCCGAATCATGGTAACCTCGAAAAGTGGTCAACGCAAGGCGTTTTCTTGCTCAATGCTATGTTGACCGTAGAACATAAAGCCGCCGGATCGCATCGCAAAATCGGCTGGCAACGCTTCACAGATGCCGTCATTCGCAAATTATCGGAAGAACGCGAAGGAATTATTTTTATGCTTTGGGGCAATTTTGCAAAAGCCAAAGAAGCCCTTATTGACGCTGATAAACACCACGTTTTGAAGGCAGTACATCCTTCACCACTTGCCGGAAATGCTTTTTTAGGAAATAAACATTTCTCTACCGCCAATCGTATTTTGAGTGAGCGAGGCGAGGCAGAAATTGATTGGACATTGTAAGTAGAGGTTCAATTTGAATTATTCTATAAATACATTGGTAAAACCAAAGTACTGCAAAACAATACTTTAAACAATGAAATATTTTCAATTAAAAAAATATTTATTTTATAAAAGTTTTAAATTCAAATAGACTTTATTTAGGAATATTTTCCATGCATGCAAAATATTCCTAAATAAAGTCTAATCATTACGCAAAATTATTTCATTTCAATTATTGACAAAATACCTTTGTAAAATTATTGAATTATCTACGCTTCTCATTCACCCAAAAAAAAGTCACCGAATTGTACATAAAAACAATAAATTACTTACCTTTGCAGCCGAAAATATAAATGGAATAAAAATAGTACAAAAAATTTAAGTCAAAATGGCAGTTTATTTAACAAAAGAAAAAAGAGAAGAAATCTATACAGAGTATGGTGGTAGTGCAAGCAATAGTGGCTCTACCAAATCTCAAATTGCTCTCCTCACCTATCGCATCAAGGAGCTATCCGCACACCTACAAAACAATCGCAAAGACTTCTCTTGTGAGCGTTCATTACTATCTATGGTAGGTCAACGCAAACGCTTGTTGAAGTATTTGATGAAAAAAGACATTAGCGAATATCGTGCATTGATAGAAAAACTCGGAATACGTAAATAATTTACGATTAAGACATTAAAAAAGTGTTCTATTTTAGAACACTTTTTATTTTTTCTTAAAACAATCCGAGTACGGACTCCCCTTTCCTTCCTTGCGAATGTAAGCCGTATCCTTTCTACACACATTTAAATATAACACATATCATGGGAAAACAAATTCCTATTACTACCTCCTTTAACTTACCTGACGGTAGAGAGATAACCCTTGAAACCGGAAAACTCGCCGCCCAAGCAGACGGTTCAGTCGTCGTCAGACAAGGTAATACGATGCTTTTTGCATCCGTTGTTTCAGCAACAGAAATGAGAGAAGGACAAAGCTTCTTTCCACTTTCAGTTGATTATCAAGAAAAATTTGCAGCCGTCGGGCGTATTCCCGGCAACTTCTTTCGTCGTGAGGCACGCCTTACCGAAAGCGAAATTTTGATATGTCGCCTCGTGGATAGGGTCATTCGCCCACTCTTCCCCGATGGCTACATGAACGACACACAAATCGTTATCAACCTTATTTCTGCCGACAAAGATATAATGCCCGATGCACTCGCTGCATTGGCAGCTTCGGCAGCATTGGCGGTATCAGATATTCCATTTGCCGGACCGATTTCAGAAACTCGTGTAGCACGTATCGACGGTGAATTTGTCGTCAATCCGGGCAGAGAAGCCTGTGAAAATGCCGACCTTAATATTATACTCGGTGCGACTATGGACAACGTGATGATGGTAGAAGGCGAAGCCAAAGAATGTTCGGAAGCGGATTTGATTGAAGCCATCAGAATCGGACATGAAGCGGTCAAGGTGCAATGTCAAGCACAATTAGCACTTGCAGAATTGGTCGGTGAAAAAGCCACCGTTAAACGCATCATCGAAGCACTACCCGAAAACGAAGACGTAAAAGCTGAAGTTGAAAAACTGATAAAAGATAAAGTAACCGTTATCGCTCAAAGTGCCAGTGAAAAGCACGAACGTAAAGAAGCGTTCAAGGCTTTGAAAACGGAAATGAAAGAAGCATTGCTTGAAGCGCATGGCGAAGAGTACATGGAGGAAAATGCGGATTTTATTAGTCGTTATTATAATAAAGTTCAGAAAGCTGCCATTAGAGAGGTCGTGTTGAGTGAAAATAAAAGACTCGATGGACGCAAGCCGGAAGACATCCGCCATATATGGTCGGAAGTGGATTATCTGCCTGCGGCACACGGCTCGGCGGTATTCACTCGTGGTGAAACGCAAGCCCTCGCATCGCTCACACTCGGTACGAAACTCGACGAGCAAATGATAGATGACGCACTCGGTTTGTATCGCAACAAATTCATTTTACACTATAATTTCCCTGCCTACTCGGTAGGTGAAGTGCGTCCGATGCGCGGACCGGGTCGCCGGGAAGTGGGTCATGCCAACCTCGCCAGTCGCTCTTTGCGTCAGGTATTACCAAGTGAAGATGACATGCCTTATACTATACGTATCGTGTCGGATGTTTTGGAATCTAATGGTTCTTCATCTATGGCAACCGTCTGTTCGGGTTCGCTCGCATTGATGGATGCAGGTATCAATATCAAATCTCACGTTTCGGGTATCGCTATGGGACTTATCACCGACGGAGAACGCTACGCGATTCTTTCCGACATACTCGGCGACGAAGACCACTTGGGCGATATGGACTTTAAAGTCACCGGAACAAAAGACGGTATCTGCGCTTGTCAGATGGACATTAAAATCGACGGCTTGCCTTACGAGATACTCGAAAAAGCCTTAAACCAAGCCCGTGAAGGTCGCTTGCACATACTCGACAAACTCAATGAATCGCTTGATGCACCACGCGAAGACCTCAAACCTCACGCGCCACGTATGGAGAAAATGATTATTGATAAGAGTTTCATTGGTGCAGTGATAGGACCGGGTGGTAAGATTATTCAGGAAATGCAAAAAGAGACGAATACCATTATCAATATCGAAGAGATTGATGAAAAAGGTCACGTCACGATTGCAAGTACAGATCGCGAATCACTTGATATGGCGATTGCACGTATCAAAGGTATCACACAAGTTCCCGAAGTAGGCGAAGAGTACGAAGCAGAAGTTAAATCTATCATGCCTTACGGTGCCTTCGTAGATTTCTTGCCCGGTAAATCCGGCTTGCTACATATCTCGGAGCTTGACCATAGACGTGTCGAAAGAGTGGAAGACGTGATTAGCGTAGGCGATATGGTGAAAGTCAAATTGATTGATGTTGACCCACGTAGTGGTAAGTTCAGACTCTCCCGCAAAGCCATGATGCCACGACCCGAACGCGGTAGTGGTGACGACAGAGGCGGTGACCGCAGAGACCACCGAGGCGGAGATAGACGCGACAGCAGAGGTGGTGGAGACCGTCGTCCGCCAAGACGCGATAATTATAATAGAGATTAATGTCATTCCGCACTCCGATGCGGAATCTACCAGGCAACAGGGCGCAATTCTAAGCAAATGCTACTGTTGTATAAATCATACAAACCGTCACTTTCTTTTGGGAGTGTCGGTTTTTTTGTACCTGTACAGGTCGATTTCAATCGCCATCTGAGTCTGAAATTGGCGATTAAAGCCTGCACAGCCCTATCGCGACTTCGGCAGCCCCTTTAAATAGGAAAATAAAACCGGAGCTATTAGACACAGCGCGGCGGTGAGGTAGAAGGCAGTTGTTTTTACGTAATAAATGCCGTCTTTACCACGCCTTATAACTTCTATATTTTCAACAAAAATAGAAATCAGTACTGTACTTAGTCGTCAGTACAGTGGCATTTCAAAATAAAATTAAAAATTTGTCCTACACCCAACGCAACACTAAACACTAATGAGAGCATATTTAAAAATTTTGGTTCTTTGACAAATCCAGTGAAAGTGAATAATGGTTTGGGCGTATCCCCCTCCTTATCAGTCGGGGGTCGGGCTATCCGGCACTCTCTCCACTCCGCTATCGCTACGTTACGTTCAAACAACACCTACTATCCCTTACGCAAGGGACGAACAATCGCGAGGCAGAAAAACGAACAATCACGGGATTTGTCAAAGAACCAATATTTTCTTAAGAAAACTTACCAATACTATTAGTGGGGCGTGATAGTTATCCTGTCTAGTCCTCAAAAAGCCACCTACCCTAACACCTTCCCCACCACCACCAAACCCCAAAATTGCCCACTATTTTTTCGATCATTTATAAAAATAGCGTACTTTTGTATTGGATATGCTGCGATGATGAAAAATCGCAAGTATCTTTAACGCTTAGACAGTCAACACTATGTCAGACGATTTACATTCTTCCACCAATAATTTGCAGGACAAATACCGTCTTGTGATTATGAATGACGATACCTTTGAAGAAGTCACTTCTTACCGTCTTACCCGCCTCAACGGGTATCTTGCGCTTGGCGGTTTGCTCTTGGGAACTTTATTTGTAGCTTGGTTGTTACTGGCATTTACGCCCTTGCGTCGTACCCTACCCGGTGACTATATCAACCCAAAAGATGTCTATGCCTTACAATCGAAAATAAATACTCTCGAACAGGTGCTTGAGGCGCAAAGCTCTGTCATGGTATCCAGAGAACGTTGGTTGAGTGGCGATTACGAATCAGGACCGGGCGAATATATCGAAATCAGTGAACCAACAAAAATCGAAGAAGTAGCACCCATAGCCGAAGACCTTGCCCTGCGCGAGAAGTACAATAATGAGCGCAAAAGCAATAAGGAAAATGATGAGGAAGGCGAGGAATCAAGCCCCATACCTAAACTGGTCAAAAGAGTACTCGTTGCCACAAATTACAATGGAATGGCACAACAATACATCGCTCCTCCAATCATGGGCGGACATGTAACCGACCAATTCGATATGGAAAAAAAACACTACGGCATCGACATTACTGCACCACGTAACACACCTGTACAGAGCATTTTAGAAGGAACTGTCATCTCTTCCGATGAAACGATGGACACCGGAAAAGTCATCGTCGTACAACACAAAGACAACCTTGTTTCTTTTTATAAGCATAATTCGGTTTTATTGAAAAAAGTTGGTAATTTTGTCAATGCTGGAGAAGCGATTGCCATTATCGGTAACACAGGCGAGATGTCCGATGGACCTCATCTACACTTTGAACTTTGGCAAAACGGCAAGCCTGTTGACCCCAATGACTATATTGATTTTTGACGAAATTAAGTGTTGAAGTGTTAAAGTGTTGGAGTATTGAAGTGTTTATCGCATACTTCAACACTTCAATACCTCAACACTTCAACACGCCAAGAAATAAAAAATGTTTGGAAATAAAGACAACAAAAATGGCATTAGCATAGGTGGTGGTGCAAACCATGCCCGCAATAATTTGGTCAAAGGCACTGTCATTGATGGTCATATCAAATCTCAAAATGACATCCGAATCGATGGTACGGTGAGAGGAAATGTTGATTGTCAGGCAAAACTGGTCGTTGGACCGAGTGGCTTCATAGAAGGTGAGATTACTTGTCAAAATGCCGTCATAGAAGGTCAGGTCGAAGGCAATATCAGAGCAGAACAAAAGTTGAAACTCGGAAAAACCGCCTCTTTAAATGGAAAAATTACTACAGGCAGCCTTGATATAGAACCGGGCGCAAATTTCAATGGTGCCTGCGAAATCACTCAGCAAGATACCAACTATGTCTCCATCACAACCACCGTCGCAGCCGAAGAAGAAGCCGAATAATCAATATCGGTTTATGAAATACACCAGTATGGCATTTCAAATGGCAGTGATCATTTTTTTGTTTGTATTTGCTGGAATGAAATTGGACGAGTACTTCGAAAGTCCGCAACCTTACTTGACCGCAGGTTTGGCTTTGCTCGGTGTTTTTTTAGCCCTTTTTCTTGTCATTCGACAATTAATGTCCGAACAAAAGTGATGCCCCAAATCGATACACTCCTTTGCTCATATAATGAACAGATTTAAATTTTAACATGCGCCCAAGCATTTTCTTTTTTCAATTGACGGTCTTCTCACTCCTTGTCGGCGTATTGTTGTTTGGATTAAAATACATTCCACAAATAGCTGATTATCAAGAATTTATATGGATGAGTTGGGGCTTTTTTATCTTCCTTTGCATACTCATATACGGCATGGCTTGGCTCGGCAAAAAGCAAAACAATACCATGCTCAATTTCCGACTGGGCATCTTTTTTAATTTCCTCAAAATCATCGGTTCACTCATTTTTGTTCTCTTTTATCACCTACAATATCAACCCGCTACACATTTATTTGTCCTGCCTTTTTTTCTCATTTACACACTTTACACTATCTTTGAATTATATTTTTTAACCAAGTTATTTAACGATTGACGATAAACGGCAAACGGGTTATTTATAATCCCGTCCACCGTCCGTCGTTCACCGTCCACCGTCTTTATGTATAAATTTTATATCAACGATACTTACGAATTTGAACTTGACGAACAAGAGATTCAACCGGATATTCAGGAATATGAACAAGGTCGTTTTCATGTCATTTTAAATGATATTTCCTATCGTGCCGAGTTGATTGAAGCCGATACAAACACCAAAACATTATCTGTAAAAGTCAATAATAATATTTACAATATACAAGCCGAAGACCGATTTGATAGACTTCTTAAACAACTCGGTTTCAGCAATCTAAACACACAAAAAATTGACAATATAAAAGCTCCGATGCCGGGTTTGGTGTTAAAAATTCCAACCGAACTCGGTCAGCAAATCAACAAAGGAGATACCTTAGTCATCCTTGAAGCTATGAAAATGGAAAATACTATTAAATCTCCCGGAGAAGGGACAATCAAACACATAAAAGTCAAAGAAGGTGATGCGGTAGATAAAGGACAAGTTTTGATTGAATTAGAGTAGCAGTGATTGGTAACTGGTTGAGAGGTGATTGGTGTGAGTCGGTTAATTAAAATGTAAATCAGTAGCTTACATTCAAATTAAGTGAAAGGAGATTATTTAGTAAAACTTTGTGTCGAAAAATAAGCCTTGATAATCAACGGTTTAGAATATTTAAAACATAAGTTAAAAATACAATGAAACACCTATATATCATAACCATACTTGCCTTAATCATCCTAATTTCCTCTTGTGGTGGATGTGGAAACACCCCGACTCCGACCAATTCTGGTGATGTCATTCGCATCAATAATACTCAATCCGGCGAAGAAGTAGGGCTACTCGTTGATGGAAATTTTGGTACAGGATTCGTCAATGACAGTACTTTTATCGGTACAAAAGCAGAAATAGATTTGGGTAAAATAAGCGGAATCGGCGAGGCTGTCATATTTAATAATCGCCGCCCTCCCCTACTCTATCAAAACATAAATTGGAAAAGCGGCAAAGATAGTTTTGTCATAACCATATCGGATGAAATACTAATTCCTGTGACGGTTTGGATACTCAAAGGACCGTTTTCAGATACTCGTTCAAATACTATCAATTGGTCATTGACGACCTCTTCAATATGGGAAAGTGAGCGTATGGGCGTAGCTTTTGAAGATTTTGAAATCATAGATGCTACCGGTAATGCTAAGGCTTCTAAATACTTTGATTTTCGATGTTCGATGCGACAAGATATGATGAATGACATTGGCAGCAAAGCCAACAAAATCAATATTTATGTTGTCGAAACGGTTGATGGCGGTTCGGCGAGAGGACAGGCTTGCAGCATTGGAAGCGATTTTGTAGCGATGGCATCGAGGGCAGGTACAGAACTACTCGCACATGAGATCGGACATAATTTTGGCTTGTATCACACCAATTCACAGTCCGAATTCAACAATAAAAATGTTATGCACAGTGCCAGCAGTTCACGACAATATTTTACGGAAGGGCAGGTTTTTCGCTCCCATTTTGGCAGCAGTTCTGCTTTGAATGACACCTACAATTCGCGTAGCGGTCTGCCTACTCGAAATTGCGGACATCTACAAAACGACACTCAATGCCTCGACATAGTCAAGCGAATTTGGAGCGACGGTACATTCAGACCGAATTAATAAAAACAACCGTCATTCCGCACTCCGATGCGGAATCTTTTATCGCAAGAGCCTAATATGAAACAAAAGCCACTATCTAAATTATGCTAAGCCTAATATGACACCTAAGTCCGTTCTGATTATTCAAACTGCTTTTATCGGTGATGTGATTTTGGCTACGCCTATTATCGAAAAACTACATCAATATTATCCCGATGCTGCTATTGATTTTTTGGTCAGAAAAGGTAATGAATCTCTGCTCGAAGGGCATCCTAAGTTGAGAGAAGTTTTAATTTGGCAGAAAAAAAAGCAAAAATACCGTCATTTATTCCAACTCCTTCGTGAGATACGTTCTCGACATTATGACGTGATTATTAATGTTCATCGTTTTGCAGCTTCCGGTTTTTTGACGGCAAGAAGTGGTGCAAAACATAAAATAGGTTTTGATAAAAACCCTTTTTCATTTTTTTATCATAAAAAAATATCACATCAAATCGGTGATGATACACACGAAGTCGCACGCAACCTCCGGCTTGTCGAGCATCTGACTGACAGTGCTTTTATGCGTCCGGCATTATATCCTTCCAAAAATGATGTTGACTACGTAAGTAATTACAAAACAAGACCTTATATCTGCATTGCTCCCACATCGGTTTGGTTTACCAAACAATTTCCGGCAGAAAAATGGTTAGAACTCATCCATAAATTATCCGAAAATTATAACATTTATTTACTTGGCAGCCCTGCCGACCACCTTGTTTGTGAATCTATAAAAACAACTGCTCAACATCCTTACATTCACAACCTTGCGGGGCAACTTTCTCTCTTACAATCTGCCGCTCTGATACGCGATGCACAGATGACCTACACCAATGATTCTGCCCCGATGCACCTTGCATCTGCGATGAATGCCCCCGTAGTTGCGGTCTTCTGTTCAACCGTACCCGATTTTGGTTTTGGTCCGCTCTCGGAAGTCTCTCATATCGCACAAACTCAGCAGACACTCGCCTGTCGCCCCTGTGGTTTGCATGGCAAAAAAGTCTGCCCTGAAGGTCATTTTGATTGTGCTTATACCATTGAAATTGTAGAATTGTGTGATTGAATGATTGTACAAATTTCAAAACACTCCAACACTCCAACACTCCAACACTCCTTCCCTCCCTCAATCCAACCGCCAATAACCGCATTTCAAATAAGCCCCTTCTGGGAAAGTAATCGGATGATCAATATCGTGATAAGTCTGTTCGATACGTTGATACGAATGACGGGCAGATGCAATACCCTCTTCTGATATATCAAAAAAAGTTGCTACATCAATCCTTGAAGAACAAGATGCTAAGACCAGTATTCCACCTTTACGTACTAATCTCGATCCGAGAGTAGCCAAGCGTTTATAACTGTATTTGGCTTTTTCGATTTCCTTCGCTCGTTTGGCAAATGAAGGCGGATCTATGACCACTATATCAAAACGTTTTCGCTCTCCTATCAGGTCATCCAAACCCTCAAAAGCGTCGATTGCCATCACCTTATGCGTGCCGACATGCGAGTTGAGACTGGCGTTTTGGGTAGCCATGCTAAGGGCTTGTTCGCTGATGTCGAGGCTGGTGACTTCGGTAGCACCGCCGACGAGTGCATGTACCGAAAAACCTCCGGCATAAGCAAATACATCCAGTACGGTTTTGCCTTTGGCGAGACTGCCTACGCGCTTTCGGTTGTGGCGATGATCGAGAAAATATCCCGTCTTATGACCATGCACGACATTGGCGGCAAAAGACAATCCATGCTCCCGAAATATCACGACTTCATCCGCCAATTTGCCATGAATCACCTGTCCGTCAGAGAGACCGAGTTTATTGTTTTGTAATTGACGACTGAGGCGAAGTACGGCAGTTTTGCAGGAAGATACGCGAACGAGGTATTCTAAAATATCATTGAAATAGGGTAGCCAAATCAGGCTGTATAATTTGATGACCAAAACCTCCGCATAGACATCTGCGATGAGTCCGGGAAAGCCGTCATTTTCACCATAAATAAGGCGGTAGCTATTCGTATCGGTTTCCAACAAAGGCTTTCTAATAGCTTGTGCATCAGCTATTTTTACACCAAAAAAATCACGATTAATTTGTATAGGGCTTCCATGATGGATAATTTTTATACGGATGGGAGAATCGGGATCGTAAAGTCCACAGGCGAGAAATTTGTTTTTCCTTTGGTCGTAAATAATCGCGAGGTCGCCCGATTTTCCTTCGGCATTTTGCTTGACAATCCCCTCATCAAAGACCCAAGGATGTCCTTTTTTGACCATGCGTTCTGCGGCGGGTTTGAGTTTGATAGCGAGGCGATTGGGCGTAATAGTAGGAAATGTCAATATATATGTTTGAATTAGAAAAATATTTTATGCAAATTTACAAAAAATCAACGATACACCATGATAGATATATTCATTCGCAATGCAGTGTCTGCCGACATTCCGCTACTCGCCCGAATAAGTAAAAAAACATTTTACGAGACATTCAAAGACAATAATGAATCGCCCGAAAATTTTGAAAAATATGTCGCCGAAGCCTTTAGCGAATCGAAAATACAAAGCGAATTTAAGGAGGCAACGACCTCGTTTTTACTTGCCGAAAACAAAGAAAAAGCAAGCCTTGCCTACGCAAAACTACGTTGGGATAATCGAAGAAATGAGCTGATGACGAACAAAAATTACATGGAAATAGAACGCATTTATGTCGCCAAAGCCTATCTCAGAATGGGTATCGGTAAACTGATGATGAACGAAATGTTCGACATCACGCGTCAGCGCGGATTTGAACAAATCTGTCTTTCTGTCTATGAAAATAATCTCCCTGCGATTCGATTCTACGAACAGCTTGATTTTCAGACTATCGGAAAGGTTACCTTCAAAATGGGCGATGTTGTGGAATATGATATTTTGATGGTGAGAGATGTGTAGTACCTTGATTAATAGGTAATCGTAGTGACCAGTGATTTCCCAAATTACGTTAATAAAATGTAAAAATTTCCACAAAAAGCAATCCTACCGCTACAAAATACCGTTTAAAGAGGCATTAAAGATTTTTTTGTGGCATAAAATTCGTACTTTAAGGGAACAAGAAGAAAATAATCTCCCCAAAATGACGCAGCTATTTTTTCTTTATACGAACCAAATTTGACGCACATAGCCCAGCTACGTAAGGAAAATTTGGTGAAGTAGAAAGGAAAAATAGCAAGTTATACCATTTTAAATAATTGATGTCGTGAATAAAAATGGATAGATTTTGTTGATAGTCGAGGCAAAAAACGCAGACATAGCCCACGCTACGGCGAGTATTTTTAACGAAGAATATCGACAAAAGATGTTCGTTTTTATACGACATCGGTTGTTTAAAATGGTATTGGGTGGAGAGATTATTTTTTTCTTGTTCTCTTGATGCGTGTAAAACAAAATATAACGTGTCTAAGAAATAGGCGGTTCGTTTTTTGAACGCACCATCAAAATAAAAAAGTCCGATAATACCACACTCACACTGCACTTAGTGAAAAAAATGAATGAGTGAATAAATTTTGAATGAATGAATCTTTTTGATGCCTTGGTGTCGAAATACGTTTGGTGAAAGAAATTAAATAAATTAGACAGTTATGCGCCGTAATTTTTTCTTGTAAAAAATTCAAAAAATCGTTGCATAGCAGGGCTACGGAACTACTTTTTTGTGTTTTTTAGAAGGAAAAAGAACAAGCATAA
>ENA-ORXR01000875-ORXR01000875.1-marine-metagenome-genome-assembly--contig:-NODE-875-length-36170-cov-222.988169_pt1 | contig 36170 bp, 24 predicted proteins | sample MGYA00237866_ERZ511479 | MGnify/ENA metagenome assembly ERZ511479
TATAGTAACGGATAGCGAGACCCTGTGTGACGACGAAGCAATTGACCTTTCGCTCCTAAAACTGATATAACAAACGGACTGATTTGTCAATCCACTGATTTGACAATATGCTAAAACCGATACGCTCAATATATGCTACTTTTGTACGAAAAAAGTCGTATTTTTGGTCGTTACCAACCCATTAAAATTATGTTTTATTTTAGATTAGATAGGCTTTTTGTGAAAGACAATCGCAGACGAACGATTTTTAAGAGTAGAGATAAAGCGGATTTGCAGATTTATAGTTTTGTGACGACTTCTGACAATCCTTTGCCTGCTTTGAAGGCTTTGACTCGTGCGAGGTCGGAGCGGTCAATTCAGCGGATTATTCGGGCTGCGACTCGGGAAGTGATTGCTTCAAGAGTATTTACGCCTGTCAAAAATATTAAGGACAATCATGAACTGACTTTTGGGGATACGGGGATTGTTTTGTACCGTGCTGATACGATTCCGCCCGATTTTAATTGGCAGTTGGTGGTGATTGGGAGTAGACGAAAAACGAGGGATGATGCGAAGATGTTTAAGGCGGTTGTGGAAGATGAGGAATTTATTTCTTTTTCGAGTAGTTTAATGCGTGCATTGGAAGGGGCGCAAGATCCTAAAACATTGGCTGCGGTTGAGATTGGTAAATATGTTGCTCGTTTTTTACTGCATTTCCATTCTACAAAAGAGGATGATCAGTTGGGATTGATTTATCAGAGTTGGAATCGTCAGGAACATTATGAACATGGTAAACGATTTAAAGACAATGTGCCTGACTTGACAAAGAATATGTTTTATGATTATTCGATGTTTGGGTTTGATGAGTAGTTTTGGTGCTGTGGTTCTTAGTTCTTGGTGCTGTAGTTGCGGTTCTATAACCACGGCACACAAACTACGGCACTAATAAAAACCACAGCACTATGGCACACGCAAACTACGGCACAACAGCACTAAAAAACTACAGCACTAAACCAACGCATCAAACAAAACCTCCACTGGATGCTGCGACTTGCGTTTAGTACCATCGTGTATTTGGTGACGACAACTGGTGCCTGGTGCTGCAATAATCGTATCTCGGTTTGATTCTCGGACGGCTGGGAACAAAACCAACTCTCCTACTTCCATGGAAACTTTGTAGTTTTCTGCTTCATACCCAAAGGAACCTGCCATGCCACAACAACCTGATGGAATGACTTCTACATTGTAATTTTCGGGTAAGGCTAACAACCAAGCGGTATAATTAACGGACGATAAGGCTTTTTGGTGGCAATGTCCATGCAATAAAACGGTCTTGGAATTGGTAGAAAAATCGCTGGGGGAGATATTGCCTTTTTCGACTTCTTTCCATAAGAATTCTTCGATGGTTAAAGCGTTCTTTCCCAATGCTTTAGCCGCTTCCATATTGCTTTTTTCGACCAAACGAATGTACTCGTCTCTAAAGCCTAAAATCGCTGAAGGTTCGACACCGACGATGGGCGTATTTTCTGTTACTTTGTTTTTGAGTAGGCTTACATTTTTGCGGGCCAATTTTTGGGCTTCGTCTAACAGTCCTTTTGATAATTGCGCTCGTCCACTTTCGACGTGTTCTGGAATTTCGACTTCATAACCTAATTTACAAAGCAATTCGATTGCCTTCATTCCGACGGGCGTATCTAAGTAATTTGTGAACTCATCATTAAAGAAATATACTTTGCTTTTAGGGCTTTTAGGTTTAATTTTTTTGTAATTTTTCTTAAACCATTTTGTCAAGGTTGTTTTGTATAAATGCGGAATGCTTCTTTCTTCTGCAATCCCAAAACGTTTTTTCATCATGCCACCGAACAAAGAAATTCCTAAATTATTGATGGATGGAAGTATTGATCCTTTTTTGTGTAAATCTGTGATGTTGGCAAATAATTTGGCACGTTGTGGAACACCATGTTTTTTGTAATATTGGTACTGGTATTCTGCTTTGAGGGTTGCCATATCGACGTTAGAAGGGCATTCTGATTTGCAGCCTTTGCAAGACATGCATAAGCTCATCACTTCTTTTACTTCTTCGTGGGCAAAGGGATTTGCATCGTTGGAGCGAGTCAAAAATTCTCTTAAAATATTGGCTCTTGCACGGGTTGTGTCTCGTTCGTTGCGGGTCGCCATATAACTTGGACACATGGTTCCGCCGATTAAATGCGTTTTACGGCAATCGCCTGAACCTGTGCATTTTTCCAACATACGCAAAATACCGTCTGTATCGGAAAAGTCCATTTTGGTATCAAAAGACTTGGTTTTTTGGTCTTCGTCATAACGCAAATCTTCATTGATGGGCGGTGCATCGACAATTTTTCCTGGATTGAAAATATTGTTTGGATCAAAGGTCTGTTTTACTTTTTTGAATAATTGATAGTTTACTTTTCCGACCAATAATTCTAAAAATTCTCCTCTCACTCGTCCGTCTCCATGTTCTCCACTATTGGCTCCTTCGTATTTTTTGACCAATTCCGCCGTGGCTCGTCCAATGTCTCTAAAACGTTTTCGGTCTTCTTTTTTCTTTAGGTCTAAAAGTGGACGCATGTGCAATTCTCCTGCACCTGCATGGGCATAATAGACCGATTCTGTATTGAAACCAGCCAACATTGCTTTGAAATCTTTAATATAGGCAGGTAAATCTTCTACGGCTACGGCTGTGTCTTCCACAACGGCTACCGCTTTCGCATCACCAGGAATATTCGATAGTAAGCCTAAACCTGCTTTGCGAATGCCCCACACTTTGTCTATATCCTCTCCATAGACGATTGGGTGAGAATAGCCTAATTTGTTTTCTTTGTAATCGTCGATTAATTTTTGAACTAAAGCGTCTAATTCTGTTTTGGTATCGGCTTTTAGTTCTACACACAATACGGCTTTGGGTTCTCCTTCTATAAAGAAACGATATTTTTCATATTGTAACTGTCCTTTGGTACAATCCAAGATATTGTCATCCATCAATTCGACGGCAAAAGGCGCATGTTGCATGGCGATGACAGTGGCTCTCAATGAACTATCCAAATCGTGGAAATGGGTACAGATTACCGCTTTTTCTTTAGGTGGAAGTGGTACGAGGTTGAGTTTTATTTCTGTTGTAAAGCTCAGTGTTCCTTCTGAACCTGTCAGCAACTTGCATAAATTGAAAGCGGGTGCATCTTCGTCATCAAACAACTCTGAAAACAACAATTCATCTAATGCATAACCTGTATTTCGTCGGGTGACTTCTTCTTTCGGAAATTCGTTGATGATTTCGCATTGATTGTCGTGGTCGGATAGAATTTCATTGATGCATTGATAGATTTTGCTTTCTAAGGTTGTGCCTTCGCATTTTTGTTTAAAATCTGTGGTGTTTAAGTCCTTGACGGTCACTTCCGAACCATCGCTTAACAATACATTGAGTTCTAATACATGGTCTCTGGTATTGCCGTATTTTATAGAGGTTGTTCCACAGGAATTATTGCCGACCATGCCGCCAATCATACAGCGATTGGAGGTTGAGGTATTTGGACCAAACATGAGTCCATGTGGCAATAGGTATTTATTGAGTTCGTCTCTGACGACGCCTGGTTGTACCCGAACCCATTTTTCTTGGGCGTTTAGCTCTATAATTTCGGTAAAATTCTTGGACACATCAACGACGATGCCATGACCAACACATTGCCCTGCCAAAGAGGTTCCTGCTGTGCGAGGAATAAGGGATGTTTTGTGTTTTGTGGCAAATTGTATGAGCGTTTTTAAATCTTGGGTAGATTTGGGAAAGGCTACTGCTTGAGGAAGTTCTCTATATACAGAAGCATCTGTGGCATACAAAGTACGCATCATTGTATCATAATGCAATACGCCCTTTAGGTTAGTTGCCAACTTTTTTAAATCTTCTACATTCAATGATGTTTTAACAGGAGGAGTTGTTTTTGTACCAGTCATAGAAGTCTCCTGCATCATTGCATCTTCAATCTGCAAATTATTGCTCATTATATAAAAATAAAATTCAGGATCGCCAATATAGACAATCAGTTGGTTTAGTTAGTTTTTTTTCATTCTTTGAATAAATCGTCAATGAGGTAATACAAACTAATCAAAATAGATACGAAACAAACTCGTAGTTTGGTCGTCACAGATATGACATTTCTTAAAGAAATGTCATATCTAATTATTTTGCACACGTTTCTTGTTGACGATTTTATTCTATGAAATGATTAGAATCATTCTTGTGGACAGGGTTAAGACCGTCCAAGATAGACTCGATAGTAGCGGGTCCCAATGCGTAGCTTTGGGTACGAGCGGATAGCGAGACCATACATAACGACGAAGCAACAAAACGTTCTCTCCAAAAAAATGATTGAATAACAAAATTTTATAAATTTATTATTTCATCATCCTTATACCATTTCTGTTTGCTCAATGAGCTTATGTTCCACCAAGTATTCTGCAATTTGCACAGCATTCGTTGCAGCACCTTTGCGTAGATTATCTGATACAATCCATAAATTTAAGGCATTGGGAGCAGAATGGTCTCTACGGATACGCCCTACAAAAACGGCATCTTTTCCTTCTGCATGATATGGCATAGGGTAAATTTCAGCACTGGGGTTATCCATAATAATTACACCTGGCGACTTGCTCAAGATACGATTAACTTCGTTAATTTCAAAATCCTTCTCAAAAGCCGCATTTACCGCTTCTGAGTGACCACCAATGACAGGCACACGCACAGCCGTTGCCGTTACCATAATTGAATCGTCTCCTAATATTTTTCGAGTCTCATTCAATAATTTGGTTTCTTCTGTGGTATATCCATCTTCCTCAAAAGATCCGCAATGTGGCAAGCAATTCAAATCAATTTGATAAGAATACACTTTTTCGCCCTCAATTCCTGCTCTTTCATAGCTCAATTGATTCACCGCATCTTTTCCTGTTCCTGTAACTGATTGGTAAGTTGATACAACCAAACGCTTAATTTTATAGGTTTGGTGTAATTGGTTCAATGCCACGACCATTTGAATGGTTGAGCAGTTTGGATTGGCAATGATTTTGTCTTCTTTGGTCAAGGTATGTGCATTGATTTCAGGCACGATGAGTTTTTTGTCATCATGCATTCTCCAAGCAGAAGAATTGTCTACGACTATCGTTCCTACTGCTGCAAATTGAGGCGCAAATTTTAAAGAAGGTCCACTTCCTGCTGAAAATATGGCAATTTCTGGTTTTAAAGCAATCGCATCTTCCATGCTTACAATGGCAACCTCTTCTCCTTTAAAGGTTACTTTTTTTCCAATAGAACGGCTTGAGGCTACAGGAATCAACTGACTCACTGGAAAATTGCGTTCTTCAAGTACTTCTAACATGACACGACCTACCATGCCTGTTGCTCCGACTACGGCTATTTTCATTTTTCGATTTTTTGAAGGAATATTTATTCCCTAGTTAATTTAATTGTTTGATTTATTGTATTGATTTGTGCCGATATCTTACCTGTTATATTTTTGTTTTTTAGGAGAGAACGGTTTGTCTTTCATCGCAACGCATGGGCCCGCTATCCGCTAATGGAAGGCATTTTTTCAATGCCTTTCATTTAATCACATCTTGAACCGCCGATGCAAGGCATTTCCAAAATGCCTTGAATTTTGGGTAGTGAACCGAACAAGGCAGCCAACGCTGCTTCCAACCACTACTATCGGGTCTAGTTTATTGCGGACACGTTCTCTATATAACTTGGCAATCTTTTTGTATAGTTACTAACTAAAACTAGTACATTAACATTGATTTTTAGGGGTAACTTAATTATTTTAATGTACCTTAGTCAGTTCAAAAATACTTAAACTATTTGGGTATAAAAAAAATTGCCCACAAATCTACATACAAAAACATTTACAAATATGATATTAAGGTACATATTTTTATTATTCATACCTTTTCACTTATTTGGTCAGTTTACGGAGACATTTTCAGATGGTGATTTCACCAATAACCCTGAGTGGATCGGCAACACGGCTCAATTTGAAATATTAGACGGTCAATTGCACTTAAATGATACAGAAGCCAATGAAGTTTATCTTTCTACTGCTGTTGCTACACTTGATATGACCACATGGGAGTTTTTTGTCAACTTAGACTTTAATCCTTCTACGAGCAATTTGATGAAAGTTTTCATAAAATCAAATGTTTCTGATTTGTCAGGTGATCTCAATGGCTATTTTATTAGAATTGGAGAAATTGGTTCGGAAGACGGTGTAGACCTCTACAAACAAACAGGCGGAAGCTCCTCCAAAATTATCGACGGCACATCAAATAATGCAGGGGAAACACCTTCGATGTACATTAAAGTGACAAGAGACAATGATGGCAATTGGGAGCTTTTTACTGATGCTACCGATAGTGGAACAAATTACATATCAGAAGGTACAACCAACGATTCAGACCACAATTTAGGAAGCTATATGGGCATTTCGTGCAAATATACTGTATCCAATAATACTAACTTCTACTTTGATGACTTCTTTGTTGATCCCATTTATGTAGATGATGCGCCTCCACAAATTGTTAGCACCTCCACAACTTCACAAACGGATGTACAAGTTGTATTTTCCGAGCCTGTCGATCCATCTACAGCCGAAAATACCGCAAATTATACCGTAGAAGGCGTCGGCAATCCAACCTCTGCCACCATAGATCCAAGTAATCCTGCCATCGTTATTTTAACATTTGCAGATAATTTTCCTGTCAATCAAAATTTAACGTTAACAGTTATGGGTATATCTGATCCAAGTGGCAACACCTTGACCAATGGAACAGGAACTTTTGTCTTTAGCGTTGCGGCTTCTCGTGATGTCATCTTTAATGAATTTTTTCCTGATCCAGAGCCTGCTGTGGGATTACCAGAGGAAGAGTTTATTGAGCTATACAACCGTACTGTTGTGGATATTGACATAAGCGATTGGTTGTTGAGTGATGAGAGTACATTTGATGCTCCCACTACCCTACCCGAAGGAACAATCATTCCTGCCAATGGTTATTTGATTCTTTGTAAGACCACACAAGTAGAAACTTGGGGCATATTTGGAACGGCTATTGGTGTAACGAGCTTCCCTTCTTTGAACAATTCAGAAGATGTTTTTAGATTGCAAGATGCCTTCGGTAACATAATTGACGAAGTAGCTTATAGTATTGATTGGTATGCTGATGAGAATAAAGTTGATGGTGGTTGGACTTTAGAGATGATTGACCCCAATTTTCCTTGTAGTATTGCGACCAATTGGCGAGCGTCCCAAAATACGTCAGGCGGAACACCTGGTACCGTCAATTCTGTCGCTGCGACCCTTCCACCAGACCAAATTCCACCGACACTCAACAGTGCAACCTATTCTTGCGATCAGTCCATTACCTTAGAGTTAAGTGAAGCTTTAGAAACTTCTGGCGCATTGACCATTAGCAATTACAGCATTCAACCACAATTAGATATTTCCTCTATATCAACGACAGGAAACAAAATTGTATTATCACTGATTACAACGCCAATAGTCGGCACAACTTATAACATTACAATTAATGATGTCGCTGATTGTTCGGGCAATATCATTGTCAATAATACAGTCACATTGTCTGATAATTTCCCTCCTGTCATAGAGTCGATTCAAAATATTTGCAATCAGGGTATAATCATTCAATTTAGCGAGCCTATTGATGAATACACGGCTTCTTTTCCTGCAAATTATACCTTGATTCCTACTACAGAAATTGTGCAAGTAGTTGTTTTAGACGAAGATAGAGTTACTTTAGTCTTGGGCGAAGGGCTTATTCAAGATAGTGCTTACATGATTGAGATACAAAATGTAACCGACTGTTTTGGCAATGAGGTGGCTTCTACTAATTTACAATTCCAAGATACAGAAGACCCAACTTTATTGAGTGGTGAATTGAACTGTGCGGAATCGCTAACTTTACTCTTTAGCGAAGGACTTGCGGGTAGTTTATCAGAAGATCCTGCGCTTTACACTATTGAACCTTCCATTTCAATTAGTCAAGTTAATGTATCTGTATCAGAAATGACGATTTTCTTCGGTGATGATATTGCGCCCGATGTAGAATATACTTTGACGATTAGTGATGCAGTAACGGATTGTTATGGCAATCCTATTGTCAATCCGACTTTTACCTTTGAAGATGGTACGCCACCAGATTTATGGAGAGCCGAAACCAATGGAACGCAATTTATTTCATTGTTTTTCAGTGAAACCATCGAAGAAACAAGCGCATTGAACATCGCTAATTATACCATTTCTCCATCTGTAAGCATTGTTCAAGCGGCCTTTGCTAACAATCAGGTGACTTTATTTGTGGAGCAAGAATTGCAGGAAGGCACACTTTATACCATTACCGCAAACAATATTACGGATTGTTTAGGCAATGTGATTGGCTTGTTTAATTCGGCTGAATTTGGCTTGTCTGAGGATGCTTCTTCTCGTGATGTGATTATCAATGAAATACTCTTTAACCCAATTACTGGTGGCTTTGATTATGTGGAATTGTACAATCGTACAGATAAGTTTATTGATCTATCGCCGTGGAAAATAGGAAATTTAGCGAGCGGCTTTTTATTGGATTTTGCCACAGATAGTCTTCCTGTAGATGATTTAGTCAATATTTCTGATGTACCCTTGTCTATCGCCCCCAACGATTATTTGGTTTTGACAGCCAATCCTGTTTGGGTATTGGGTCAATATGGTACTTGCCATCAATTGGAGGCGAGCAAAATTGTAGAGGTAAATTTACCAACGTATTCGACGAGTGAGGGAATGGTTGGGATTATTCGCAGTGGGCAATCGGACATTTTGGATAAGGTACAATATACGGCTGATTGGCACTATCCTTTGTTGGATAATGAGAAGGGCGTGGCATTAGAACGTATTAATCCTGATGGGCTTTCACAAGATGCTAATAATTGGCATTCTGCTTCCAATACAAGTTGTTTTGGAACGCCTGGATTGGTCAACTCTCAATTCTTTGCGAATCCCGGCGATTTGTCCCAAAATATTGGGGTCTCTCCTAAAGTCTTTTCGCCTGATGGTGATGGCTTCCAAGATTTCACGCAAATCAGCTATGCGTTTGATGAGCCTGGTTATACCATCAATATTACCGTTTTTGATGATGAAGGGCGCAAGATTCGCCGTTTGATTCAAAATGAGTTTTTAGGGGAATCTGGTGCATATACTTGGAATGGTTTGGATGATAATGGTGAACGGGTTTTGTTGGGCATCTATATTATTTATGTGGAAGCCTTTAATTTGGATGGGGATGTTACGTCGTTTAAGGAAACTTGTGTAGTTGGAGGGAATTTGGATTGATTTGAAGTATTATTTTTTTGAACCATATAAGTTATTTTAGTTTATAAAAGTTTTTCATTTCGACTACACTCAATGAAACAATGACCAGCCGTTCTGCCCTTCCAAAATAGACCCGATAGTAGTGGAAACCGATAGGTTTGGAACGGATAGCGGGCCTTTCCGTAACGATGAAAGAAAAACCGTTCTCTCCTAAAAAACACAACAGAAAAATCTTTATTTCGTTTAAATAAGTAAATCACTCGTCCCTTTGTCACTCGCCATCACTTGTCCCCTTTTAGATAGTCTTCAATCTCGTTAAAATCTTCGTTCAACTAAAAAAATAGTTGCATAACGTAAAGATTCGTTGTAACTTTGTAGAAAAAGTAAACTCATGAGCCATAATAATAAATTACTAACACCTCTGGAACTTAAAGTCATGAACATTTTGTGGAAACTCAAAAAGGCTTTTGTGAAGGAAATTAGGGGAGAATGGGACGGTGAGGATGCAGAAAAACCTGCGTATAATACGATTTCTACGACGGTGCGGATTTTGGAAGATAAGGAGTATATCGACCATCAAGCTTTTGGGCGTACACATCAGTATTTTCCTAAAGTCTCTCGGTTTGCCTATCAAAAAAGATTGATGGGACATATCTTGGACAACGCTTTTTCGGGATCTACCACTAGTCTGATTTCTGCTTTGATTGACAACAAAAAGGTTTCTGATGAAGATATTCAGGAAATTGAAGACTTGATTAAAAAGGAAAAGTCTTAGTATGAGACGGGTGACGGGTGACAAGTGACGAGTGATTTTATACTCACTACTTGTCACCCGTCCTTCGTCACACTAATCACTTAATTTTGAAAAATGCTCAGTTATATTATTCTGACATATATTCTATGCCTGATTGGGGGGATTCTTTATTGGGCATTTGTTAGGGAACGGCTGTCGTCTTCTAATCAGAAAACGGTGCTTTTGAGCGTCTTGGGCTTGAGCATTATTGTGCCGTTGTTCTTTATGCAAAGTACCGCTTTTTTTGTGTCTCCCGAAAAGCCCAAAGATGAACATGTTTATATTTTAGAGGAAAGCGTTTTTATTGATTTTTGTCCTGCTGGCGAGGTTTTAGAAGCCTGTTATCAGCAAGCCACCACAAGCGAACAATTCTGTCAATGTGATGATATTGTGAAGGAAAATATCTTGTTGTACGAGGAAAGTTCCTTCTATAATTTTTTGAGTTGGCAACAAACCGCTTTTTGGAAAATCCTTTTGGTTGCCGCAAGTTTTATCTTCGTTTTTGTTCTTGGCAGCATCCTATATTTGTTATCGTTGATTCGTTCCAGTCGCAAAGAAAGCTACGATATTGATGGCAAACGCTTCACGATTTTGTATCCCAATCGCCCTTTATCCGTTGGTTCTTTCCAGTTGTGGAATCGCTATATTATTTGGCAAGAAGAAATGTTTGCTTTGACGCAGGAAGAAAAAGAGGCGATTTTGTGGCACGAGATTTCGCACATTGACCAAAAAGATACATGGATTAAAGTAGGCATTAATCTTTTGCAAGTCCTTTGGTTTCTCCATCCCATGTACTATCTGTTGCGCCAAGATTTAGAGCGTTTGAGCGAGTACATCGCTGATGAATGGGCGGTGGAAAAAGTGGGCGATGCTCGTCAATATGCCTCGCTCCTACTCAAAATGAAAACGCAACAACAAGCTCCCGCCTATGTCCAATCCTTCAACAATGGACAGCTTTTCAAACAGCGCATCAAGCACATTTTGTCCAATCCCAAAACGCACAATCGCTCGTTAAACATCCTAAATTTTATATTCCTAACAACTTCTTTCGCTTTTATTAGCAGCTACACCTTGCCCATTATTGACACCCAAATTGGCAAATTGCAAGTGTACCAAACATTGAGCGAACACAACCATGAAAGTGGGCGCACGACATTCTGTAAGAAGTGTTTGCAAGAAGAACTTTCACAGGGAAAATAACTTGTTGTTGTCCGAAAACCTTATCCATTTAAGTTATTTTAGTCGTCACAGATATCAAATTTCTTCGAGAAATATCATATCTAACCTAAGAATTTATTTCGTACACATTCCTTTTCATTTTTTTTAAGGAGCGAACGGTTTATTGCTTCGTCGTGATGGAAAGTCCTGCTATCCGTTTATGGATGGCATCTTCAAGATGCCTTGCATTTTTTCACGGACTGTACCGTATTGGAAGGCATTTCCAAAATGCCTTTCACTTCCACAGATGAACCGAAAAGGCAGCCAACGCAAATATCCAATCACTACTATCAGGGCTATTTTCAAAGGTCTTTACTTCTGTTTGACTGAACAAAAAATACTATGAAGCATTAAGCACCAAGAACTACGGCAACAAAAACCAAGAACCACGGCACTAATTATTATCCACCGCCATCGTATTTTCCTTAGAAGCTTTTTCCCTTTTAAAATTAGGGCTTCTCATCTTTTTGTATGACTTAAACTTCTTCCGAACTTTCTTAGAATTGACATAATATTTCAAACCAAATTCTACGATATAATTGTTCTCAAAAGGTCGGTTGTATTTGTCTTTTTTAGGATTATAGACATTGATTTTGTTGTAAGAAGCAAAGTCTGTATTGAACTCTTGTTGGCGCACAATTTCGCCGTAAATTCCGATGTTTTTAAAAGGCTTCATGCTGAGTCCTCCCCCAAGTCTTAGGCGATGCCAACCAAAAGGCACATGCTTTCCCATTGATTCACCGTGATTGTCATATTGTTTTATTTTTTCTCCTCCAATATTGTAGTATAAGTAAGAAATAAAATACGGCGATAATTTGACCGAAGGAATTAAGAGGTCATTAGGCGTTTTTAACTTAAAAACCTGAACCACTCTAAAACGATATTCCTCTTCCTCCTTAGAAAAATACTCTACTTTGACCTTACTGGCAAGCTCCCAATCACCAATATCATGGGAATAACTTGCTCCAGCGACCAAACGATATTTTGTTTTATTCTCTTTTTTCTTTCTAAACTTGGTATTGTGTTTATAAGCGAAACCGAAAGACCATCTTTTCTTAAAATTATACCCAAGACTAATGCTTTGCTGTAAAGACCTTAACTCATAAGGCTGTGTATCAAATCTATAATTTTGATTGAGTCCTAAGTCCCATTTTTTTGATAATTGCATAGCTACGCCTATGTCATTTCTACTTTTGAATTCACCTTGACCAAAAACGGAAAGGCTTAAAAAACAGGCTATAATGCAATAAATAAAGTTGTATTTTCTTTTGTTTTCCATAATATCAAACATACTTTTCTTATGACAAATAAATGTATTTGCCTGAATGTCACTTTTAAGATATAAGAGGCTTAAAAGTATTGAGAAATTAATTTCTCAGATAAACTGAAGAAAATGTGTTTGCAAGGAGAGGAGTTGAGAGTATGTAACTCTTACTGATTATTAACGAGTTACATCACAAATTTAACATTAAATTTACATTGGCGCAACAAAAATTTAACGTCAATGACAAATTAGACGCATTTTTTATAAAAAAGACACATAAAATTGATCTTATAATATAATAAACGATAAAAATTAGGTTTTGTTATTATATACAAATTAAGAAATATTTGTGTTGAATGCAAGGGTTCTCTCCATGAAAAATAGACCCGATAGCAGCGATAGGGCGGAATTAGATGTAAGGCATTTTGAAAATAACTTGCTTCTCCGCCCTTTAGCGTATAGCGGGACCATACGTTACGACGGAGCAATTTACCGTTCTCTCCCAAAAAATAAGATTAAAATTTAAGCGATGAGATTGTAGACGAAAAAGATGGTCGCTACGCATGCGATGACGCTGATGAGTACATAACTTAGTGCTAAGAGTGTTTGACCGTTTTGGAGGAGTAGGAAGGTTTCGAGGCTAAAGGTGGAAAAGGTGCTGAAGCCTCCACAAAAACCTGTGGCAAAAAAGAGTTTTACTTCGTTGGGGGTTGTGGTGTATTTGACCAAGAAAAGGGCAATCAATGCGCCTAAAATGGCACTGCTGCAAATGTTTGCCAATAAGGTGTGAATTGGAAAATGCTCGAAGTGTTGGATGGATATTCTGGAGATTCCGTAACGACACAAACTCCCTAAACCTCCTCCTATAAAAATTGCAAGATATTGCATGTGTGTGACGAGTGACGGGTGATTTGTGGCGAGTGTGCGGATGAAGAGTGGCGAGTGACGGGGGATTTTGTGGTACAGAGTATAAGTAATTAATAGATAGTAAACTTGTCCCCTGTCACCAGTCACTCGTCACTAAAAAATTATTTTGCTTTTTTCATGGGTGCAGGTCGTGCAACTGTGTTGAAAACACGAATTGGAATTGGCTCAATAGCAGGTTTAATTGGCTTGAGTGCTGTTGTTGGCTGTGCAGCTCTTTTCTCTGCATTGACTTTATAAACCATTTGAATACCGCCAAATAATATTGCAAAGTACGTAACTGATCCCGTTAAACACAAGGCAGGTGCTTGGCTAAAAAAGCTGACCATCAATGCGCCTAATACGACTGAAATGAGGGAAATGATGGTAAAGGTCAAGGTCACTTGGTAGTCTTTTAGTCCCCAAACCGCTAAATTGTGTGTGGTGTGGTCTCTTCCTCCTACAAAAGGCGATTGCCCTCTGGCGATTCTACGGATGGTTACCGTCAAGGTATCAATGATTGGAAGTACGAAAACGACTAAGGGTAAGGCAATTTTGTTCCATTGGATTAATCCTTCTGTTGGAACAACTGCCGCATTCCACAAAAACAACATGCTGATACCTGCTAAAAATGCGCCTAAAAATTGGCTTCCTGTATCGCCCATATACAGCTTTGCAGGATTCCAATTGTAGTACAAAAATCCCAATAATGCGCCTAATACGCCTGTCATCAACAACATATAAATACCAAAACTACCGCCTGTTAAGACCATTACAATCATTGTGGCAACAATAATAGCACTTGAAATTGTTCCTGTGATACCGTCCATATTGTCCAGCATATTGATGGAATTCATGATGCCGATTACCCAAAAAGAAGTGAAAAGATAGTTGATTGAGGTTAGACTGCTGATTTCTATAAAGACGCCTGAGAAGAATAAGATGTTGACACAAGCAAACTGTCCCACAAATTTAAACCAAGCGTTCATTTCAAACACATCATCCAATAATCCCACCAAGAAACCAAGCGTTGTTGCGCCCAATAATCCTGCGAGTTGATTGCTTACTATCCACTCGCTCGAAGGCAAGAAAAATGCCCCTGCACAAGCAGTCATTAAGAACAGGATGAAGAAAGTAACACCTCCGACTAAAGGTTTAGTGATTGAATTCCAACGGATTAGGTCTGTCTTAGATAAATCTTTGACTCCAAATCTATTGGCGTGTTTTAAGAAAAGCTTGTTAATCAAGATGGATATCAATACTGTTGCAATCAGTATTGGGATATAAAGCAAGCTTTGAGTGGTAAAAATGCTGTCCAATTGTATATGGTTTTGTGAAAATTAATTCTTGAACAGTGCAAAGCTACGCAATAATCATGATTCTTTAGACTCCTGATTTCCAAAAACATCTAAAATGGTCTTTTTTTTTGGTTTAAAGCCCTTTTATGGACAAAATTTGTGTATTTTTTACCACTTAACGACAAAAAGTTAGATTTTTTATTTCGTTTTTTGGACATAGAGACATAATTTTGTGGTTAGACTACTGTTGTTTTTTATGTTGGAGAGAACCGTTTATCTTTCATCGTAAAGCATGCTCCCGCTATTCGCTACTACACCAAACGCCTTTTTGGGCAAACACATGGGTTTGCCCCTACAAGCCTACGCTGCTTTGGTATAACGCTGCTATCGGGTCTATTTTGGATGGTCTGTACCCCTGCATTGAGGTTTTGAATCACGGATTTTTTTGGATTACACGGATTTTTTGTTGCTTCACAGGTTTTAGTGTATTGGGAATTAGGGAATTAGTCTCTATACACCACTCAAACGACTTAAACAAAAAAAGCGAAAGAGCTTACTTTTTAAAGTAACCCCTTTCGCTTGTCCCAATTATTTTTATGTCAAGAGAGAAATTATCACATGCGCTCTCCATTTTGGTAGACCACGATGAAAGCATCTCTAAAGCCTCTGTCTCTTACTTGTTGTAAAATATCGTAAGCAAAACCTTTATCGACAAATTTACCTAAGACAACTTTTTGAGCAGAACTACCTGACTCTATTTCGATGTAGCCTAAGTCATTTAAAGACTCGAAACGAGATAAACTTGGATTTTTGAATGCTCCTAATTGTATCTTGTATTCTAAAGAGTTAATTGGATTACCAAACTCATCATACCGTACTTCTTCATCAAATATCGTTGGGCTATTTGGATCGTATATATCCGCAGAACTTGCTCCACCGACATGTTGTGTTGATGTATTAGAATTATCATCGTAAGTGGTGTTCTCACTCTCATAAGTCGTATTAGAGCTTGAATCATCGAAAGGTGTTGTTTCGTAAGTCGTCGTTGTGCTTGGCTCATCGAAAGGCGTTAAATCCTCTTCGCCTTTGAAGTAATCATTGGCTGATGGTGCGTTGATTGCATCATTGCCTCCATATTTACTAATTCCGGAACCATAATAACGAGGTGCGCTTGAAATCGTATTGGTACTATATCCAATGATTTTGAACTCTGTCCTTCTGTTTTGTTGGTGTTCTTCATCTGAACAAGCAACACCATTGCTACAACGATTGACCAATTGTGTTTCACCGTATCCTCTCGCTGTGATGCGATCTCTTGGAATACCTTTGCTAATGATATAATCAACGGCTGACTGCGCTCGACGTTCTGATAAGTCTAAGTTATAATCATCAGAACCTCTTGAATCTGTATGTGATCCTAACTCTATTTGAATACCAGGATTTTGATACATTAAGGCTACAATCTTATCTAACTCTAAAGCAGCATCAGGTCGAATGTACGATTTATCTAAATCGTAATAGATGTGTTGTACATCAAACTCTTTTAAGATTGACTCAGGAATTAAAACACCACCTTTACTATTACCATTATTGTTATTAGGATCATTGGGATCATAATTAGGGTCATAGTTTGGACTATTAGGATCATCTGATTTTGGCAATTCTTCTACTTCGATTTTTGTTAAAGAAATATCTAACGCTAAATCCTTCATTAAAGGCGAAGCACAATCTCTACCTTTTGTAGATACTTGTTTTGTTGCTGTAAAGTAAAATTCTTTTGTAGCAAAAATCACATAATCCGTTTCAGGATCTAATTCAAAGAAATAGGTACCATCTTCCCCTGTCACAAAGGTTTTCTCAAATTTTGTAACGGGATTGATTAACTTAACGGTTGCCCCCTCAACAGGTTTTGCGCCAGGTTCTTCGTAGATTAACCCTCTTAATTCACAGTGAATACCACCGTATTCGTCGGGCGTCATTGGTACTTTCACGTCAATAGAACTCAATAAGCCTTCTGTAGAAATGGCTTGGAAGCCATCTTGATAGTTAGGCTTAAAAGTTCTTACTTCATAGTTTTTATCTGGCGATATTGGGAAATTGAATTCACCGTTGGCGTAAGTTGTGCGTTCTTGTAAAACGACTTCACCGTCAATCAACTGAACAATAGCTCCTTCGATTGGCTCATTGGTTGTTGCATCCACAACGACTCCATTAATTTGGAAAGCGGTACGTTTGAAGCTGTAAATATCGTCGCTTCCTTGTCCTCCTGGACGATTAGACGCTAAATAGCCTTCTGTACCATCACCATTCAAGATAAACCCAAAGTCATCGTAATTAGTATTAAGTGGCGCACGAAGGTTTTCAGGTGGTAACCAACTGCCATCTTCTCCTTGTGTAGAAGAAAATACGTCTAAACCTCCTAAACCGGGCAATACATCAGAAGAGAAGTACAATGTACCATCTTCATGAATAAAAGGAAACATTTCTCTTCCTTCTGTATTGATTTCAGCCCCTAAATTAATAGGATTTCCCCAAGAATCACCTTCTCGGTAAGACACATAAATATCTTCTTCCCCATAACCCCCTGGCATATCAGACACAAAATATAAGGCACTTCCATCATCACTTAAAGTAGGATGCCCACAAGAATATTCATCATTGTTAAAAGGTAAATCACCTGTTTCTCCCCACTTATCGCCTAATTGTTCAGATGAAAAGATTCGTAGATTAATTGTATTTTCTCGGTCTTTCGTCTTTTTACCTTTATAAATGTTATTTCGAGTAAAGAACATGGTTTGCTCATCTTTTGAGAATGTTACTGTTCCCTCATGCATCCATGTAGTAGGCTCACCTTTGAAAAGCTTGGGAGGATCTAACTCCAATGGGTCTGTTCCAGCTCTTTCCTCACTATAAAACAAATCTAAGAAAGGTGCCTCTGTCCAAACATAGGTTTTGTCTTGGTATTTTCCACCTCTATCAGAAGCGAAAACAATACCGTCTTGATAAAAAGCAGGACCAAAATCGGCTTTACCTGAATTAACATTAATATTATTTAAAACATAGACACCAGGATCTTGACGGAAGTACTCTTCCTTATCACAAGATTCGGCTAATCTAAGTCCTCTGGTATCAGCAGGTACCAATTGGGCATATTCAACAAATTGCTCTCGTGCTTTTTCACAATTATTGTTCATTTTGAGAGCCATTCCATAGTACAACAAATGTTCATCGGTACTTTCAGGTAATTCAATAACCTGTTCATACCAATACTCTGCTTCCACAGGGCGGTTCATAAGGCGATAACACTCGGCTAGTTTAATTTTAGCTTCGTTATTATCAGATTTTGATAAAATCTTTTTATACATCTCCGCTGCTTCTGGGTAAGCGAACTGTTCAAAAAGTTGATCAGCTTTTTTTGTTTTTTGCGCATTTAGATTTGATGATGTCAAACACATCGCCACTATCGCAAAAACACATATAATTGGGAACGGATACTTCATGGGCAATACAGTTTTCTTTACCTGTCGGTATGTAAATTGAAAAATTGTAATGGTACAACTATAACTTATCAATTTCCATTCGATATTTTCTGATTTTTTAGCTAATAAAGCTGCGTATCAAAAAATTTCTTTGGCTAAGTAATGAAAAAGAAGAACCTATCATTTTTGGCGTCGATATTTTCCGATATATTTCGTTGAAAAGCCTCGTCGTAGCCCTTGTTACGCCTACGTTTTTCGTCTCATCTATCAGAAGATCTCTTTACCTAAAATTGATAACTTATTGTTTATCCATTACTAAATTGTTAAACTTATTAGTTAACCATTCCATTAAGAAAAAATGAGTGCTTGGTCTTGACGCATTTTAAGATATGAAACAATTTGATAAATTTACAAAAATTGAAATAAACAAATGTTAAATTTCATATCCTTAACATGTCTTAGACCAAAAACAGTACCAAATTTTCTATTTAATCAAAATTAAGTATTTTAATTTATAGTTGTATTATTTTTTTATTTAATATACTAAGGTTTTTGTATGTTCTTTTTTCCATTTCATCATAAAAAATGCCTTGTTTTGTAAAGACATAATAAAGCGGTTCAAGTATTTCAATAGCATCATCAAAAACATTAGCAACCTTTGGAGGTATTCTTAACAGCCTTTTATATTTTATTTTTAGGCTATTTGCTTATAAAATGGTCCACCAGTCAAGAGCGCAATAATATACATAAAGCTGAAATTGTATTATTTTTTGGGATCAAAATTGCTGCTGGCTTTGCTTATGCTTGGATTCATCACCATTATTATACTGGTGATACTTGGGCCTATTATCATGCGAGTCAGCTTATATATGATCTTCTTCCCGAAAATCCTACAGATTTTTTCAAACTTACGTTTTTACCTGTTCCAACAACTTTTCCCGCTCATTTGAATGAAATTCATGAGGCGATAGGCTATTGGAAAGATACCGCAGCATATACGATGGTTCGATTGCATGTGATACTCAGTATTTTTTCATTGGGGCATTATAGTGTTCACGTCGTCTTCTGGGAGTTTTTCTCTCTCATCGGTCTGCTCTATGTTTATCACTTTCTACGCCATTTTGTTACAAATAAGTCCAAATATTTGTTGTATTTGTTAATATTTGTGCCTTCTTTGCTATTATGGCTATCTGGTGCACACAAGGGAGGGGTTTGTATTTTGGGCTTGGGTCTGATTCTTCTTCAGACTATAAAAATAGTCAAACATCCTCAATTCTCCTACAGAATAGCCTATATAGTTTTAGGAATAATGCTACTGGCATCGATACGCCCCTATATTTTGGGGCTTTTATTGCCTGCTTTGCTGTCCCTTTCGGTTAGTTTAAAACACCCTACATATGTTTTCTATAAATATATAGGAATTTATACTTCAATTGGGCTATTTACACTTTTATTGGGCAAAATGTTCCCTAGTTTCGACATTTTACCCAAATTGGTTCAAACTCAATCATATTTCCTAAGAAACTATAACGGAAATTCTGATATTGCGTTACAAACTTTGGAACCTAATGTGTGGAGTTTTATCAGTGTTGCACCACAAGCATTCTATAATACGATGCTTCGTCCTACTTTTTGGAACATGCACAATGAACTTAGTGTGTTGGCTGGTTTGGAGACAATGGGGTTGATTTTTTTCTTTATTTTTTGTGTTTTTCGCTCAAAAGGCATTCCTAACAAACCTCTTTTTTATTTTTGTATCTTTTTTTCACTAAGTTATTTTTTACTGATTGGTTTGACGGTGGATAACTTGGGGGCAATTGTTCGCTATCGGGCTGTTCCGCTCTTATTTTTGATTGTGGGAATGGCGAGTTTAGTGATGAAGGATTCTTTTAAGGAAGTAAGGGGTCAATTTTAGGGAAATGTTTTTGGGGCGAAGGCAACCTCTTTTTGGGGCTTTTCGTAGTGCCTTAAAACAGAATTTCAGCGTTGAGACAGTCTAAAATAGACCCGATAGTAGTGTTATAAGCAGCGTTTGGCTTCTATTGCAGCGTTTGGGCTTATAGTAACGGATAGCGGGACCAAACGTCACGACAAGGCAATCCGCCTTCCTCTCCTAAATAAAACAAAATAAATAAACTGCGCCATTAAGTGAAACAAAATTATAATACATTCTATGAAGCCGAAAGTTTTACTTGTTTTGAATCGTTTGAATATCGGGGGACTGGTGCCACAGGTGCTTTATTTGACGAAGTATTTGCAGGATGCGTTTGAGACGAAGTTGATTTGTGGGGCGATTGATGATTCAGAGACGAGTTTTGAGCATCTTTTGGCGGAAATGGGGGTGGAAGCGCAGATTGTGCCACATATGCATCGGGCGATTCATCCGTTGAGGGATTATAGGGCGTTGCAACATATTAAAAAGATGATTCGGGCATTTCAGCCTGATGTGGTGCATACACATGCAGCAAAATCGGGGGCGTTGGGGCGGTTGGCGGCGGCGCAATGTGGAGTGCCTGTGATTGTGCATACGTTTCATGGGCATGTGTTTCATTCGTATTTTGGTCCGACGAAAACTCGGGTGTTTTTGGAAATTGAACGGTGGTTGGCACAAAAATCTTCTAAAATTATTGCGATTAGTCAGTTGCAGAAAAAGGATTTTATAGACCTTGAAATTTGTGAAAAAGAGCGTATTGAGGTGATTTATAATGGCTATCCGTTGGAGCGTTTTTATGAGAATATTGAAGCGAAACGGGCGAAATTTCGGGAAGTTTGGCAGATTGGGAAAGCGGATATTGTGGTGGGGATTGTGGGGCGAATTGTGCCGATTAAAAACCATACTTTGTTTTTGAAAGCGATTAAAAAGGTGCAAGAATTGACGCAAAAAACGATTCGGGCGGTGATTATTGGGGATGGGGAAGATCGGGCAAATATGGAGGCGTTGGCGACGGATTTGGAACTGTCTTATACGGATCAGGCTGATGGACAGGCGACGGTGATTTTTACGTCTTGGATTTTGGATGTGGCGGACGTGTATCCTGCTTTGGATGTGGCGTGTTTGACGTCTTTGAATGAGGGGACGCCGAATAGTTTGATTGAGGCGCAGGCGGCTGGTGTGCCGATTGTGAGTACGGATGTCGGTGGGGTCCGTGATACGGTTTTGCTGAATGAAAATGTGTTGTTGTCGCCTTCTAAAAATGTGGATGCGTTGGTCAAAAATTTGGTGGAGTTGATTGGTCGGGAAGAGGTGCGGACGGAGGAAAATCGTCGTTTTGTGGTCGAAAAGTTTGGGATTCAAAGGATGATTGAGGAAACGAAGGGGCTTTATATGGATTTGCTGCGTAAATAGTTCTTGGTTCTTAGTGCTTGGTGCTGTAGTTGTGGAGACCGAGTAAAACCACAGAGTAATAACATAAAACCAAGAACCAAGAACCAAGAACCAAGAAAAAAACATTTTCACTTCTATAAATTTCAGCTTATTTCTGATACTACGAACATATTGGTTTTTTCGTTGGGGCGGCATGGGAGCGTCATTACGTATGCGACGGAGATTTTGCAGCATTTGCCTGATGATGCTCGGTGGTCGGTGTGGACTTCTTCGTATTGTGCCGAGAAGCAGCCGTCTGTGGGGCGTAAAATGATGCCTACTTATGGGAGTTTGGTGGGATTTGTTTTGGCGACTTTTTTTCGGTTGCCCGTGTTGTTGTGGAAGGTTTTTTGGGCGCATCGTGCAGAAAAATATACTGCTTTTTATTTCCCCTATTCCCATGCTTGGGATTACTTTTTGGTGTTGCTCGCTCGCTTTTTGGGGATTGAAACGGTGGTGACGGTTCACGATGGTGTGATGCATGCGGGTGAGGTGGATAAGGTGCAGCAATTTTTGATTAAACGAACGATTAAGGGTGCGGATAAGTTGATATTTTTGACGCATTTTGTGGAGAATTTGGTCAAGGAGCGGTTTGCTGTCCAACAAACGCCTTCCTTTGTGATTCCGCATGGGTTGCTTTCGCCTGATGATTTAAAAAGTGAGGTTAGGACTTTATCGGTTCGTCCGAAGCTTTTATTTTTGGGGCGAATTGGTCAATATAAAGGCATGGAATTGTTGGTGGAAGCGGTACAAAAATTGGATTCTTCGCTTTATGATAAACTGACGATTGCAGGTAAATTGTTGTATACACCTTCGATTTCGATGGAGGATACTGATAAGGTTTTTTGGCAAACGGGTTGGTTGGAAGAGACGACGGTGAGTGAACTTATCAATACCCACGATATTTTGATTTTGCCCTATGTCGAGGCGACGCAATCGGGTGTTATCGCTTTGGGCATTTCGGCTTGTTTGCCCATGATTGTGAGCGATGTCGGTGGTTTGCGAGAGCAGTTTTATTCCGATTATCCTTTGTTGATTTCGCCAGATAAGCAGCAACTTTCTATGGCGATTGAGTCTCTTTTGCAATCGCCTGATTTGTATAAAAAGATTTCTACCGATTTGCATGAATGGCGCAATTCCCTCCAATGGGAACAGATTGCAAAACAGGTTTTAGACGTTATCACTAAGTCTTAATTTTTGATTTTTAAATTCTTTTTTTTTGGAGCGAAAGGCTTGGTGCTTCGTCGTTGCGTTTTGGCCTGCTATCCGTTCTTATGGCAAAAGGAATAACCACATAAACTAAGAAAGAACCGCAACGACTTAAACTACTTAAACCACAAAAACTACTTAAACTATTTTGCCATACCACTCCTATCAGGGCTATTTTTCATGGTCGCTATCTCTACTATTTTTTATTTATTTAAACCGTGTAAAATAGACTTAGTAATAGTGGCAAAACGTACATTTCATCCAACATAGACCCGATAGTAGTGTTATAGCCTTCTTCGTTTTTGTGGTTTAAGTAGTTTTTGTGGTTACTTTACCCATATAGATTCGTTGATACTTGGCTATAGTAACGGATAGCGGGACCGTGCTTTGCGACGAAGCATTTTACCGTTCTCTCCTAAAATTTTTATTTAAGAATAATAGACTTAGTAGCATAATTCCAAATTGTCCGATGCTTAATAAGGATAAGCTATAATTGTAGTATCGAATAAGTATTTCTGTTCCTGCGATTAGTGTCATTGCCATAACAATACTAGCATAAATCCTTCTGTTTTGAAAAGGTACGAACTTTTCTTTATTCCACAAAAATAAAACTATTAAAACACAGACTCTTGAAATAAGGGAAGCAAGAACGACGCCCCATAGTTGATATTTTGCTAACAAAAGCAGATTTAATCCGACCATCATTGTAACAGATAAAATCGCATATTTAAGAACAGTTTTGGAGTCTTTGTAAAAGTAAAATTCGTAGTATAATAGGTGATTGAAGGAGGAAAATAAATAGCCCAAAGCTAAGATATTGGCGTATTGTTGAATGGCTAAGTATTTTTGGTTGCTGACGACAAAATGGATATTTCCAACGAGCATAATCACGCCAAATATGGCTAAAATTGTCAAACTTAGATAGTAGTTGTATAAGGTCGCTAATTTTTGTGTGCGCTCTGTTCCTTTTAAGACATAAGCCTCGCTCAAATACGGCAAAATGGCGGTGAGTAGGGCAAAATAAACCATTTCGACGGCGTGTACTAAATTGCTCAATAGGCTGTACAATCCGACTTGTACCAGCGTCAATAGGCGTTCTATAATGAAGCGATCTCCTAAGACATAAATCCAACGCAATAAGGTACCTGGTAAAAGGAATTTGATGAAGCGCAAGGGCTTGATAAGATACCGCCAATCCAAGCGAAAAGTGAGGTGTTTTCGGCTCCAAAAAACGACAATCATAGCATTGACGCTCACACCCGTCAATCGTCCAATCAATGCGCCTTTGATGCCGTAATCAAGGACTAAAATTAGTATTAATTGTACGACAACTGTTAAGATAAAATTGCACAAAACAATGCCTGTGTATTTGAGTAATTCCTTTTTGTTGCGCAAATAAATCCTAAAAGGCTCTTCGATGCACATCAAAAGTCCTGTCAAGGTCGCTAGAAAGCCGTAAGGATAATAAACAATGGCGTCGCTTTTGAAGATAAAACGAAAAAGTGGCCCACCAAAAATCAATAATAAACCGCCTAAAAGGAGTGTTGTATAAAAGGAAAAGGATAAAACTTGTCCTAAAAACTTTTTGAGTCGTTCTTCATTGTGGTAATAATCGAAAAAAAAAGACACAAATGCGCCTCCAATTCCTAATGCGCCAATTAAGCCCAATAAATTGGTATAATTGTTCATCAACGACAAAATTCCGTATTCATCTGCATCAAAAATTTGTAGATAAATAGGCAATAATAAAAAGGAGGTGAGCGGTTGTAAAAAGGTCAACACTCCATATATTAAGGTCGCTGATAAAATTTTTTTCTTCATAAAGAGGTTAAAGATAGAACAAGTTTATCAGTTCAATGTCAAAAAAAACTAGTAAATTTGGGAGAATGAACAGCAATGAAAAAATAAGGGTTTGGTGGTCAGAAAGGAATACTCATTTTTGGTGGTTTTCTCGAAAATCACTATCGGAGCTAGCTAAAAAGGGCTCAACTTCTAATATACATCACACAAACTACGGGCCATTGATTGAGTCGAAATGAAATGAAACGATACAATCAAATAAAATAAAAAAAGAAGTGTTAAAAAAAGTATTGATACTGACATACTGTTTTCCCCCCTCCAACCAAGGGTCTACCCATCGGGCAGATGCTTGGGCAAAGTATCTTTCCTTGTTTGGCTACTACCCCATTTTCATCACCCGCAATTGGGACATTCCCCTTCAAAATGCTAAAGATGCCTACAAGCCAACAGGCAACGAAATAAAACATAAAAAAACAGATACTTACGAAGTTTATTATCTGCCTTTTCGCCCAACCTTTCGAGAAAAAATGTTTGTAAAATGGCGCAATACCGTTTTAAAAATTCCCTACCTTTCTCTATATTTTATGGAAGGCATCATCGAAAAATTTACCAACAAAGTCATCTCCTTCGCCAATATATACGATTTCGCCAGAAAATATCTGAGCGAGAATAAGGACATCCAACAACTCATAATTATAGCAGGGCCGTTTCAATTATTCAAATTCGCCTATCTATTACACAAAGAATTCAACATTCAATGGCTTGCAAATTATCAAGATGATTGGACAACCAATGAGTTAATTATTGATAATTTACCAAAAAAAATATTGAATCAATTCAATCGAATTTATGAAAAAAAATGGTTGGCATCAGCAACCTATGTTACTTCCGTCACCCCATTCTATTTACAACGAATCTTACACTTATTACAAAAAGAAGGAAGCGTTTTATACTTAGGTTATGACGATATAGAACAGTTTCAACCCATCGAAGAAAAAGAAACCTTCACCATCATTTACAATGGTTCTTTGTACAACTCTCAAAATGTGTCTATCTTTCTAAACGCTTTCAAAAAATTCATTGACAACCATCCCAAAAGTTCGATAAATCTTTTATTCTTAGGACTCGATTTCAATGAACAAGCCAGCAAACGAGTTCAAGGTTTATTAAAAAAATACGAAGCTTATTACACCATTACAGAACGTTTACCGAAGGAAGAATATATGGGCAAAATGTTGGGCGCACAAATTTTATTACTCATCGCCTATGGAAATTTAAGGGGTTTTATGCCCACGAAATTATACGAATACATCGCCTGTAAAAAACAAATTTTACTTTGCCCAAGCGATAAGGATTCCATGCAAAAAGTCTTAGAAGAAACTAATTTGGCATTTTTTTGCAACACAGAAGAAACCGCCTACACTTTTCTAACAGAACAATACAATCATTGGAAAGAAAACAAGGCAACAACGCTTATTCCCAACGAAAAAGCCATCGCTCAATATTCCCGAAAAGAACAAACAAAGCGATTGGCAGAAATTTTAGATAGGATTTAGTTTTTGTGGTTTAAGTCGTTTAACCATTCTCACCTGTCACTCGTCACCTGTCACTCGTCACCTGTCACCTGTCACCTGTCACTCGTCACCTGTCACTCGTTCCTAACTCGTCGCACCTTCCATCCTCGCCAAACGCTTCTCCTCCACCAACATAAACCACAACGCCACATAAAAAGGCAGACAAGGAATTTTATAACGAGCCAAAGCACCAAAATTATAACTTGTAAAACCTGTACTAAATGCCAATAATAAAACAAAAATCAACATCGCCATCAATGTATATTTTTGCCACAAAAGGCGCAATGTTCTAAAAACACCCACTTTAAATAACCCCCAAATTGTAAACAAAATAAAAAATGTACTCTCCACAGAAGTCACCAGCATAATCGCATTATTCACTTCATAAAGATAAGGGCGAAACAATGTGACATTAATCGAAGGCAATATTTTAGAAGCAACACCACCCACCGTATACTCAATCTCTCCCAGGGTATAAACAGAGCCTCCACCGCCACCACCCATTGCACCCAATTTCGCATGCCACCACTGATAGCCCAATGCTTTTTGTGCAAATGCCATTGCACCCTTCTCCATCAAATCATAAATCAATTCACCAAAAAACCAGACAATAAGCGAAACCAAACACAGCATTTTCACAATAAAAAAGCTTTTCAGTCGCCAGTCTTTTGCTTTGGAATAATGATGAAAAAAGAACCAATATAAGAACATGGGAATCGCTGCAATAACGATATAAAATTTAATTACAAAGGAAAGATACAAAGACCCAATAAAAATAAAAAAGGAACTAAAAAATCGTCTTCCTTTTATAAATCCATAATAAAAAGCGTAAACCATCCAGCCCAAACTTCCCATAATGAGCGTATCTTTCATAATCCCCGAACCCCAAAAAGTCACTGAAGGCACTAAAAATACCGCCAACATCATTTGCCACTCTAATTTTGGATAAAGGTCAATCAAGACTCGATACAAAACCCACAATCCCGAAAAAGAAAGGAAAGCAAACAATAAAGATGTTGCATAAAAATTACCAAAGGTAAGTAGATTGAGTAGACTCGTTATTTTTGTAACAATAAAAGTAGATTCAACTTGAAGATAATTGTATTGCTGAACCACATCAAAAGTACTCAAGGAAAATTCACCTGCATCTGCTCTAAATATTCGCCAAGCTTTGACTGGATCACTATAAAACAATTCACTTAAAACCTGGCCCGTATTAAAGTAATTGAATGTATCTCCAACACCATAATAAGATTGAAAAACTACACCATAAGCCAAGCCTGCCAACAACTTAATAGAAAGTGCTGGCATAAAGTATTTCTTAAAGCTCGCTTCTTTGTAGTAAATTTCTGAAAAAATAAAACCCAACAAAAAAAGAACCAATAAATACAAAGGCGTAACCAAAAGGTGATACAATTCCACAAACTTAATTTAGTGACGGGTGATAAGTGGCGGGTGATAAGTGGCGAGTGATGGGTAATTTATAAATATTTTTTCAATTATGAAAACCACTCGTCACTTGTAAAAAAATCACTCGCCCCATGTCACTTGTCACCCGTCACTAACAAAAAAAACTACTGAATCTCCGTATAATACAACTTCAACTTCATGGGATATTCCTCATGTGTTGGCCCTGTAAGTACAGCCCGATAAGGATTCAAAGGCGACTCAGGAATACGCACAATCAACGACAAATCTCCATCATCCGTCAACATCCGTTGAATCCCATAAGCCATATATATAGTATAACGATTCGCTGTCGCTCCTGTTATTGAATCTGTAATAACTTCAAAAGGATTAGAAACCTCATAATCTGACAATGCAATCAAATCATCTTCATCTTCTGACAATCGAAACAACAAACTTGGCGGTAATGGATATTTTTCGTGATCTAAACTATCCACATTCGTAAGCTCTAATTCTGCCTTGTTCACAATGACATTTCCTAAGTTTTTCAAATGCGGAATACGCACCCTCATATGCAATCCATTTGTTGCTTTAAGGTATGCTTTTTGTGTCAAAATCCCATCGCCGTCCAAAATATTACCCGTCGTTGATCCCGCAAAATCATGCGTAAATGTATTGATTGTTGTGCCTAAAACTGTAGACCAATTTCGCAATCTGAAATAACGCACCAAAGTATCTTCAACAATTTCACCATCACTCCCTTTACGCAATGCTCGATAATGCATCGCCATATTTGTAGCACCCGAGCTCAAATTAAAACGCCCCATTGCTGTATTATTTTCATCGGGAACAATCGCAATTCCATTAAAATATTTCAAGAAATTATTGACACTAAAAAACACATTGCTCGTATCTCGTTCCTCCAAACTTTTGTCCAACAATCGCTGACCAAACTCATCTTTCAGCTTAATTTTTAAAGTCGTAGTTGTTGAGTCTACTTCCGAAATATTATCTAAAAAAGTAAAACTTGTACTGCCCAATTCTTCTGAAAGATTACACGAATAATCCGTTTCGTACTCGACATCATTGCTCAAATTTGGATCAAGCACTTCATAAACCGTTACATTCTGTTCCATATCCGCTTCGCCATAAGTGAAGCGATTGCCTAAAATTGGATACGCCAAAGACAAAATCACCGAATCCAATGTTGGCAAGCTATCAAAACGCACATCATTTTCTCCTGTCGTAATTTGCGTACAAATACTTGCCATCGAATTCCCAAAAATTGGATCTTGCAAAGTGCCCAATAAATAAGCCACGCCATTGCTTCCAGGCACTTGCGACAAAGTTAAGGCTAAAGGATCTCGCTGTTCCAAAGATACCTCCAACGTCAATGTATCCACAAAAGTCGAATTTATCAAAGAGCCACCCTCTATAATATCTGCACCAATGCCTTCCGAATCCTGACAAGCAGCAAATCCCAAGCAAAAGCAAAAGACAACTAACAAAAACGTGTTATTCTTCATTAAATGAATGATTTATTTTTAATTATTTGGAGAGAACGGTAAATTTCTCCGTCGCTACACATGGTCTCGCTATCCGCTAAAGGTCGGAGATGTGGCATTTTTGAAATGCCTTACATCTCTGATCGCATCTAAATCCGACCTACCGCTCCTATCGAGTCTATTTTTCATGGACAGAACCGTAGTAAATAGGCATTGAATGTGTCTCCACGCCATGCCCCCAGAAAATAGTAGTTCCAACTATTCAAAATAGCCCTGATAGTAGTGGTATGGCAAGTAGTTTATGTGGTTTTTGTAGTTTAAGTAGTTTTTGTGGTTCTCGCCTATTACCAAGTCTACTTGCCATAAGAACGGATAGCAGGACTTTCTGTAGCGATGAAAGACAGACCTTTCGCTCCAAAAAAAAATAGATTCAAAGCACAAAAAGGATATGACCATTCACTACTCGTCACTTGCCACCTGTCACCTGTCACTCGCTCCTTGACTTAAAGTTCAAAAACAAATCCATCACAGAAAAAATGAATCTTCTCTATGATGGATTTTATAAAAAACTATTTTATACGCATTTATTCGGATTCAGACTCTTCCTCTGCACCAATCAACATCGAATAAAAGGAGGTATATGCCTCTAAATATTCCTCACCAGGATAGCCCAATACAGGAATCTTTTTTTGATCTAAGACTTCCATTACACCTGTATCAACATTATCCGTCGCAACAATCGCTGCATCTGAATAATGTAACGCTCCTAAATGTAACTCAGTATTCGTAGCACCACCATAAGGTGTTAAATCTTCTGCTTCTACTCTATTGATTAACGCTTTATCATTGAAATTTGAAAGCAATTCGCCCTCAAAACAGTTGTCATATACAGAATATAGAATCTGTCCATGCTCAAAGATAGGGTCTTTAGAATACGCAGTACGTAAAAATAAAGGGATCAAGCTTGACATCCATCCATGACAATGGATAATATCTGGTGCCCATCCAAACTTTTTCACTGTTTCTAACACACCTCTACAGAAAAATACCATACGAGCGGCATTATCATCGTGTAAATTTCCTTCTTCGTCTTTATAAGTTGTTTTTCTTTTAAAGAAATCCTCATTGTCCAAGAAATACACTTGCATTCTTGCACCAGGCAAAGAAGCCACTTTAATCACTAAAGGATAATCATCATCCTCTATGATAATATTAATTCCTGAAAGACGAACCACTTCGTGCAAACGGTGTCTTCTCTCATTGATAGAACCAAATCTTGGCATCAAAATTCTTATGTCTAACTCTTTCTCTTGCGCCTTACCTGCTAATTTTCTTACAATATCAGCCGCAGCCGACTCCATTACGTAAGGATCTAGCTCGTGTGTAACTATTAATATTCTTTTCTTATCCATAGTTGTATTTTATAATATACCTAAAAAATTAATTCAATACTTAGTATCATTCAAGGAATAATATCATCATTTGCTTATGTTTTTTTTTGTTAATACTGCGTTATTTTTCTTAGCAATAGCTTGGCTATTCCTTCAAAAAATGCCTTGTCTAAACAAAAAATAACTATTTCAAATGTCTATATTATTTTTTAAAGGATACTTAAACAAAGTTACGAAAAATTATGCTTTTTTTATATGTGTAATAAATGACTGAAGAATAAGTTATAAAATTTTATTTTTCATCATTTCCATACCTGTCTCACTTTCCGTACATACTATTAAAGCGGTTTTTTTCGATTTATCTATACTTTTTGGACTTTTTTAGCTTTTTTTTAACAGATTAGTAATGGTAAAAAATAAGATAACTATTGTAGGCGAAGAGATTTTTAGATAGATGAGGTAAAAAACGTAGACGTAGCAGGAGAGCTACGACGAGGCTTTTTAACGAAAAATACTAAAGCCAAAAATGGTAGGTTATTCTTTTTTCATTACTTAGCCTACTTTAAAAACTATTGAAGCTGATTCCAATCGAGAAAGGAATCACTTCAGGGCCTCCATTCCGCTCAAAGAGGCTCGATAAAGCCATGTATCCAACCAAACTCACATTACCATACCCTACACGAAAAGAAGGGCCAAAACGGAAACGTTCCATATTAGGAACTATCAGGTTTTTGCTCTTTACAGATACCACTTCCCCAAAACGATTCACTTCTTCGCCACGATATTTAGCATTTGCTACCACTAAATAGCCCACACGCATCCCAACTGCCACTTTCCAGCTATTGTTCAGTTTATTGGGTTTTGAGCGAAAACGGAACTCAATGGGTAATTCTAAATGAGTCGTAGACAATTTGTTGTTACGATAGTCCAAACTATCTGGAATTCTTCTAAAAATGGTCTGATTAAAGGTTTCAGACTCTTCATCCCGATCTCGGTCATAACGACCATTGGTATACACATTGTGATTGCTTATCCCCAAACCTGGCGCAAAAGCAAAACGACTATTCGCTTTGTCAGCCCCTAAGGGCATATCCCAAAACATATAGGCATTAAGCCCTCGATTATACCATCTCGTTGAAAGAGAGTCATTTGGAAGCTGATCCCAACCAGTATAATTAAATTCCAAAATCACTCTATCTCTCGAAATGGAGTTAAAAGATTCTGCTGACGAAGAGTTTTGTGCCACAAGTCCCGAAAAACTTCCTAACAACAAAAAACAAATAATGATTAACTTATTCATTCAAAAAAGGTAATTGTTTTTTTTAGCCTGCAAAATTACGAATAAGGAACGACAAAAAGCACCATACACATAAATTAGGCTCAGAAATGCCTTAAAAAAGAACATTCTCAATAATATTATACAAAAAAATAGTAAACTATCCAAAAAGAATCTATATATTCTAATGCCAAAAGGAAAGTAAATAAAAGAACCACATAAAAAACGCTCCTATAGTGTAAAACGTTGTGTAACCATGAAAATAAACCCCAAACCACTCCCTACAGCCTTCTATACCAGAAATGATGTCGCCAAAATCAGCCAGGACCTTTTGGGCAAATACCTCTATACCCATATTGACCAACAATGGACAGGCGGTATCATCACAGAAACAGAAGCTTATAATGGCAGAACAGACAAAGCCTGTCATGCTTACCCCAACAAAAGAACCACCCGCACCGAAACCATCTACCAACAAGGTGGCATCGCTTACATCTACCTCTGTTATGGCATCCATTCGCTTTTCAATGTCGTTACCAATCAAGCAGATTTAGCTGATGCAGTCCTCATAAGAGCCATCGAACCAACTACAGGACTAGAGACTATCCAAAAAAGACGAAACAGCCAAAAATTAACCCCAAACCTCACAACAGGGCCTGGACGCCTCACCAAAGCTCTCGCCATTACCTGTCAACAAGACAAAGAAAGCCTATCAGGACCATTATTTTGGATAACAGACCATTGCATAGAAACCCATACAAAAAGTATTGAATACACAGAACTGACAAGAACAGCCAGTCCAAGAATCGGCATAGATTACGCAGAAGAAGATGCCCTGCTCCCCTGGAGATTTACCATCAACAACAGCAAATGGATAAGCAAATAAATCAAACCGCTTCGCTGTGAGAGTAGAGAAATGAGCGCAGAGATGAAATTATCAAAAAACGACTCAGTTTCGTTATAATTCTTTGCGAACCTTACATGACCTTTGCACCTTTGCGTTTAAAGGAACATTGCAGAGGAAACTCAATAATCGTATCAATCAACAATGACTCAAACCACAAAATAACTAATCCAAATCATCTTCCTTCTCTTTCAACCGCAAAAAAATATCCTCCAACTCCTTCCCCGTAATAGAAAACACCTCTGCCAAAGCACTTACCGTATAATCGCCATAACTAAAAATATTACGACACTTATACCGCTTTCTCAAAAGAGGTCCTTTTCTAAAGATACGACGATCATTAGGAAAACAAAAATGATGATTCTCTGGTAAATCTTTCAACAACATCAACCCCAAAGCCTTTTTTTCATCCTTATCTAAATCATGTTGTCGCAATGCCATCATCAAATCACAATCAGTACAACTTGATGCCGCAGGATTCAACATATAAGATTGAATCGCTTTCTCTACATTAAGCGGAAAGATATTTTTACCCAAAAACTGCTGCATCACAAAATCATAGTTCGCCTTCCATTCAGGCCCGTGAGGCTTAACCCCACGTTTGTGTTGATTATAAGTAAATAAGTGGGCGATTTCGTGAAGGAGCGTAACCAAAAAAGCATAAGGATTCAAATCCCTATTCACAGATATTTTGTGTCCCTGTCCTCTATAAGGATGGCGATAATCTCCCAATTTTGTCTTACGAGGGCGACTAATAGTCAATTGAATTTGATGCTCTATAATCCAAGTCACTACTTGGGGGGTAGCAGATACTGGAATAAACTCCTTCAACTGATTTGTGAGCTGTTTAGCGAGTTGATTTTTCAAGGTAGTTACAGTATTTGTGAAGGTAAATGCTTTCAAATATAGTAAAGATACTGTACATCAAGAAGAAAGGAAGTATAAAATAGTTGTCACCCGTCTTAAAAAAAATTATATATGTCGTGATAAATGTGGCACAAATAAGAAAACGAAGCCCCAATAAGAAGAAAACAGGACCCGTCAAGTTCAAAGAAGGTTTTATAAGATGAACTCCCCACAAAATGAAGAATAGAGACAAGGAAATAAGCGTAAAAAAGCCATAAGACACCCATGTAAACTGCTCAAAAGAAGGGGATTCAACAAACATCAAAGCCAAAAAGCTAAATAAAAACACGCCTACTGACACATAAGCCCAACGCATAAGCACCTCTACTAAAGACATCATTTATAAAACATTAAAAAATTGTGGAAAATAGACCCAAAGAAAATTATCAACGTCCCTTTTGTTCCTCAAAATCCCCCCTTTCGCCCCATTAAACCCAGCTATCTACTTAGATTCCTAAAAACATAGGCAAAAGACAAAAACACCCCCAATAATGACAAAGCCGCCGTGAAATAAGCCGTCTCATTTCCCAAATAACCATCCAACCAATTCCCCACAAAAGCCCCCAAAACAATAATGGCAATCATCTGAGACGCAAGTCCCATATACCGCAACCATTGATTTTGATTTTTTTGTCGCAAAAGAAAATAAAAATTCTATGAAATAAGCAATAGATATATAATAAGGAGAAAACGGTTTATCGCTTCGTCGTAAAGCATGGTCTCGCTATCCGCTACTATAAGGCACACGCTGCCAATACAAGCCCACACACTTATAACGCTACTATCGAGTCTATTTTACACGGTCAGAACCCCTATCTTAGTTTAAGTAGTTGATAGTTTATGTTGTTTAAGTAGTTGTAAAAAACACTGCTTATTACAACGCTGGCACTCTAACTACAAAAACCACGCTAATTACAAAAACGACTTAAACCACTAAAACTAAACCGCCGTTTTCTGATAGTCCGAATTTTGCAGATTATTTTCCAACATAGGCGCATTACCTATCTTAGTCTTACAATTTCCATTAAAGACTGCACCAGGCTCAACCACCAGTTTTTGCGTAGAAATCTCGCCATCCAAAATACCCGATTCTCTTAAGAAAAGAACATCTTTGACCTTTAAAGTTCCCACAACTTGGCCAAAAATATCAATGCTCTCACATACAATATCTCCTTTAACAATACCCGTTTTACCAATGATAATACGAGATTTTGACTCAAGGTATCCCTCAATTTCTCCTTCAATTCGAATCGTGCCATCTGAAACCAATTCTCCTTCAATTTTTGTACTATGACCAATGAGATTAGTTCCTACTTGATTATCTGATAGCACTTGGCCAACAGACGGATTTGCAGTGGTATTCTTTCTGCTTCCGAACATATTATTGAACATAAGTTGTTGTAAGTTTAGTAAATTATAAATTCCAGAGGATTCACGGGCGACTGATTGTGCCACAGCTCAAAGTGCAAATGTGGTCCATCTGACAACTCTCCACTACTGCCAATAATAGCTATGGCATCCCCTGCCTGCACTAAAGTACCGACTTTTTTTAATAAAACCGAATTATGCTTGTAAAAAGACACTAAATTGTACGAATGTTGTATTCCTATAATATATCCTGTCTCCATAGACCGCTCACTTACAATCACTACGCCACCTTGTACTGCCTTAACTGCCGCCCCTTCCTCTGCCACCAAATCAATTCCAAAATGCTTCTTTTTTAAGTCAAAAGAATCCGTGACAAGCCCATTTACAGGTTTCGTAAAATACAAATCAGATAATTCATTTTCTTCCCGTTTTTCTCCACCAAATAGCTTGTAAGCATCCGCATCTTCCAATTCATGGCGCAATAAAGAATCCTCTGGAGAAACGCCTTTTTTGAGATTAATCGACGCATCATTAACATCTATTTTTCCATTACTACCATCATCCCTCACAATACCCACTGTATCGACCTCGCCTCTCAATGTCATCTGCAAACCATCTATAAAACTATTCTGAGCTTGCACCACCCCCACTAATGAATCCGTTCGATAAGATAAACTTAGCAAATTACGACGCATATTCATATCCTGATACCCTGGAATATACTCCTTCAATGGCGTGAAAACAATCAATGCAATCGTCAAACACACCAAAATAACAGCTAAAGTACTCAGGATTATATAGACATTTAAACGAGAAAGGCGAAACGACAATCGCTCTTCAAGCGTAATATCATTGAAAAGAATTAACCGATATTTGTTATTTAGTTTTCTAAATAACTTTTTAAACCGTTCATTCATAAAAATTTAGTTATGGATTATTTAAAAAATAGGATTGACATTTGAAATCGTTATTTTTTTCTTAATCAAGGCATTTTTTGAAAGAATAGCAGGAATATTGCAGAGAAAAATAACGAAGTATAAGGAAAAAAAAACATAATCAAATGTTGAGGTTATTATTTAAACGATCCTAAGTATCTTTGCACTAATACAGCTTTTTTTTACCAAAAAATATATAATATAAAACGCTTTTTGCTGTTGTATATTAGATGTA
>ENA-ORXR01000877-ORXR01000877.1-marine-metagenome-genome-assembly--contig:-NODE-877-length-36109-cov-76.464781_pt1 | contig 36109 bp, 34 predicted proteins | sample MGYA00237866_ERZ511479 | MGnify/ENA metagenome assembly ERZ511479
CAATCGCCCTCAAGCCTATAAATGTATACGATATTTTTATATTTAATGTGTTTAGGATAGACATGCGGATATGAGGTTATATACGTGGCTTCTAATAATTTAAAAGTTTGTAAAATTTTACTTCACAATGCTGCTAACCCTTTTTCTATTAAATACCAATTGCAACGCTCCAAAATTTATTAATAATAAAGCTAATACAATTAAGCCCCATTGCGATAATGTTGGCACTTCTGGATTTATAATAAAATTGGCACCATCTGCCACACCATCACCATCAACTGTAAAAGTAAACGGACCTGTTGGGCCAGGGTTGCCCCCAGCATCAGCATAACAAGCTGGTAAAGGCAACATTAGCATGGCCGAATAATCACCACATTCAAATGTACCGCCCATCAATGTGTAATTGCCATTTACATCTGTTGTAGCGTTGCCAATAATTGTTTCAGAACCATCTGCATTAATAACTGATATTACCACTGTAATACCACTTAAATCACAATCAAAAGGTGCAATTACTTGTCCTGCTATTTCATCTTCACAAGTTGCACCACAGTTAACGGGGTCGTCAATTGTTACAGTTACTTCATCAACACATTGTATTTCATTTGCACATTCAACAACCGCATAATAAGTTGTTGTAGTTGTTGGATTAACAGTTGCTATATTTTCTGTAAAAACTATGCTTCCAGTAGGATTGTTTAAATCGGTTATCCAATAAACAAAATCGCAAGTTGAAGGTACTGCAACATCTGGTATAAAAGTTGTACATGCCATATAAGAACCACCAGCTGTAAACTGACCATCTGTTAAAGCTGGATCAAAAGCACCTAAGGTACCATCTGTATTTTCAATTCCCGAGGTAGCAATATCTGTTCCACCATCAGCTTGACAATCAATACAGTTAATAGTTACAGAACCATCAGCACACATTATTATTTGTCCTGTTACGGTTCCTCCACCTCCAAAATGTTCAATAGCTTGAAAATCTACTACCATACATGTCTGTCCATTTATCGTAGCATCATAATAAGAAATTGTTCCACCGTTATTGGGGTTTAAATCATCCCAAAATAAGGCAATAATATCATTTGGTGTATTGTTGTTTGGTATTGGATCTTCTCCTAAATCGGTAAAACCTTGGCCAAAGGTTACATAACCATTAGAACCAATATAGAAATCAGTATAAGTATTTCCCCAAAAATCAAAGTTAAAACCTAAAGGAAACGGGCCTTCAAAGTCGTCATCTGTTAAAAAAACATCAGTTGGTGTGCCATTTGGTGTGGCTGTACAAGCACCCACCCCATTTGAAGTTACCGTATAAGTACCCAAAAACCCGCCAGGAATTACTTCTTCCAAAACGGCTGAAAGTTCAAAATCTTCACCTGCGCAAATTGTGCCATCATCAATAGCGGTAACTGAAAGCGGATCGCAGCTGCAGTCAAAGTCAATATTACGATTTATAAGGCAAGAGGCATCGTCCAAACCTTCAAAAGTAACCATAGCAGTACCATTTGGAAATGGGCCAATAGTAACGGTGCCAGCAGTAGTAATATTAGGAAATGCACCACTATTTACGCTGTAACCAGATGGATTATCGCCTATATCGTTTACTTGAACATCTATATAAAAATTATCGGCATCGCCTAATTGACAAGCAGGTGAAAGCGAAAAATCTGGACCACAGCAAGGTTGAAAATCACCTAAAACATTAATTTCGAAAGAACAATTGGAGCCACCATTACCATCTATGTATACATAATAGGTTTCACCAGGTGTAGCCGAAGGAAGATTTAGAGTATAGGTAGTGCCGGTGGTAAAGTCACTTGTACAATCTTCTTCTACAAACCCTCCACAAACCCCAGATAATATATGTGTTTGCATACCGGGGCTAAAAGAATCACATATATCTTCTGTAATGTCAACAGTAATAGCGCCACCACTAGCTGCTACAAAACTAAACCAAACTGTATTTTCTAAAGAACCGATACAAGTTGTAAGTGGGTCTAACGGATCTGTAAATGCTGAGGCATTAGTTGCCATAATAGGATCGCCACATAACCTAATTGCATCTACACATAAATCATTTAAAGGTGGCGGTGGTGGTTCTACTAAGCACAAATCAAATTGGCCTGCGGTATCTTGAAACATTTGTAGTATAACGGTTGAGCCAGCCATTAGGCCTGTTATTATGGAGCCATCTACAAAAATATTGCAGTATAATTCTGTACCACTACAAGCATCATAAATAGCAGCGTGGGCGCTACCACCACTGCCAAAAGGTGCCGATATTTGAATATTGCCACTTGCTGGTACAGTTAATGTATAATAAGCATCGGCAACAGCACCAGCATCGCAACTCGGTACTAATGCTAAGGTGTTAAACTCATTATTTACGCTAATAGTATTTACCGCACAATCAGCAAGTGAACCAACTGCAATAGGTATTGCGTTGGCGCATAAATCATTAGCTTGAGGTATGGCACAGCTGCCATCATCAGTTATGGCACAAGCATTATAGTTGGTTGCTATCGGATTTGTACAACCATCTGTTAAAATAGGTGATGCGTTACACGGGCCAACACTTAAAGTTGGGCTTGCAGGCATTACAGGTGTACCAGCACCAGTATCGGCACAATCAGCTACAGCTGCAGCATCTGCATCGGTTGATAGATATAACAAACAACCATCTTGTGCATCACATCCATTAACAGAACCATCTTCGGTAATGGTAACGGTATAAATTGCTCCATTCCAACCATCCCCAAACGTATCGCAACCTAAAATAATTAAATTACCGTCAGGAACACATATTGTTACAACATCTGTACTTAAAAATGGCCCGATGCCAGATACTAAACCACCTGAAATGTAATCCCATTGAATTTCACTAGGAAAAGCACCTTCATCAACAAATTGAACCGTAACTTCTGTTTCGCCAGCAGGGCATTGGGCGTAAATTACCGTATTTATAAAAAAGCCGAATAAGGCTATTAATATTAAATTTTTCATAAAGTCAGATTTTTTTTAATGTTGTTTATTAAATAAATTCTGCTTACGACTACCTTGTTGAGCTACAATAATCTCAAAATTCGATACGTCGTTTTGTTTTAGCAGGTTAGTTAAATCTTGTTTTGTTTTTCCGGCTGTTAAATACAATACATAAGTATTCAACTCTCCTCTAAAGTGAAGTACCGCTTCATTTTTTGATAAAAAGTCTTTCAAAGTTTGATCAACGCTTTTAAAACGTACTTGAAAAATGCTAACTGCTTCACTTTGGCTGAGCTTAGCTTGGTTTTCTAATTTAACTGTTTTTTCTTTGTTTTGTGCTATTGTGATATTACTTATACCCAAAAATAGAAATACAACAGTAATCAATATTGATACTTGTTTTTTCATAATTATCAGATTTTTTTAATTTTAATTACCTGCAATTTAGAAAACCTTAACACCGTAACAAAATATTGTAGGATGATTTATATAATAATAGTATAAAATTTAGCCATTAATTGATAATTTAGTCTCCCCTACTGCTGATTATAGCTCTTCAAGTGTTTTTAAATTTCCAATAATTCAATTTCTTTTTCAATAACTGTAGGGTTGGCTCTTTGTTAAATACACTTTTCAATTGAACAATGTTGGCAAATAGTATGCACTTTTTTTGTAGTTAAATTAGCATTTTTTCAAATTTAAATAAACAAAATCAATTTGGCGTACTAATAAAAAACATATTTGGCCTTTGGTAAGTTTATTGTTTAAATATAAAAATGTTCTTTTCAACATTTAAAAAAGAACAAATTTAAGACAAGTTTTTGTATTGACTAATTACTTTAATGTTAACCCTTTTTTATTTGAAAAGAAACAATGTGGCTCGTGCGAAGTGCGCCCCCGCTTTCCGCTCAAATGCCTTGCCAACGCGCCAAAGCCACCGCTGCAAAAGGCATAACCGCTGCAATCGGGTTTAGTTTAAAAACTGCGCACTGTCGTAAGTGGTTTTTCTGTTGTTCTTATACTAATAAAAAATACAAAGCTCAATCAAACATCAACTGCTAACCTAAAAATTACACTTCTATAACTGCTTACCGATTTCACTTTTTGTATAGTTTCTTTTATAAAATGCTTTTCAATTTGCAACTGCTTACGGTTAGGTATCAGCTTCACTAACACATCACGCAAATAATAATTTCTAATATAAGAAATACCAGGAATTGCGGGCCCCATAACTCGTTTACCAAAGTAAACTCTAAGCTGCTTACTAAATTCCATTGAAGCATAATTAACCAAGTTCGCATCTTTATGTTTCAACTGTAAATGTACAATTCTGTAAAAAGGTGGGTATTCAAAACTTTTGCGTTCTTCAATTTCGTGTTGATAAAAAGCATCATAATCATCATTAGCAATCCACTCAAAAACAGGGTTTTCGGGTTGGTAAGTTTGTATGTAAACCTTACCTCTTTTTTGTCGCCGCCCAGCTCGGCCACTTGCTTGCACCATTAGTTGGTACGCATTTTCTAAGGCTCTAAAATCTGGAAAGTATAACAACTGATCTGCATTAATAATGCCTACCATAGTAACCTTATCAAAATCTAAACCTTTGGCCACCATTTGCGTGCCTACTAGTACATCTATTTCTTTGTTTTCAAAAGCTGCAATTAATTTGCTGTGGCCCTCTTTACGTTTAACGGTATCTAAATCCATACGAGCAACTTTTACAGCAGGTAGCAAACCTTGCAAATCTTCCTCTATTTTTTCAGTACCAAAATTGCGAATCTTTAAATCTTCTGAACTGCATTGCGGGCACTGTTTTAACAAACGAATTTTGTAATTACATTGGTGGCAAATAAGTTCATTTAAAAACTTGTGATAGGTTAAGCTAACATCGCACTGCACACATTTAGGCACATAACCACAAACGCCACATAACATTGCAGGGGCATAACCTCGTCGGTTTTGTAATAAAATTACTTGCTCATTATTAGCCAAAGTTTCTTTAATAGCTTCTAAAAAAGAGGCCGCAAAATGACTATGCATTTTACGCCGTTTGGCAGCTTCTTTTAAGTCAACAATAATTATTTCGGGTGGTTTAACATTGCCAAAACGTTTATTAATTTCAACCAAACCAAAAGTGTTATTGGGTGCAGTAGCTTTAAAATAATTTTCTACCGATGGCGTGGCCGTGCCCAAAACTACTTTTGCTTTATGCCAAGCTGCCAAGGCAATAGCACAATCGCGGGCGTGGTAACGGGGCGCAGGGTCAATTTGCTTAAAACTCCTATCGTGCGCTTCATCTACTATAATTAATTGCAAATTTTTGAAAGGCAAAAATACAGATGAACGTGCGCCAACAACTACACCAATTGCTCCGTCTTTTACCTGTTGCCAAAGTTCAATACGCTCATTATCGTTGTATTTGCTATGATAAACGCCTGTTTTACAAGGCAATACGGCTCTTAAGCGTCTTATAATTTGAGCCGTTAATGCAATTTCAGGTAACAGGTACAACACTTGCCCGCCGGCTTCAATTACACTTTTCATTAGCTTTAAATACAATTGCGTTTTACCACTTGAGGTAATGCCGTGTAACAAACAAACTCGTTTTTGTTGTAACTGTGTGGTTAAACTTTTATAGGCAGTTTGCTGCTCTTCATTTAGCTGATGTTCAATTAGTTTTTCTTTAGGGTCAACATCTAATCTATTAATTTGAACTTTTTCAATTTCGAATATTCCTTTTTCTAACAAACCATTTAAAACTGCGGAACTACTTTCGCTCTGTTTTAGCAAAAACTGTTTCTTAATGTTGTTGGTCGATAAATCTGCTCTCCATCTCAAAAAATCGACTAATAAAGCTTGCTGTTTTTTGGCACGTTTCAAATCTTCAAAAACATCATCTAATTCATCTTCACCTATAGCATCATTTAATTTTACATATTGAACATACTTAGCTTTATATTGATATTTTAACTCTTCTGCCAAAACAATAATTTGCTTTGTTAACAAACTTTTTATTAAACGATGCGCCGATTTTATTTCCAAAATATCTAACACTTCTTTTACCGTTAGTTCTTTTCTACTTTCTAAAGCTTCATAAATTAAATACTCGTTATCGCTTAATAAAGAAGCATCAACCTCAATATTTGGCTTTAACAATATTTTTGTTTCCGAGCCTAATTTAAAAGCTGCTGGCAAGGCTGCCTGCATTACTTCGCCAGGGGTACACATATAATAGTTGGCTATCCATTTCCAAAATTGCAACTGAATTTCGGTTGCAATTGGTTCGTCATCTAAAACCGATAAAACTGCTTTGGGTACATATTTTAAATGCAAATCTTTTTCTACTTTTACAATTAAACCAGCATAAATGCGTGTTTTACCAAACTGAATTTCAACCCTTTTACCAACAGTTATTTGCTGGTGCAGATTTTCTGGCACAAAATAGGTGTAGTTTTGAGGAAGCGCCAATGGCAACAGCACCTCTACATACAAATCATCCGTTTCAAACAAATTTTTAAGATTTTAAGTTTATGGTTCTTCATTTAAGGCTAGTACCAAGTTAAATTCCAAATTTTTGTATAACATCTTATATTCATATTGATATAACAACTTTTTTTGGCTCTTCTTTGGCCCATATTTTTAACCAAGCCTTGTAGTCTTTACCAGTTTCTTCTTTTAATTTTTCCACCAAAATGGTTTCCATTTTAGCAGTAGCGCTTGCCATAGTTATTTGTTTTTTCGAAGATACGAATTTGAGAGGAATGGTAAAGTAGAAAACAACAAGAGTTTCAAAATTAACTACTTAGATTAACTTTTTTATTACCATTAAACCGAAAAATAGGCTTAAAAACTGCCCTACTAAATTATTAACTACATTTGTACCAAACAGTATGAGTAAAAATCAAAACAACAAACAGCAAGAGTGGCCTTTATTTGAAGTTTTTATCCGTTCAAAAAATGGCTTAGAGCATAGGCACGCAGGTAGCTTACATGCAGCCGACCAAGCAATGGCAATTGAAAATGCACGCGACGTTTACACGCGCCGACAAGAAGGTGTAAGTATTTGGGTAGTGCAATCAATACATATTGCAGCATCTAACCCAATTGATAGTGAAGAATTGTTTGACCCAGCAGAAGATAAAGTATATCGGCATCCTACCTTTTACAAATTACCTATTGAGTTAAAACATATTTAAAAAGCAGACAACATTTGGAAGCAATTGGTTTAGCTCCTTAAACTAACCAACACTTTAATTTGTTGTAAATAGTAGCGTCGCTCAACAAACCTATGTGGTTGTTTTCGTAAGCGATCATCGTATTCTCTTGCTTAAAGTTTAAGGTTTTGGTATAATCTTTATGCGCTCCTAAAGCACTTTTTACATTCACCATATTATCGCCTAACAATTGAGCTGCAACAGAAGTTTTTTTACCAACTATACCTGCTATGCTATAACAGGCTACCTTTTGGGGTAAGGGTAGGTGCTGCCTTTTGTCTGCCTGCCTTTTAAAGCGATCCATGTTTTTCCAATCTTCATCTAACAAATTACCATATCTTAAATCTGTTACGCCGGCGCTTCTAATTTTGCCCAATTTTGCAAATGGTTTGGTATAAGGAATAGCTTCTAAAACAGCCTCCAAAAAATTGCCTATTTTTTCTAATGGCGCACCATGGTGTGGCGTACCTAAAAAAACTATTTTTTTAAGATGCTTAGTCCATAACTTTTGTTGCTGTTGGCCATAATACAAAGCACTACGAGACACTAAACCGCCCATACTATGCCCTATAATTACCAATTCTTCAACTGGTACAGGCCAATTCTGTATTAGTTTTTCTAATAGCTCATTAAAATTTTGTCCATTAGTAGAAATATGTAAGCCGCTATTATAATTTAAGTAAACAGGTGTTTTTTTTAGTTCCTCTGCCAAAGCTAATCCGTGATTGTGCTCTTTTTGCGTCCATTTAATATCATTCATACAAGCACCATGTACCATTAATAAAATTTTACCGTTAATAGTTGGGTAAGCCTTTCCAATACTTTTTTTATCAATAGAAATAGCTTCTGCTTCGTGCCTAATTTGCATTGTAATAGCTAAAGGGTTTTCATTTCTTTCTAAATAATCACCAATTACTCCGTTTAAAACCGAGCGTATCGCATCCGTTTTATAGGTGTTTTTTATTTTAGGATGCGCAGCAGTTAGCCGCCCTAATACGTTACCAATATTATTACCAATAAGTTTGGTACTCCACCTAATGTTTTTATAAGTGATGCCTGCAAGGCCACTAATTAAATGTTGAATTGGCGTAGAAGGCAAAAAAGGAGGATGAACTATTTGCCGATGCATCGCTTCTACCAAATCTGTAATGCCAATGGTAGCATCGGTAACTAAGCTGGCAATGCCTTGTAAATTAGAACGTATGGTTTTTTTATGTGACATAATTAGGTAAAGATACTGCTTTAGGCCGTGTATTAACAATGAAATAAAAGTAACTCACGGAAAACCATTATTTTTTTATTTAATAGATTACAGCTAAAAAATATAATACTTCTCGACTTACATTTGTACTGTAATTAAATTTGTAATAAACAAATTTCCCTGGTTCACAAGGAAAAACCAGTAATGGGTCTAAAACAAAAATATTACACAAGTTCATTTACTAAAAAATGCTGATTAAACGCTTAATGGAGACACCTGAGGAAAACACCCAAAGGAAGCACCCGAGGAAAACACCCAAAGAGAGCATCCAAACTAAATGACGCTCAAGCATTAAGTACAGTGCCTTTTAATTAGGGTACTGTACTTTTTTAATTTTTAAATCAGAACCTTATTTACACCTTTAAAAATTAGTAGTTGTAAGCTGTTATAATTCACCTTACCTTTAGGCCATATTTTTATGGAAGATAATTTGCTGTACAACTACATACTAACACTTGGAGATAATGCAATGATTTTAGGGCATCGCCTTTCGGAGCTTTGTGGCCACGGCCCAACTTTAGAAACCGACATTGCTTTAACTAATATTTCGCTCGATCTGTTTGGCGAAGTTCGTAATTATTTTCAATATGCTGCCGAGTTAAAAGGAGAAAATTATACCGAAGACGATATTGCCCACCAGCGCAACAGCCGTCAATTTTACAATTGTATTTTAGTAGAACAACCCAATACAGATTTTGCCTATATTATTGGTCGTCAATTTTTGTTTGATGTATTTCATTATTTAAACTTAGAAAATCTTCAACATAATACTAATGAACGGATTGCTGTCATAGCCAAAAAATCAATTAAAGAAGCCAAATACCATTTGCGCTTTTCTACCGATTGGCTTAAACGTTTAGGAGACGGCACCGATGAAAGCCATAGTAGAATAAAAACGGCCATTAACGATTTGTATGTTTTTACCGAAGAACTTTATACGCCATCAAAAATTGAAGCCGAAGCTTTTGAAGCTGGTTTCGGAACTGATGTAGCGGCATTAAAAGAACCCTATTTAAATAAAGTACACCAAACTTTGAAAGAAGCAAATATAAGCATACCCGAAGCAGCGCAACGTTATGCAAAAGGTAAAAGCGGTTTTCATACCGAACAGTTAGATTATATTTTACAAGAATTTCAATATATGCAAAAGGTATATCCAAATATGCAATGGTAGCACAGCTTAATAACATACCAGCAGCAGTACGAAGTATATTAGATACTGTAACCGATCCGGAAATTCCGGTATTGACAATTATAGATTTAGGAGTGGTACATAAAGTAGCACTTACCGGCAAAAACATTTATGTTGAATTAATACCTACTTACACTGGCTGCCCCGCTATGGATGTAATGCAAGCCGATGTTATACAAGCTTTTTCAAAAGAAGGTTATACGGCAACAACTAAGCTGGTACTTTCCCCCGCTTGGACGAGCGACCGTATTACCGAAAAAGGAAAAGCAGCTTTAAAAGCTTATGGCATTGCGCCACCATTAGGCGAAACTGCCGACAAAGCAGTCTTGTTAGAAGGTTCAAAACTGGTAGGCTGCACCAACTGCGGTTCAACTAATACTAAGTTAGTAAGTCAGTTTGGTTCCACCGCTTGCAAAGCCTTGTTTAAATGTTTAGATTGTTTAGAGCCTTTTGATTATTTTAAATGTTTGAAGTAAAAATAGTTTCGGTTTGTAATATTATCATAGTTACAATTTGCAATCGGTATTTTTATAAGCTCAAGTATTTGTAACATCTAAAACAATTGAATTACTCTTTTTTTGCTAAGAGGGAATGTAAATAATTTTGTGTTTTAAGCAATAAGTGAAGTAGGTTTTCCACATTTCAATGCTAAAAAACGCCCTTAAAAGGTTTTTTGAAGTGTTTTAATGTATCTTTGCAATAATTGAATACAGAAGAAAATTATATTGTTTTTTTTGATGGTGTCTGCAATTTATGCAACACTACTGTTAATTTTATATTGCAACATAATGCCAAAAGTAATCTTAAATTTAGCTCATTACAATCACCTTTTGCAAAGCAGTTTTTAAGTAAATTTAGTATTGCAAGTACTGAGCTTTCTACTATTTATTTTTTTGAAAATGGTCAACTTTTTCAAAAATCAGATGCCGTATTAGGCGTAGCAAAGCACTTAGCTACCCCTTATCATTGGCTGTACTACTTTAGCTTTTTACCAACTGGCTTTAGAAACCTATTTTACAACTTTATAGCCCGCAACCGCTATCGTTTTTTTGGCCAAAGCAAAACTTGCAGGTTGGCTACAATAGAAGAACAAACAAGGTTTTTAGAAGATTAAATATATTCGTTAAATATAAATTATGAGTTGGATATATTTTGTTGATTTACTTGGCACTTGTATTTTCGCTATATCGGGAGTAATTACCGCAATCCATAAAAAATTTGATTTAATAGGTTCGTTAATTATTGGCTTTGTTACCGCTATAGGTGGCGGTACCATTAGAGATGTTTTAATTGGCCGACACCCTGTTGGCTGGTTAAACGATAGAAATTATTTTTTTGCTATTTTAGGAGCTTATCTTATTGCCTATCTGTTTAAAAGCAAAGTACTTCAATTTAGAAAAGGGATGTTTTTGTTTGACACCATAGGCATTGGCTTATTTACCATTTTAGGTATTGATATTTCGATGAGTTACAACCTAAATACAGAAGTTTGTTTAATTATGGGGGTAGTTTCGGCTTGTTTTGGTGGTGTAATTAGAGATGTTTTGGTAAATGAAATTCCACTAATTTTTAGAAAAGAAATTTATGCTACTGCCTGTTTGTTTGGCGGCATTATTTACTTGCTTTTAAATGAACTGTTGCCATTTAAAAATTTGAGTATGCTAATTTCTATGGGTAGCGTAATGGTAATTCGGTATTTGGCAGTAAAAAAAGGTTGGTCATTAAATATTGAAACGTCTTAATTTAAACGCTACCGTATTTTATGCTAATTCTAAATCTTACTATAATAACTTCCGATCTTATCAATTCCCCATCATTCGATAACAGAACTACGTAATTTTGTGTTATATGGGTATAAGTAAAATTAGTTATATTTTTACATTTTGCATACTGCTTCTATTTTGTCCAATACAATTTGAAGCCAATAATATCAAAAATACCGATTTCGACTCATTAAAAATTACGATAAATAACTATTTAAAAAACAGAGAGCTTAAAGGCAACTTTATAAAACTTGTAGAACAATATAATATAACTCAAAATGGCTATAAAGATTTTTTAGGTTCAATAAGCAGCAATAACCAATCACAATTTTATAGAGTTTTAGCAACATTAAACAATGAAAATGGAGATTGGTTTGTTGAGCAACCATTCGATTTTTTAAAATTAGGTTTACAGGTTGCTACTACAGAAAACGATTCGATTAGGTGCTATCATGCCATGGTACTATCTTACTTTAAAAAAATAATAGTAGAACTAAATAGTAAACAGAGAAATGTAATTAAAAACCAATTAGATCTTGTTGTAAATGAAATTGAGGCATTAAAATCTAACTCAGAAGATGTATTTTATTTAAAACAGGGTGCACAACATAATTTAAGTATAGTAGAACGGCTAATGGGTAATTTTGCGCAGGCAGAAAACTTGCTCATCCCTCTTACCACGCTCAACTATTATAGTTTTGGTGCGCAAAGTAGAAAAATAGAATCTTCAACCAATGCCATAAACGAATTAGGCAGAGTTTATTTAAGTGAAGGCATTTTAAAAAACGATGATAATTTAATAAGAAAATCAATACATAAATTTGACGAAGCTATAAACACACTAGAAACAGAAATCTGTTCTCCTTATCATTTAGAAGAATTATACCAAAGAAAACAAAAGGCGCTTTTTTATTTGGGTAAAGAAAACCAGGCCATTGCCTTAGCAGATAAGTTAAATACTTTTACAAAAGACAATTGTTGGAAATCGGAAAATAAAGACAACTGGTTTTTTTACCAATCAATTGTAAGTGATTTTCCTAATTTTGAAATTATTGAAGACACCGCTTTAAGTATTATGCAAAAAGAAATACTTAAAGAAAACAACAAAATTAAAACCTACATGCTATTTGCAATATTGGCAGTTGCCGCCTTACTAGCGCTAGCGGCCTTAAGTTGGTGGAATAAAAAAAATGAACTAAGCAAAAAAAATACAGAGCTAGAAAGAACAATTGCTAAATTACAAATTTTGCAGTTTAATGCATCTGCTGTGTTAGAAACCATAAAAAATTTTGATGCCAAGCGAGGCAAGCTTGATTTTTTAAATAAATACCTAATTGATATATTTAATCAATTTAAGGACCAAATGAAAGAAGATTGTGGTTTTACTGCAGTGCTTTTTAACAGAAAAAAAGAAGAAATAACCTCTAAAATTATTGAGGTTGATAAAAAGGGAATGTTATTAAACGAAGAAGCAAAAATTCGTAAAGTGACTGCTAAAAGCATTTATTTTCCATTTTACAACGGGCGTAAAAAACTTTATGCAGAACAAAATTTTCAACGCAACTCTCAAAATCATAACCAAATAATTACAAAAAATGATCTGAAAAAAAACAGCATTACCTCAGAGTCTATAATTTGTGTACCGTTGGTATTTAACCAAAATGAAAAACCGCTCGGTATCATTTCTTTGCAAAACGACTCAAAAGCCTTCTTTAATCAAGATCATATTGATTTAATGAAAGCCATTGCCAATATGCTCACGCCTGTTGTTGCTTACTTTGAAATTAACGAAGAACGCAACGAAATTCGCCAACAAAAAAACCATATTATTAAATTACTAAACCATAGGTTTAGAAATTATATTGATATTAATAACACCGCTTTACAAAACATAAAGCTCAACTTAACCAAATGGAACGAAGAAAAATTGCGAGAAAAACTTATTAGTTTCGGTGGCGATTTTCAAATTTATATTAATACTTTTAAAAGCTTTATGCGGTGGTTAGGTCTTTTGGGCTTTGAAAAAAATAATTTTGAAAGCGTTACCCATGTAGAAGATTTTAATTTAAAAACGGTTGTTGAAAACGAATTTGAACAACTATATTTTCCGTTACGTGAACACAATATTGAGTATGAATTGTTAGGCAATAAAAACATCATTATTCAAAACATCCCCAACATATACATATCTGAAATAATCGCTAATTTGCTAATCAATTGTATTCAGCATTTTATGGAGATTGAAAAAGATGAACTCCAACCGAAAATTAAAGTTGAAATTAAACTAAGTAATGATGGTTTGGTGTTGAGTATTATTGATAATGGTGAGGGAATGCCCGATCATATAAAAAATAATATGTTTAAACAATCTTTAAATGGTGCGTATGACAAAAGTGAAGGACGTGGATTAGGAAATATGGCCGTAAAATATTTAGTAAACAAAATTGAAGGTGAGGTTAATGTTGCCTATTCCGAAAAACATAAGGGAACAAAAATTGACATATTAATACCAAAAGTTTATGTAAAAATTTAATGATAATGAGAGATAAAATTAATGTTTTGATAGTTGATGATGAGGTAGTAAAAAACCGTTTCAACTCAAGGGCGCAAGAATATTTTGATATAGAAATATGGCAAGGTAAGTACTCTTTTAAAATTAATGTGTTGGATGAAAAGATTATTAATCAAGAAAGGTTGTGGAGTTATTTAAACGACAACACAAATGTTAAGCCTGATTTTATATTGTTAGATTGGCTTTTTGAAAATGAAGAAGATGTAACCAACAATTTTTATACTGGTAAATTAATACTTAAAAAATTGATGGAAAAAAAGGCAAAAGCCTACAATAACGAATTAGAGGAAGGCCAAAATGAATTGTACGATAATTTGGAGGTAATTGCATTTTCTTCTTACATAAAGGTGCCGCCCAGTTCAAATTTAGAAGATATGTTGTTAGGAGGCTGTATTGCTGCCGTAGCTAAAGATACTTTTAATATTACCGAAGGTGAGCAAAAATCTTTTTTGTTAGAGTGCATTAAAAAGTGGTTAATGTTGAGAGAATTTGGTGAAACACCCAACCCAGATTATGATGGCAACAGGTTTGGCCAATTAGATCCGAATTTAAAATTACAGTGGAGATTGAACCGGCAGGTTTTGGAAGGGGAAAGAGTTGAAAAATTGAAAATTGAGGAGAAAAAGAACATTACAAAATTGGAGGAGAGCAATTATTTTGTATTGTTTCAAAAAATTGCGCTTGGCGAATCTTTTGATGATATTGAAAACACGGGCATTTATTTAAACCAAGGAAAAAAACACATTACTGATAAGTTTTTAAACCAAATGAACGCTGGTGATAAAATACGTACTGGTGAGGTACATAGATGGTTTCATATTGCTTTAAAACAACAGTACCCATTTATTGTTGAATATTTGGCCAAAATGGGGTTTGATAAGCGAAAAGCCAAGTAGTGGGAGTATTATAGCGTTGCCTAGTACGGCTGGGTACAGCTAGAAAACTAGCCCCGACAATAGTGGTTATACCATTTGCAGGGTGGCAATGCAGCATAGCAAAATGGTATTTGAACGGATGGCGGGACCAAATTTTTTGCGTAGGGCAACTGTTTCGCTTCTAAAATTTTTGCTAATGCTTACGAAATTTTTTTATGTAGAAAATTTTTACGAGATTAATTTGTTAGTGCTTATGCAGTATCGTCATCGTAATGTTTTTCTTTTTCGGCCATTAGTTTTCGGTGGTATTTACTTTGTGCTACTTCTACTACTACCAATATTAACAGCACAAAGTAAAAGGTGGCTTTGCTCATTGCGGTAACTGCATTGCCAAAAAACTTTAAATGCGCTAAATGCCCACCTTCTGAAACAAGCATTACCCCAACAATTAATAATATAAACAAACCTAAAACTTCATACATTCGGTTGCGTTTTAAAAATTCTGTTATTTTTTCTGATAACCATATCATTAATAAACCACCAATTATTATAGCTACTGCCATTACCCAAAAAACATCGGTTAATGCAATGGCACTTAATATAGAATCGAACGAAAAAACGAGATTCATTACCATAATCATAAAAATAGCTTTGCCAACAGAGGTGGTTTCGCGTTTCAGTGCGTGGTCATCTTCTAACGAAATCATGTGCCAAATTTCTTTTACTGCCGTGTACATAATAAATACACCTCCCAGTAAAACAATAATGCTGTATATGCTAAATTCTCCTTCTACAAAAGAGTTGTGTATTTCAAAAAGTGGTTCTTTAAAATATTCAATAACAGAAACCAGCGCAAATAATAAAGCAATACGCAACACAATGGCAAAGCCAATGCCTATTTTGCGTACATAGTTTTGCTTGTCTGCTACTACTCGCTGCGACTCTAACGAAATGTACAACAAATTATCGAAGCCCAAAACGGCTTGTAACATAATAAGCATAAATAAAGTGAAAATATTATCTATAGAAAAAAGGCTTTCCATTAAACTGAGATTTTGTGCAAAATTAAGTAATCAAAATTAAGTAAAGGGCTTTATGCGTAATTTGTTTTAAATTTTTGGGGTAAGATGCTTAGCACACCTTACGCTTTTATTAATAAAAAGGCTATGCTATATTAAGTTTTTACTATAAAATATACAACTCAAACAAATCTTCTAAAATTTTTGTAGGGTTATTACAAAGGCCAGAGTGTGTTTTTGAACTTTGGATAATGGTACTTCTGCTGGCAACCAACCATCTAAATCTTTCTGCTAATTCTAATTGCCCAATACTTCCGCCGCTTGGTGTGCCCTTGCAAATTAATACCCAAGCTTTTAGTGCATTATTCAATATATCAATATCAATATTTTTTGAAAATGCCTTTAAGCGGCTCTCGTTAATTTCATATTTAACATCCAAATATTTTTTTGGTTTTGAAAAGAGGATTACCCCTACATTCATAAACTCTTGCCGTTCAACTTTAGGTACCACTCTTATCACCGCAAATTCGTAGGTAACTTTATTTTGCATCTATCGCTTCTTTTACCAATAATTGTAGCTTATTTAATTTTGAATTGAGCAACCTAATATAAGCTGTTTTCATTTCAGTAGGCTTTAAAATGCTCAATTCTTCTATTAACCAATCTTCTGGTATATTAAACACAATTTCAGTAATGGTTTCTTCATTTACTAAGGCTTCAATTTCTTTGCCTGCCTCAATTAAATTAGCTGCTTTCTCTAAAAGCACATGATCTTTTATACTGGGGAAAGTGCGCTCTAAATGAGTTTCCCAAGTGTTCCAATTATGATGAAAATAAAGGCTTGCCCCGTGGTCAATTAACCACAATTCATTTTTCCAATTTAGTAAATTTGTATTTCTGGCGGTACGGTCAATGTTGGTAATTATACTATCTAAAAGTACCGTTTTAGAAGCGGTTAATGCATCTACTTTTGAGGTTAGCGGATCGTAGGTAATAGCTCCTGATAAAAAATGAAGGCCCAAATTAAGCCCAACACTAAACTTCAACAAATCTTGAATTTCTTCGTCAGGTTCTGTTTTGCTAAACGAATCGTCTAAGTTCATAAAAACCAATTCTGGCACTTTTAAGCCCATCGCTCTTGCTAATTCTCCGCCAATTAATTCTGCTATTAAGGCCTTTTTACCTTGCCCCGCTCCTCTAAATTTTAGTACATACAAAAAATCATCATCGGCTTTTACAATAGCTGGCAGCGAGCCGCCTTCTCTTAAAGGTTGCAAATATTGTACAACGTTCACCGTTCTTATCTCTATTTTACGCATCAAAACCTAATATACAAAATTAATTAATTGCTCATAATTTGAGATAAGATTAAGCAGTACTTTAACAATAGCTTTGCAAATTATTTAATTAGTACGTACCTTTAACAGATGTTCATTAGCAACAATACCTGTATTATTAAAGGGAAGGTCTTTGAAGAAATGACCGCCGAAGAGTTTTTTCACTTTTGTTTAGAAAATGATGAGCTTAGTTTTGAGAGAGATGAAAAAGGAAATATTATTTTTATGCCACCAACTGGAAGCAATACTGGAAATACCAATTCAGAAATAATTGGAGAATTAGTTATCTGGAATAGAAAAAACCGATTAGGAAAAACTTTCGAATCAAGTGCTGGATTTACTTTGCCAGACAGCTCGCAACGTTCGCCCGGTGCTGCTTGGGCATCTAACGAAAAGTGGAATGCTTTAACGGATGCACAGCAAAAAGTTTTCGCCCCTATTTGCCCAGAGTTTATTGTGGAATTGCGTTCAAAATCTGATCGACTTCAATTTTTACAAAATAAAATGATGATGTGGATTAGCAATGGCGCACACCTTGCTTGGCTAATTGACCCAATTGAACAGAAAGCCTACATTTACAGAAAAGAAGGTAGTATACATATAGTAAATAGTTTTGATGCCACGCTAAGTGGTGAAGATGTGTTAGTTGATTTTAAGTTAGATTTAAACATATTGAAATAGTAGTTTTTATATTACTTCTTCTTTTCATACAAAACCATGTCCCCATCTAAAGGTATGTAATCATAATACATAAAATTGCTGCAAAAACTATGTATTTCTAAACCATAAGTTAGCGGTTCAACAGTTAATTGATATACTTTTTCATTAAAACGGGTATCCTCTTCAATCTTCCAAGTATGTTTGGTAACGGTATCAATTTGTGCATTTTTAAAGGTAAAAACCAGCTCTTCTTTTTCTATTTTTATATGCGCGCAGGGCATATTAACAGGTTTTGCCCAGCCCGATGCCTGCCCAACTAATTCCCATTCGCCAATTAGGTTTTGCTCAATATCTTCTTTTGATGTAAGTTGATTAGCATTACATTCTTCAATTGTAGTAGCCTCAAATTCGTTAAACCAACCTTCTGCGGTAGCCGTATCTTCTACAAAAGTGCAATCAAAAACGTAACCTTCATCAGTTTCATCTACTTCGCTTATTGGTACAAGCTCAGTAGTTTTGTTACAAGCTGCTAAAATTGTTATTATTAAAACAAGGGTTATCAATTGAAGTATTTTCATAATAAAAAGATTTTTGTAAATTTATATTATAGACAGTTAGAAGTTAATAAAAGGTTGGTTCACACACAAAATAATACTAAAAAATCTATCACCTTACCAAAATACAAAACCATACTAATTAACTACATTTGCCATCTTTTAAAAATGAAAATGAAAAACTGGTCGGCGCATTTAGCACTAAGTTTCGTAAGTCTGTTTTATGGCCTTAATTATATAATTGCTAAAGAGGCAATGCAGGCCGAAATATTGCCGCTTACCTTAACTTTTTTGCGCATATTTTGTGTTTTTGTATTGTTGTGGTTGGCTCATTTAGTAGTAAAAAATAAGGAGAAAGTTGAATGTAAAGACATTTTTAAATTATTTATTTGTGGCCTAACAGGTTGTACCATTAATCAAAGCTTTTTTTTGTTAGGTTTATCAAAAACCAGCCCCATAAATGCTGCCATAATTGTTATTTGCACACCAGTTGTGGTATTATTGTTTTCTTACTTAATGCTAAAAGAAAAGATTACCCTAAAAAAAGCGATTGGCATTTTTTTGGGTTTAGCCGGTTCGTTAATTTTAATTTTGGGTGGTGCAGGAAATGAAAACATTACCGGAAGTTTATTTGGCAACCTTTTAATAGCAGTAAATGTAATTAGCTATTCGTTTTATTTGGTTTATGTAAAATCGTTAATGGCAAAATACAAACCCTTTACCGTATTAAAATGGGTATTTTTATTTGGCCTAATTGGCTTTTTGCCCTTTGCTATAAACGATGTATTACAAACCAACTGGCAAAGCATAACACCCAAACAATGGTTAGTTATAAGCTACGTTATTATATTTGCCACTTTGGGTACCTATAGTTTCAATATTTATGCCTTAAAAAGAGTAAATGCCTCATTAGTTGGGTTTTACATTTATTTTCAACTAATTATTGCCACTACTTTTGCCATTATTATTGGCAAAGATAGCTTAGATTGGATTAAAATTATAAGCAGTACATTAATTTTTATTGCCATCTTTATGGTGAGCGATTTTAGTTTTTCAAAACAAAAAAAAGTAAAAAATAATTAAGCAAAAATTCAAAATAAATTTTTGAAGCGAAATGGGTGTCCTCGTAGAAATTTCGGTCTCGCCATCCGTTCAAATACCATTTTGCCAACGCTGCAAAAGCCAACCCCAAAATGGTATAACCACTTCTGTCGAGGCTAATCAAAAAAGCTCGCTAGGTCGTATAACCCGCACAAAAAAAAGGCATTACTAAAAAATAGTTTACAATAAATAATCAAACCTTAAATTTTATGCAATTGTATTAATTTGTAAAGTTATTTTAATACTAATAAGGTATTATTTAACGTTAAATCTTCAAATTAGCATATTTGAAAATTATTCAACTTTTAAGCTTAAACTGCCTTTTACTTACTTGCTTATGCGTTAAATCACAAAATGTGGCGGTTGGCGATTGGCAAAGCCATTTACCATTCCATAATATTAACTCATTAACAACCGATGGTGCGCAGGTAATAGCCGGCACTTTTGGTGGCGTATTATATTTTAATCCGGCCGACAATAGCGTTACACGACTAAGCACCGTTAACGGGCTTTCTGGCGTAAATGTGGCTCAAGTGCATTACAACACCACCGAAAAATTATTAATTATAGGTTATAATGATTTTGGGATAGACATTTATAATGAAAATAGTGTAAGTACTTTTTCTGACATAAAAAACTCCAATATACAAGGCCAAAAGCGGCTAAACAAAATTTTTAGTAAAGATAGCCTCACCTATTTGTGTGGCACTTTTGGGGTTTTAGTAATTGACATCGTAAGCAAAGTGGTATTAGAAAACTATTCGTTAACCGATGGTAGCACTGCTTTAGAAGCCTATGACATCGCCTTAACCGATCGACATATTTTTGTAGCTACCGACAAAGGCATTTATCAAGCAAACAAAAACAACCCTAATTTATTTGATGCAAAAGAATGGACTTTGCACGATATGGAACAAAATATTTTACCAGGACCAGTAACTGGTTTTGCTAATAACGGCAGTAAATTTTATGCCATAAAAGATAATAGTATTTTATGGTTTGATGGTTTTGAATGGAATATTCATTACCCCCTTAACGAAGCGGATAAAATTAATAAAATTACTATAAAAGAGGATTTGCTGTACATTACCGCATTAGTTGAAGGAACTGGCAAAGTAATCATATTAAAAAATAAGACACTCCTTGAAGAATTTACTTATTACCAAATGCAACGCCCCAACGATCTCGTGTTTCTAAATAAAGCTGTTTTTGTTGGCGATTTATGGAATGGCATTAATAAAATTGAAAATACTACAATTAGCAACTTTCAGCCCAATGGCCCTCGCAAACAAGATAATTATGCACTTACAGTTGATAAAAATAATACACTTTGGGTAGCTGGAGGCTCCGCGCCAGGCAATTTCGGAAGCAATATTTCTTATTCAGATGCAGGGGTTTATACCTACGATAATATTTCTTGGAAAAATCAAAGTAAGTATACTTTAGGGCAAGATCAGTTTGTCGATATTATTTCGGTAGCAGTAAATCCGCTTAATGGTAAAGCATTTTTAGGCACTTATATTTATGGGGTTTTCGAAATAAATACTGATGGGTCGATAATACAATTAAATGAAAACAATAGCGGCTTGCAAAAGAGTTTGGGTAACGAAATTGGAGTAGTTGATATGGATTTTGATAGCCAAAACAATTTATGGATGAGTAACATTAAAACCGAAAAACCCATTAAAGTACTTACCAACGAAGGAGAATGGCACAGCTTTAAGCCCAATTTCAATCCATCAACTTTAACGGTTACCAAAATTATAGCGTCAAAATTTTACAATCATATTTGGATGGTTTACGACAGACAAGGTATTTTGGTGTACAATTATGGCAATGATATTAGTGTAACAAGCGACGATCAATACGTATTTTTAAACAACCAAGTGGGCAGCGGAAACCTGCCAGACTCACGGGTTATTTCTTTAGCCGAAGATAAAGATGGTATAGTATGGGTGGGTACAAATGCAGGTATCGGGCTTTTTTATTGCCCCTTTGAACTATTTACCGAAAATGGTTGCGATGCTACCATACCAATTGTTGATATAGACGGCAACCCCAACCCCTTATTAGAATCGGATGTTATTAATTGTATTACAATTGATAATGGCAACCGTAAATGGGTAGGCACCAACAACGGCGCATGGTTATTAAGTGATGATGGTAACGATGCCTTATTAAACTTCACCACACAAAACAGCCCTTTGCCTTCTAACAGAATAGTAGATATTGCAGTTAACGAAAATTCGGGCGACGTGTTTTTAGGTACAGGCAATGGTATTATGAGTTACAGAAGTGATGCCACACGAGGGCAAAACAGTTTTAACGATGTAGTGGTTTTTCCTAACCCAGTAGAACCGGGTTACGATGGTTCTGTAAATATAAAGAACTTGGTAGATGGTTCGAACGTAAAAATTACAGATGTGTCGGGCAATTTAGTGTTTGACACACAATCGCTGGGTGGGCAGGTAGTTTGGAATCAAAAAGATTATACTGGCAGAACCGTAAGTTCGGGTGTTTACTTAATATTTGCTACCAATAATGATGGCAGCCAAGCTTACGAAGGTAAATTAATGTTAATACGTTAAATAAGAGTTGATTTTTTGCAAAAAAATATTGATGTTTACATACTGAAAAAAACTTTTTTAATCATTAAAAGAATTCGTACAGTTTGTTTATTTGGAAAAATTCCACCGTTTTAATTTTACTACTTTCAATGCTATCTTTTTCTTGTAATAAGATAAAGATAGAAAGAACCTTTACAGGGCCACCAACACCATCAGAACTTATAAAAAAACCAAAAAAAGCAATCAAAAAAATTGATTGGAGCAAAGCGAAAGACATTGAAAGGTATTTTAAAAGAAAGCATCGCTACCGCACTTTTAATGGCGCAGTATTATTTGCTGAAAAAGGAGAGATTTTGTACAAAGATGGCTTTGGCTTTGCAGATTTACGACACAAAAAAGACAGCATCTCTGCCAGCACACCTTTTCAAATTGCATCAGTAAGCAAACCACTAACCGGTATTGCAGTATTGTTATTGTATGAACAAGGTTTGCTAAATTTAACTGATACAGTGCAGCGTTTTATACCAAATTTTCCGTACAAAAAAGTTACCATTGAAAATTTGTTGACACAAAAATCTGGCTTGCCCGAATATTTATATTTTAGTGATATGCATTGGCCCAATAGTAAAACCACTATGTATAACGATGATGTGTTGTGTATGATGGAAACCTATGAACCTCAAAAATATTGGCCACCAAATTATCGCTACAATTATGTAAATAGTAATTTTGCAGTATTAGCCTCTATAATTGAAAAGGTTTCTCAGCAATCTTATGCTTCTTTTATGAAAGAGTTTGTGTTTGATCCTTTGGACATGAAAAATGCCTATGTGCACGTAAAAGATGAAATACCATTGCCAGAAAAAATTACTTGGGGACACGATAACCGTCGTCGGAGAATTGCCGATTCGCACTTTAATGGTGTAGTAGGCGACAAAGGAATTTATGCCAGCGTTGAAGATTTATATAAATTTGACCAAGCTTTATACAATGAAACCTTGTTGTGTTATAGTACATTAGAAAAGGCCTTTACCCCAAAACATAGTCGTTTACACAAAACCGATAATTACGGTTTGGGCTGGCGTATTAATCAACAAAGGGGCGACAAAAAAATAATTTATCATAGCGGATGGTGGAAAGGTTTTAGATCTTATTTTATTAGAATGCCTTATGCCGAAAAAACAGTAATTGTACTTACCAATTGCACTAGTGGTGGTTCTTTAAGTAACCGTTATTTAAGAAGTTTGTTAGATGAGTAGTATTTTTTATATCCTAATTCCTCTTATCCACACCCCACATTAACTTGCTTCTAAGGGAGTCTAAAAAACTATTTTCTTGCAGGCGAATTAATTGCAATTTGGTGTTAGCTTTTCTAATTTTGGGTAAATGGGTGTTGCTAATTGTTGTGTGTTGGCTATCTAATGTTGCAATAAAAGCTTCCTGCCTTCCTTCTGCATCAAACGATATTTCTACCCTATCATCTACTATTATAGGCCTAACATTTAAATTGTGTGGTGCAATTGGTGTAATTACCAACGTATTACTGGCAGGTTGTATTACAGGCCCACCACAACTTAATGAATAACCTGTAGAACCTGTTGGAGTTGCTACAATAACGCCATCTGCCCAATAAGAATTTAAAAATTCGCCATTAATATAGGCGTTAACGGTTATCATTGAAGACGACTCTTTTTTGTAAATTGTAAACTCGTTTAAGCCTTTGTTTAAGTCACCAAAAACAGGGTTGGCCATATTCACTTCTAATAAAGCACGTTCATCTAATACATAATTTTTAGCCATTAAAGCATCTAAAGCTCTATCAATATTACCTTTGCTTACTGTAGCCAAAAAGCCCAAACGGCCCATATTAATTCCTAATACCTTTACGCCACTTTCTCTTACAATTTTAATACTATCTAAAAAAGTACCATCGCCACCAAGTGTAAGCAAATAGTCAATTTGCTTAGCAATGTTGCTATTGTAAGTAAACAATTCTGGTGGCTTATTAAATTGAATTTTATCTTTAATTACCTCATAATACATTTCGTGTATGGTATAAAAAATACCACGGTTATCTAAGTTATTAATCAAGTCTTGAACAAATGCAATATGCTCTTTTCTCAATACTCTACCATAAAGCCCAATTTTCATAGCTTAAAGTTATCATAAACTTTTTACCAAATGAAATTTCATTTAAAATGTTTAGTAAACGTTTAACAACAAGTAAGTTCTTTGGTGAAATTGTGTTATTTTCGCATAGCAATATGCCATTCTACTCAAGGTAATGAAACAGATATATCAGAATACATTTTTTTGTCTGAAATTAATAATCAACCTTAGCTTGGTATTTTTTGTATTGGGCTGCCAAAAAGATAAACAACCAAGTGAAGAGGTATTACACAATAAACCGCTTAGCGTACATATTGAAGTTGAAGAAGAAATACCTATTGATAATGAAATACCTTGTAAAGTAGTGTTTATTGAAAATGAAGATAGTTTGTTAATTACCGGTAAAATTGAGCGACGAGGAGGCTTTTCAATAATATATAATAAACATAGCTATAAAATTAACTTAAAAGGTGATTTTTCAATTGGTGGTTTGCAGCCTGATGACGATTGGATATTAAATGCCAATTATATTGACAAAAGTTTTATGCGGCATACATTGTCGTACGAGTTGTTTAAAAAAATGAACCCAATAAATAACATTGCTTCAAATTGGAAATACATTGAAGTTTATTTAAACCAACAATATGCAGGCTTATATGTTTTGATGGAACGATTAGATCGCTCTACTTTAAAGATTGAAAAGCCCGATACTGCAGCTTTTATATTTAAAGAACCGCCTATTTTTAGAGAAGATTTAGCCACTTTTGTGCCGCAAGATATTGAAAACTATAATCAACAAACATATCCTAATATTGAAGATTTTGATAAAACAGGTTATCTAAATGCTGTTAGAGATTTTCTGGTGAACGCTAATGATACTTTGTTTAGCCAAAAAGTAGCTACCGTTTTCGACATCAGCAATATTATAGATTGGCATTTGCTTTTACTATACTCAAATAACGGAGATGGCATCTTGAAAAATTTCTACTTATATAAAAAAAGCAAAAACAATTTATTACAAATTGCACCTTGGGACTACGACCATAGTTTTGGCAGATTTAGTAATAATGGTTTAAACATAGTTATGCCTATTAAACCGCAACGTGCAATTTTGCTTAATCGATTATTGCAATGTAATTGGTACACCAAGCAGCTAAAAAAACGTTGGATAGCACTAAACGACAAACAAATTTTAGGTGTAAAACCGGTAAGTGATATAATTGATAATTACGCTGATGAGTTAAGCTTATTAGTAGAAAAGAATTTTGCATTGTGGCCTATTGAAGGATGGCCCTACCAAGACAATAATAATTTTAGTGACGAAATTGAAGTGATGAAACAGTATTTGAACGTAAGGCAAAATCAATTAGATATTTATTTTAACCAACTATAAAAGCCCTACCCTTTTAAAAAATTTATTCTTTAAATTTTATACAATATATCTGTTTCATTTTTTTATGAATGGCAAAACGGTCGTCAATGCGATAACCTACTACCCACATAATACGCTTTTTATCATCTTCTAAAATCCAAACTTTTTCTTTTTCTAAGATCGATAATTTAAGATTAGAAAAAAAATCGCTCAGCTTTTTCTTTTTTCGTTTCATACCAAAAGGATAAAAGAAATCACCTTTTTGCCAACGCCTCAACCTTATAGGAAAAGCTATTTTATTGTATTGCAGTTTAGCTTCACATTCTGTTTTTGGTAGGTAGTCTTTAAAATTTTCGGGTAGCATTGGCTCTTTAAACCGATCTAATTGCATTGTAAAAGTTCCATTGTTTACTTGCAATTCTGTTTGCTTTATATCAATTAAATGAAGGCTTTTACTTTCATTAGTAATGGGGCTTAATATTAAAAACGTTCTATCTTTTATTAGTTGATGTGTAATGGTTAAAAATTGTTTACCGGCCTGTGCATCAAAACTTTCAATAATTTGTGCTACCTGAGTTGCGTTAAAACCAAAGGGGTGCAAGTATTCGTATAAAACAGTAGCATAACCTTTTGTTTTTAATATTTTTAAAATAGGAATGTAAACTTCCGCTCCTCTTTTTACTAACCAATTTTTAAAATGATGTTTTAACCCATTGGCATAAATATGTTCTGTATCTCTTAAATAACCAGTATTTTTATATAAATTTTCTAATAACTTAGGGTTCATTTCTTTCAGGGTTGGAATTACCTCAAGTCGTATTTTGTTGCGCTCGTATTTGTTAGATGCATTAGAAACATCTTCTCGCCATTTAAGTTTGTTAGTTTTGGCGTACTTCAAAATTTCGTTTTTTGTAAATGGTAACAAAGGCCTTACAACCTTTCCGTTTTTTGGGGCAATACCACTAAGCCCACGCAAAGCAGTTCCCTTTACTAAGTTGAGTAGTATCGTTTCCAAATTATCATCTTGGTGGTGAGCAGTAGCAATTAATTCGTATTCGTATTTTTTTCTAAGTTCTTCAAACCAATTATAGCGCAAATCACGAGCTGCCATTTGGGTAGAAATACCATTTGTTTTAGCATAAGTTGCGGTTTCAAAACTCGTGCTATAAAATGGAAGGTTCAATTTATTTGCAGCTTTTTTTACAAACAATTCATCATCATTTGCTGCTGTATCTCTCAATTTAAAATTGCAATGTGCAACTGCCAAAGGAAATTTTAATTGATGAAGTAACGACAGTAAAACCATAGAATCTACACCACCACTAACCGTTACAATCAGCTTACTTTTACTGTTGAACAGTTGTTCCTTTTCTATAAAATGTATTAGTTTATTTTGCACTATAAAATGTGAAGTTAAGGCATTAAATTTATTGAAAAGTATTTAAACTAAGGTTTTTTCTTTTACCAAAAATAATGACATTGTAGAAACTACTTCCACCCTTAATGCGCATTTCATTTTAAGCAAAATAATTGCTTAGTAATAATGCTTTTTTAAGTTGGCTTATTCAAAAACCGCTTCCAAGTTGGGTTTAATGAAACAACCGTCTTCAAACTTAAAGCCTTCTTTTTGGTTATTAAATAGTTGGTATTTTTTTTCTGTAAGATGGTAGGCGAGTATTTCTTTCAATTCTAAATCAAAAATTAAGTAATAAGGAATATCAAAGTTTTGATACAATTCGTACTTAGTATTTTTATCTTTTAAAGCAGTTGAAGGTGACAATATTTCAATTACTAATGCTGGTGGAAAATCAATATAAGCACGATCTTTAGTTACGCCACAAATAATAGACAAGTCAGGCTGAACAATGGTATTTTCAGTAATTTTTAAATCAATAGGTTGGTATACATTGCAATGGCCACAGCCTGTTTCGGTTAAGCTGTTAATTAAAATGGAATGTATTTTACCTGCTGCGGATTGGTGTTTCAGCCTTGGTGCCGGACTCATAGCAAAAGGAATTCCGTCTATCACTTCCCAACGACCTTCCCAATTTAAATAATCGTTATAGTTATAATTTGGTAATATTTTTAATTGCAACGCCATTTACCAAAAGTAATCAATTTTGGTGATTTTATTTGGTATGATTTTTTTTGATGGTTTTTGCTTAAATGACCACTTATTGACCACCTGATTGTTCGAACCATCAATCAATTTGTCGATTTGCTTCTTCGTCGGTTAAAAAGTTGCCGCTGTCTACTTGTCTACAGCCTTCCTCAACGGCTTGCTTTTGTTCTGCTGAAAGTTGATATACTTCTTCATTTAACGCCAAATCCGTATTCAACACATCATAAATTTCAGTTAACAACAATTCGTTGTTGGATTGATTTATGCTTTTGGCTATTTTGTTTTTGAGTTTTTGTTGGTTCATACGTTAAAGTTAGCTTATAATTCAATAGCAAGCTATCAAAAATTGGTCAACAAGAATAAATTAGCTTAGATTTTTTCTAGAATAATCAACTCACAAACATCTCTTTGAACTAACGTCAGTTATTTTTTTTTATTAAAAAAGGAATTTTTTTTACTGAGAGTTATTTTTTTGTTTTATATTTGCAATCAATAAGTTCTTTGAGGGTTTTTATCCATAATAGTGATTGGGATTAAGGTGATTTGTTAGTGTACTTTAGTTTACACGGTTTCCTATTGCCATTTTTTTGGGCTGACAAAATTATTCACAGCATCAACTGTATATATGTCAAATCAAAAGACTATAAATAAAACATAATGATGTTTTATTCATAAAAATAAAAGCGGAATGAATTGTGTTAGACACATTTTCATTCTCAATCATTTTTAAATTATAAATTATAAAAAAAATTTATGGATAATAAAAAAATCCTGGATAATCTGGCTCAAGGAGTTAGGATTGTTCTCGCAAAGAACCGCAGTTCTTTGTCAGTCGATGATGTAGTTCGTTTAGAGAATACCTTGGTATTAATAGTCGAGCTAAAGAAAGCTGAATGTTCTTCAGATAGGAAGACAAAATTTAGTGGACTTCTTTTAGATATGCTAAAAACGTTTACTCGTTTTAAGATAGCTAAAGAAATAAACGAATTGTTTGAAGACATTTTATGTTAGTTACTGACCCGCTTTTATTACTTTTAAATCTGTTTAATATGAATTTAGGTGAAACCATAAAAATTGTTAGAAAAAGGAAAGGTCTTTCTCAAGGTGAGTTAGCTCTTTCAATTGGCATAACTCAGGCTTACCTTTCGCAAATTGAAAAAAACAAGAAAAATCCAAATCTATCAACATTAAAGCTTTTGAGTGAGAATTTAGGTCTACCGTTACCTGTTTTATTTTTCAAATCAATTGACGATTCTGATATTCCTTCTGAAAAGAAGGAAGCGTATAACTTAATTAGTAATACTCTTGAAGATCTGGTTGATAAAATTTTCTTTTCTGAAGTTCAATGAAATTATATACTAAAAATCAGTTCCTGCAAATTATAGGTTGTTCTGAAGATATCCTAAATAAAATTTTGAATAACATTGAGAATTATTATTATGAATTCGAGGAATTGAAATATAATGAAGATAAAAGCATAAAAATTAAAAAAGGTGTAATTCAGAAAAGATACTACAATCCAAGCTGTAAAGAATTAAGAGAGATTCAGGACAAAATCCAAGCAAAAATTCTATCTACAATAGAGCTTATTCCCAACATTCTCGGTGGCACTAAAGGCAATTCTAATGTTAAAAATGCAGCAATCCATAAGGGTAAGAAATATCGATTTCAAACTGATTTGACTAACTTTTTTCCATCAGTTAGTCCAAATATGGTTTTTAATGCGCTAAGAAGAAAAGGAATATCAAAGCAAGTCTCAAACTTAATTACTAAACTTACGACTTTCAAAACTAAAGATAGTTGGAGAGAAAAATCTTTACCTCAAGGACCTCCTACAAGTCCTCAGTTATCCAATATTGTATTTGAAAGTATTGATTTGAAAATTTTAAACCTCATAGAAAACAAAAACATATATTACACTCGTTGGATTGACGACTTGACATTTTCCTCAAACGAAGATTTTAGTAATATTTTAAATAATATACTTTCTTTAATTGGAAGAAATGGATTAAAAGTAAGCAGAAAAAAGACTACTTATAGAAAAAATAAGTCTGTTATTACTGGAGTAGTAGCAGGAATGAGTTCATTAAAAGTAACTAATAAATTTCGAAGCAAGGAAAACAATTTATTGAATGAATATCAAACAGCTGGCAGAAAGACCTATAAAAATTATGTTTATAAAATGGACAAAAGCAAGAAATTAGAAACCAAGATTTATAGATCATAACTATTCAATATCGTTCCAACAAAGCACCACCGCCATCAACCTAAACCCGATAGGGGTGTTTAACGAAAATCCTTTTTATGAAGCCTGCGGAATAAAAAGATTGGAGTGGATAGCGGGAGCGAAATCTCCACAACGCAAAACCGCTCATTTCCAAAAAATCTAAACCCAAACAAAAGCATTATCCAAGTGAACCCGTTCACTTGTAGTAAAACCCATTTACTTTCCAAAACAATGGAACAGGTTCCATTGGAGCATTTTCTCATCCACTAACCGCTCATTTCCAAAAAATTAAAATCTAAACAAAAGTATTATCCAAGTGAACCCGTTCACTTGTAGTAAAACCCGTTCACTTGTAGTAAAACCCATTCACTTTCCAAAACAATGGAACAGGTTCCATTGGAGTATTTTCTCAAATACACCAACCCACCTTCATAAATCTTACTTCATAACTAAAACCCCTTCATTATTGTCACCCAATTCCGCCAAATTGACAGACTAAAACCCAAAAAACATCCAAACAACCCAATGGCACAACCTTTGACTAATTATACATACTAATAATACAATAAACTAAAACAAAATAAAATGGCAACAGAACAAGGAACCATAAATGTGCAGACGGAAAACATCTTTCCTATCATTAAGAAATTTTTATATTCCGATCACGATATATTTTTACGAGAGTTGGTGAGCAATGCAGTTGATGCAACGCAAAAGCTAAACACCTTAGCGGTAAAAGATGAAGTAAAAGGCGATATTGGCGATACACACATAGAAGTGCTGTTAGACAAAGAGGCCAAAACGCTTACTATTAGAGACAGAGGCATCGGCATGACCAAAGACGAGGTGAAGAAATACATTAACCAAATTGCCTTGTCGAGTGCAGAAGAGTTTATGGAAAAGTATAAAGACGAAGCCAAAATTATTGGACATTTTGGTTTGGGTTTTTACTCGGCTTTTATGGTGGCCGATACGGTGGAGATCAACACTAAAAGTTATAAAGCCAAAACCAAAGCCGCACATTGGGCTTGCGACGGTAGCCCCAATTACGAGTTGGAAGATAGCGATAAAAAAGAACGTGGCACCGACATTATTTTGCACATAGGCGAAGATTCGGCAGAGTTTTTAGAGACCGCTCGCATTGAAGGCATCTTAAATAAGTTCTGCAAATTTTTACCTGTAGAAATTAAATTTGAAGACAAAACGATTAACAACACTTCGCCGGCTTGGACAAAATCGCCAACCGATTTAACCACGCAAGACTATGAAGATTTTTACAGCGAGCTATATCCTTACTCGCCAAAACCACTTTTTCATATTCATTTAAATGTCGATTATCCGTTTAACCTTACCGGCGTTTTGTACTTCCCGAAACTGACCAAAAGTTACGAGGTGAAGAAGAACAACATTCAGTTGTATAGCAATCAGGTGTTTGTTACCGATGCCGTAGAAGAAATTGTGCCGGAGTATTTAATGTTGCTGCACGGCGTAATTGATTCGCCCGATATTCCTTTAAATGTATCGCGCAGTTATTTGCAGGGCGACCCGAACGTAAAGAAAATCAACAGTCACATTAGCAAAAAGGTAGCCGATAAATTAGCCGATTTATTTAAAGCCGACCGTAAAGATTTTGAAAGCAAATGGAGCGACCTTTCCGTATTTGTAAAGTATGGTATGTTGAGCGACGATAAGTTTTACGAGCGTGCTCAAAAGTTTTGTTTGGTAGAAAGTACCGATGGCACTTTTGCAACGCTCGAAGAATATCAGGCAAAAATAAAAGCCACTCAAACCGACAAAGAAGACAAATTGGTGATGCTCTACACCACCGATGTGGAGGGTCAGCACAGCTTTATAAATGCCGCCACCCAAGCCGGTTACGATGTGTTAAAGTTCGACCACCCAATGATTGACAACCACTTTGTACAGCAGTTAGAAACCAAGTTAGACAAGGTGCAACTAAAGCGGGTGGATGCCGATGTGGTAAACAATTTAATTGAAAAAGACGAAGCCATAGAATCGGTTTTAACCGAAGAGCAGCAAACCAGTTTAAAGGAGTTGTACGTAGAAGCCACCAAAGATACCGAAGTCAACATTGAGTTAAAATCACTTTCGGCGAGCGACTTACCCGTGCTGATTACCCGCCCCGAATTTATGCGCCGGATGAAAGAAATGCAAGGCATGCAAGGCATGGATATGGGCGCATTTCCCGATACGTACAACCTGGTAGTCAACACCAATCACCCCTTAAGTTCAAAAATATTAGTCAACCCCGACCCAGACATTCAAAAAAACCTAATAAAACAACTACACGACCTCGCCCTACTTTCGCAAGGAATGCTAAAAGGCGCCAACCTCACCAGCTTCGTAGAGCGCAGCGTTGAGTTGGTTGGTAAAGAGTAGCAACATAGAACCGTCATTCTGAGAAGGCGCGGAGTGCAACGGAGCGACTTGCTCAGAATCTGTCTAATTGAAAAACGCAGCCCGTTAACCAACAACAGATTCTGAGCATTTCTTCCATTGCATTACAGAAATCTCAGAATGACGTTTATTTATAGCCGTCATGCTGGAAAAACTTGTGCTGAACTTGATTCAGTATCTGTAGCAAAGCGGAATAAATTTTATCCAGCATCCCCCAAATCGAACAACCGAAGCCAGTTTAAAAAACCAAAGATGACACCTTTACAAAGAAAGATGTCACCTTTTGCAACCAATTTTTTTAGAAGCAGAACAGTAAAACTCGTACAAACACCCGTCCCGCTTTCTGCGGACTGCTATTTAGCCAACGCTTCAAAGCCCCCGCAAAAATAGCATAACCGCGCCAATCGGGGCTATTTTAAAAACCTCGCTGGCTCGTTGTTACGCTCCAAATTTCACTATCAATTATATGAGATTTTAGATATAGAGTATGCGGATTTTTTCCTTAAGATTATGATGAAATATTTGTTGAACCAATGAACTATTTTTGAATTTCCTGGATAAATGGTTTCATCCTCATTGGAAAATATTATGATTTTCTCTGTTTCCTTTTCTTGAATAATATTTCCATTTTCATCAAAAATTTTCGTAAAAATTTTTTTCTCACTTTCGAACATTAATTTTAAGTAATAATTACTTAATTCATCTATTGATATAAATCTTAACTTACGATAGTTGAAATAATCAGATCTGGATTTTAATGATATTCCCCATATCTCTGCACCGCCATTACTCCCATGCTGTGCTTTGCTTAATGGTTTCATTCCAAACGTATGGCTCCAAATTAAGTCCCCATCAAGTGCAAATTTTGAAACAAAAGCACCTTTGCAAACAAATTGTGGAGCTCTCGAACTTGGATATCGTATTTCTTCATTTATTTCTAAAATAAGTATATATCCGTCGGGTTTTATAATTATTTTATAATTTCTATAATCATTAATCCCATATACCTTTTGCCACAGACTTTCATTTTTACGCAACTCAGCTTGAATAAAAGAGGTTTTAATAAATTTTAGGAACTCAATTTTACTTTCATTTAATTTGCAAAAATATATACCTGAATTTTCTCTTAATTTTTTAAAACTAATAAAAGCTCTTTTATCGTTTATTTTATTTGTCCATTCTCCTGAAAAAAGAATACTATTAAGCTCCAACTTATTTGCTCTTGCATTTATTAATCTATTTTCGGTAAATTGAGTCAAGTTTATTAAATCAGTTTTACTTCCATCATTATCCACTTTTATAACATAGCTATCTTTATCTTTAATTGACTTGTCAGAATAGTATAACAAAATTCCTTTTTTGTTGCATAACAACTGAAAGTCATCTAATTTTATTTTTGATCCAAGTTCAGAAACTGCAGATTCTATTAACTTTTGTTCTCCTGTTTTCCAGTTTATTGCTAAGATTATGCGCTTGCGTTTTATTAAACCTTCAATGTAAGCAACATCGTCTCTAACATCCATTTTTCTAAAATCATTTATATAAAATTTTTTAGGAAAAACTCCATTTATTTTTGTGATTTCAGAATTTTGAGTATCGAATGTGACAAATGAATAATCACCTGCTTTATCTTTATCCGTGAACAAAGTATAATTTCTGATACTGTCACTAAGTTCAGCTTTAATAATTTTAAATGGAATTGTGACACTCTTTTCACTTTCCAATTCTAAATTCCTATTGTATAGTATATAATGCCATGTTTCCTTTCTCTTTGTTTTCTCTTTATTGGCGTATCTAAATCTAAATAGGATACCGTTTCGCCCGAATTCTTGTAAATAACGACCAAAAGTATTGTTTTTTGCGGCGATTTCAATTGTTTTCTCATACTTAATTTGAGAGAATGAAAAAAGAGGTAGTAGGGCTAATAAAAATAAAAATCTAAGCATATTTTAATAATTTTAAAGTTTATGGAATTAATTATGTTAAAGATATACTATTTTAAGTTTTGGAGAAAAGATTGCACGTTTTTTTTCTTATTAAATATAACATTCAAATCTCCTTAAGGCTTTTATTCTGGAATTTTGCGTAGAGCAACGAAGCAAAATATCCAGAATCCCCAACTCGCATCAACCGCAGCCGTTTTATCAATTTAACCTCGCTTGTAAACTAAAGGAGATACTGGATATTTCCTTACACTTCATTACAGAAAATTCCAGTATGACGGCTACTAACAAAACATTTGCCATCTTATCCGACACCCAAAAAAGCCAAATAAAAACCGTCATTCTGGAACATGTGCTGAACCCGATTCAGTATCTCGTAGAGCAACAAAGCAAAATATCCAGAATTCCCAACTCGCATCAACCGCAGCCGTTTTATCAATGTAACCTCGCTTGTAACTTAAAGGAGCTACTGGATATTTTCTTACACTTCGTTTCAGAAAATTCCAGTATGACAGCTGCCAAAAAAACTTTTGTCATCTTTCCCAAACCAAAAAAGTCAAATATAAAAACGTCATTCTGGAAAATTGTGGAGAGCAACGGAACAATTTATCCAGAATCCCCTTCCCACATCAACCGAAGCCGTTTTATCAATGTAACCTCGCTTGTAAACTAAAGGAGCTACTGGATATTTCCCTACACTTCGTTTCGGATAGTGGATCAAGCCCAGCACATGTTCCAGCATGACGGTTTCTTAATAAACCTCATTAAACCAATCAGCAGCTAAATCAACCATCTCAAGATTTTCTTTTTTGATAAGTTCAAACTTCCAGGCACGTTTCCAAAACTTGAGTTGTTTCTCAAATTTAATCGCCTCTTCAATAGAGTCAAAAAAACGATAAAACATTAAATCTTTAGTGTTGTATTTATGAGTAAAGTAACTTCCCTTTTCAAACTTGTGCTGATAAATCCTGTTTCGAATGTTACTGGTTACTCCAATGTATAGCACATTTCTATACTTGTTTGATAAAATATAAACATAACCTCCTTTGGCTTGCATTGCGTTCCAACTTCTTGATTATAAAGCTACAATAATTGGTGAAAAACAAACACAAATTGCATATATTTTTATCAATAAAACCTCGCTTGTAACTTTAAGGGGATACTGGATATTTCCTTCCACTCCGTTTCGGATACTGGATCAAGCCCAGCACATGTTCCAGTATGAAGGGGTTTACAAGCAACTTTTGGTACAAGTTTGTATACGAAAAAGCCAAATAAAAACCTTCATTCTGAAACATGTGCTGAACTTGATTTAGTATCTCGTAGAGCAACGAGGCAAAATATCCAGCATCCCCAACTCGCATAAACCGCAAACATTTTTTCAATGTAACCTCGCTTGTAAACTAAAGGAGATACTGGATATTTTCTTACACTTCGTTACAGAAAATTCCAGTATGACGGCGGCTAACAAAACATTTGCCATCTTATCCTACACCAAAAAAGCCAAATAAAAACCGTCATTCCGAAGCTTGTGTTGAACCCGATTCAGTATCTCGCAGAGTAACAAAGCAAAACATCCAGAAACCCCAACTCGCACCAACCGCAGCCGTTTTATCAATTTAACCTCGCTTGTAAACTAAAGGAGATACTGGATATTTTCTTACACTTCGTTACAAAAAATTCCAGTATGACGGCTACTAACAAAACATTTGCCATCTTATCCGACATCAAAAAAAGCCAAATAAAGACCGTCATTCTGGAAAATTGTGGAGAGCAACGGAACAATTTATCCAGAATCCCCTTCCCACATCAACC
>ENA-ORXR01000878-ORXR01000878.1-marine-metagenome-genome-assembly--contig:-NODE-878-length-36072-cov-17.312460_pt1 | contig 36072 bp, 31 predicted proteins | sample MGYA00237866_ERZ511479 | MGnify/ENA metagenome assembly ERZ511479
AAAGAACGAGGAACCTGTTACTTCCGGGAGCCGGCCCAGTCCAGAAGTGAGAGGTTTTGCAAGCCGTAAAGCATTGACTTTCAAGAATTAAAGACCTCTCACTTTTAACTGGGCCGGCTCCCGGAAGTAACAGGTCGCTCGTTCATTGCTTTAAAAAGTGGAGTTTTCGGTCAGACACTATTTATTAGGCTGTTGGGTTTTGGCTGAACTAAAACCTAAAACCCAACAGCCAATCCCTACCTTAATTCTAGCATGGGATAAGGGATGGGAAGTGTTGTTTGAATCCTGTTTTTAAACAGGAAGAGTGCTGGACAGCCCGACCCTGTAGTACAATTGGAGCATGCAATGCGACAATAGTACTACAGGGATAGCCCCAAATAATCATTTAGTATTAGCTGTTGGGTATTGGATCCCCTAAAACCCAACAGCCAAGACCCAACAGCCAACCTACTTCTCAAGTGATGAGTAAATACCATTATTGTCTGACCAAAGTATGCGGTCAAATGCATTGATATCCGAGTTTAGATCATAGTCAAAGGGGGAGTATTTATTAAACTGACCGTTGTACTGCAACCAAGAAGCATAGTCCTGACCATTGATATCAAAGCCAATATCATTGACCTGATCGCCATCTCCTGCATACATTACCCAGAGACCAGGGAGAAGTTCCTTTTGCCCAAAACCACTAGGAGCATAACTGTTGGCAGTACAAAAGTCGATCGTGATATTGCCGTTGTTGGTGGTAATTGCCTGAGGAGACAACACGCCTATGTGATTGCGATGTTGGATCACCACATAGAATGCAGAACCTAGTGTACCGTCAAGTACCCGCTCCTCCGGAAAATACAGCGCTCCGTCTTCTAGCACCAAGGCAGCAGTTTGCCGCACTTCAGTGTTTTTAGTAATGCCTGTTCGGAAAGAAACCAGCACCCAGTCAACAGTGTTAGCAGGATAATCGGATTTGGTCCACCCCTGCCCTTCTGTTCCCGAGTAATTCCAGGGAGGAATAGCATAAGGTTGGGCACTGGGCAGTAGATTTGATTGCCAGAGCACCGTCCGCATAGTATTGGAAACAATGTCATAAGGTCCTTCTAAACATACGCGGATATCGAATCCCACAAAATCGCAAGCAGTATTTCCTTGCCCGGCACTTTGAAAGACGCCTTCACAATTGCAAGCATTATCAATGATTTGGTCATTAACGGTGCAAGGATCATTGTCATCACAGGATTGCCCAAACGAACAGCTGCCTGCACAAGTGCAATCTGTTGTATAGACATCATTGATGGTATTTGGATTATTATCGTCACAGGAAGTACCAATCAACTTATCATCAAAATTGGGACAGATGTCCGCACTATTGCAAATCCCGTCCTGATCAGAATCAGCTGTGCCATAAGTAAAAAAGCCGCTGCCACAATATAATTTTTCAGTTTGATTATAACCGTTGACACAACCGTTTATGAACGTGCCTTGACCATAAACATCAGGCGATTCCGTCTCTTTTACCACACCATTGATCGAAATTTTGTCTACTGCGAGATTATAATCAAGACCATTGATCACATCACCATTTACCAGTTTGACGGTGACACATTCGAAGGAGATCAGTCCACAGTGATAATAAGAATAGGGCTGATAAACTTGATTGTTAAAATCGCCGCCAATATTGCTCCAGGAGATCACGGATTGCCCATCAATATAAAGTTCCATTTCTTCCTGATTCGTGTCTCCAGCTGCCCATATGATGATATTGGAGCAATTAGGAATGGATGCAGCAGTTTCCTTATATCCCAAATCTGGTGCCGCTCCATTAAAAAGGAAGTTGACTGGTGCGTTATTGTTCCATGTAATCGGATCTGCGATAATGATTGTTGTGGTGTTCGGAATACTGACGACTAATGCCTCATGTCCATCAATGTTAATGCTGTCGCCAGGCACTACTCCAAACCCGTCACAGAAGAATTTGGCGTAATCTACTGATATCGTTGTTCCTGATCCCGCGTTTGTGGTCACTGTAAGATCTCCTGCCGCATCAATACACGGACTTCCTGATGCCAATGCGTAGTTGTTGTTACTAGGGTTAACGAAGTTAGGATTCAGCATTTGCGGAAAATCGCCTTGGTAGGCTACTGGTGGCGGATTTGCACCCCAATTGGTATGAGAAAGGCTAAATGCGGCACTGCTAATATTATTGTGTGTAAAATTGTAGGTATTGTCTACAAAAACATTGTTCCGCATTTTGATGTCTTGTGGATTCTCATTCCGGATATGCATACCATAGTCGGTTTTCGTAAAAGTACAGTGTGCGACACGCAGATCATCTGGTTCTTGGTAGGCTGCTAACCCTGATTCGACATGATTGAAGGAAAGGCATTTGGTGAAACTCACATCATAGCCGTCGAAACTGTTGTCATTAGTCACGCTAAAGGCAAACCCATTACTGTAGGTATTCATAGCGATGCAGTTATGAACGCTGATATGAGCGATGTCGCCAACAGAATGTCCTCCGATATCGATGCCATCCTCATGACAGTAGTTGGCAATGCAGTTAACGACTCGAATGTATTGGCTGTTTTGAATGGCAATCCCATCAGCATCATCCTTGTAGTATTGTTTACCTTCATGTGAAACATAACAATTGAGAATACCGCCGTATGTGCTTTCTTCGACAACTATATTACTCCATTCACTATCAATAATTGAGCAGCCATCAATAATAAAGTTGTTGACATTCCTTACAAAAATACCATATTTCCAAGAGGAGTTTCCATTATCAAAACCCCATACGTTCTTGATTCGAATATTAGTTAACGGTGTGCCATAAGTATTGAAATTGGACTTCCCATCAAAGTTAATTCCATGCCCGGTATAATTTTGAACAGTGATATTTTCAATGTGTACCCAGGACGCATGATAGGTATTAAAAGCGGAATATTCTACGTTATCTCCTTCCATAATAACGGCTCCATTTCCAATGATATAGATATAATCAGTAGGATTGTCCACAACCCCATTAAATCCAAGCCAAACCCCCTCTTTGTAAGTTCCAGGGCGAACAATCAGATAATCACCATAGGTCATGTTATTAACGCCATGCTGGATGGTCAACCAAGGGGCATTAAAAGTCCCTTGATTTGAGTCATTTCCAGATTTTGATACGTAATAAGTTGCAGAATATACCGTCGAAGTTAGAAAAATAGAAAAAATTGCGGTTAGAGTTAGTTGTACATAGTTCATTAGAGGTGTAGATTAGTCAGTTTAAGTATCAATAGGTTAATAGAATGGATTAACTTGACACTTGTATTTAGGAGAAAAAGATGAATTCACATGTAGTATAATAAAGTTACTATTTTATTATTTGATTGTAAAATACATCCTAAACAAGTTCCAAATTAATTTTAGTAATAATTTACAATATGCTAGTTGACAACCTATTAGAATTTATAGAAATAGTTTCATTTGATCAAAAAGCAACACATTACCAAAGGTGAAATTCTGAGATAGTTTTAATTAAATATTTAAAACCGATTTTACTTAGAATCCTACTTAAAATATTGAAATACAGCGATATACTATACATTGCATTCAAAATAAAACATAAGAAAAATGGGTCGAATAGTAAGTTGTAAAATTTATGTTTGGAAATCTAGCGCCGAACCTTTAATTTCATGTTCTAAAAATTAAACAAACATTTGGAACGCGTAATAGGAGCATACACCGGAGAAGAGAAAGGACCATTACTTATTTGTCTTGGAGGGATCCATGGCAATGAGACGGCAGGAATAGAGGCATTGCTTGAAGTGTTTCAACGACTTGAGGAAGAACCGTCCAAAAATCCTAACTTTCATTTCAGAGGTCGCATTGTTGGCTTAAGAGGCAATCTTCAGGCGTTAGCCAACGGTATTCGGTTTATCGAAGCTGATATGAATCGAATGTGGACACCAGAAAACGTGAAACGCATCCTTGAAACTTCCGAGAGTCTTTTGCTTTCCGAAGAGCAAGAGGTCAAATACCTATACAAAGAAATCCTTGAACAGATCGACAGTTATGAGTTTGATCGATTGCTGATTATGGATCTTCATACAACAACAGCACTCGGCGGCATCTTCTCCATATGTACAGATGATCCGGAAAGTCTAAAAATCGCCAACGAGCTGCATGCTCCTGTTATTACTGGCATGCTTAGAAACATATCCGGCACTACCATGCACTTTTTCTCTAAGGATAATTTCGACTATGACCTTGTAGCAGTGTGTTTTGAATCAGGACAACACGACGCTCACGACAGTAAAGGCAATGCAGTTGCAGCAGTGATCAACTGCTTGCGAACAATTGGTTGCGTTGACCCAAAGGACGTCGAGAATGTTCATGATAATCGGTTGATCAAAAAATCGGATAATCTTCCTAAGGTTACTGAACTGACGTACTGTCATAGTATCCGAGAAGAGGATGCTTTTGAAATGAAGCCTGGCTATCTCAATTTCCAGTCGATTAAAAAAGGGGAACTCCTGGCTCATGATCGAAATGGCGCCATCTACTCCGAGTATGATGGATTGATTCTCATGCCTTTGTACCAACCCATTGGTGAAGACGGTTTTTTTGTTGTGCAGGTGGTTGATTAATCAAAATTCAAGGAGTACCAATCAAGGTGTACTCTTTTTTAGAGAATAGCCGTCTATACAAACATGTCAGATAGTTGAATTGAATGAGTTGATAAATATTTTGGGGCCTCCGCCTGCTATTTCATACGCAGCCGTCGCGCCTTTCCAGGCTCGCAAGTCTGCTCGGTGTGGCGCTACGCTTCACACTGCTGTTATCACAGCACCTTCCAAGCCGCTAGTCCGCCACCTTTTCTGTAAAAATGTATTGCATTCATTTTCAGTCCTCACTAACCCCCAATCTCTTTAAAGTTCAGGGTTTGGAGTTTAAAAAATGAAGTTTAAACATAAAAAAAGCAGTTGCAAACATAAAGTCTACAACTGCGATTTATACCAACACCGCATCTATTGCAATAGCCAGACAAGTTCAAAACTTTATTTAGATAATTTTAAATATTGGAACTTAGTGAGATCAAGCCAAGTTATAGAGCTGCAGCAACGAATTCACAAGAAACATTCAAAAATCCATTATAACGGCAAACAAACGGCATGGTTTCAGTATTACAATAGGTTGCAAGACCGAATATTTAATTATGATGTAGCCAGTGACGCAGTATTTTAACGACTAATAGGAGCAGAAATGGGTACTTTATTCTAAGGATTTAGGTTAAATATGGTAAACAGCATTTAACAAGACATCACGTGCGTGTGGATAGTATGGCAATTGTTTTTTAATTATCATTAAAATAATTCATATATTTGAACTTATAGTAAACCTAAAAAAACAACTATATCAACTCCAGTCCCTAGAAAATAGTAAGGAACAGAGATTGATAACAAATCATTATTTAATGGATTTTATCAAAATAAAAGAAAGGTTCAACTATGAGTTATGGCGGAAAATTAAGATTTATGCATTTACGATTGAATCTTGTAATTTGGCAAGGATGTTCTACGGAACAGGTTTTGCAGCAAATGCGGAATCAGTATTCGAACACATCGACATGGGACAAAGTGAAATGTATTTAGGTGATGAAATCAATATTCAAAGAATATTAACACCTTTCCAGCCTACAGAATATAAGCCATCTGTTAAGGAATTCTTTGTTTCTTTAAGCCCTAAAAGCAAGATCAATATATACTCTCTGGTAACAGAAAATTTACTTTTGGAGTTGATTTCTATATTTGAGGACTTTATCCAGAACGTACTAAGATTACTTTTGAATCAGCGCCCAGAACTAGCACTTTCCAAAGACAAGCAAATTAGCGCTTCAAGCCTGCTTGATTATGAACACCTTGAGCAGTTAAAGGAAAAATTGATTGATGACAAGATTCATAAAACGATGTATCGTAAGATGAAATCAATCATTGCTTTTATAGAATCTGGATTTCAAGTTAATTTTGAATTAGATAATGAAATTATTACTAAACTTTATGAGTACAAAGAAAAGCGCAACCTATTGGTACATAATCGCGGTATTGTAAATGATCTTTTTTTAACATCTTTGCTTAAGGTTGGCTCAAAGGGCGATTATACTTTGGGGGATAGAATAAAAATAGACACAGAAGGAGTGATAGAGCTGGGAATGATATTGAAACTAATTGCAAATGAAATGTTTGTCAAGGTTACAGGCGATCCACCATTAGAGCTTAAAGCGGATCCTATGAGTATCGAGTCTGAAGAGATCCTTAATTCATACTTAGATAAAATTAAAGATGATTCTGTCATGGATTCGGAGGAAAGTACTATTGAAGAAATAGTTAATAGTTTTGCAGCCAAAACGCCACACAGGAATAATTTTAAAGTTGGTCGGAATGTGCCTTGTTTTTGTGGAAGTGGATTGAAGTTTAAAAGGTGTTGTATAAATAAAGAATTATAGTAGATTTTACAATTCGTAATGCCCTGTATTACAAAGAACTAACCCAACATCCGTTTAAATCCCTCCTGATCCAAAATAGTAAACACTGTCTGCAGATTCCTGTCATCACCCCCTAATTATTCTAAGACGTTGAGCATAGAAAAGCCCAGCGATAAGGTGCAAAGTTTTTATTTACGGACTACCAAAAGATAGAAGAATCTGTTAACTTTGACTTTGAAAAATATGTATATTTTATCATTATGAAGACACTGCAATCTCTACTAACCGATCCTAGGTGTATTATTTCTGCTGAAGACGATTTAAGTGACTGTTCAGAATTAAAGACTATATATCACATAACTCATATTGACGCATCAATTAGTATAATTAATAATTCAAGCATCAAAAAAGGTTTGATAAATGATGAAAGTAAATTAAATAAAACAAGACTTCAAGTTGTTTGGCTGTCTCCCAATGAGTGGAAAGATGGTTATAGATACGGAACTATTCGTTTCTCAATCGACTTCCTTAAGGTTACACGTAAAAACTTCTATTTCGTAGAAAATATGAATGAATACAATCCAAGAGCTTGTAGAATATTGATAAGTGATAAGGACCATCCTGAATTAACTCTAATCGATCCCCAAAAAAGAGGAAGCCCTATATTTCATGAAGAAAAAAGGAACAAATTCTACTGGAAAGAGGATTTCTATACTTTAGAACTAATGCTAGAAGGGAATATATCGTTTTACAATATACTTGGAATTGATTTTGTAAACCACCATTACGATTATTGTAGCTTAAGGAGAATTAATTGTATTGAAAAGACTAATGTGGAAAAGATTAGTGCACTTTTTCTATCTAGACTAATAATAACTGAGACCAGCATAGTTGGTTATACAATCAGCTTGATTAAAAAAAAGTGCTTCGTATTTACAGCTTTTAAACACTTGTTAAGTGATCTCAGTTTGAATACCCCGAATGGTACTGTCAAGGCTAAAGATATTACTTCAGGTGCACTACTAGAGGCAATTCTAAGGTTTTATGGAAAGGGAGAAATTGAAAAGGCAAGGCATTTATCAAATCTGTTCGAAACAAAGGAGGAATTAAAGTCCACTTTGAGTAGATTGACTCAGAAGGTTATTTTAAAACAATTACGAATGGATAAGAAGATTGATCCAAAGCAATTTGTTTGGAATGCCTATCCTTGGGGATGCATTCCAAAAGGCACCAAGCCTATGTATATAATTTTTGCAAGAAAGACTCCTGATAAACCTTACGGTGAGATTTATTTAAAGAAACTTATTTCGATTGATCCGATTGATATATCTTTCGATATTGAAAAAATAGGGTTACAAATAACTCCCAATATCATTTATTCAATAGTAGTAACAAAGAAAAATAAGGATGCGTTAGAGGCAATCGTAATTGAATAGTATGTGACCACTATGACTTATTGGTCATTCATAAAGTGCTGATAAATAAAGCTGTATCTAAGAAACCAGAATCGATGAAATAGACTAGTTTACTAGTAAAATCGATGGTTCAGGCTTTTTTATGCATAGTATGGAATAGAAAAGTATCATGAATGAATAAGAGGTGTAGCATGATTCAAGGTTGTAATGTTGTTCCAGAGACAGGAGCAGTTTTACTTTTACCCGTAAATTCGTCACCCAACAAAAAAACAACCTGCATAATTCATTAAGAATCATACAGGTTATTTAATTTAGATGTGATCCAGCCAGGATTCGAACCTGGGACCTACACATTAGAAGTGTGTTGCTCTATCCAGCTGAGCTACTGGACCAATCGGACGGCAAAAATAAACACTTATTGTCATTTCACCAAACACTATAGCGATAAAACCATATTTTTTTTAAAATAGTTCCAAAACAGACGCCTTTTTAATAGAAAAACACCGTGTTTCAGAAACGTCCTCAAATTGAACATTGATCATTAATCATTTGACCATTGAAGGCGGCACTGAATGTCTTGTCCGTGGTATCATGTCTGCTGATTGTAGGGTATGCTTTACTCAATCCAGTGTCTAGATCTATATGAAGAGGATCAGGTGGGGAATCCCTTGATCTTCTTCGCCAACCGCTCAATAATTTTGAGGCGGTAATCACGTCTTGTTCTGTGTAGTTGGTATAATTTCCAGTGCCAATTTGTGGCTCTTTCCCAATCGTAAACTACTCAATAAATTCGCGGGCGTAACTTTCGTTAGGCGCATTATCTGTATTGATTTCACTATCTAGATAATCCATAATAGAGCATAGTAGCCTGGGGCATCGCCCCAAGTTTTTATACAATTGACATAAGCCCTGTAAGGGCGAAACGACTATCGTTAACTCACTAGGAACTGGTGGTCAAAAAACATATTGATCTTGAATTTTGACCTAGGGCGATGCCTTAGGATGATTTGTGAAACCCCCATATGGGGTAATCTCATAAAAATGAAATAATCAAGGTTCAGCCCGCTAAAATAAACTTTAGGCTGATTAGTTTGACTGTTAATTACAATTTTTTAGACATAATGGGCCAAGGAAGGATCATCCATTTCTCCCAAGCGAAGTTTTATCAATTGCGCAGATTATTTAGTAACTTTATGTTATGAAAACTACATATTCCGTCCTTCTGTTGTTATTTACTGTAACTACGCTTACCGCTCAAAGAGCACCGCGTCGTGCCACTCAAAAAGCTACACTGCAAACAGCAACCACTCAAATCGGCCCCGTGTTTAAGGACGGCGAAGCCCAAAAAGTACCCGCATTCAGTAATTTCGATGAATGGATTATCCATGACCTTTGGGTAGAAACGAGTTTTGACACTGACGGTGATGGGAAACCGGATCGTATGCACGTTGATGTTACCCGTCCTAAGCAAACAGAGTCAGGATTAAAGTTGCCCATCATTTACAATACCAGTCCTTACTTTGCAGGAGTCGCTTCTGATGATATCAATAGCTTTTGGGACGTCAAACATGAGATTGGAGCAACGCCACCAAAGCGCAACCACCCTACAGGTATTGAGCGTAGAGGAGAGCGACCTGTGATATCAAAAAACCTTGTGAATCAATGGGTTCCAAGAGGGTTCATAGTAGTCCACTCCTCTTCCCCAGGAACAGGGCTCTCAGACGGTGCACCAACAATTGGCGGACCAAACGAATCACTTGCACCTAAAGCAGTAATTGACTGGTTGTGTGGTAGAGTAAAAGGCTATTCTTCCCGCACAGGTACCGAAGAAGTCAAAGCGTTTTGGAGTACATGCAAAGTCGGCATGACTGGTACCTCCTACAACGGTACACTACCCATTGCAGCAGCCTGTACTGGTGTTGAAGGATTGGAAGCCATTATTCCAATAGCACCCAATACCTCTTATTACCATTATTATCGATCACATGGATTGGTCAGACATCCTGGAGGGTATCTAGGAGAAGATATTGATGTATTGTATGATTTCATACACAGTGGTGACGAATCAAAGCGAGCATTTAATAACAAAACCGTCAGAGATACTGAGATGGCAAATGGGATGGACCGTGTCACAGGCGATTACAACGAGTTTTGGGAAGGACGTGACTACTTGAATCAAATGAAGAATTTTAAGGCGGCATTGCTGATGTCTCATGGGTTTAATGATTGGAATGTGATGCCAGAACACAGTTATCGAATTTACGAAAAAGCAAAGGAAATGGGCGTACCTGCTCAGATCTATTATCATCAAAAAGGTCACGGTGGCCCACCACCAATGAGCATGATGAATAAATGGTTTACCCGTTATCTTCATGGTGTTGAAAATAATGTGGAACAACAACCTAAAGCGTGGATCGTAAGAGAAGCGGATAAACCAGACAACCCAACATCTTATGCCGACTACCCTAATCCAAATGCAAAGATGGTGACCCTTCACTTAGCGAAAGGCGCTCCAAATCGTGGTGGTCTGTCTACAAGCCCTCAATCAAATCAAGGCAAGGAGACACTAGTAGACAATTATTCGTTTAGCGGTAAATCGCTTGCCATTGCAGAGTATACTGACCACCGGTTGATTTATGTGACGCCAAAACTAAAAGCACCAGTACATATTTCTGGAGTAGCGAAGGTTACGGTTAAACTCGCTAGTAGTAAAAAGGCTGCAAACTTGTCTGTTTGGTTGGTGTCATTGCCCTGGGAAGAAGGAAGACGTGCCAAGATCACTGACAATGTGATTACGCGTGGCTGGGCAGATCCTCAAAATCACAGCGCCATCACAGAAAGCAAACCACTGACTCCAGGAGAATTTTACACGATAACCTTCGATTTGCAACCAGATGACCAAGTGATTCCTGCTGGACAACAAATCGGACTGTTAATCATGTCTAGTGATCGGGAATATACCTTATGGCCAGAGCCCGGCACTGAATTGACGATTGACTTAGAAGGGACAACGCTTGAGTTGCCAGTCGTTGGTGGAAAGACAGAATTTGAAGGGGCACAATAAATGCTTTAAAACAGCCATTTTATGGCTAAAGTTCATTTTGGCTGGCTGAACCTTGACTATTGCATTTTCATGTACGCAACGGGGTTGTCAGCCTGGGTCATCTCCTCAGGTCAAAATTCAAGGTCAATATGTTTCTAATTGACCACCAGTTCCTAACCAGTTAACGATAGTTGTTACGCCCTTACAGGGCTTAAATCACTTGTACAAAATATCTGGGGCGATGCCCCAGGCTGATTTAAGGCTCAGCCAGTCATAATAAACTTTAGCCCATTTTATAGACTTACAAATAAGACTTGGGAACCTTATTGCATTTTTTTTAGTTATATTTAACGAAACAATTAAAATTTATAACCGACATCAATGATAAGACTGGTCCTTGCACTTCCTGCGTTCCTGCTAATTAGTTTTCTAAATGCTCAACCCTCTACTTGTGAAAAAGCAAGTATGTTATTAAAAACAATTGATCAATTCCATTTTCAACCAGCAATACTAGACGAGGCGTTTTCTGCAATTGTATTTGATAGATTCATTGAGCAATTAGGTCCCAAAAACATGCTATTTACACTAGCGGATTTAGAAGTATTGGAACCCCACAAAACCCAAATATTTAAAGAAATCAGCGAGAACGATTGTAGTTTATTGAAAAAAACACAACCACTGCTGAAGAAGAGACTTGCAATAATAGTTAAGCATTTTGAGGAATTCCAAAAAGAAAAATTTGAATATAAGCTTGGTCAGACAATTGATTTTTATCCAAAACAAGCAATAAATGATGCTGAGATCAAGAGTTGGTGGAGAGATTACGTCAAGTATCTTGTTCTTGAAACTTATATGGAAGATAATGAGACAATCAACATAGCCACCTTCAAAAAGCAAGCGAAGGAACTGAAGAACAAGGTAATTTCAGATTACATAAAACAAATGAACAATAGGTTTCAAAAGGAAGAAACGTTGCTTGAATTCTTAGAAGATAAGTGGTTGCAAGCCATTGCAGGTGCTTTTGATGATAATACAAGTTTCTTTACACCAACCGAGGAAAAAATCTTTATAGAAGAGTTGTCGGATGAGAAACTTACTTATGGATTTGGTCTTGGCAAAAACAAAAATCTAGAAGCAGAAATTTCGCATATCGTGCCTGGAAGTCCAGCATGGAATTCCAATCAACTGAATGAAGGTGATGTGATTGTTAAAATTGAAATTGATAATAAAGCATATGAGCCAGAGCATATGTTAATGAGCAAAATCACAGAAATATTGAGATCAGATACTCGAACTGCTACATTTACCATTCGGAAACCCAATAAAAAGGTGATTCAAATAGAGTTGTCAAAGGCGATTATTGATGTAGAATCTAATGTTATTCAAAGTTTCGTCCTAGAAAATAAACAAAAATATGGCTACATATACTTGCCTTCTTTTTATACTGGTGACACACCAGGTTTCGACCAATCTGAAGGATGCGCCAATGATTTAACTAAGAATTTGATTCACTTAAAGAGAGAAGGAATTGAAGGACTCATTCTTGATTTAAGAAACAATGGTGGAGGCAGTATGTTTGAAGCAAGATTATTGACTGGCTTATTTATTGATCATGGCAGTATTGCTCAATCTGTGGAAGGAAATGGTGAACCTGAAGTGATGAAGGACTTGAACAGAGGCACTGTTTTCAATAAACCACTAATCATACTGATGAATCATTTTAGTGCCTCAGCATCCGAGTTACTAGCCGCGACATTAAAGTCTTATAACCGTGCTGTAATTGTAGGGACACCGTCTTATGGAAAATCTACGATCCAGGTTGTTATTCCCTTGGATGCTTATCGACTAAAAGACGCAGATTTGTGGCAAGACTCTGAACTTGGTTATATCCGAGTTACAACAGGAGCGTTTTACAATGTAGACGGTACAACTCATTATAAAAACGGTGTACAACCCGATATCCCATTACCAGATTTGATGACTACGATATTTGGAAATGAGACAGAAGAGTCGACTTTAGACATTCAGCCGATAGAGGCCGCCTACTACAAACCATTATCAGAACTACCGATAACTGAATTGAAGGAAAAGAGTGCCAAGAGAATTGTTGGAAATAAGTATTTTAATGGAATAAAAGAATTGGAACCAAAAGTAAAAGATTGGAATGAGGCATCATCACTCCCGCTAGATTTCGAATCCTACCAAAAAAGATATCAGAATTATCACGGTTCTTCCGATCCCGTAGCTTTTGAACCATCTGTTAGTATTAGTGTAGAAATGCCATTGAAGGAGGGCAATGAACGGCAAACAGAAGATCTGATTATGAACATCAAAGAAGATGAAGCGATAATTGAAGCCATTCACATTCTAAACGATTTAATCAACCAAAAATAAAACAATGAAAATCTTTAATTTGATCATTTTTTGCTTTCTAAGCTTAAGTACTTCCCTATTTGCGCAGTCCGCATCTCCAGTAGAATACATGAACGCCATCATGGAACCCTACAATGAATTGGAAGGTGAAACTTGGGACTATCTCAGAGCCGTCATCAAGGGGAAAAGTGCGAAAGCAGTAGCCAATAAAGAAAAGAAATTGATTGCCGCTCTAACAGAAGCAAAAAGTCAAGTCTACAAAGTGAGAACGTACAAAAAAGACAGTATTCTCAAACCTGCCATGGTAGATTACCTGACTATTCTTAAGCAAATGTTGAATGATGAATATTCAAAAATTGTTGACATGGAAGAGATTGCAGAAAAGTCTTACGACGCCATGGAAGCCTATCTGATGGCGAAAGAAGCCGTTTCGGAAAAACAAAATAAGGAATACGATAAATTGCATGAAGCCTATAAGGTTTTTGCCTTGCAGCACAAGGTAGTCCTCAAAGAAACAGGCACACTCAACGAGCGGCAACTAAAAATAAAAAGAGCAAACCAGTGCTTGGCTTACGATAACGAACTGTTTTTGCTACATTTCAAGGTTAGCCACCAAGAATCTTATGTCATTGATGCCATAAACAAAAAGGACCTCAATGCATTAGAACAAAGCATGGGAACACTCAATCAATTTGCAACGGAGAATCTTGAAACGCTTGAAGGGATTGAAGCCTACAATGGTGACGCGTCACTTAAAGATGCTGTCAAGGATATTCTAAACTTTTATAAGCGGGAATCCGAATCAGAGTTGACCTCAGCAACTGATTTTTTATTGCTTGAACAGAAGGTCAAAAAGGCCACAAAACGAATGGAAAGCAAAAGTAAAAAAGACATTACTCAAGAGGGTATTGATGAATACAATGGGCTACTAGGACAGTACAATTCCGCAGTTGGCAAATTTAACAATATGCTAACCAAACTCAATAAGGACAAAACTGAAGAGACTAATAAGTTTTACAAAGCAAGAGATCAGTTTTTGAATAAGAATGGATGATAATAGCACCTGTTAAGGAAAGTCCATTTGATTCTATCACGGTAATGGAGAATTACTAAAGAAGCTATGCTTAAATTAAGTAAAATACTTTTGATATTTTATGTTGTCTTACTATTAGTATACGTTAGGAATCAATTTCTAATGTCTATAATTCTACTTCTTTTAGCAATTACATTTGTCTCTTTATTAATTAGTTTGTTCAAACTAATTTCAACATTTAAAATAAGAGAGAAAAGAAAAATTAATATTTTAACGTTCCTAATATTGCTACTCCCATTAATTGTGACAATCTCTATTAGAAACTACGAAACTCAACAAGAGAAAATACTCTTTGGATATTCAGATGGGGTCGTTAGCAGTGCTGATATCATATTTTACGAAAGTAATAAGATGAAATATTGTAGTTCTAGTTTGATAGGAACTGAGTGTTATTTTGGAAAATACAAACAGAATAAGGACACATTTTATGTAACATACAGTGATAAACTACCATCAATTAGATCGACAAAATTGACCAGATTAGATAATAAATTACTATTCCTAGGTGAAGACGATTCAATCGAACATGAATTTTACATTGGCAACAAGTATCTTTTAGAAAAAAACTGAGATACATTGATTACAACGGAATTACTCCTAGTAAAATAGAAAAAGAAAAACGATCTCAATAGAACTGTCATGAACTGCAAACTGGTATAAAATTTTATCAATATTTACCCCTTTTCAATTCCTAATTTACAATTATTCATGTATTTTCGACCTATGAAATCCATTTTGATAAAAAATGCGCACATCGTTAATGAAGGAACAGTGTCGAGCAAGGACCTTCTTATCAGAAATAACCGCATTGAGCGCATAGATGACAATATCGCTGCCCCTAATGCCCAAATTATAGATGCAGAAGGATTACACCTCCTACCAGGCATTATAGACGACCAGGTACACTTTAGGGAGCCAGGATTAACTCATAAATCAGATTTGTATACAGAACCACGTGCTGCAGTTGCTGGAGGGGTTACTTCATTCATGGAAATGCCGAATACCATTCCGAATGCATTGACGCAGGAACTCCTTCAGGACAAGTATGACATTGCCAGCAGTAAGTCTATTGCCAACTACTCTTTTTTTATGGGAGCGTCCAATGACAACATTGAGGAGGTACTTCAAACGGATCCTACAAATGTGTGTGGTGTCAAGATATTTATGGGAAGCAGTACTGGGAACATGTTGGTTGATAGTCGGAAGACATTGGACAACCTGTTTAGTAAAGTCCCTATGCTCATTGCAACGCATTGTGAAGATGAGGCGACAATCCGGAGGAACGTAGAGCGCTACCGCCAAAAGTATGGAGAGGAAGTGCCCATTCACTGCCATCCAGAAATCAGAAATGAGGAAGGCTGTTATCTGTCTTCCAGCATGGCAGTTGAACTAGCGAAGCAGTATGATACTAGACTGCACATCCTCCACATCTCAACTGCTGAAGAGTTGGTGTTATTTGACAACAGTATCCCCTTGGCTCAAAAACGAATTACAGCGGAGGTCTGTGTACACCATCTCTGGTTTTCCGCTGATGATTATGCGCAACTAGGTACTCAGATTAAGTGCAATCCTGCCATCAAAGATAAGCGGCATCGGGAGGCACTGTTTTCTGCGTTACTGGATAATCGGTTGGACATTATTGCGACCGATCATGCTCCTCATACCAAAGAAGAAAAGGCCGGTAGTTATTTTAATGCACCAAGTGGTGTGCCCTTAATCCAGCATACACTAAATGTTATGTTGGCGTTTTATCACAAAGGACAAATATCTCTTGAACGCATTGTTGAAAAGATGTGTCATGCTCCTGCCATCTGCTTTAAGGTTAAAGAACGGGGATTTATTCGTGAAGGTTATTGGGCAGATCTTGTCTTAGTAGACATTAATCAAAAATGGAAGGTATCAGGAGATAGCCTACACTACAAATGTGGCTGGTCTCCCTTCGAAAATCATACATTTACAGGTCAAATCAATAAAACAATAGTCAACGGTAATGTAGTCTATGACCAAGGGCAATTTATTGAAGGAATTAACGGAAAAAGACTTGAGTTTAAATCGTAACAAACACGAACAATTAATATGGATAGTGAAAAATTAGACAAGTTAGTAATTATGGCAATGGAGTACGCTCCAAAACTCGTAATGGCGATATTGATCCTTGTAATCGGATTATGGGTGATCAACAAATTGGTTACAATTTTAGGTAGTACTATGGAACGTGGTGGCGTCAGTCGGGATATTTTACCATTCTTACAATCCTTAGCTGGTGTGTTATTCAAGCTCATGTTATTGTTTAGTGTGGCAGAAATTGTTGGTATTCAAACCACCTCTTTTGTTGCCGTACTTGCTGCAGCAGGTTTTGCTGTTGGGATGGCTCTGCAAGGAAGTTTGGGGAATTTTGCATCTGGTGTCATGGGTGTCATGGTGCTTATCTTCAAGCCTTATCGGGTGGGAGATGTAGTTGAAATTGGTGATAATATGGGACATGTAACAGAGATCCAGCAGATCTTCAATACCATTATGAAAACATTCGATAACAAAACCGTGGTCATTCCTAATGGTATAGCTATTGGAGATGTGATTACCAATCTAACCACCATTGGTTATATTAGAGTGGATATGAATATCGCAGTTCCTTTTGATGTCAATATGGACGAAACGATTCAAATCATCAAAAATGCTTTAATAGCAACCACAAAGGTACTTCAAGATCCAGCACCCGTAGTTGGCATTGATGAGTTTGATAGTCATAGCATTACAATGGCAATTTGGCCCTATTGCAATGTCGATGATTATTGGGATGTTTACTTTGAAGCCAAAAAGAACGTACTTCAGGCGCTAGGACGAAACGACATTCGTGTACCTTACTCTGAAGGCGTTGAAATGGGAACAATCGGGAAATAGGTGTTGGGAATTGGGTTTTAGGTATTAGGTATTGGTGTGCCCTGTGTCCATATTGTTTATAGATTTGAGAGAAGGCGTTTGCCATTATCTATATCACCGTCAGGGTTTATTTTTTGAATGATCATGATTATCTATAAAAATATCAGCAAAAACTAAAACCCAATACCCAACCCTTAAATCAAATTGACCCAAATAAATCATTATACAGATACGCAACTTACATGTTCTTAATGATTGATTTGAGTCAATTATGACTGACAGTTTCTTGTCAGATAATAAGTTTTGCTCTAGAATCTATTCATACTTAAATGGTAAGACTTTCGAAGCTTTAATGGTAGATAATGTCATTAAAGTTTTTAGTCGTTCTATTTCTTCTATTTGAGATAGTGTTTTAAATAGAAGTTGCTCGTAAGTGGGAATGTCTTTACAAACGATTTTCATTAGAAAATCAGCTTCACCAGTGATGATGTAACATTCGGTAATTTCCTGAATGGATTTTACCTTTTCCATAAAATTGTTTAGAGCATTTTCTTTTTGCCAAGCGAGAGAGACTAAAACAAATGTTTTTACACTCAATCCAATTGTTTGAGGATCAACACTAGCGTGATAACTTCTGATCACGCCTGTATTTTCCAATTTTTTTACTCGCTCCAAAGTGGGGGCTGGTGAAAGTCCAATTTTCTTAGATAAATCAAGATTAGTAATCTTACTATTAGCTTGCATTATTTTAAGAATCTTAAGATCTAACTTATCAAGTTTTGCTTCCTTCATTCAAATTTGGTTTTTATTTTAGAAAGTTACATGTATACTATTGCAACCTTACTGAACCCAATATATTCAAATATTAGCAAAAAAGAAACATTATTCGTTTTTAATAGAAAAGAATAGAAAAAATACTAGTTAACACAAACAAAAACGCAATTTTGTATGGTTCTACTAAGGAAAAATCCCAAGTGATATGTAATCATTTCCAATTTTCCCTATCGCACTCACCATAGCAGCAGATCGCATATCAGACACCTTTTTATTCTTTTTGAGAACATTTCTGATTTGTTCGTATGAAGTGACCATCGTTTCTTCTAGACCTGACCGTACTAAATCAATTTCATCTGCTCCTTTTGTTAAAACGGTTCTTTCTCTATTAGTAATAGATTTCCCTGTTGATTTTTGTACCAAATCAACTAAGTTTTCATATGTTTTTTGATTGAATCGTTTTTCCATTCTACCAAAACGCATATGGGATAAATTTTTCAGCCATTCGAAGTAGGAAACGGTAACACCACCTGCATTGACAAACATATCAGGGAGAATGATAATTCCCTTTTTAAGTAAAATTTCTTCAGCATCTGGTGTGATAGGACCGTTTGCCGCTTCTGCTATTACTTTAGCCTTTACGTTTTTCGCATTTTTACCAGTGATAACCTGTTCCAGAGCTGCAGGAACCAAAATATCCACATCCTGTTCTAGTACCTGATCCCGATGTTTTAGATTTTTTGATCCAGGGAAATTCATAATTGAGCCCGTATCTTTTCTGTGTTTCATGACGGCATCAATGTCCAATCCATCTTTAGCATAAATAGCCCCTTCGTACTCAGAAACACAAACTAGTTTAACACCACCTTCTTTAACAGAAATAGAAGCAGTATGAAAACCAACGTTACCAAGTCCTTGTATCGCCATTGTCTTGCCCTCTGTCCCAGTAGTCAATCCAATCTTCTTCATGTCATCAGCATAGCTTAAACACTGTCTAATGCCATAAAACACTCCTCTACCAGTGGCTTCCGTCCGTCCTCTTATTCCATTCTGGTTAACAGGTTTACCTGTTACACAACCAACGGCATCGATTTCACCATTTTTGAATGTCGTATAAGTATCTAGTATCCACGCCATCTCTCTTGAACCTGTTCCGTAATCAGGAGCAGGAACATCGATTCCAGGGCCGATAAAGTTTTTACGAATCAGTTCTGTAGTATACCGACGTGTGATTTTCTGTAGGTTGGAGACGCTGTATGTTTTTGGGTCGATTTTCACGCCACCTTTTGCACCACCAAATGGCACATCAACAATAGCACATTTATAACTCATAAGAGCGGCAAGTGCCATTACTTCATCCTGATTAACGGACATCGCATATCGAATTCCACCTTTAGTGGGTAATCTGTGATGTGAATGCTGTACCCTGTATGCCTCTATAACCTCATATCTGCTTCCAATTTTTACTGGAAATCTCATTTGGTAAACTGCATTACAAGCTTTAATTTGATCTAATAAACCTGAAGGAAAATTCGTCGCTTCTGCTGCTTTATCAAAGTAATTTTCAACACTTTGGAAAAAGCTGTAGTGTTTGTCGCTCATAGGTATGATGATTTGTTTACAATCAGTTGAGTGATGCCTAATCGATTAACTGATTTTCTAGTTTTTTAATTTTACGTTCCAAATAAAAAAGAAATAAGAATATTCCAACTAAGATTAAGACAATAACTGCTACAACCGCATATATTTTCCCAATGCTCCTAAAGAAATCAGGATTGGGTTGTTGTGCCAATAGGTTTCCTGGTAAAAACAACAGGGCGAATATTGCAGTTAAAAAGATTCTCATAATTCTAGCTAAAACCACCTGTTCCAATTTTATTTTCAAAATTCTAAGCAAAGTAAAGTAATATTTTTAAAATAATCGCAATTATTAGAATGAATATATTTCTATTCGTCGTCATCCAGGAATTTCAAGCGTGCTAGTTCCAGTCTAGTCAACAATGAAGATATCCAAACGCCTAGTAATGTAAACCCTATTATAGCAGGGTAAAACACCATTCTCATAGCATTATCCAAATCATTTGAGCCCAAAGCAGGATTCCCTCCTGATCCTGGATGTAAGCTAGAAGATAACCTAGGAATGACAAACATTAATGGTATTACGGTAGCAAAGGCAAAAATGTTGTATACCGCACTGATTCTTGACTTTTTTTCTAAGTCATCAAAGGAGTCGCGCAGGATAAAGTAAGCAACATAAATCAACACTTGAATTGCTGCTGTATTTTGGCGTAAGTCCCAATTCCAGTAAGCACCCCACGTATGTTTTGCCCAAATCATTCCGGTTGTCAGTCCCAATACCCCAAACAACACCCCTACCTTAGCAAACTCAGCTGCTAGGACACTGTGTCGCATTTGCTTCTTGTTTAAATACCGAATGCTGTAAATCATAGAAGTGAAAAACAGAATAATCATTGCAAACCATAATGGTACATGGTAATACAGATTTCGGATTGTCTCCTCCAATATATTTCGAAATGGGAAGGTAATACCACCTTGACCTGCAGACAGACTTTGAATGCTGCAACCCTGAGCTCTTGGTGCTTCAGATGGAAGCTGCGTAAGCGAAATCGCTTGCGGTAACACGGAATAACCGTCATGAGGCGCATCAACCACCAAGGACAGATTTACGGCTTGTGGCTTCTCTGTAATGCGTTCTGGCACCTCGAAAGTAACCCGCAATTGCCGATCAGAGATCACAGCGACATTCGTAGCACAAATGTCTAAGGTACTGTCTTTGCGCAAATACGCTTTTACGGCATCGCTTTTACTGTAGAACGTGTTATAACCGAAAACATTAAAAGTTAGCGGCTGTCCAGTAGTTCCAGGCTTTGCATCAGTGTACTGAATTGAAGAAGAGAGCGGGAATAACATACCACCTACAAAAGCGTATAGCAGCAGCACCATGCATAATATTTTCCACCAAGTCTTTTTCATGTTAAATAGTTAATCTCTCCATAAAAACGGAAACAAAATTAAAACAATCGCGATTAAAATTGCATCGATTGCCATTAATATTATTAAATCAGCAGTATAAGCGGTATCCTGTATTAGTCGCAAGGAACAAGCTGACAATTTTATCAGTGTCATCAGTATCGGAACAATGACCGGAAAACTGAGAATCACCATCAATGTTGAACTGTTATTGGCCTTGATAGAAATCGCTGAAACAAAGGTGAAGGCAATCGACAATCCGATACTACTTAGCAGCAATGTAATTAAAAATAGTCCTGGGTCCTTGACTGGATTACCAACAAATAAGGCAAACAATCCAAAGCATAATACTCCGATTACGAACAAAAGGATAGTATTGTAGATCATTTTGGAAAAAACAATAGCCAGTGGATTGGCCAATGTATAGTAGTACAATTGGCGATCACTGTTTTCTTGCATAAAACTCTTGGCGATGGCATTGACTGAAGCAAACAATAACACAATCCAGAACAACGCATTCCAAGTACGGGAATCTACAGTAATGAATGTGAGGTAAACGACAAACGTGGTCGTAAACACATAGAGTAAAATTCCACTGATGGCGCTTTTGTTTCTAAGCTCCAGTAAGATTTCCTTTCGGATTAATTCTATGGTTTCCCTCACTAAATTCACATCGCAAATGTACTAAAAAAAAGCATCTTTCAATCTAGTACGATTGAAAGATGCTGTTATAATGATTAATTGTCAATGATTAATGATTAATGATGATTAATGATTGACGTATGGACGATAAAATACTACTACTCATTTTACAGTAGTTTTTCACGTCTGCATTATTTTTACTTAGTTTCTGCGTCGGTCACGGTCACGATTATCGCGTCGGTCACGATTATCACGTCGGTCTCCTCCACCATGGCGTCTACGGTCATCACCGCCTGAGCGTCTTTCTCTCGGTGGTGGTTCTACGTATCCTTCTGGCTTATCGAGTAATACTTTTCGAGACAATCGAAGTTTACCGTTCTTAGGATCTACTCCAATCAGTTTCACACGCATTTTATCGCCTGGGTTCAAGCCTGTATCTTCAATATTATGGACTCTTTCCCAAGATAATTCAGAGATGTGCACTAATCCAGATTGCTTGCCTTTAAAGTCAACAAACACACCGTAAGCTTGAAGGCTTGCGACGATAGCGTCATACTCATCACCTACTTGGGGCGTAAAGGCAATATCGTTGATTCGAGCAATGGCTTTATCGATTGAATCTTTTGCAGATGCGGCAATCGTAACGATTCCTTTATCTCCAACCTCTTCAATGTTGATAATAGTACCCGTATCTTTCTGTAGTTCCTGAATAATTTTCCCTCCAGGTCCGATGACAGCACCGATAAACTCTTTATCGATTTTAAGAGATACCATTCTTGGTGCATGTGGTTTGAAGTCTTCTCTTGGAGCGGCAATTGTATCTTCCATTCTATCTAAGATGTGAAGTCTGCCCTCTCTTGCTTGTTCTAATGCTTCTGTAAGCAGTGGGTAAGGTAAGCCGTCAATCTTAATGTCCATTTGACATGCTGTAATGCCTTTTCTGGTTCCTGTAATTTTGAAATCCATATCACCTAAGTGATCTTCATCTCCAAGGATATCAGAAAGTATAGCGCTTCTTGTTTCATCAGCGACAAGTCCCATTGCGATTCCAGAAACGTGGGATTTAATATTAATCCCTGCATCCATTAAAGCCAATGATCCTGCACAGACAGTTGCCATTGAAGATGACCCGTTAGACTCAAGAATATCAGAAACGATTCTTACGACATATGGGAAATCATCACCAGTCGGCAATACTTTTTTAAGGGAACGGTTGGCTAGATTCGCATGTCCTACTTCTCTTCTTCCTGGGCCTCTCATTGGTCTTGCTTCTCCTACAGAATAGGCTGGGAAGTTATAATGAAGGATGAATTTGTTCTCCGTTCTTAGCAGCGCATTGTCAATCAACTGGCTATCTAATTTAGTTCCTAATGTCAAGGAAGCGAGTGCTTGTGTCTCTCCTCTGTTGAACACCCCTGAACCGTGAGTAGAAGGAAGGTAATTGACTTCAGACCAAATCGGTCTTACTTCGTCAAATTTACGCCCGTCCAATCTTTTGTTTTCTGAAAGCATCATCTCACGAATTACTTTCTTATTGATTTTACTGAGGTATCGAGGAATAAACTCTTTCTTTTCCTCCATATATTCTTCATCGTGCGCCTCAAGTAAAGCTTCTTTGATTTCAGTATTTGCATTTTGAAATCCAGCTTTTCTAGTCTCTTTGTCTAGTTCAGCAGCAGCGACTTTGTAATATTTGTCAGTTGCCAATTTTTCCATTTCAGCGTACAACTCTTCATCTTCATCGAGAACAAAAAGTTCTCTTTTCACTGTTGCTTTCTCACCGACTTTAGCAGCTAAATCTAATTGCGCTTGACACTGAACCTTAATGGCTTCATGTCCAACTTTAATCGCTTCAATTAGATCCGCTTCAGAACATTCATCACATTCTCCTTCTACCATCATGACATTGTCCATGGTGGCACCAAGGATAATACTCATATCAGCATCTTCCATGGCACTAGTAGTAGGGTTTACTACAAATTCTCCATTGACTCTACCAACTCTTACTTCTGAGATAGGACCTCCGAAAGGGATGTTAGAAACAGAAAGTGCAGCGGATGCAGCTAATGCGGCAAGCGCGTCTGGTTGATCATCTAAGTCAGCAGATATCAAGTTAATGACAATCTGTGTCTCATTACGATAACCATCTGGAAAAAGTGGACGGATCACCCGGTCTACTAATCTACAAATAAGGATTTCGTATTCAGACAATCGTGCTTCTCTTTTAAAGAAGTTACCAGGGATACGTCCTGCAGAAGCAAACTTTTCCTGATAATCAACTGATAAAGGGAAGAAACTTTGGCCTTCTCTGGCCTCTTTTGCAGAAACGACAGAAGCAAACAACATTGTTTTTCCCATCTTTACTACAACTGAACCGTGCGCCTGGGTGGCTAACTTTCCAGTTTCGATGGTGACTTCTCTTCCGTCAGGCAAATTAAACGAAATATCAATAGGAATTTGTTTTCCCATTTTTTTGGTATTTTATCTTAGGAATAGCATATAAATTTTTATCTGTCTATGAACTATCAAAGTGCCCTATTCCTATTCAACACTTTAATGGGTCGCGATTCAACGATTCATCAATCGTCTACTGTTGGTATAAAACAAAAAGTGCTCTCGGATAGAGAGCACTTTTTAATTATTTTATCTACGTAAACCTAATTTCTCGATAAGCGTCCGATAGGTGACGATATCTTTTTTGGCTAGATATGTGAGTAATCTTTTTCTCTTACCAACCATCTTAATCAATGCTCTTTGACAAGAGAAATCTTTACGGTTAGTTTTCAAATGTTCTGAAAGTTGCTTAATTCTAAAAGTGAATAGTGCTACTTGAGATTCTACTGATCCGCTGTTAGTTTCTACGCCACCGAATTCTTTGTAAATTTCTTTTCTTTTTTCTTGACTTAAGTACTGTGCCATTTTTAATTTTTTTAAAAGTTACCAATTGAGATTGCTTGAATCATTTCTTAGCGAGTGCAAAGGTAAGTTTTTTATCTCAATTTTAAAAGAATCACTTTCGATTGATATGCAATTAATCTAAATTAGTAGTTTAACCCATCTTTCCCGTATGGATTTCATCCTACATACAGGGATGATTCAACATAGACAATCAGATTGCAGAATAAAAAAGCAGGCTGTATAAATCCTGGTTAATTGGCTGATTGTTAGGAATCAAAAAGAATAATCTGCACATTATTTTAATTCAAAATATTATTTGAGAAAATTTAACCTTTCGGTGTATGATGCACGAATTGCTGCTGGCACTTCTAATCTAACTATTGAAAGCTGTATTATCAAGTATGGTAATGTAGGCATTTCACGGGAAGTACAACACAGCAGATAGAAGTAACACTTGAAATAACAGAAACGAGGAAACGAATACCTTCTAAACTGATTGTTAATTGTTAATTATCAATGGTTACTTAAGTTATGATGATAGGAGGGACTTAATAAAAGTTCAATCCGCCTTCAATGTTTTCTATGTTTTATGGATAGTTATTCCTTCTCATCAGGGGAAAGTTGAATCCTAAAAATCTTAAATCCGCCTTCTATATTTTCAAATAAATTCACTACCGTTGTCGTGCTGTCCAACGGTTGAAAAAACAGGGAGAATTCCAACTGTTTTACTTCTTTCTTAAATTGATATTTTTCAGGATAATATGGAATATTTTCTGCTTTTCTTAGATAGTATTTCTTTTTTGTTTTAACATCTCTCAAATAGATGGAGTTCAAAACAGATATCCATCCTCCATAACGATATCGCCAATCAGTAATAGTATAATGCAACACAGCAGCAATGGCAAACAATGGAGCACATCACCTATCATTATTCAGACGTTGCCCACTCGGCTGATTCATTAGAAGAGCCGGCTGAATGCTTCCTTGTCTATCCCAATCCCGCTACTAATTATTTGAATTTTGACATTGCGGATAAATCTGCACGAGCCTACGTTAAATTGTATACTGCAGTCGGGCAATGCATCTTAAAAAGTGAGCTTAATAGAGGTAGATTAGACTTACCTGATTTACCAAACGGAAGTTATTTCTATTCTTTGCTTTATAATGATACGAGGGTTAATGGTAAGGTGATTATTCAAAAATAAATTTAAGGAGATTCCTGCTTTTTGGTGATGTATCTTGAAGGCAAAGTCGTGTTATCGGGGTGTCGCTGCTACGGAGTTTTGGTGGGTGTTTACAGATATGGGTGGCACTAAACTTATTATGGTACCAACCAGGAAAACCATTTTGTATTGTGTGCCAATTATCAAGAATTTGCGTGTACGCCGCCTAGCCTTGCAGCATGTAAGTAGCTACATTTGTTATATGATTTTACTTTTTCACTTTAAAACATCAGGTCTTACAGTCGTCAAATCTCCATTTTTTCCGACATAATATATCTTCCCATTCTTCCAGAAGAATTCAGGAATTCCAAATCTTTTGTTTTCTTCTTTTGCTTTTTGAACGGCTCTATTCCCAATCGCTATCACATCTCTCAAGTAAAGATATAAACTTGAATCATTTAATTTGTCCACTTCTTTCATCTTGATATACTTTTAAATTTATCAAATAATTCTGGATTCTCTATACTGTATTCTTCGTTGAATCCTATTGCGACTTGTTGAAACCCTTTTTCTCCATTATATACTAATGACCAATTATCTGCAAGCTTTGCAAAGTTGCCCCAAAAGTTTTCTTTACTTCTATAAAATCGTCTAATTATATCTTCCACTGGCACATCATGCCCGCCTTTCAACACTCTAATTTTCACACGCTCAATACATAATTTGGGGTCATCTAAAAACAAATAAATAACGGTCAATCTAAAACCACAACCTAACGCTCTTTTAGCGACCTTATTTATGTAAGACCCTGATAGCGTTGTCTCCACAATGAAACTTCGTTCGTCTTGGATGCATTTATCCAATCTCTTAAAAAAAATTCTCCCGGCTTTGATCAACGCATTATTTGGATCGTCATTTTCAATCTCCTTTGCTATCTCATCCGCATTCAGAAACTCATAATTCAATACATTTATAAACTCTTTTGCAAAGGTAGTTTTCCCCGATCCATTTGCACCCGCTATTATAACCACCTCTTTACCAGTATTTTGCATATTATTCAACAATATATTCTCCTACTTCCCAAGATAAATATATAAGCCTATAAAACCTAATTTGGTCTTCTTTCTTTTGTCCATTTACATTACTCTTACTAGTAAAAAAGAACATTCTGGAAAAACAGTAAATCTTAACTTTATACCAATAATATTTTGATACAACCGAAGTATAATTAGGCAATATAGATGACTTACTAACCAGAAAATCAGTTTGTATTATGTGCTATTTTTCAACACTTTGTGTATTATCTATTTGAACAAAAAAGAGAATATATCGTATTTTAGGTAACTTGTGTTGTTAAAGGAGTTGTATTCAATCTTATGGTTTCTTTATTAATTTAATTAAACTCACAATTGAGAGGCAAATGATATTGTTTGGAAAAGCTTCTAGGTATGGCAATAAATCATATCTTTAGGGAAGAATTTGTATGAAAAATAAAATGTTGAAAAAATAGTTAAAAATTAAACAGTATTGAATGTCAAAGAGCTGTGGAATTTTAGTATTCAGAAATATTAAACCTTATATAGAGTATCTATTGGTCTTTCCTGGAGGTCCCTTTTACAAGAACGAAGAAGAAAAGAGTTGGACAATACCAAAAGGAGAACAATTAACTAATGAATCAAATGAGGAAACAGCAATACGCGAATTTGAAGAAGAAACAGGGTTTAGTGTGAATGAAAAATTAGTTTATTTAGGAGAGAGGAAACAAAGGAAAGGTAAAAAAATAGTCATCTATTGTATGGAATCAGATTATGATGTTTCAAAACTAAAAAGCAATAGCTTTGAGATGGAATATCCAAAAGGTTCAGGTAAATTTAAAACCTTTCCAGAAATCAAAAAGGGAAAGTGGTTTGCAAAAGAGGAAGCGAAGAAGAATATTCATATGAGTTTAGAGGAATATTTAGAGATGATTCCATAGAAGTAGTATGTGAAAAATAAAGGATCATTAAAAACAGGTAATAATCGTCTAGTGCCGCTAAACGAAGCACTAGCATTGCTACAAAACCGTTAGCAGCAATATCAATAAATGACAACAAGGCTCTACGTATTTTATCTTTTTCTTTTTATTCAAGCATCTTTGTTCGCAAATGAGCTTGACAAAATTTCTAATGAAAAGGAAGTAATCAGTTTCTTAAATCTTAAAAAGCAATTTTGAAGAATATACTAAAATTGATTACCTCGGAATTGACAACCTTGAACAGGTTAAACAAGAATGGAAATTACTTGAGAGAACATATAGCAAGAAAAACTATTGGAAAGCTGATTTCACTGGGGATTCCGAAACAGATTTGTTGGTAAAATTTTATGGGGCAACAGTTGATAATAAAGGAAGAGAATTACTAGCTCTATTCTATAAAGAAGATAATCAGTACAAGAAAACAGTTATTATCTGCAGCGAATCAAATATTTATGGAAATTTTTATCCAACCATAGAAAATTCTAATGGAAATACAATTTTGGAACTTAATTATTCAGTGTTTATCGGCTTAACTCATCATTTATCAAAGAATGAAATTAATCTAACCCTTAAGGAACTAATGCTCCAAAGATATAAAGAAGAAAAACTAGTTTTTAAAAATGGAAACTTCCAGTTATATCCTTTGCATGAATTGATTACTATAGATTCGATTAAGGTTGTTATAGGAACAAGTAGATTAACTAACAATCCTATAACTTACTATAACATCAATTTTGTAAATACCAAGGTGACGAGCCAAAAGTTATGTTTAAAATCAAATGTTGGATGTTTTGTAAATGATAAATTTCATAAAGGAGAAGTAATACACAATGGTTCGTTGCATAAAACGGCTATACTGGAACTAAAACAATATTTAGCATACGGGGAGTTTCTTAACTATAAAAGATCCTATAAGCATTGTCACATTGCCTGTGGAGGGGTTACAGTTGCAATTACTTATTATTTTGATGGAAAAAGTAAACGTGTTTCCTTCTGGGAAGGAGCACCTAAAGTTGTTAATTTGATTCTGGAAGTGCTGGATAGTAAAACAGAATGGGAATTAGGAAAGGAGATATTACCTGAGTTTAATTCATTTTATGGCCCTAATTTATACTATTTAAGGATTAAGGATTGAATTACATGCAACTAACAAATGTGCATACAGTCAGCCTACCTATTCCAGATTTTGCTTGAATCAAACATTGAAGGATGCGGCACAGTGCACCATTTATCAATTTTAAATAAATGAGGCATTAATTATTCGAAAGAAGAAGTTAAACATTATTAGATTTTTTGAGTTCCCAACCAAAACTACCATCATTTTTCTCGAATTATAGCCTTTTGATTAGGTAGATTTCAAAAAAATCAATAACTATGCATAAAATACTAGGCTAATAGCGACATCAGACATCAGTTAAAGCGTTCAACCACCAAGTATTTCAATATTAAACTACTAGAGAATAATGGCAGATCTCATTTCTACAATCGTTGAAAACTACCCCAAACTAAAGTACGAGTTACTCAGAGCACAGACATTCGACCCCAGTCATTATGGGTTTCCAAAAATCTGTTATACGATGATGGAAACAGATACGCAACGAGTCAATGCCTACCAAGAAGCTTTTGCGCAATACGATCACTTTAAGGACAAAGTAGTTTGCGAGGCGGGCGTCGGCACATTGGCGTTAACCAGACACATCTTGCCACATGTAAAACGAGCCTATCTGATTGAGTACAACCCGAATTTGATCGGTTATATTCAAGAAGAATTAAGGAAAAACGGTTGGGCAGATAAAACCACCTTGATCGTAGGAGATGCGATGAAAGTAGCATTACCAGAAAAGGTCGACTACATCGTTGGAGAGTTAATGAGTATCTATTGTGCCAATGAATATCAAGTACAGATTTTTAAGCATCTAAGGCAATTCTTAAAACCAGGAGGCAAGTTGATTCCAGAAAAAATTATTAACCTTGTGCAGCTTTGTAAAGCAGAATTTGAAGACAATCATACACACTACCCTATTATGTTTTCAAGGCATTTACCAATGATGCTCAGCAAGCAGGAAATACTTAATACGACTGACCTATACAAGGACACCCAAATGAAAGTGTCCGCCAAAATCAGTCTTGAGGCATTACTTTCCGGCGATGCGAACGCCGCATCCATGGCAAGTTGGGTACAATTAGCCGAAAGTGTTAACTTTACAGGAACAGACAGCCTGATGCCGCCTACAGTCAAACGACTGGAGCAGGCAGTAAAACTGCAAAGTGGCCAATCGTACAACTTAGAAGCCAATTATGAGTATGGTACGAACCTGGATATCGCCAAATTTAAAATTACATCGTAACGAGAACACCAATGAAAAAAATACTAGTCGCCAACCGAGGAGAAATCGCCCTACGAATTATGCGCTCCGCTAAAGAAATGGGGATTACCACTGTAGCCGTTTATTCGGAAGCAGATCGCCTTGCCAAACATGTGAAATACGCTGATGAGGCGGTATGCATCGGACCAGCACCATCCAATCAATCTTACCTCCTAGGAGACAAGATCATCGAAGTCGCCAAGCGATTAGGCGTAGACGGGATTCACCCTGGATACGGGTTTTTGAGTGAGAATGCCACCTTCGCGGAAGCAGTCGAGAAAGCAGGAATTACCTTTATCGGTCCTAGGTCGCACGCCATCAATATAATGGGAAGCAAACTAGCAGCCAAGGAAGCTGTCAAGGCGTACGATATCCCAATGGTACCAGGCACTGACAAAGCGATATTAGATCCGACAGAGGCTATTGAGATTGCCAAGGGCATTGGATTTCCGATCCTTATCAAAGCATCAGCAGGTGGTGGTGGAAAAGGAATGCGCGTTGTTGAAAAAGAAGAAGAGCTCGAAGAACAAATGAAACGTGCTATCAGTGAAGCCTTGTCTTCCTTTGGTGATGGATCTGTGTTTATCGAAAAATACGTGACTTCCCCTCGACATATTGAGATTCAGGTGCTAGCAGACACACATGGCAACGTTGTCCACCTATTTGAACGAGAATGCAGTATTCAGCGCCGCCACCAAAAAGTCGTTGAAGAAGCGCCAAGCGTTGTATTGACACCAGAATTGCGAAAAGCTATGGGTGAAAGTGCGGTCGATGTCGCAAGGTCCTGTGATTATGTAGGAGCAGGAACAGTTGAGTTTTTACTGGATGACGAACTTAATTATTACTTCCTGGAAATGAACACGCGACTCCAAGTAGAACACCCTGTTAGTGAACTGATTACAGGTATCGACCTTGTTAAGGAGCAAATCAAAGTGGCAAGGGGCGAACGGCTATCCTTTACTCAGGAAGATCTCACGATTACAGGTCACGCGATTGAACTAAGAGTGTATGCGGAAGACCCTGCAAACAACTTTCTACCAAGTATCGGAACGCTGACGGCTTATGCGCCACCACAAGGATCTGGCATACGTGTAGATGATGGTTATGATCAGGGTATGGAGATTCCAATCTACTATGATCCGATGATTGCCAAGCTGGTTACCTATGGGAAAGACCGGGAAGAAGCAATACTTAGAATGAAACGAGCGATTCGGGAATATACGATTGTAGGCATTCAAACAACCCTGCCTTTTGGAAGTTTTGTAATGGACCATGAAGCCTTCGTTTCTGGCAATTTCAACACCCATTTTGTCAAGGAGCATTTCTCCCCAGAAAAACTGGATTCCCGCAATGAAACGGAAGCTAAAGTAGCAGCGTTATTAAGCATTCATTTGTTGGAAAACAATAAGAATCGACTGCAAAAGACAAGTACTACGCAGCAACAATCTAATTGGAAGAAAAATCGATCTAGTTTTCATTAACCCTTAAATTTGTTGGTTTCAATGGGTAAAACGGCCATAAAATTACTGTTTGTAAACCATTCCCAAGATCATTTGACTTTGCAACGCTTGAAGGAACATCTCTATTTTCCTATTAAAAACAGGATAATAGCGTTGGTTCCCGACTATCAAATTTCTGAGGCGGCTCTTGATCTGACCAAGGCACAACAAACCGCAGACCTGATAATTCCCTTGGTAAGCCCTTCATTATTAAAACAGTATTATAAAATAAAATCCTTTTCACCACAAGCACCAATACTCATCGCGCCTAGTAAATGGGAAGATCAAATAGTTGATGCATCCATGTTACCACTCAATCAACAACCGGTTACATCCTGGAAACTTATAGACGAGGCACTGTTAACTGTTGTAAAGGAGCTACTTGAAATTGTTTCAACGATTGAGCCCCGCAATAACCACACAACGACTTCTACTTTATCGGCATTAGAAAGGGAAGGATTAGAAGGAGAACAAACAATACTGACAGAAAAATTATCCTACCTTAGAAAAAGTGCCGCTTCAATGTCCGAAGGCAGTAAGAAGTTTGAATTAATGATGGACATTGAGCAGTTAGAAGCGCAAATGAAGGAGATTCAATTAAAATTAAGATCATAACCTAATAACAAGCCCTAATCACTATGAGTCAAGCACTTGGAAGACACATTCTAGTCGAATTTTTCAATTGTAATTCGGATATCCTAAATGATGTTAATCGAATAGAAGAATATATGGTCAATGCGGCAAAAACTGCAGAAGCGACGATTATTAACAGTACGTTTCACCACTTTTCTCCTTATGGCGTGTCAGGTGTCGTGGTCATTCAGGAAAGTCATTTGGCGATCCATACTTGGCCAGAATTCCGCTACGCGGCTGTCGATATCTTCACTTGTGGTGATGTGATTGACCCTTGGATTGGCTACGATGAACTGAAGCGCAACTTCGAAGCAGAACAGGGGTCTGCAATGGAGATCAACCGTGGGCAGATCGACCTCCTCAAGCGTATTTCCTTTGATGTGGGCAAGGATCGTGAAGCGAAACAACAGGAAATCGTTCCTAAATTCAAACGGGAAGTCTGGTTTACCGACAAGGACCAAAACGTAGCATTGTCTATCCGTCACAAGGGCAAACTACTGTTCAACGAGCAATCGAAATTTCAGAAAGTACAGGTTTACGACACCTTTGCTTACGGCAAAATGCTGACAATCGATAACATGGTGATGTGTACCGAAAAAGACGAATACGGCTACCACGAAATGCTGATTCATATCCCTATGAATACCCACCCAAATCCTAGGAAGGTCCTAGTGATTGGTGGTGGCGACGGCGGTTCTATCCGCGAAATCCTACGTCACCCGGAAGTCGAATCCGTAAAAATGGTGGAGATTGATGATGTGGTGGTCAAGGCTTCAAAGCAACACCTCCCTACCCTTTCTTCTGGGTTTGATCACGAAAGGCTGGAGCTGATTATTGGTGACGGCATTCAATATCTAGCAGATTGTGCTGCTGAGTCCTATGACGTGATTATTATTGACGGGAGTGACCCGGAAGGGCCGTCTGAGGGGCTGTTTACGGCGTCTTTCTTCAAGGATGTGCACCGATGTCTTAAGTCGGACGGTTTGCTGTGTACGCATAGCGAGAGTCCGCACTTCAATCGCAATGTCTTTGTTGAGTTGACGCATTGTGTAAAGGGGATTTTTGGGACGGATAAAGTCAATACTTTTTTGGTGTATATCCCGACTTACCCGACAGGGATGTGGAGTTTTCTGTGTGCTTCCAAGGGTGATCTGCATCCGCTTAGGGATTTGGATGATGGGGCCGCAGATCTGTTTGCTGAGGAACATGGGTTGCAGTATTACCATGCGGGGATTCATCGGAGTGCTTTTGTGCTGCCAAGGTTTGTGCGGGATTTGTTGGAGTGAGTCTAGTGCTTTTCCAACCAAGTTAAATCATCAATTAAGGTTATAATTTCAAAATACATAGCATTCAATGGATTATCCTCTTCTGGGGCACCTCTCAAAATTGTTTGTTTACTGCGTTTATTACATTCGATTGCCCCTAATCGACTCCCTTCTATTATGAATCCCCATCCATCTGCAACTTCACGGGTTTTGTATTGTACAGATGTCCAGAATTGATGCTTATAAAACATATGATCAAACTGTTCCCAGTAATTTGCCGATAGCTGAATCACAGTATCTCTTTCTCGAATCTTCTCGTAATCTTCATCCCTGACATGTTTTATATAATATTCTATTACGCTAAGCAAGCATCCGTTTTCGTTTTTTACAATTTCATAAAATCTATAATTACTTGGCAATGTTGAATTAAAAATTATTCTGTACTTATTTTGAAACAATGAATCAAAGTCCTGCAGATAAAAGTGCTTTTCAACTCGTGGCACTATCATACTATCGACTTCAACTATTTCCTTTGAATCTGGAGGATAAATCTCATCTTTAAACTTATCGCATTCTGAACTACAAGCATAGAAGATGAGAATAACTAGTCCGAATAGAAGAAAATAACGATCACTTACTTTTAGCATTCATTAAGATTTATAGAGGTGTGTTTCTTACCAAATTTTCCAAAATGGTTTCTTTTGTTTTTGCAGATTAGTTCTTGAATAATTTGGAATAAGAAAAACTGTACTAAAGCTCTTACAGTCAATTTCCTCCAATTTTACGCCATTATGCATGGCACTATTCAACCCACTAAAAGAGGCACTCATAAAAGCAATTTGTTTTACTTCATCGTCCCAGCCTGTCTTTGTTAAATCGTTGACTAATAGGGTTGCTTTGCTGTAGAATGCTTCGTTTCTCAAATCTATTTCAAATTGCATGTCATGGTCATTCTTTATTACGCCTTTCATTGAAAATTCACCAGAAACTCCCATATCTTGAATTAGTTTTCTGCCAAACGCTTCAGGAATAAAAGAATACGCCTTTTCTATTTCTAATTCAGAAAGTCCTATACTTTGTAAACTTGAAAATATGTCTTCATATTCTTGTTCCCTCCCTATGATTTTCACAATTCGTCCAAAGTCTACTCCATTCTTTAATATCATAAAAACTCGAAGGGAATAAAACTCATCTTGTTTATGCCAATCGAACTTTACTGCTTTTTCTTGTATCGAAACACAATTTTCGTTGTTCAATAAAACTTCACAAGCGGTTGTTTGATTTTGGTCTTGCGCGTAGTATAATCTTACCCAGTGAACGCCTTCCTCTAACTCTAATTTTTGTATTGCTGTTTCGAATTCGTTGAGCCATTCTAATGTAGAATTTTCAGGCATTGTTCCTCTGACACCAATATTACTTGATACAACTTCAAACTCCTTATTATTGATAGGCCATTGCAACTTCCTTACTTCTTCATCAAATTTAGAGGTAAAAAATGCGGACAGAACGGTGTGAAAGGAATTATTCATAAAATTTTCGAAAGCATCAAGATTGGCCGTTGCAAAATCTTTTCCTATTCCACCAAAAGATTCTATCATAGCATTAATACCATAATTAATCAAAACATCAAGTTGTAGTGTTTTCAAATCTGGAACAGAACTCCTGTCAAAACAATAAACCCGAATACTAATCTGTTCCTTTTCAAAAATGATTTCATTTTCGTTAATCTTACAATCCATATTATGATTTGTAAATAAATCAGCAATGTGCTTTGCCGATTGTTTTTGTAATGATTCTTTTGTGTATTTTTCCATTCTACTTCAGTTATTCCTATTCATGCAACGATATTCCTGCTTCCAATTTTAAAGGGCACCTTTAAAGTATTTTTTTAATTGATAAAATTTTGTAAATCATTGTTTTATAGTTTCTTGGTGGTTGTTTTGTTCGAATTGGAAAGAACCTGTTGCGACAGACTTCTAGTACAATGATTCAACTTCTTCGATCTCTTTTTTTGCTTCAATTAAACCATCATATATTCTATCTAGTAGGTTAAATTCTTTACAAACCTTTAATAGCGTATCAATAGTAAAATTCTTTCCTGATTCTAAATTCTGTATTGTATTTCTTGAAACACCCAAAGAGTCGGCCACTTCAATCTGAGTTAGTTTTCTCTTTTTACGATCAGTTTTAATTAATCGTCCAATTTCTAGCTTTACGTCTTTAATTTCTACAGTTTTGAACATGATTTTGCCTATTCTATTAGGCAATATAGGCAGAAAAGAAGAAAATGCACAATATAATTGGCTTTTTGCAGTATACTAATCTCAACATTTGGTCGTTTAATCTCATCGTATTACTATCTTTTCCAGTAGAATTCAAACTCCTTCCATTTCATAATTTCCTAGAACTTTATAAAGGACAATGTGAGATTTATTAACTTACACCTATCACCATCACCAAAAACCGCAATCAGTAACATGACATTCGACCCCAACGGCATCGGCATAGACAATGGTAACTTTATCGGACTTCCCTTCACAGAAGAAACCGCCGAAGTCGTATT
>ENA-ORXR01000880-ORXR01000880.1-marine-metagenome-genome-assembly--contig:-NODE-880-length-36044-cov-138.005533_pt1 | contig 36044 bp, 27 predicted proteins | sample MGYA00237866_ERZ511479 | MGnify/ENA metagenome assembly ERZ511479
GATGGGACCGACCTCTCGGCCAGCGACCCTCACAACCCTATGGGTCTTGGGTAAAAAAAATGGTCGGAGCGACTGGAGGCGATGGGACCGACCTCTCGGCCAGCGACCCTCACAACCCTATGGGTCTTGGGTAAAAAAAATGGTCGGAGCGACTGGATTCGAACCAGCGACCCCCACAACCCCATTGTGGTGCTCTACCAGGCTGAGCCACGCTCCGACCGTAAAAGGAGGACGGTACTTGTCGTTCGATTTCGACAAATATCAACTCTTTTCTTTCGAAAGCTCAGCACGCTTACGCTACACCCGAACCATGAAAATCCGTACCTCTAAATTTGCCCCTGCCGCAGTCGGTCCCTATTCCCACGCCGTCGAATCTTGTAACCTTCTTTTCTGTTCGGGCCAGATCCCGCTCGATCCGGCGACCGGGAAAATGGCTGGCGACGATATCGCGACGCAGACTGAACAAGTGTTCGCCAACATTCGCGGCCTGCTCAAAGGGCTCGAGCGCGAGTTGTCGGACGTGGTCAAGACCACCATCTTTCTGACCGACATGGGCGACTTCGGCACCGTCAACGGAATGTACGCCGACGCGTTCGGTGATCACAAACCCGCACGTTCAACCGTGGCCGTGGCGCAACTGCCACTCGGCGCCAAAATCGAAATTGAATGCATTGTGGAATCAGCGGGGTAGGCTCGAACACGTCGGCTAGCTGTCGTCGCGAAAGAAGGCGAAGATCCCGAGGTTGAATCGGAAGCCCCCCTTACGACCAGATTTGGCGCGCTTGCGGGCCTCTTTGTTGAACTTTAACAAGGCTTCCATCGCAATCTCGCGGGAGTACACATCCAAGGCTTTCGCATCCTCTTCGCTGAATCCTTTGTAGAGGACCGACCGATCAAAAAAACTCGGGGTCTCGCCGAGGATATTTTCCACTCCGGCTTCAAGGTGGTCGCCTTCGTTCTCCGCAAGATAGTGTAGCTGTTCTTTAAAGGCCTTGGTCGGAACGAACGCTTCTTCCAGCAGATGCACGAGATCCGTGTCGGGATCGTGCCGAACGATGCCCTTCTGAATACAGTCCTGCAGGAAGGTTGCCGGGGCCACGTTCTTGTTGGTGGCCCGGTCCGCGAACTCAAAGAAGCTTCGCCCCTGCGACGATTCCGATGGGGTGCGAGGCAGCGGCTGGACTCTGCTCAATTTGTTTCCAGCTTCACCTTGCCACACAGAGATCAGAAAAGCGATCGGGTGGATCACGGTGATGGATTTTCCGTCGATGTTCGAACGGATGCGTTTGACCTCGGGCCGTTGGATGCCGGTCATCAGATTGATCCGGCTGTTGCTAATGCCTTTCTCCTGATCGCGTGCGAGTTCGCGAACGGCGACGTCGACATAGGCGTGTTTAATCTCTTCGGACAACCATTGGACGGTGTAGCCTTTTCGGATGAGCAGACGAACGAGGGGCTGCAAAATCCGCTGTGCAACCCTGCGAATTTGTTCTTCGCAGGGAAAGGTTTCGCGAGGCAGGTTCATTCAGCACCTCCAAGATCTGTATCTTCTTGGACGGCAGACTCGGTGGCAGCATCAACGCCCGCCGAGGCATCGATGGCGGCGACAAAGGTGTCGATGGTGACCGCTTCCTGCTCGTGGTGGAGCGCGACGAAGGCGTCGACGGTGGCGAGTGGATCTTGGCGATACAGGTCCGTGACCGAAGGAATGTCGATGAACTCGGCAAAGGCAAGGTGTTCATCGGCGTCCTGGTCCGCTCCCCGGAAATGGGTTTGCCGGACGAGGTGTACATGGTCATGATGCGCCGCATGCAACGTTGCGGCCTCCGAGGCGGAAAGTGCACCATCCGCATTGGCGTCGAACGCCAGCACCGCTTCTTCCGATAGCCCATGGGGCTGTTCCGCCATCCAGCTGATCTCGGTCGCAGACAGGCGTTGGTCGCCGTCCAGATCGTAGATCGCGAGGAACGTGGGCAGCACGGATTCGGTGAATGTAGAGGAGGCGCGGAACACACTGGTGCCTAGGCGACCGGTACCGCCAATGCCTCCTTCGACTTCGTCGCTTCTGCCGGTACCACCGATGCCGCCTTCGGGTTCTTCGGAGCGGACAAGTGCTCGGCTTTGAATGATTCGTGAAACGGTTTCGTTCCACCAAGCATCACGTTCGGACCACGCAGCCTCTGCCTCCTCCTGTTGTTCGGGTCGGAGGACGGAACGGACAAGGTCGTCACTGGATCGCGCGTTGTCGACGATCTGCTGATTGAACTGCGGAAAGGCCTCCCCGTCGATGGAGACTGGAACTCGTTCGCGGTTGCCGTCGCGCACCAGCAGTTCGAACAGGCGGTTCTCTTGTGCTGTGTCAAAATCGAATTGCTCCCTCAGACGTTCCAAGCGACGCAAGGCTTGGTTTACCAGCGCCGGACCTGTTGAAGGTGAACTCGAAACGGTGAACGGAATTGATCGCGTCTGTTGTTGCGCGGATGGACGCGGTGCTTCCGCGGTCCGGTTGTCCTGAAGGCGGGTTTTATTGTTATGATGCGAGAACGAAGCCTCGCGCCAAGACGGCATGCTTTTCTCATGGCGATTTTCCGTTCGCCAGTTTGGTGCCGATTGAGGACCTTGGCTGGTCGGTGTGAGAATGTTTGTTGGAGCCGCTAGCTCGGGCGTTTCCGATTTCGGAATCGCGGCGCGGACCTTCCACGGCTCGCGTACATGATGGACGAACGCCTCGGTCTCGTTCTCCGCTCCATGCACCGGCGCGTAAAGTAGTTGGGATGTTGGTTCGCCTTGGTTCAGCCAAAAGATGGTGACGACCGTGCAGGCAAGTCCAAAACAGGCGAAGAGGAGAACTTTCATGGGTGTTACTGCGGTGCCAGGAAAGAAAAAAATGGGAGTTGAAAAGAAAAGAGGAGTGGCCGTTATCAACCACTCCTCTTGCAGGTCTTAGTGCGTGAGTTCGATCACCCATTCATCGTCAGCTCGAACTGAACTCGAGGTGTCGACGTTCGATACGTCACCGTCCAAGTACCGATGGTAATCCACGTTTTGCAAGACGTACGTACCGTTATCGCGCTGCATAATATTCCACTTCGTCCCGTGGTTGTCACGGTTACCGAGGTCGACATTGTAACGGCGGCTCGAGGAATCGGCATCCAAGTAGTAGCCGTAGTGAACGTTGCGCAGGTAGAACGACCCCATGCCCGTGTCTTCAAGTTTCCAGACACTATCATTGGTAGCCCTGTGCTCAATAACCACGTTACCGCGACGGTTTGGCGAGAGGAAACCGCCGAAGGCTTTGTTCTTCAGCGTGATTTTCGCGCAGTCGAAAATCGGCGTGTCATCGGAGGGCGGCAGGAGAACCGCGTCGATCACATGCACGATACCGTTGGCGGCTTGGACATCAGCGATGATGACCTGGCTGTTGTTGATGAACACGTTGCCGTTGTCGTCGACAGTAATGGTGACATCCGAACCGAGTAGGGTGGTGGCGGTGCCAGCGGCAATGAGGTCGGCGGCGGCTTCGGAGGTTCCGAGCACGTGGTAGGCGAGGACGTCGGTGAGGAGTCCGCCCGGATCGGCCAGCGCGGCGGTGAGCGTGTCGCCAAGCGCGGCGAAGGCGTCGTCGGTCGGCGCGAACACGGTGAGGTCGGCGTCCGGATCGGAAATGGCGGCGAGGAAATCGATGTTCCCAGCGGCGGACGCGGCGGTGACGGCGGCGACCAAGGTGGAGAGTTCGGGCGTGGCGACGGCGATCTCAGCAATGGTCATCAGCGGTGCGGGATCGGAGGGCGGCAGGAGAACCACGTCGATCACATGCACGATGCCGTTGGCGGCTTGGACATCAGCGAGGACGACCTGGCTGTTGTTGATGAACACGTTGCCGTTGTCGTCGACAGTAATGGTGACATCCGAACCGAGTAGGGTGGTGGCGGTGCCAGCGGCAATGAGGTCGGCGGCGGCTTCGGAGGTTCCGAGCACGTGGTAGGCGAGGACGTCGGTGAGGAGTCCGCCCGGATCGGCCAGCGCGGCGGTGAGCGTGTCGCCAAGCGCGGCGAAGGCGTCGTCGGTCGGCGCGAACACGGTGAGGTCGGCGTCCGGATCGGAAATGGCGGCGAGGAAATCGATGTTCCCAGCGGCGGACGCGGCGGTGACGGCGGCGACCAAGGTGGAGAGTTCGGGCGTGGCGACGGCGATCTCAGCAATCGTCGGCAGAGGCACTTCAATCGTGAGCGGCAAATAGGAGATTTGGGGCCAAGGTTGAAGTGGTGCGCCGAGGGCTAGAAATTCGGCCACGGTGGTATTGAGATCGAGTGGAGTGGGCGTGGCGCCATCAAGGTCGCCGAACGTGAGTTGCAGCAGGAACGGGGTATCACCCGGAAGGTCGGCTAATTCATAGGTCGGAAACAAGCCGACACCGCGTTCGTCGATGTTGATCGATACTAGTTCGACGAAATCGGCGCCATTGGTGGCGATACTTGCGGTCCCGTTTACCGAGACCGGCGTATATTCGCCCTCACTATTAACTGTATGCAGAAGCGTAAGTAGGGTGGACTGCGCAGGCGCGGCAAAAGCGCCTAGTAGTAGTGTGGTGAAAATTAGGAGTAAGGTTGATGCAGGTTTGAGTCGTTTCATGGTCTGGGGGATCCTTTTGTTAATGGATAATATGTCCACTAGACGGATACATGGGCAAACCCTTACAGCGAAGGTGAAAAAAAGATCGGACTTGTTGAACTGCGCATTTTTACTTGCGGTTCTGCAATTTTCAATAAATACTGAAACAACTGAAATAACTGAAAAATCATGGGTTCCCCGACAAAACAAAACGAAGTAGAAGCAGAAGAGCTATCCAAAGCACAGGATGACTTCATTACCCAGTGGGGTGTGATTGGCAGTGCTTGGGGCATTAACCGGACCATGGCGCAGATCCACGCCTTGCTCATGGTGAGTCCGGAGGCCTTGAGCACGGACGAGATCATGGCCGAACTTTCAATCAGCCGGGGCAACGCCCACAGCAACTTGCGTGAACTCGCGAGTTGGGGGGTGATCAAAAGCGTCATCAAAAAAGGCGAACGCAAAGAGTTTTTTGAGTCCGAGAAGGATGTTTGGAAGATGTTTTGCACCATCACCCGCGAACGCAAGCGACGTGAAATCGACCCAGCTCTGGAAGTGCTCAAGTCTTGCGAAGAGAAGACCCGAAACCTGAAAAGCGACACCGCCCGCAATTTTCACCAGCAAATCAAGGATTTGTCCGAATTTGTAAATGTCGCCGCCAGCACCATGGAAAAGGTGTCGACCTCTGAATCGAGCAAAGTCGTCCTCTGGGCCCTGAAGCATTTAAAGTAGAGGTTCTGCTCGCTTGCGATGGGCCCGCCGCGTTCTCACGCGGTCTCAACGGTTGCGCCATTCGGCTGAAAATGCCTTGAGGCAGTGATTTGATTTGGTAGGAGCTTCGTCATAACGCGCCAAGGACCGACGAACACGCCCTGCCGTTTCTTCTACACTTGTACTACTGCCTGATAAACCGCTGATACCCACCGCCGCCTTCTTTTTCTCCAGCCCGTCGTTTTTCTAGATCTCAATGAACGCCTTTTTCTCTCTTTCCGCCGCCTTCATTTGCGCGTTGCTCCTCCTTCCGCAGGCCGAGGCGCGGGAGTCTTGGTTAACCTGCGTCATGGTCGACGGACAGCAAGCGCAGGTTAGCTTGCCGAAGGACAAACTCCGGATCCGAACCCAGACGGGCGAGTGGTCCATTCCCGCTGGTACTGTACGCGAAGTGAAGATCATCCAGCAGGAGGGAGCGACCGAGGCGCGCGTGATCTATCCCAATGGCTTTGTCACCAGCGGGGAGTTGCTCAACCGGACCTTCGACATCCGCACGCCAGCCAACGAGAAGATCAAGTTGAACGTGCGCCTCTTGCAATCCCTCTCGAACCCGATTCTTGGCGGCTTCACTCGTGAAGAGGAAATCCTGACCCCCGATCTGCCGGCCGCGTTCACGGGGACCGACAATATCACCGAGACGCTCGCGCTCGCATACTCCGCCCATCGTTTTCGCGGTGCCGATTTCACCACCGAACTCGCTGTCCCGCATCTACGCAATATGGCCGCGACCAAGAGTTCACAGTTCAACATCGAGACGGTCTACGGCGACCGGCTCCGTGGCCGCTTTGACCCAGCGCGCATGTACGCCGTCCTGGACGGAGCGCCTCTCACGGTCAACTTGCGCGATGTCGGCAAGGCGACGTTCGAGAGCGATGCCTTGGATGTCGGTGGTGGCTATTTGTGGTGGGTGATGAAGAACGGCAACCGCCACTGCGCGCGGGTGTCCGAAGGGGAGACCGCGATCCAATTACAGGACGGCAGTCGAATGGTTCTGCGCGACATCGATTCGGTTCGGCAGGCCGGCCAAGGCGACTTCGAATTTGTGTCGAGCGGCACCACCGTGATCGGCAAGCCGGTGGTCAAAAAAGTGGGTCTCAACTGGCTGCTCGACGGCGACACCCGGGTGGTCAATTGGAAAGACGTGGACTACGTGGTGCTCCCCGGCGAGGACATTAATCTGCCACCGGCCTCCCCGGTTCCGCCGGTTGCATCTGGCGTCGCCTTTCCCACTAACCCGGCTGAAACGATCGATCCGGTTCTGGCCTTTCCAGCGCCCGCACCTTTAAACCCCGCCACGCCGGCCACCCCCGCCACCCTCGATACCCCCGCCACGCTCGCCACGCTCGCCACCCCCGAACTGGGCATGATTGAGCCGTTCCAACCGGCGCCCGTCCCTGCATCTGCCGATGTTAATAGGCCGCTGGACCCGACCCTTACCGAAGCTCCCTCCTCGGATCCGGTCCGCAAAGCGATTACGCCTCCGCCCAACTTGGCGCCCGACGCCTGGATGGCTAAGTGTATCGACAACGAGTTCCGCGAGGCCTTGGTCAATGGCGGTAGTTTTAAATTGGGCGACACCAAAAACCGTGGATTGGCCGACGAGCAACCGGCGATCGCCGTGGATGTGCGCTCCTATTACATGGATATCACCGAGGTCTCCAAACTCGCCTTCAGCATCTTTGCCAAAGCCAACCGCCGCTACAAAACCTCAGCCGAACGCGGTGGCGCGTTGGAGAGTTGGCGCGCACCCGGCTTCTCGCAACGCGATGACGAACCGGTGGTGTTCATCTCCTGGCGAGACGCGGTCGAGTACTGCAACTGGCGTTCCAGCAAGATGGGGCTGGAGGAATGCTACCGGGCCAAAGGCGGCGTCGTGACCTGCGACCGCACCAAGAACGGCTACCGCCTGCCGACCGAAGCTGAATGGGAGTTCGCCGTCCGCGAGGGCGGCCAAGACATGGTTTTCCCGTTCGGCGATGAGCCCTCGGTGGCCGATGCCGTCGCCTCGGCCAATTTCAAACAAAAACAGCCCGGCAAAATTTTTGACGGCTACCGCTTCACCAGTCCGCCCGGCAGCTTCCCGGCTAACCGCCTCGGCATCTACGATCTCACCGGCAATGTGTGGGAGTGGTGCGAGGACTACTATCACAAGGAAGCCTATTACTTCATTCTCTCCCGCGAGAAGAACGACCCCTGCGTCGAGTTCTCCGACGCCCCGCGCCTCACCAACAAAGTGATGCGTGGCGGCTCTTGGGAAAACGAGAAACTCGACTTTCTCCGCGTGAGCAGCCGTGGCAACGGACCGCCGCTTGGCAGCAAGGCTTCGGTTGGATTCCGCTGTGTTCGCACCGCACCATGACGGACTCGAATCCACCGACCCGCTTGACATCCCGCCTGCTTGGCCTTCACTCTGGTCGCTTGTCCACTCTCCTCCATCCCGTTCTGAAACGCCTCCTCGCCCAGCTTCCGCTGTTCGCTCTCGCCGTGGCGTTTTGCGGATGTACGACCAGTCCGCCGCTGTCGGTTGACGTGCCCTACGTCGAGCAGTCGCCGTTCGAATGCGGCGTGGCGACGATGCAGATGGCGTTCGAGCAGCAAGGCATCGACTACGAACTCGAACGCCTGCGCAAGCGGGTGTTTATTCCGGCGCTCAATGGCACGACCATTGGCGTGATGGCCAAGGCGGCGCGCGAGTTCGGCGCGACCGCGACCATCGACAAAGGCAACAACCACTTGCTCGCGTTCTGGTTGAATCAAGGCTACTCGCCAATCATTCTCTGGGGACCGAAAGAAGGGGAGGAGATCGGACACTTTCTAATTGTCAACGCGGTGACCATCTCACACGACAAGTTCCGTGTTCATAGCGGGCGCAACTCCGACAAATGGATTCCCTTCCGCGAGTTTATGGAGCGATGGGAGGAAGGTGGATTTCGCGTTCTGGTCGTCGATGGTCCGCAACTGGAAAACGTGGCTGCGAAAAAGTCCGGCTCCAAGCCGGTTTCCCGGTTTTAATTCGTTCTCGGCGTCAGGGGGGGCGAGCTGATTGAGGTGGTCGCGCCCGTTTTCATTCGTCTCACATTGTCACGGAACCCGTATGGACTCCGTAATTTTCTGTGAATTTGCATCCCTGAAAAGACCACGTATTTTATCTCATGATCACGCGTAGAAAATCACTTCAAACGCTCGCTGGCGGCTTGGGCGCCGCCTTCGGTTCCTCGATATTTCCCGGACTCGGCCATGTCGGCACGGCCTCTGCGGCTGAGGCGGCTGTTAAAACTGCCATCGGTGCATCCTCTGGCGGTGGTCCCAAACGGATCGTGTTCTTCATGCAGAATCAGGGCTTCGACCCGCGGACCGCTATTCCGGTCGGGATGAAAGACAGTGGTTCGCTGGCCGGGGTCAAACTCCCCGAACCGATTCAGGCTTTGGAGCCGCTCAAGGAACGCCTGCACATCATCAATGGCTTGCATGGCATCCACACCAGTCCGTCGCACAGTGCGTTCTTCGGCGCGCTTGGTGGCTACCGCGGCAGCGACGGCGTTGCGCCCAGCGGCCCGACCATCGACTACGAACTCAGCAAGGTTTTACCCCAGACGCTCTTGCCGCATCTTTGCATCGGCATGGACTCTATCGAGAACATGCAGGCCAAGCCGACCGTCGCGAACCTGTCCGCGCGCGGCGCCGGCCGACCGATCTTCATGCACTCCAATCCGAACCATCTTTACGAGATGCTGTTCGGCGGAATCTCCGAAGGTGCGATCCGCCAGCAGCATGAAGCGCGTTCGGGAATGCTCGATCGTATCGCCCAACTCGCCGACGTAAAAGGCGCCACTCTCCCGTCCGGCGACAAACAGCGCTACCAGCAATATGTGCAGGGCTTCGACGATATGAATGGTTTGCGTGAGCGCCTGAGCAATGTGTCGGATCACCTGCGCAAGTTCGCGCCGGTGGTCGACGAACGCTACACCTCCCCTGAGTTCGAAACCGACTGGCACGACACTTTGCTCGACCTCGGTATCTCGGCGCTCAAGTCCGGCATCACCAGCGTACTCACCGTTGGTTCGGGACGCGGTGAAATCTTTGGCGCATGGAAAGGTCTCGGCATCGAGAAGCAAGGGCACAACCTTGGCCACATGGACCAACACAACGATCCGATTTGGACCAAAATCCGCCAGTACAACAGCCGCATGTTGGTCAAGCTTGTCACCGAACTGGAAAGCGTACCCGAAGGCAGCGGCACCATGATGGACAACACCTTGATCGTCTACACCAGCAACAACGCCGACAAGCAGCACACCAACGGCGCCAACTGGCCGGTCATGTTACTCGGCAATTGCAATGGCGCGTTCAAATCGGGCTGCTTCACTCAACTCGATGGCAAACGCCCGATCAATGCGCTCTACACCACCATCCTGCGCACCGCCGGCGTGGATTGCGACCGCTTCAACATGAGCGAACAAATGGCCGCTAAGTACGACAGTGGCACGGGGCCGATTAAAGAGCTGCTGGTGTGAGACGAGACGAGCGTTTTATTTTCTCGATCACGGCTGCGTTCATTTTTGCTGTTTTCGGCAGCACCGCCGTCGCCCAAAAACCGGCCGCAAATTATACCCCGGGTGAGCACATCCCCGGTACCTTTGACACGCTGGCGCTCAACTTTCTCGAACTGCATTGTATCGAGTGTCACGACGACGAAACGACCAAAGGCGATCTGTCGCTGATTGATCTCGGTCCGGTTGACGAAGCCAATGCTGCCGTTTGGAAATCCATATGGGCGCAGGTCTCGCTGCAGGAAATGCCGCCTAAAAAGAAGGACCGTCCGGAGACCATCGACCGGCTGCGCTTCTCCGATTGGATTGTCCAAGAACTCGAACGCACCATGGCCGACAAGGGCGGATTCCATGCCCACCGCGATCCACACAAAGGCAACTTCATCGATCACGACTTGCTGTTTGGCCCCTTGCCCAAAGGGCTTACCCTCGCGCCGCCGTCCTCGCCCACCCGGATCTGGCGGGTCACCCCGCAGGAACACATTACCCGGCTCAACGAACTGATCAACACCGAGCCGACCTACGACCCGGAGAAGCCGGGTCTCCGCACTCGCGGCGATGTCGTTCCCACCAACCACGGCGGCGAACTTAAACTCTACTTCGGCACCGACCGGATCATCAAGTGGCAGGGTGGCACCGTCGCCTATGCGACCTCAGTCAAGAGTGTGCCGGTGGTGCTTTCCTCTGCCCGCAAGCATGGCTTCGAGAACTATCCCGACTTCTACAGCGTCAACAGTTCGGAGGCGACCCAGATTCTCGGCAAGGCGGAGGACATCCTGCGCTACATGGCTTACGGCCCGCTGAGTCTCGCGAACCCCGAACAGATCACCGACGATCCCAAGACCTACAAGACCGAGGGGGACCTGCGCGGCCTCCCGACGGCGCTTGTGTACAGCACCAAGATCAAGCGTCCACGTACGCCAATGATGGAACTGATGAAGGAAGATGTCGCAATGACCGACGACCGACTGCGCGCGGCCGTCGATTATTTGTTCGAGGCGCTGACCTTTCGTCCACCCGAAAAGCAGGAGTCCGATGACTACTTGCACCTGGTGAAAGACACGGTCGAAAAAGTCGGCAAGGAAGACGGCGTCTTTATGGGGCTCTCTGCCATCTTTCTCGACCGCGACGCCCTGTTCCGCCCCGAACTCTCAACGGGCGCCACGACAACCTCCCCCGACAAACAGGGTCGCGTCATGTTGCAAGACTGGGAACTCGGCTTGGCGGTCAACCACGCGCTGAGCTACATTAAGCCCGACGAAATTCTCCGCAAAGCCATCAAGGAGGGCCGCATGCGCACCCGCGCGGACGTCGAACGTGAAGTCTCTCGCATGCTCGCCGATCCCAGCATCCGCAAGCCGCGCGTGCTACGTTTTTTCCGCGACTACTTCGACCACGACCTTGGCGGCTATATCTGCAAAGATGACAAGGCCCTCAACCAGACTGGCGTCGGCGGGAGACAACACTATCGCGCCATGTTCGATGCCACCGCCAGCACCGACCGGCTGATCGAGCTCGTTCTCTCCGAAGATAAAAATGTGCTCAAAGAACTTCTGACCACCCGGCGTGCGGTGGTCACCGGCAACGATAAAAACTACTTCGGCCGACTCCGCACGCCGGCGGAGCGCGAGGTCGAAATCGCCAGACGGAAAAAAGCGGCAGAAGAGTTCGCAGAAAAGAAGGCTGCGGAACTAGCCGAGTTGCAACAGCAGCTCACCGAACTCACTGCCAAGTTGGCGGCCAGCCCCGGCGACCGAGACGTCATGAAAGAGTTGACCAAGCAACGAAAGGACCTGGCCGACGCCGAGAAGAAACTTAAACGAGCCAAGGTCCCAAATCCCGGCAGCGTCGATCTCGAGCCCGCCGAATTGAGCGGCGAGAAAATTTTTGCGCGGGTCGGCCACCGCTCGTTCGGCAATGGCTCGTTGAAACCCGAACGCACCTTGGCCACGCTGCCCGAGGACCAACGCATGGGCATTCTCACGCACCCCGCCTGGCTGGTCTCGCACTCCGACGCCATGGACAATCACGCCATTCTGCGCGGTCGCTGGGTCCGCGAACGATTGCTTGGCGGTGGTATTCCGGACGTGCCCATCACCGTCGATGCGATGCTGCCCGACGAACCAAACACGACGCTGCGTTCGCGCATGCGCGTCACCCAAGAAAAATACTGCTGGACCTGTCACGCCAAGATGGACCCGCTCGGGCTGCCGTTCGAGATGTACAACCACGGCGGCGTGTTCCGCACCATTGAGTTGAACGAACCGGTCGACACCAGCGGCGAAATCATTGACTCCGGCGACCCCGCCCTCGACGGTCCCGTGACCGATGCGCTCGACATGATCGAGAAGCTCGCCGACAGCGAACGCGTCGAACAAGTGTTCGTCCGCCACGCTTTCCGGTTCTGGATGGGTCGCAACGAAACGCTCAACGATGCGCCGGTGTTGCAGGCCGCCCACAAAGCCTACCGTGACAACGACGGCAGCATGAATGCCTTGATCACCTCACTGGTGACCTCCGATGCGTTTTTATATCGGCAAGGCGAGCGCTAAACTTACGGAACGCTCGCGCCCCAAGCCTCGGCGGATTCCCGGTCGGGATACCAGTCCACATCGGGGTTCAGATTGAATTTCTCGTTCCAAGGAATGAGTTTTTTCGACGAACGTTGCACCGCCACCGCCTTGATCGCCGGGTTTTTCGGCAGGGCGACTGCTTCAAACCAGTTGAGCAACTTTGCGTCGGTCTCCAAGCTGCGGAGGATACCCGCGTTGAACTGGGCCAGCGCGAGACGGCCGCTACGTTTACGCGTCTTGGTGGCCAACTCTTCCAAGGCAGCTTGGGTTTTCCAGCCGGCGCTGGCGACCGCGAGGGTGGGAATCGATGGCGTGAGCTCTGTGGGACCATGAGGATTTTCCAAGGCGATGGCCTTCACTCGACCACGTTGGCTGCGACTGTAATGGATCGCCAGATCGGCGCCGAAGCCGCGTCCCCAGATGAACAGCGGCGCGCGTTCGAGGCCGCTGCCACGGGCTTCGGTCGCGGCAGCGTGCAAGGCTTCGGTGAGAATGTCGGCGGGGATCGGCATGGCGCTTTCCCCGCGCGCCACCGCGAATGGTGAGTCGTTTTCCTTTCTCTTTTTATCGAGGGAATTGGCCAGCAGCAGTTCCTGGTAGGTATTGAGGGTGCCGGTGATTTTGCAGTTGGCCATGGCGAAGTTGTGAACGCGGGCGAACTCGCGCCAGCACTTCATGCCGAATCGGCGCTCGCTGCTGGTGCCCGCCAGTTCGTCGATAAAGAGCAGGAGGCCCTTTACCCGAACCTTCTCCTCGGGCAGCCAGACCCGCAGCGCCATCGATTGGAACGCGTAACTTCTCCGGGTGAACTCGGGCATGACATCGATGATCTGACCGTCGCTCTCGGGCGGCGGCGCCTGCCGAAGCACGTAGGCCCGGTCGGACGCGGAGAAATGGCGTAAAGGGAGGTCGAGGATCGTGTTGCTGCGCAACCTGACCATGGGGCCGTTCCGTCCGGTGAAGGTGGCCTGGATTGGCGCGCCCACTTGTGGTTGCCACTGACGCGGTGTCGGTGCGACCAGGCGGCCCCGGAATGTCCGGTCGATCTCCAGGTCTTTCGGCTCGATCCGAACCCAGGTGGCTGGGTCCGGCGCCGGCAGCAGGGCCTTTTCGAACAGCGTTTTGGCCTGCGCATCGAGCACCTTCACCGAGAAGTTGACCAGTCCGACAACGTTGGGCGAGGTTCCCCAGACGCCGACTTGTTCGATCCGAAGGGGGGTGGAAAAGGTGAATTCGACCGCTGGGCCAAAGGCCGGGGCCGAGGCTTGGCACACCGTGCCGTTGCGGACATTGCCATCGACATTGCCATCGGTCATCAGGCGAAGTTGCGGGTCGGTATCGCGCACGCCAGTCATGGTGACCTTCGATGCTTTGGTGGCGACGTTGCTGCCGCCGCTGTAGATTTCGATTTCGGCGACGGCGAGCGTGGTATTGAGATTTGGGACTTCGATCCGTACCACCGAGCCGACGATGCCATCAGATAACTGTTCGACGTAGCGGATGTCGTCCCGATAGAGGTTCCTGTGCGGCACCGGAATCACCCGGTCATCGGCGGTCTTCAGGAAGACGGCGCGGTCGTTGATTTTCACCGGATAGGCTTCGATTTGTTGGCCGTTCTTGGCCGTCCAGAAACGCATGGCTGTGCCGATGTCCCGGTAGGGATTTTCGACGTCGGAGAGCGTGACTTCATTGGTGTACACCGGCAGTTTAAAGTCGATGGACGGTTTCGGCACCGGTTGTTTAAGGGCGCTCCACAGGGTTTTCCGTTCCGCGTCGAGCAGTTGCAAGGAGAAGCCATTCAGGTGGGATCTTTCCGCCCGGCCATGGATGCTAATGCGTTCGATTTCCATCTCCTTGCCTAGATCAAGTTCCCACCACGGGTCGGACGACCGGTTGGTCATCGACATCGATCGTTTGGCGTCCGAGCCGTCCGTTCGACCGTCGATCGCCAAGCGTGCCTCACCGTCGCCGTTCTTGCAACTCTGGGTCGCCTTGGCAAAATGCGCGACGTTGACGCGGTTGCAATACACTTCCACTTCGGCGAGTTCCAAGGTCTTGTTGGCACCGGGAATTTCAACGCGAACGAAGCGCGCCTCCGGGTGTTTCATGATGGCGGCTGGCGCGAGGGCAGGGAAGGCACGTCGAATCCGGGTCTGGTCCGCCCAGACAAGTTGCGTGATTGGAAGGCTTACTTCTTTGCCGGTTCGTAGCTTGAAGCGAACCTTGTCGTCTTCCAGATTTGCCAGTTCGGCCTCGAACATTCGTTCGGTTTGCAAGGTCCACGATTCCACGTCTGCCGCCATGGTAAATGTCCCAGTTGAAACGATTAAACCAAAGAGGGCGTTAAAACATTTTTTCACAGGAACCATAACGAAATTGTAACATGAGAGTCGCCTGTTACTAAATCCTCAAGTATCATTAATCTTAGACAAACTTCGCTTGCAATCTGACTCTGCGCTTTCAGTGGAATGGCCATGAGCATTGGACTTAAGATCGATTTTCCCGAACACGAATACAGCGGCTATCTGTTTGATTGCGATGGCACCCTCATCGATTCCATGCCGGTGCACTTTGCGGGTTGGAGGGTGGGCTTGGCCGAACAGGGCATCCACTGGGATTTCCCCGTCGACCTATACAACAGCCTGGCCGGCACGGCGACCGACAAAATTATTGCGCTGATCAACGAACGCTTTTCGCTCGGCATCGACGCGGCGGCGCTGATGGAATCCAAACGCAAATACTACACCAGTCATCTCGACGATGTCGGGCTCATCGAGCCGGTCGTCGATTTTGCCCGCAAGGTCGCCGAGACCCATCCGGTGGCGGTCGTCACCGGCGGCATTCGTCCGATCGTTTCGGCAAGTTTGAAGGCCAAAGGTTTATTGGATTTGTTCCCGGTGTTGGTGACCGCCGCCGATGTCCCGAACGGCAAACCCGCACCGGATATGTTTCTCAAGGCGGCTCGCTTACTCGAGGTGGAGCCGACGGGCTGCGTGGTGTTTGAGGACGGCGAACTCGGCATTCAGGGCGGCAAAGCCGCCGGTATGGATGCGGTGTTTATCCCCTCGCTATAGAGGGAGCATTTTTTCAGGGACAAGCCCGGAGCTCTTCAAAGAGAGTGTCCAGCGCTTCGAAGCGTAGCGGCTTGCTCAGGTAGTAATCCATCCCGAGTCCCAACAGGCGTTCGCGGTCGCCTTTCAACGCCTCGGCGGTAAGCGCGACGATTGGCGGGCGATCGACTGGGTCGGGCCATCGGTCGCGGACCCGCTTGGTCGCTTCGACGCCGTCCATCTTCGGCATTTGCACGTCCATAAAGATGAGGTCGAACGCCCCTTGTTCGAGGGCGCCGACCACCAGCGACCCATCCTCGACCGTTTGGACTTCGTGACCGAACCGCTTCAGCATGAGCGTGGCGACTTGACGGTTGATGGGGTTGTCTTCCGCAATCAGAATCCGCAACGCCGGACCGGATGATCTCTCCGGTGCAGGAACCGCCGCCTTGGTGGACGAACGCAAGGTCTGTTCCAGCGCGGTTTGCAGTTGGTGGGTGAGCACCGGCTTGACCAGTTTATGTTCGAACAGGTGTTCGTTGTCGTCCTGCAGTCCGTCCAGCGAAGACACGAGCACGTAAAGAATGTCGGTCCCACCAGGCAGTTCTTTGGCCGCTTGCACAAATTGGGTACCATCCATCTCCGGCATCTGCATGTCGATCAGGCCAATGTCGATTGACGGAGAGGGGTCGGATTTGAGCCAGTCGAGCGCCGAACCACCTGAGTCGAACACATGCGGGCGCATCCCCAGTCGGCACACTTGGGATTCGAGAATGCGGCGGTTGGTTTCGTTGTCGTCAATCACGATGACGTGCTTGCCTTCGAAACTCGGTGGCACGTGCTTGGGCTCGGCTGCGAGTGCTTTGACCGGAAGGTCGACGGTGAACACCGAGCCCTTTCCCGCGCGACTTTCAACGTGGATATCCCCGCCCATCAATAGGGCGAGTCGTTTGCAGATGGCGAGTCCGAGGCCGGTCCCGCCGAAGCGCCGGGTGGTGGAGGAGTCGACTTGGCTGAAGTTTTGAAACAATGTGTCGATGTGTTCCGCCGGGATTCCGATTCCGGTGTCGCTCACCGAAATCGACAAGCGCTGAGTGTCGCCGGGCGCGACCGGGCGGTCTGCCGTCACGCGCACCGCGACTTCCCCAGACTCGGTAAACTTCACCGCGTTGCTCAGCATGTTGGTGAGAATCTGCCGGACCCGCAAGCCGTCCCCTTCAACATAATCCCGAACTTCGGGGGAGACCTCACAGATCAACTCCAATTGTTTTCGGCTGGCAGCGGCTTGCACCGCGCCGGTGGCGCGTTCGATGCACTGGCTCAACTGGAAGGGCACCGACTCGATGGTCAGATGGCCGGATTCGATTTTGGAGATGTCGAGAATGTCGTTGATGATCTCCAATAAGGTCTCACCGCTTTGACGGATGGTGATGGCGAGGTTGGCTTGGTCGGGATTGAGTTCGGTGTGCTGGAGCATTTCCGCTACGCCGAGAATGCCGTTCATCGGGGTGCGAATCTCGTGGCTCATGTTGGCGAGGAACAACGACTTCGCGGCGTTCGCGCGTTCGGCCTCCTGCTTGGCTCGAATCAATTCGTGGTTGGCCGCCTCCCGTTCCATCTCGCTGCCGATCCATTCCGCGATCAACAGGATGAAATCGCCATCATCTTGTTCGAACGGGGTCGAACGCGGACGCGGTGAGGTGAAACTGATGGTGCCATAAAATTCCTCATTCACGTGGATCGCCGAGCCGATGTACGTCCGTTGCCGGAAATACCGAAACGCGGGATCCTCCGGCCACTGGGATTGAGTGTAATCGGTAGTGAAGCAGGGACCGTCGTGGTGCAGCAGGCGCAAGGCTTCGGTGATGTCGGGCGGCACGCTGTGCCCGCTGCGCAGGGTGCCGCGCGGACTTTCGACTTGGGCGACTTCGAGCCGGTCGCCCACCTGGCGGGACAGGACGCCCATCGGTAGCTGGTAGCGTTCGCGCCCGGTGATCAGCAAGCGCTGAATCTTCTCCGCCAGCGAGCTGTGTTTGTCGCTGGCGACAAGATAGAGTTTGTGGATGGCGTCGGCACTGCGCTTGGACTGTTCGCGGCTGGCTTTGAGTTCGGCGACGCGTTGCTGGACGCGCTCTTCAAGATCGTCGGCAATATGTTGGAGCGATTCGTTGGCCTCGAAGAGTTCCCGACTTTTTTCTTCAAGCAGACGCTCTGCTTCCTGACGCGCGGCTTTTTGACGTTCGTAACGCCGTTGCCAACGGTCCGGCGTTTTGCTGCCAGGGCCGGTTTTGCTGCTAGGGCCGGTCTCGCTGCCAGGGCCGGTCTCGCTCATGCGGCTTTGGTCAACGTGAACCGGATGCCGTCCGCCTCGGAGTCGCCATCATCTTTTTCGACTTGGCAGGATTCCCCGAAGTGTTTGAGGCAGCCGAGAATCAGTCCGTGGGCAACATCTTCGAGATGGCGAGTCGAACGGTACACCATCACCAGCGTTTCTTCATTGAGCCGTTCGGTATCGAAACTCGGCAGTTCAGCTTTCGGGTACAGTTTCCGAACTTCCACGTGGATGGTGTTCTCCACGGATTCCAAGAACGCGAACGCGGTGGTCGTCTCCTCAAAAAAGTCGGGGTAGAGTTCGGTGAAGCGGCCGAACAGAAAACTCCCGTAGGTTTTCAGCAGTTCGGGAACGGCCACACCGGACTTCTCGCTCAAGGCGGTGACCAGTGCCGCGATCTCCGCGTGGTCGTAGGTGCCGACCGCCGTATAGTTGCCGCCGGAGGGTAGATCGCAGGCGTCAATGATGTCGTCGAGCATGTCCATGCCGAACGCACGTTCGACCAGCTCGTAGAATTCGGTAAAAATGATCCCTTTCATAAGTGGATAATGTAGCCTGATTGGCTATCTTTTCCAGTGAATGGCCCCGAACGAATTCTTTTAGTGGAAGACGACCGCGTAAACCAGCAGGTGGCCCGTTCGATGTTGGAGGGCATGGGCTACCACGTGGATTCAGCGTGGAACGGTTTGGAGGCGCTCGAACATTACCAACCGGACCAGCATGACGCGGTGCTCATGGATTTGCACATGCCGATGATGGACGGGATGGAGGCGACGCGGCAACTCCTAAAACGCTATCCCGACGCTCCGCCGCGCATCATCGCGCTCACGGCGAACGCCTTCAACGAAACGCGAAACGCCTGCCTCGAACTCGGCATGGAGAATTTTCTCACCAAACCGATCCGCATCGACGACCTTGACCGAGCGCTGCGCGGAACCATGGTCGAATTCGAACCCGAGTCCGCCTTGTCCGAGGAAATTGATTTCGATCTGTTCAACTCGCTCATGGGCGGCGAGGCGGGGGCGTTGTGTCGTCCGGTGTTCGAAGAGTTCATTGTCGAGATGAAGCAACTGCCCTCACAGCTCCAGCAACTGTGGCGCGAGGAACAAGTGGACCAGTTCATTCTCGCGGCCCATTCCGCCAAAGGCTCGGCCGGTACCTTCGGTCTCGCCGGCGTCAGCCGTCGCCTCGGTGACCTTGAGCTGGCGGCAAAGTTAGGCGGCACGCCGCAAACGGGAGCGACCGCGTTCGACGTTGAATGGGTCGACGACCTTGCCAACGCCTTGGCTGCCGGCATCCGGGTGTTGAAAAACTCGCTGTCGTAAAGGGCTTTCCCCGTAGCCGCTGCTCTGGAGAGCCGCGCCCCGACACCTCTCTGGAGAGAGGTGCCACACCTCTGTGGAGAGAGGTGCCACCTGACCATTTTTAACCGCCCAAAAGGTGGCATGCCTCTCCAGAGGCGTGTCGGGTGGCCCCTCTCCAGAGGGGGCACGGGCAGGGGGAAAGCCCGCCGAGGCATCGCAAAAATACCCACGCCGGATGATGGCAAGCGCTTGCCATAAAGTGGCAAACGCTTGCCACCTTATGGCAGAACCTTGCCACTCTATGGCAACGGTTTGCCATAAGTTCAGACGGGCTTTGAGCACTTCGGCGAGGGTGGTTTCGCGTTCGAGCAAGTGGCTGTTCTGACTCGCGTCGTGGATCCACGAATACACGCCGGCGCGGATGTGGTGGCGTCCGGTGAGCAGGACGGCGCGCGAGGGCGAACAGACGGCGCAGCCAGAATAGAAGTTGGAGAAGCGCGTGCCGCCGACCGCGAGTTGGTCGAGGGCGGGGGTTTTGACTGGTCCGCCGTAACAACCGATGTCTGACCAGCCGAGGTCGTCGGCTAGTAGCATGACCACGTTCGGGGTGGGCGGGGCTGCGTGGTTGGCGAGCGGCAGAAATTAGAGACTGGCCAACAGGGAAAAAGTGAGGAGCTTCATGGAAAACGCGTACCTTCTGCATGGCGCAAGCTCAAGCGTTCGCCCGGCGTGGTTTTCCTTCGGGTGGGTGGTTCTCGCCAAGACGTTCGCGGTGGAAAAACCAAAACCATTGACATTCCCCGTGGCGGTTGTGAGGTCCTTCCGCGATGCTCAAAAAACCACTGTTCGACCGGATTCAGGACGCCATCTTCAACATTGAAGAGGGGGTGGGTGCCGCCTTCGTCAAGTTCTTGATCTTTGTGCTCCTGCTCGGCGCGTTGATGGTGGTTTTCCTTGCGACTCAGTTCAAGAACAACACCCTCCACGAGGAGGACGCGTTCGAAGCGGCACAGGCGGCGCGGGTTCTCACCGAACGGAATGCCTTCGAGACCCGTTACATCCGACCGATGGATTTCTGGTTTCTCACCAAACGCGGCGAGCTCGATATCCCGTATGCCGAGTTCCAGAAAAGTGAGCAACTCGACGCGATGCCGCTGCTGTCGATGGCCCCTGGATATCCCGCCGTGTTGTCGGTTGCGATGCGGGTGCTGCCGCCGGACTATGTCACCATTCAGGCCTACAATTTCCGCGCTGACCGCTGGGTCGTTGCGGTCGGCTTGCTGTTCACCCTGCTGGCTGGCTTCGTCATTTATTTCCTCGGCCGCCGCATGTTTACCCATCGAACGGGCATGCTTGCGATGTATCTCTTTTTCGTCAGTCAGCCGGTATGGAAGCACGCCATCTCCGGACTGGAAACCCCGCTGATCGCCTTTCTCGCTGCGGTCGCGTTCTGGGCGGCCGCGGCTTGGGCTAGTTCGGCGCAGCGCGAACGTCCCTCCTTCGTACAGTTTTGGCCTTGGCTCGCGCTGGTGCTGGCTTGTGCCGCGCTGGTGCTCACGCGGTATGGGGCCTGGATCATTCTGCCCGGCCTACTTTTGTTCCTCGGCGGGGCGATGCCGCGTCAGGGATTCTTGAAAGGGTTTGTTACGCTCGTGATCGCCTTGTGCGCGCTCGCGCCTTGGGTGTTGCGTAACCAGGACGTGTCCAACAGCTGGTTCGGAACGGCACCTTATCTCGCGATGGAGGACACCCTCTCGTATCCCGGACGCAGCTTCGAACGCAGCCAAGACATCACGTTCAAACCCCAAGATGCAGAATTCGACCTGCGCCGCAAAGTGGTCAGCAATCTCAAAGAGGACTTCGGCCGCGGCCTGTCGCTGGTCGGCGGGGGCTTCTTCGTTTCCAGCTTCTTTTTCGCCTCATTGTTTTTCCGATTTAGCGATCCTAAAGCCGCGATGCTTCGATGGGGCGTGCTGCTATCGCTGGGACTCTGGGCGCTGCTGGCCGGTGCCTACGGGGCCCGCGGGTTCCGGCTAATCATGTTGTTTGTCCCCGTTGGCTGCGTGTACGCCGCCGCCTTCTTCCATCTACTATTGCAGCGTATGAACTACGAACTGCGGGTGTCCAACCAGATCGTGGTGGGCGGCTTCATCCTCGCGGCCGCCTTGCCATTACTGCTCACCTTGCTGCCGCCGCGGCCGCACCAATTCAAGAAGGGCTACCAAATTCCCTGGTTGATCACCCAGAACACCAGCTTCTTTAATCAGGACGAGTGGCTAGTCTCCGATGTTCCCGAACGAACCGCTTGGTACAGCGGCCAAACCTCGCTGCTCCTGCCGACCACCGTGCAAGAGTTCGAATCGATCTACGACCACATCCGCTTTTGCCATGGCATCTACTTCACCGAGAAGACCCGGGACCTGCCGTTCTATAGCGAACTAGACCGCCGCGGCAACAACCAGACCTGGGCACCACTCGTCTACGGCACCGGCATCTACGACAATTTCCCGCTGCCGATCCTGCACAACGATAGGAACTCGCCCGGACACCTCCTCTATCTCGATCGCTACCGAAAACAGCGGAGCCAAGAGAAACCTGCCGCCGCTCCTACAACCCCAGCCGCGCCAGCCACCCCAGCCGCGCCAGCCACCCCAGCCACCCCAGCCACCCCAAGCACCACAAAAAAATCAGCCACTCCCGGGACTCCTTGAGCGGAAGGAAGCCATGATCCGAGCTGACCGTTGCACCCATCTTCTTGCCCGCCTCGACGAGCTCTATCCGACCGTCGAGGTGCCGCTCGACCATGAGGATCCATATACTTTGCTGATCGCCGTGCTGTTGTCCGCGCAGTGCACCGACAAGCGGGTGAATCTCACCACACCGGCCTTGTTCGAACTCGCTAACACGCCCGCCGCGATGGTCGAACGCACGATTGAGGAGATCGACGCCATCGTGCGTCCCTGCGGACTCGCCCCGCGCAAAGCGACCGCCATCCACGGCCTGTCGCACATCCTGCTCGACGATCACGACGGCGAGGTTCCGCAAAACCTCGACGACCTTGAAAAACTGCCCGGGGTCGGCCACAAGACCGCGCAGGTGGTCATGGCCCAAGCCTTCGGTGTTCCGAGCTTTCCGGTCGACACCCACATCCACCGACTGGCCCAGCGCTGGAAACTCACCGATGGCCGCAGCGTCACCCAGACCGAACGCGATCTCAAAAAGCTGTTTCCGGAAGAGCGCTGGAACAAACTGCATCTGCAGATCATTTTCTACGGTCGCGAATATTGCAGCGCCCGCGGATGCGACGGCACGGTCTGCCCGCTGTGTCGCGAGATGTTTCCGCGTCGGCGGAGTCCGGTGGCGACGAAGAAGTAATCCCTGTCCATCGTCCCAACCACGGATGAAGCTATGAACGCGGATTTCCTGCCGCAAATTTTTGGAAAAACAGTATAACAGGATGCTCGCCCAACGAACGTTATGCACATGAACAAGATCTTCTTCCTCTCGCTTCTCTTCCTTTTGCCCAACATTGGGGTTGCCCAACCTGCCGTTGATGCCGATTCTGGCTTGGCGGTGAACCTGTGGGCTGGCGAGGATCTGGTGCAAAATCCGGTGTGCTTCACGCTCGACGAACAGGGCCGGATGTACGTCGGCGAGTCGTTCCGCCAATCAAAAGGAATCGAAGACAACCGCTCGCACGGCTATTGGCTGATCGACGATCTCAAGAGCATGACCGTCGACGACCGCCTCGCGGCGATGAAAAAATGGTCGGACGCGGGCAAGAAACCCTTCGCCAGTTATTCCGAGTTCGAAGACCGGATCACGCGGATCGAGGACAGCGATGGCGACGGCAAGGCGGACAAACGCAGCATCTTCGCCGACGGTTTCAACGGTCCGCTCGACGGCACCGGTGCCGGACTGATCGCGCGCCGTGGCAAGGTCTGGTACAACTGTATCCCGAACCTCTGGCAGATGGAAGACAAGGACGACGACGGCGTCTCCGACACGCGCAAGAGTTTGAGTTCGGGGCATGGCGTGCGCTGGGCCCTGCGTGGCCACGACAGTCACGGACTCACCTGGGGCCCGGACGGACGACTCTACTGGAGCATCGGCGACCGCGGCTACAAGATCACCACGAAAGAGGGCAAGACCTTCCACGATCCGGGTACCGGCGCGGTGTTCCGTCACGAACCCGACGGGTCCAATCTCGAAGTCTACTTTCGCGGACTACGCAATCCGCAGGAACTCACCTTCGACGTGCGCGGCAACTTGTTCACCGGCGACAACAACTCCGACGCCGGCGATCAAGCGCGCATCATGTATCTGCCAGAGGGCGGATGGATGGGCTGGCAGATGGCCTATCAAACCCTCGACGGCGATTACTCGCGCGGGCCTTGGCACATGGACAAGCTCTGGCACACCCAGCACAAAAACCAGCCGGCCTGGATCATTCCCGCGCTCGCGCACATCAGCAACGGTCCGTCCGGCCTGACCTTTTATCCCGGCATCGGCCTGCCCGAACGCTACGACAACCACATGTTCATGGCCGACTTCAAAGGGGGCGCGGCCGCGTCCTACATTTGGAGTTGGGAATGCAAACCTAAAGGCGCCGGCTTCGAATGCGTCGATCCACATCACTTCGTCAAAAACATTCTGGTGACCGACGTCGAGTTCGGCATGGATGGCAAGATGTACGCCTCCGACTGGGTGGAAGGCTGGGTCGGCATTAACAAAGGCAAGATTTGGACCATCGATCATCCCGAGTCGCGCAAGAATCCGGCGGTGGCCGGGGCGGCGACCATGTTCGCGAACATCGACGGCATGGCCTCGGACAAGCTGGCCGAGCTGCTGCGTCATCCCGACTACCGAGTTCGGCAGCGGGCCCAGTTCGTGCTCGCCGAACGCGGCATGGACTCGGTTCCACATCTGATCGCCGCGACCAAAGACGACAACCCGCTCACCCGCCTGCACGGCATCTGGGGCATTGGCCAAGTCGTTCGGTATACCGGCAATGCGGGGCCCTGCAACGCGCTGGCGCCGCTGCTCGACGACGCCGACAACGACGTGGTGGTGCAAACGGTGAAGGTACTCGGCGAGTCCGAGGCCACAGGTTCGGCGTCGAAATTGAAGAACCTGCTTAAGCACGAAAGCCCGCGGGTGAAAATGTTCGCCGCGCAGGAACTCGGACGACTCGGCGTGAAGGACGCCACCGAGGCCATCATGCAGGTCTTGCGCGACAACGCGGACGAAGATGTCTTCCTGCGCCACGGCTGCGTGATGGGTCTGACGTGGATGAATGACGCCGACTTGCTGCTCCAATACGCGGACGATGAAAACCGTTCGGCGCGGCTCGGCGCGTTGCTCGCCCTGCGCCGCCACGGCGAAACCCGTATCGCGCGTTTTCTGCAAGACGACGATCCCTTCCTCGTCGCCGAAGCGGCGCGGGCGATTTACGATGTGCCGATCGAAAGCGCACTGCCCGCACTCGCCCAAGCGCTTGCACCGGCGGAAGACACGTTCGTGCGTCGTTCGATCGCCGCCAATTATCTCGTTGGCGGGGCAGGGGAGGCCAAGCGCCTCGCGGATTTTGCGGCGGAAAACGGCGGTGAAATGGGCGCGCACGCGCTCGATGTGCTCGCGTTCTGGAAAGAGCCGCCGGAGCGCGAACCGGTGCACGGCCACTACAAAGAAGTGGCCCCGCGTGATACGGAAATGGTCAAGACAGCCTGTGCCCCGCACATCGACAAGCTCATGGCTGGCGACGCGGCCTTGCAAAAAGCCGCCATCAAAATTGCCCGCGATCTCAAGCTGCCACTCGGCGACGCGCAGTTCAGCGCGATCGCGTTCGACGCGTCCAAGCCGATTGAAAATCGTCAAGAAGCGATCAACACGCTCGGCACCAAAGGCGGCAAAGCCAACGTCTCCATCTTGGTCGACCTGCTCGACGACAAGCACTACAAGGTTCGCGCCGCCGCCATGATGGCGATGGTGAAACCCGCGCCGGACCGGGCCCTACAAGCGGCAAACCGCATGCTCAACAAAAGCACCACCCTGGAACAGCAGCACGCCTTTGCCGCACTCGCCGCATTGGAGAACGAGGCCGCCGACGAGGTGCTCAAAACGTGGTCGAAGAAACTGGTCAGTGGCAAGGTGGAGAACGCCCTGAAAATCGATCTGATCGACGCCGCCAAAGCACGTGGCATGACGGAACAAGTGGCCGCGTACGAAGCGACTCTCGATGCAACCGACCCGCTTGCCAAGTACCGCCCCGCGCTCGACGGCGGCGATGCCCAACGCGGCGCGGTTGTGTTTAAAAGTCACCAAGCCGCGCAATGCGCCCGCTGCCATGCGGTCGACGCCGGACACGAGACGGCGATGATCGGACCGAATATCCATGACGTGGCAAAACGCCTTAATGCCGAAAAAATTCTCGAGTCCGTGGTCGCCCCGAACGCGGTCGTCGCCGAAGGCTTTGGTCTGATCACGCTGTCGATGAACGATGGCACAGTCCATGCCGGTACCATTCGTTCGGAAAAGGATGGCCTGATCGAGGTGCAACCGCTGGAAGGTAAGGCGTTCAGCGTGAAGGCCGCCGATGTGAAAACCCGAACCAACCCCGTCTCAAGCATGCCGCCGATGGGCCTGATCCTTCAGCCAAAAGAGCTGCGGGATGTGGTCGCCTATTTGAGAACGCTGACAAAGTAGGCAGCCCCTTGGTGGATTTGTCGTGGTAGTAGGGCATGAGTTCGTCTCGATAGAACACGCTTGCCGGCAGTGGTTCTGGAGAACTGAGAAAGTCTGCGGGAATCACAAAGTCTTCGAGCGATCTTCATGGCAGGCGTTCCTGAACGCACGGGAGAAATTGTAAAGCTTGTCCTCGCGTGGGTTTGCTATCCGTCCATTTTTCGACGAACGGTACCTGTTCATGCGAGAATCCAGTCCAATCCAGCCACTCAGTGTTTTGTACGAGGATGAGTGGATGATTGCGGTCGATAAACCGGCCGGTCAAATGGTGCACCCAGCCGACGTCCCTTCCGAAGGGGATCAGGTCACCATGAAAATCTTGCGTGATCAAATCGGCGGTTATGTCTACCCGATCCATCGATTGGACCGCCCCACAACTGGCGTCCTGCTGTTTGCCAAAGATCCGTCCTCGGCCGCGTTGCTGCAACAGGCCTTGGAGCGACGCGAGTTCTCGAAAACCTATCTCGCGGTCGTCCACGGCGCACCACCTGCGGACAACTGGGAATGCGAAGAACCGTTGAGAAAAACAGAAACGACCGTGCTAAAAGATGCGCACACCAGCTTTCGGACAATGCGCAGCGTGAGCCATGCTCGGCTCTCAACGTTGGAGGAGGAGAATGCGGTTCTCTCGCTCATCGAGGCGATTCCGCACACCGGACGCTATCACCAGATCCGTCGGCATCTATTGCATTGCGGAATCCCTATTGCTGGCGACTATCGCTACGCGGGCATTACGGAGTCGGATGCGCTCGGAGAGCTCTTGGGCACGGGAACACGCATGCTCTTGCAGGCCAAGAATCTGACGATTACTCATCCTTTCACGGAGGAGAAGCTTTCGATTTCGGTGCCGACTGACAGGCTGATCTTACAGTGCTTTCCCGACGTTCGTGGCTTAATTGAATGTTGAGGTTTGAGTTTGCTCAGCGTCGGCACTTAAAACTCAATCTCGTAACTCGTCCCCACTAAGTAATTACTAGTTACTGAAGTAGCCGCGGTAGCGGTGGCACCCTGAATAGCCCCGGCTGTCAGCCCGTAGGACAAGGCCGGGGTTGGCCGCGAGAGAGTCGAGGAGCCGCGTAGCGGTGGCACAAAAGCGTCGGTTCCACGACCGGTCTGGCCCTCACAAATAACGCTCGTCGAACTCGATCCCGTTCTCGCGCAAAAGCCGACGGTATTCCGTCAAAAAATCTTCCGGTGTTCGACATAGTTCACGGTATCGAATTGTGTGGCACAATGCCCTTCCCTTTCAAGCTCTGGGCGGACTTGGGTGCCACCGCTACGCGGCTACTTTCTCACGCGTGGCAACAACCCCAGCCTTGCCCTTTGGGCATCGGCTGGGGCTATTCAGAATGCCACCGCTAGCGCGGCTCTTTTCAAACTCGAGGTGGTGACCAAGTGCGTTCTTTTTTTTTAACTCAGTATCTTGATTATTGAATGCACGTGGGCGCGGTAAACGCCCCTTCCTATTTTCGGATGGCTTCGCCGAACCCGGCCCGTTACAACAAGCCATGAATCCCAACGAACTTCTTGGTGGCGTCGACGCCCTCAGCGCGTCCCGCACCATGGGCGTCAGCCCCGAAGGCTCCCTGCCGATCACCGCCGAACAACTGCGCTCCGAACCCAGCGGCAACCTGTTCGGACTCACCCAGAACGCGGGCATGGGCATGGATCCCAAAGACATCGCCCGCGACCAATATCTGATTCTCAGCACCCAGGGCGGACTGCGCGACACCGACGGCACGCCCATCGCACTCGGTTACCATACCGGCCATTGGGAAATCGGACTGATGGTACGCGCCGCCGCCGAGACGCTGCGCGCCGAGGGCATGCTGCCGTTTTCGGCGACGGTCAGCGATCCCTGCGACGGACGGAGCCAGGGAACGCACGGGATGTTCGACAGCCTGCCGTACCGTAACGACGCGGCCATCACCATGCGCCGTCTGATCCGTCAGCTGCCGCTGCGCTACGGCGTACTCGGCATCGCGACCTGCGACAAAGGCTTGCCGGCGATGATGTTGGCGCTCGCGGGTTGCGGCGACCTGCCCGGCGTCATCGTTCCGGGTGGCGTCACGCTGCCAACCCCGGACGCGGAGGACACCGGCAAGGTGCAGACCATCGGCGCACGATTCGCCCAAGGCATGATCTCGCTCGAACACGCGGCGGCGATGGGTTGCCGCGCCTGCGGTTCGCCGGGTGGCGGTTGCCAGTTTTTAGGCACGGCGGCGACCGCGCAGGTGATCGCCGAGTCGCTCGGCATGGCCTTGCCGCACACCGCCTTGGCACCGAGCGGCGAACCGGTATGGATGGAGTCGGCAACGCGTTCGGCGTCGGCGCTGGTGCAACTGGTGAAGAACAAGGTGCCGATGCGCGATATCGTGACCCAGCAAGCGGTGGAAAACGCGATGCTGTTGCACGCGGCCTTTGGCGGTTCGACGAACTTGCTGTTGCACCTGCCGGCGATCGCGCACGCGGCGGGGCTGCGCGTTCCGGGCGTGGAGGATTGGATTCGAATCAACCGCAAAACCACGCGCTTGGTGGACGCGCTGCCGAACGGTCCGGAGAACTGGACCACCACCTCGGTGTTTTACGCCGGCGGGGTTCCAGAAGTGATGCTACATCTGCGCGAGCATCTTCATTTAGATGTGATGACCGCGTCCGGCGTTCGGCTCGGCGATGTGATCGACGCTTGGGAGGGAAGCGAACGGCGCGCAACATCGCGGGAAAAGCTGGCCGCGCGCGGGATCGAGCCGGACCGGGTGATTCTGCGGCCGGAATGCGCGCGCGCCGCCGGACTAAGTTCGACCACAGTGTTTCCGACCGGTAATCTCGCGCCCGAGGGTTCGGTGGTGAAGGCGACCGCGATCGATCCGGCGGTGATTGACGACGACAATGTTTACCGCTTCCGCGGACCCGCACGCGTTTACGGTAGCGAGGCGACCGCGATCGAGGCGATCAAAGCGAGTGTGGTTCAAGCTGGCGACTGTCTGATTCTGGCCGGCTGCGGTCCGATGGGCACCGGCATGGAGGAGACCTATCAGCTCACCTCGGCGCTAAAATATATTCCCTGGGGCAAGACGGTTCCGATTGTGACCGATGCGCGCTTTTCTGGTGTGTCGACCGGCGCTTGTGTTGGCCATGTTGGTCCCGAGGCATTGGCGGGCGGGCCGCTGGGCAAATTACGTGACGGCGACGAAATCGAAATCGTGGTCGACCGTAACAAGCTGGAGGGTTCGATCAACTACGTGGGCGAGGATGATCTTGGCGCGCGTTCGCTGAACGAGCGCATCGCCCCGCACCCCGATTTGCCGGACGACACCAAAATCTGGGCCTTGTTGCAGGCCGCGTCCGGTGGGACCTGGGGCGGATGCGTGTATGATGTGGACGCTCTGTCCAAGCGGCTTTTGCAACGCTGAGGACGCTGATGTCATTTCAACCTCGCAGGAAATCTCTGGTGATTACCGTCCTCCGCGTCCGGTGGGAGGTGGGGTGGTTGCGTGTACGATGTGGATGCATTGGCTAAGCGGTTCGCATTGTGATTTTTCTGCGTCTGCCACGTCACTCATTGGAAGGACCCATTGGAATATGTCGACGCCACCCATAAAAATATATCGATACCCATATCGTGAAGACGACCATTGAAATTCCAGACGACTTATTTGCCGAGGCCAAAGAAATGGCTGCGCGACGGCGAACGACGTTGAAAGCCATGTTCGAACGCGCGTTGCGGAGGGAACTCGCAGGGTATCGGCAGAAGACGGCATCGAATTCTGCATTTCGTATCGATCAGGATGGCCTGCCAGTTTTGATTGCCACGGATGCCACTAAAATCAGTAGCGAGCAGATCTATGAATTTATGGAAGATCTCGGAATCTGATGATTTGCCTTCTCGACATCAATGTTCTGATTGCCTTGGTCGATCCGAACCATGAGTTCCACCAAAAGTTCGGGCGTGGTTTATCTCCATCACGCGTTCACATTGCCTTAGCTAGATTACCTAGCTAAACTGCACTCATGATCGTCAACATTCACGATGCGAAAAGCACGCTGTCTCGACTCTTAAAGGCCGCCATGGAAGGCGAGGAGGTCATTATCGCCAAAGCCGGCAAACCTCTGGTTCGCCTTCAGCCGATTCCTGGCGTGAACCACAGTGGTCCCGGCCGCTTCGAAGGCGAGATCGAGATGGACGACTTCTTTGCCCCGCTTCCAGAAGAAGAACTTCAAGCTTGGGAAGGATAAGTGGAATACCTGATCGATACCCACGTCGCTCTCTGGTGGTGGGCCAACGACAAACAATTGTCCAAGAAGGCGCGTAAGCTCCTTTCAAGCGACAAAACGACCATCTACTTCAGCGCGATCTCAGCCTGCGAGATCCTCATCAAGCACCGCCGAGGTAAACTTAAACTCCCAACCGCCTTGGTGGAACAACTCACAACCGAAGTCCGCGCCGAGGGCTGGATCGAGCGCTCCGTCAATCTGGCCGCGACCGTGAAAGCTGCACAATTCGAGGCCGACCATCGCGATCCCTTTGATCGGATTCTCGCCGCACAGTCTCTAACGTCGAATATCCCGGTCGTCTCGATTGATGGCGCGATGGACTCCTTCGGCGTGCAACGCGTTTGGTAGGGATGTCTAAAACGCGCCGAAAAAGATACGGCTGAACGTGGTGATCGGACTGGTCTCACGCAGATCGTCGACGGTGGCATGCGCCTCGTCGACCAACTCGGTGGCGCTGGCGTAGATCGTGCATTGGATCTGGTCTGTCCCGGTTGACGCTAGACTTGACGCGATTTCAGTGTGCACTAGATTCTTGTAATGAAGAACATCACGCTAAGTGCAGACGAGCACTTGATCGAACAAGCGAGAGAAGCCGCTCGGGCGAGGAACTCGACCTTGAACGCCCTGTTTCGGGAATGGCTTTCGGAAGTTGCTCAACAGAAGGAGCGGGCGGCCAAGTTGGATCGGTTGATGGCGCGTCTTGATTATGCTGATGCTGGTGGATCGTTTCGCAGGGACGAATTGAATGAGCGTTGAGACGTTTTTGGATACCGAAGCACCTCGCCACCGTTCAAATCCCACTTGAGAATCCGAATAAATTCTCGCTTGGGCAGAGCGCACCTAAATCGACATCGAATCGGTATTACGATGATTCGTGAGTCGGCCATCTTTCGGGTCATACCGCAGCCAGACATCGAGTCCGAGATAGTCGTCAATGCCGTGGGGATTTTTGCCGATGCAGTGGGCTGAGATGCACAGCTAAATCCATGATTCCCCAGGCAGTCTGTCGTAAGATTCGCTACAGATATAGAATTCTCCGGTCAGTCTCGTCTGTACGGGAAACCAATCCTCACCTGGATGCGCGCACAAAGTGTCCGTGTTGACGTATTCTTCCACAAGATCATCCACCATGATGAGGATCTTGTCGTGCAGATCCTCAAGCGCGAGGCGTTCACCTTCGTCATCGTATCTTGATATTAATTTGCCTCCATCCCGAACTTCGCTTGGCCTTGGTCGTGCGGAGACACCCACGCAGGCGTCGGGACGCGAATCATTTTGAGTCTAGGTGCCGACAATATCAGCCCTCCCAATCACTGGCAGGTTAGACTAAAACGCGCCGAAAAAGATGCTGCTGAACGTGGTGATCGGACTGGTCTCACGCAGATCGTCGACGGTGGCACGGGCCTCGTCAACCAACTCGGTGGCGCTGGTGTAGAGCGTATCGTCGTTGATCAGTTTGGCCAGGGAACCTTCGCCGCTGGTGACTTGGCTGGCGACTTCGCGTAGCTGGGTCGAGGTTTCGTTGAGGTTGTTGTACAGGCTGTCGTCGGTCATGAGTTTGCCGATGGTGCCTTCGCCGGCTTGGATTGATGTGGCCAAGCCGCTGATGGTGCCGCTGGCGGCGGCGAGGTTGGCGGTGGTGGTGCGCAGGTCGGTGTAGAAGCCGTCGTCTTCGGTGAGCAGCTTGCCGAGCAGGCCTTCGCCGCGTTCGATTTTGAGTGCGACATTGTGCAGTACGCCGACGGTTTCGTTGGCTTTGGTGATGGTCTCGTTGAGCTTTCTGACCGTATCCTCGAACTCGGTCGAGAGCGTGCTTTCCGGCGAGAGCAGTTGACCAGCCAGGCCTTCGCCGCGTTCGAGGCGGGTGGAAATCGTGTCGAGATTACCGAGGGTGGACTCGATTGAGGTGAGCAGGCGGCTTTCGGCGCTGAGCAGTTGCCCAGCGAGGCCTTCCCCTTCTTTGATCTTGGTGGTGATGGTCTGCAGATTGTCGAGGCTGGCTTCGGCGTTGCGGATAATGGTGTCGTCATGCAGCAGGCGGGCGACCGTGCCGGTGCCGTCGTTCAAGGCTTGGGCGGTGATGGCAAGTTCTTTGGTGAGCCGTTCAATATTGTCGAGAATCTTAGATTCTTCGAAGGTCTCCCGAATGTAGGAAACGGTTTCGAGCGCCTCCTCCATGATGTCCTTGGGTTCTTCGCCGACCAGCGAGCTATAGGCTTCTTCCGGGACGGGCCGGCCAGCGTTGGTGCCTTCGTCGAGTACGACTTGCTTGCCACCAAGCAGGGAGGAGTCGGTGACGCGGACCCGATAGTCGTCGCGCAGGTTGACCGGCTTCTCCAGTTCGAGGCGCACGCGTACGCCTTCGCCTTGTTCGAGGAACTCGGTTTCTTTCACCGAACCGATCTGCATACCGCGGGAGTACACATTCTCGCCATCGCGGAGTCCGGCGACATCCGAGAAGGTCACATCGTACTCGTAGGTCTTTTTGAAAATACTACGTTGGCTGATAACGATGGTGAAAATACCCAACGCCAGCAGCACCATAAAAATGAATGCTCCGACGGTGATTTCCATCGTCACTTCTTTTATGCGATCGCCTTTCATAGCCATGGTGGACCTTCCTTCCTTACTTTGTGTTTCGGTGGGGTTGTCGTTACAGGGTTTCCCTTTGTACAAGATCGATGTCAATATACTGGGAGTCAAGGAAACCGCGAACGACTTTATTTTCGCTACGGATAAATACATCGGGCGCCGAACTTTCAATCATCTGCCCTTGGTGGAGCATGACGATCCGCGTGGCGATTTTCAGGGCGCTGATCATATCGTGAGTCACAACGACGTTGGTGACCCCCATTTGATTCTGCAAATCGATGATCAGTTTGTCGATGGAACGCGAGGTGACCGGGTCGAGACCGGAGGTGGGTTCGTCGTAGAGCACGATTTCGGGTTCGAAAATGATGGCCCGGGCGAGTCCGGCGCGCTTCTGCATGCCGCCCGAGATGTCCGAGGGATATTTGTGGTAGGCGTCGCCGAGGCTGACCTTTTCGAGGATGCCGCGCACCTTGTCCTCGATCTCCTTGTTCTTCATTTTGGTGTGTTCGCGCAAGGGCAGGGCGACGTTCTCGCCGACCGAAAGCCACTGCAATAGGGCGGCGCTTTGAAACAGATAGCCGAACTTGCTGCGCAGCCGTCGCAGGTCTTTGCCGGTGGCGGAACTGATTTCCTCACCGGCCACGATGACGCGTCCTTGGTCGGGGGTAAGCAGGCGGATCATGTGCTTGAGCGTCACGCTTTTACCTGCGCCCGAGGTGCCGACAATGACGATGGTTTCGCCGGCCCCAATCTCGAACGCCATGCCGTTGAGCACCTTCTTGGAGCCAAAGCTTTTATGCACGTTCTCGAAGGTGATCATGAGTAGAACAACCGCGTGATGATGTAGCCGACCACGAGCACGGTCACGAACGAGACGACCACGGTCTTGCGCGTGGCGAGTCCGACGCCGACCGCGCCGCCGCTGGTGTTGAAGCCTTGGTAGCAGGAGACGGTCGAGATGATGAAGCCGAACACGGTCGCCTTCAGCAGGCCGACCCACAGGTCCTTGTTCTCGGCGTAGTAAAAGGCCGCATCATAATAAGCCGTATACTGAACGCCCAATTGCGCGCGTCCGACCAGCGCACCGCCGAACATCGCGATAACCGTGGTGTAAAACGCAAGCAAGGGCAGCACCAACAGCAGGGCTGCGAGGCGCGGCATGACGAGGAACTTGATCGGGTCGATCGCCATGATCTCGAGTGCCGCGATCTCCTCGGACACGGTCATGGTGCCGAGCTGCGCCGCCACCGAACTGCCGTAGCTGGCGGCGACGATGAGCGAGGCCATGAATGGCCCCATCTCGCGCAACATGACGACGGCGACCGCGCCGCCGATCTCGGCCTCCTGGCCGAAGCGGCGCAGTTCGAGGCCGGTTTGCAGGGCAAAAATCATGCCCGTGAACAGCGCTACGATGGTGACCACGCCGAGGCTTTTGATGCCGGAGGTGTATAGCTGCACCAGAAACTCGTGGCGACTCCGTTTGGAACCGAGAAACAGGAACTGGGACATCGCCCGGAACGAGATCATGCACGAGCGGCCGATGTGCATGAAGATCACAAAGGCATTGTGACCCAGACGCTGGATGAAGCTGTCGGGCTGGCCTTGGAGAACTGGTTCGCGGGTGATCATATTTCGTTGAAGACTACTTAGGGCAAACTTGCAGTCTGTCGAGTGGCGAGGCGCAGGCATTACACGCAACGAAACATTCTGCCAAACGACAGGGAGGCGAGTCGTTGAAAGCAGGATCGCTTATCGTCGATGTTCTGCTATCATCCGTTTCATGCGGAAACACTTGGTTTTTCTAGGTCTTAGTTTGGTTTTCGGTCTCGTCGCCACCGCGTTCGGGCAAATGGACGCCGCTGGCTTGAAGGCGTATTTTTCACCGTTGATCGATGCGGATGCCCACGCGGCGGCATTGGCAACGCACATCGAAAATCTTGGTGCGGACGCGTTCAACGTGCGCCGTGCCGCGCAGAAGGCGCTGAATGAGACGCCGTTTTTGCCGCGCGGTCTGTTGCTCAAGGCGAAGGATTCGCCGGACCCGGAAGTGCGCTTGCGGGTGGACGAGTTACTCGGGTCCGGGGACGAACGCCGTGATCGAGTCGGAGCTGCACTGGGTTCGGTGGCGGAGCAAAACGTGCTTGGTCTGGCGGTGCCGCTGCTCGCGCTGGCGCCGCAGCTCGAACCCGATCAGGCGCGCGTTTGGCAACGCGCGTTCGAAGCGACCGTCGAGGACCAGGATGAAGCGACTTTGCTGGCGGTGATCCCTGCAGAAAAGAAGGTCGATCAAGCAGGCGGCTTGGCCCGGCCGGATTTTGTCCGGCAAGCGGCGATTCGGGTTCTCGGACCGCGGAAGTCGGTGGATGATGCCTCGCTGAAGCCGCTGTTGTCGGATTTGTTGAAGGATCCGGCCGACGTGGTGGCCCTGGAGGCGGCGCAGGCGTTGCTCAATCGCGAAGGCCGCGAGGCATTGCCTCGGTTGGGCGAGCTGTTGCAATCGGACTCGTTCGGCACCCGCTGGCGCGCCGCCGGCATGCTGCGCAGCGCGACCGGCCAAAACTTCGACTTCGCGCCGGACGCCGAACCGGAGGTCCGGGACAAAGCGATCAAACAATGGGCGACTTGGCTGGCTGCGAACAGCGCGACCGCCGATCTGAAGTTGCCGGTGGAAGCTCCACGCGAGCTCACGTTATTCAACGGCGTCGACTTAGAAAATTGGGTCGCGGTGAACGGCGAAGGGATCGACAAAAAGAAAGCAGACTGGTCCGTGAAGAACGGCCTGATCGCCTGCGCCGGCAACGACAATGGCCACCTCCGCACCCGCGAGAAATTCCAGAACTACCAGCTTGATGTCACCTGGCGCTGGCCGGGTGGAGCGACCGGGGACAGCGGGGTGTTTCTCCATCTTGGTGGCGAGGACCGGACCTTCGGGCGTACCTGCATCGAGGCGCAACTGCTGGCGGGCAAGGCCGGTGATTTCTGGATGATCGGCGGCTTCGACTGCAAGGTCGCGGGGCGAAAAGCCGGCAGTTACGCGCCGATGCAAAAAGAGCCGTCCGAGAAAAATGCCGGAGAATGGAACCGCATGCAGGCGAAGGTGAAAGACGGCGTTTTGGAAGTACGGGTGAATGGCGTTTTGCAAAACGAGGCGACCGATTGCCCGAAGACCGCTTCGTACATCGGCTTGCAGTCCGAAGGCGACGCGGTGGAGTTCGGCCGGGTTCTGCTCACGCCGTTGGACT
>ENA-ORXR01000881-ORXR01000881.1-marine-metagenome-genome-assembly--contig:-NODE-881-length-35975-cov-65.121205_pt1 | contig 35975 bp, 25 predicted proteins | sample MGYA00237866_ERZ511479 | MGnify/ENA metagenome assembly ERZ511479
GAAAGCATTCGCATCAAGCGCTACCCGGCTAAACAGGGAGCTAAAAAATTACTCAACACCCTAAAACAAAAAAGAGTTAGCAGCACAAAAACAAAGAATCGCCGCTTACTCCATTCTTAAATAATTAAAACAAAATTAAATGAAAATTTTAAAATTAAAATCAATTTTATTTAGCCTTATGGCTATTGCGATGGTTACTGTATTTTTGAGTTCTTGTGAGAAGGATTATGCGATTACCGAAGCTGATTATGATAACCCGAGTTATATAAATGAAATTAAAGCACAAGGAATAAATGATAGTAAAGACTTTCAATTTATTTTTGAGATAGCCTCTAACAACGAAAAATTGGCATATTCTTTTAAAAATGAAAGTATTACCATGGAGTTTTTGAATCAAAAAGCAATTGACGAAATAAATCAAAAGGAATCTGATTCAGAAAATAATACTGGCCCACAAAACCCTGATCAGGAAAACGAAGAGACATCTAATGGAAATGATTTTGTAAGAATTACTTTAAAAGAGATTGTTGCACCACATTCTTTGTCAGAAATGCCTCCTTATGAACTAAATATTAACCCTAAAGTAAATGAGATAATTAAGGAAATGAAGGCTATTACGGTTTTGGATTTTGAACAAAGCGTGCCAGTTACAAATATTAACCAACCAAATAGTAGGGTTGACTTTTACAATAAAAATAAAAGAATTCATTTGAAAGGTGATTGTGGTAAAGCCTGGACAAAAACTAGAAATTACTGGGCTTATACTGGTTCAGATAACAAATATGATTTAATACCAGATGGAGAAGATGATAATATTACTTGGTTTAAGTGCAATCGCTATATTGCTGTATGTTGCTTAAACAGTAACAGTAATAAATGGGTTAGAAGAGTTACTGTATTGAGAGATGTATTAGCAGGATATACTGAATTGAGTAATAGTTGTGATGGTTTTAGCTATTGTGCCTTAAATGCAGATAATAGTTTTTCAGGCTATTATCCTAATGGGTGCAACAATTAATTTAATACAAATTAAAACTAATTTACATTTATGTAGAATAGAAACAACAACCAGATTTTCATCTAATCTGGTTGTTGTTTTTATTTTTTTCAATGCAATCATTTTACCTAACTGAAATTATTTCACAAACTCTCCAAAAACCATGAGATTTAAAAATCACCAAATACAATGAAAAATATCAATCCAATCTACCTTATGTTTGCAGCGCATATTAGCAATAAAGAACAAAACACCTTTTATCCTAAATATTTGCTATATCAAATCACAAGTCTTTAAAAGATAATTTTTCATCTAACAAAATGAAAAACCAACCATATACTTATAGTGGCTTAATGATAAGCTGACGCTAACGATTAATTTATTAACCTAAAATTAAAACAAAAACGATTATGAGTTTTCTAAAAAGTTTCAAAGACAAAATGGGCATTGGTGGTGCCAGTGTTCAATTGCAAATTCCTGATCATGTAAACAAAGCAGACAATTTTGTACTGGGTACAATTATGTTGACTACCAAAAGTGAACAAGACATTGTAGACATCACTATTCAACTGGTGGAAAGCCAAACTTCGGGCAGCGGAGATAAGCGAAAAACCAAAACCCACGTTTTAGGCGAAACTACCTTGCCTTCCAACTTTAGTATTATGCCCAGTGATGAAAAAGAATTGGAGTTCAATTTACCATTTCAGGCTTATGCTGATTTAAAAGACTTAGGTAAGGACCACGAAGGGCTTACTGGTGATATTATAAACACGATGGGCAAGTTGGCTTCCTTTGCCGGCAATGTACGTATTAAACATTATGTAGAAGTTAAGGTAGATGTTAAAAGTGCCTGGAACGACCCTTCGGATAAACAGACTATTGTATTGATGTAGGATTAAATTTTTTTGAAAGTGCGTGCGATGGATGCATCTTGAAGACTTATTCAACAATTACATCTTCCAAAAATAAATTCTGGACAACACTAATTTACACTATCTGCAAAGGGTTTGGTCTCTGGCATCTATTATAGTATACTCAACACAAAAAAATTAATTTAAGTAAATCTATTTTAATACCATAATACTGTTACTAAGAATCATCATCATTACCCAAGCATTTAACTTCGGTTGATAAGTAGCATCTTTTTTAAGGGTACTACTTTTTTATTTTGGTATTTAGTACAAACGCTATTTAAAAATTTCACGAAACATGATGATTAAATACACTATATGGCTTCATATTTTTGTACCCGAAAATAGATAAACCCATTAAAAAAATCACATAGTAATCTACATAGTTCGTTTTCAAACAATTTCAGTATTAGTATGCAATTAGTGTTTAATTAAAAATAAAAAAAATTAGTCAAACTGGGTAATTATTTCATAAACTATACGATTTGTAATTGATGATAATTTGAAATATTTAACCCTTTTAAAAAATGATGATGAATACTTTACAAAGTAACTTTATAAAGCAATTACACAAAACTTTATGTACTATATTATTACTAACATTATACCTTTTCCCAAATAATAATGCAATAGCCCAATGCCATATTGACGATTGGACTGCTTTGAAAGCTTTGTATGAAAGTACTGGAGGAGCCACTAATTGGAATGTGAAAACAGGTTGGGCAGAAATAACAGGCAGTTCACCTACTGCCAATTGTAATTTACAAAATTTGGAAGGTGTAACATTAAATTCACTTGGCAGAGTTCAGACACTTTATTTAACAAATAATAATTTAGTTGGAACTATACCTGAAGAAATAGGCTATTTAACTTCTTTAGAAAGCATTGGTTTAAGCAATAACTATTTAACCGGTGAAATTCCAAGTACAATTTGCAATTTTATCAATTTAAAAAGCATCTATTTTCACGATACCTTTGTAACAGGATTTAATAATTTGACAGGAAGTATACCAGACTGTATTGGTGGCTTAGTTAATTTAGAACAACTGATGGTACAATATAATAATCTGACTGGAGAAATCCCCGAGTCAATTGAAAACCTTACACAATTAAAAAAACTATATTTATTCCAAAATCAATTATCTGGTAATATTCCAGTTGGCATTTGTGAACTCACCGATTTAACTGAACTAAAGCTATCGCAAAACCAGTTAGAGGGTGAAATACCTCCTTGTTTGGGAACAGCAAATGGAAATTTAAGTAGTCTCCAACATTTTGATGTTACTTCTAATCAATTAACTGGAAGTATACCTCCTTTTATTGGTAATTTGACCAATCTACAACATTTAGTTTTTTCTACAAATAAGCTGACTGGCAATATTCCAACATCAATTGGTAATCTCGTAAATCTTCAGAAATTCGGTATTAGTTTAAATTTCATAGATGGAGAAATTCCAGATAACTTTGGCGATTTATACGCACTTCAAAAATTATGGATGAATGATAATAATTTAAGTGGTAGCATTCCTTCTGGTTTAGGAAACTTATCAAATCTTAATACAGTTTATCTGTACGGCAACAATTTAAGTGGAACCATTCCAGCGTTTACTAACATTTCTAACGGCTTATATCTATACGAAAACTATTTTACGTGTTCTAATATAGAGGCAGGTATCAATCAAAATCTCAATAAAAATTTATATTACGAACCACAGTATATCACACCTTCTAATTATAATAATATAAAATCCCATTTTGTAGATGCTATCAATATTGGAGTAGCTTCAACAACTTTATACCCTACATTCAACAATGCCACAGGCTACACTTATCAATGGAAACAAAATGGCGTTGTAAAAAATGGCGCAACTAATTACTTCATAACGTTGCAAAATATTCAACCAGAAGATGCTGGGCGATATACCCTTCATATTCAAAACCAAAATTGTGGAATGGGTTTAGAATTTGTCACAGATCCAATCTATGTAATTGTTGAAGGTTTTGATTTGTATGGCCAGGAAGTAGAGTATAACCAGATAATGGTTGAATTTGACAATCCAACAAAAAGAATTCATTATGAAAATGAAATATTATCTCCAAATGGAGGTTGGGAAGCTGATGCGTGTAATTGTAATAGAGAGCTATACCTATGGCAATTTCCATCTACAGAAGCAGCTGCTGATGCCTTAATAGCTATAAATGCAAAAGTTCAAACTGTTAAAACAAAACCTGTGGTAGATGGAGGTTTTAATAACCAAGTTAGTATAGGTGATGCGGGTTCGTATGGTGAGGCTTTTAATGTATTTAGAAATTCAACGAATACTAATATAACAGGAAATGCCACCATATTTTTATTAGATACCGGCTTAGATGAAAATGGTACTGATAATGCTTCTTCATATTTAATGGATGTCGCCCCGGTTGATGATTGTTATAATATTAATACTGCTTCGGGCTATAACTATACCGATGAAAGTTGTAATACCAATTTTTCGGATGATCAAGGGCATGGTACTTTTGGTTTCAATGCTATAACCAACGAGATGAATCAACCAGACCATATTGATGTGGTACCATTAAAAATTTTTGACCAAGAGGGCAAAGGAAGCTTGTTTGATATGACTTGTGCGATATATCACGCTGTTGATCACAATGCAGACATTATTAATTTAAGTGCTGGTTATCAGGGGCAGCGCTCTGGTATTCTTGAAAGTGCAATTAACTATGCTCGCGAAAATGGAGTGTTTATATGTACCGCAGCAGGAAATGATGCTTTAGATATTGATGATACCCCACAGTACCCGGCATATTTTGCCAGCCAATACCATTATGTATACAACCAATATGGAGCAGTTATTGAATCATTTAGATACGACAATGTAATTTCAGTTGCTTCAATTGATGCTGATGATAGCTTAAGCGAGTTTTCTAACTATGGACAAGAGTCCGTTACGCTGAGTGGCTATGGTGATAAGATACATAGCAATGGAAACATTGCCAGCGGTTCATCTATGGCAACCTATTTTGTTGCCAGGGAGTTAGCTTTAGAAATTGCCACTGACAATAATAGAAGTTATAAGGATGTATGGACTGATTTTGCCATTAATTGTTTAGATGATAATGATGCAACAATAGGTAAAACGATAACTGGAAAGCAATTAAATGTACCGATAGAACCTTATTGTGAGTCTGTTGAAGATTTAATTCAAAATGGAGACTTTAGCAATGGGAATTCAAATTGGATAGGTAATGTAAATGCGGCAGCTGATGCAAGTTGGGAATTTACAAACGGTAAAGCTAATCCTAATATTGAAGATGGTGGTACCAAAGCATGGCATGTTACATTAAAACAAAATAACATTAACATAGAAAAAAACAAACGCTACTTGATTTCCTTTAAAACTACCCCAACTAATCAAAGATCTATTAATGTTCGTGTAACCAATGCTATAGACGGACAGATTATTTATTTTTCTCAATCTGTTTGGTTAACAAAACAAACAGAACGTAAATATTTCATTTTTGAATCTAAAACAATAGAAGATCCTAATGCTAAATTAGCCTTTTGGTTAGGTGGTAATGATCATAGTGTAAAAATTGATGATATTGTATTTAGAGAGCTTTCTTGCACCAGTTTAAACAACTTAGTAAGCAATGGTCATTTTGATAATGATACTTTAGATTGGAATATGTATGTTAATCCTGCCGCTCAAGCAACAAGAAGTGTTACTTGGGGCTATCAGAGATCTTGGGTAATAGATGAAGGTACTGGTTATTGGCACCTTCAATTTAAACAACACAATATTGAACTTGAGCCTGGAACCTATACCCTTTCTTTTAGAGCAAGAAGTAACGGCGAAAAAGACATAAAAGTTACATTACGTGACTCAACTAATGACTATTATTATGAAGGTGGAAAAAATATAGATACCAATTGGAAAACTTTTAATATTACAATTAATGTAAATGTTGCCTCAACAGATGGGCGTTTATCCTTTCGTTTTGGGGCAATCAAGAAAAATCTATTTATAGATGATGTTATGTTAGTAAAAGAAGAAACGGGTGCGAACCAAAGATTGAACAATGAAAATGTTGCTACAACAAAAGAGGTTAATAATACTATCGAAATAAAATCAGCTTTTGATTCAATAAACACTGCTTTAGAAGAAAATATAAATGCCTACCCCAATCCTATTAATGATAAGGTTACTGTTGAATTACAAAACTTACATTTAAACAGAGGAGTAGTTGCCTTATATAGCATATCAGGAAAATTAATTAAACAACAAGCCTTTAATAATGAAGCAATCGTAGAATTTAATACAGCTGATTTATTGCCAGGAATGTATTTGATTCAAGTGGCTACAGGTGATAAAGTTTTTACTCAAAAATTATTAAAATAACAGCTTAAACATTACATAAATATAAAAGCCGGGATGATTAAAACGTTCCGGTTTTTTTATATGCAACAAAAATTGCTGCATATTCAACTGGTTAAGTATGGCTTTTTTGGAATAAATTATATTTTTTCTATTTTTATGATGATTGTACATCAGTAAACCTTAAACCATACAGATTATGAAGAAAAATCTACCTACAATTATAGCAGCATACGTGTTTACATTTTTAAAAACAATATCTAAAAGCTATATTCTTTTATCTGTTCCTTTTTTACTATTGCCCTTAATAGTAGTAAGCAGTAACTCAATTTCTGAAAACTTGTTCGTAGAGTTAAATTGCGAAAACAATATTTGCAAATGTAAATCAAAAGAAAATTTTAATATAGATACTGTACTTCAAGCCATAAAAAATTATTCTACTGAAAACTCAAGTTTATTGGCATGTGCGTATCATCAGTTGGCAGTTACCTATTTTAATAATGAAAATTATGATTATGAAAAAGCCATATTCTATAATAAAAATGCTATGAAATTAAGGGAGCTAAATAATGATGGTTGGCTTTGGAAGTCCCATTTAAATCTTGCACTTTGCTATTATTCTATGGATAATTATTCACGAGCACTTCATTATCTTGAAAAAGCTAAAGATCAGGAAGGAAATCCAAAGCGTTCGGTGGATTCAATTAGGATATTTAATTATTTGTCACAGAGTTATAAGGAAATAGGAGAATTTGAAAAAGCAATTCAATTTGCAAAAAAGTCAGTTAGTGTGAATGCAAATATTAGCCAGGTCAGGGGTTCGTTGGTTACTTATTCCGAAATTTTGATCGCTACTAAAGACTCATTAAATATAAAAAAAGCTATTTCTTGCTTAGACAGTTTAGAAAATACCTTCTCTAATAATGAAGATTCAGTCAGTTTATACACAGTAAGAAATAACCTTGGGAATGCTTACTATTTTTCAAAACAGTTTGACAAAGCTATCGAAAAAAACAATCAAGCCTTTGAATTATTGCCTTATCTAAACTACAAAGCCCCAATGCTCAATAATATAGGTGTTAACCTTATTGAACAAAGTAAATTTGATGAATCTTATCAAAATTTAAGAAAGTCATTAAAACTAAAAAAAGAATACTTTAACTCGGAATACAATTATGAATATGCAGTAAATTATGAAAATTTGGGCGATTACTATTTAAAGCTTGAGAAAAAAGATTCGGGATTACTCCATTACCAAAAAGCCCTAATCAACCTAACCAACAACTTCCGAAACGAAAACATCTACCAAAACCCTAACCCAAAAGACACCACGCTTTTCATCTATTCCAATCCAGATATGATAAGAGTACTCCACCTAAAAGCTACAGCCGTCTATCAATATTACCATCTAAACAAAAACATTAAATACCTAAACCTCGCCAAGCAAACCTACCAAACCCTAATAGATTTCCACAACAAACTACAACAAGACATTTCTACTGAAAACTCCCGCTTATTTCAAGCAAAGAATATTTTAGAATATTTAGAAAATGCTTTAGAAGTGGCTTATGAAAAACAAACTTTAAACGATTTTGATGCAGAAGCCACTTTTCGTTTTATGGAGAAAAACAAGGCAACGGTTTTACAGCAAGCTATGAACGAAGCTGATGCGTTACAATTTGCTAATTTGTCTGACAGCTTGTTGGAGCAGGAGAATGATCTAAAAATTACTATCTCTTTTTATGAACGTAAATTAAATGATGCTAAAATAAATGAAGATACTATAACCGTAATTAATGATTTAGAAAACACCCTTTTTGAAAAAAAAGAAAACTATACCCGTTTAATTAAAACTTTAGAAGATAATTACCCTGATTACTTCAAACTAAAGTATCAACAAAATAAATCTACTTTAGCAGAGGTGCAAAGTCAACTAAATGAAGAACAAGTGTTGCTGGAATATTTTGTAGGCTTTAGGCATATTTATGTGCTTTCTATTCAGCAAAATAACAGCAAACTTTACCAAATAGAAAAACCAAAAGATTGGGAAAAACGAATAAACGATTTTGTTGGCATTTTTAAAAAACCTAAATTTGATATTGATTTACAAACCCAAGTTAAAAATTATGTTGAACAGGCTAATTTTCTTTACAAAATACTGTTGCAACAACCTTTAAACGATTTAAATGAAAGCATCACTCATCTTCAAGTTATTTCAGATGCGGAACTCAACTATATTCCTTTTGATGTTTTGTTTTATGAAACGATAGATACTACTAATGAGCTTACTTTTAGAGGCTTGCCGTACTTGTTAAAAAGCAAAGCAATTGCTTATGCTTATTCTGCCAAATTGTGGTTAGATAATGTGAACTCCAAACCTTTAAACAAGCCAATAGCTTATGGCGGTTATGCTTCGCAACATCAATTAAAGGAGGCTAATATTGATTTACCAATTGCAAGAAAGCAAGTACAAAGTATGGCCGAATTATTTAAGGGAAAACCCTACATCGCCAACGAGGCTACAAAATCGGCTTTCTTAAAAGATACTTTGGCTTACAACATTTTACAATTTGCCATGCACGGCGAGGTAAATGATACCTTGCCTTTAAACTCACATTTAGTATTTACCCAAACCGATAGTTTAAACAAACTTTATGCGGCCGATTTATATAACATCAAATTACAGACAGATTTAGCGGTTTTAGGGGCTTGTAACACAGGCACAGGCAAGGTTCAAAAAGGAGAAGGTGTAATGAGTTTGTCACGTGCTTTTACTTATGCAGGCTGCCCCAGTTTGGTAATGAGTTTATGGAGTATTCCCGATGTTTCTTCGGCTAAAGTATTAGAGGCTTTTTTTAAAAACTTAAAAGAAGGTTACCCTAAAGATGTTGCCTTGCAAAAAGCCAAACTTAATTTTTTAGAAACTTCAGAAAAAACGCATCCAAGAAATTGGGCGGGTTTGGTAGCGGTTGGCAATTTAGAGGCCTTGGATTTAAAATCTGACACACCTGCATCGGCAATAGTTGCTTTGGGTGTTGTGGGTGTTTTGGGTGTTTTGATTTTATTAATTAGTGGCTTTATGGGGAAACGTTTTGTTGCGCACAACAAATGAAAAGCTACTACGGCCCTAAACCATTTCCTTGAAAATATCAAACTCAAATTTTTGAACTATAAAATTTTAAATTCTTATAAATAAACAGACTTATCTTTACATAAAATAATAACAAAATTACAAATGTCAATTCATAAACGGCACTAAATATTGGTGGCACAAGTGGTATTGGCCAAGCTACAGCAGAAAAAGTTTTAAATTAAGATGCTACTATTCATATTGTAGATAAAAGTTTTGAAAAATAGCCGCTGCTAATAAATTAGTTAAGCATAAAGTGGAGATTACCAGTAGAGAGGCTGTTTAAAAGTTTACAGCATAATTTAATGAGCTTTATAATTTAGATGATCTTGTATATGTTTCTGGCATAATTGGCCCTAAGCCTTTTTTAGACTATACGGAAGCAGATTATGATTCGTACTTAAATTTAAACAGAGGCTTCTGCTGCTTAACACAAGCAGCTGCTAATGTTATAAAAAACAGCGGTGGTGGGTCAATTGTTTATATAGGGTTGATGTGGGCAAAACAAGCGATATAGGTAACATCTCCGTCAGCTTATTCAATGCAAAAAGCAGGCTTACATTCTTTAACACAACATTTGGCAATGGAATTAGCCGATCACAAAATTAGAGTAAATGCAGTATCTCCAGCAGTAGAATACACGCCTGTTTACCACGGTGTTTTGATAGTGAAGAAGAAGCAAAAGAAGTAATGGTTGGGTTTAATAATTATCATCCAATAGGTAGAACTGACACCGTACAAGATATCTCAAAATCTATTTTGTTTTTATTGTCTGATGATTCAGGTTGGATTACAGGATCTAATTTAGATGTTGATGGTGGCGTAATGGCCGAAAGAAATTAATAAAGTTTAGGTATTAACACAAATAGCACCTCTTATAAAATAATAAGTTCAAGTAGATTAAAATACTTGAACCTATTAATTTTATATCTGAAATTTAAATTTACAAAGACAATTCCATTTCATAATAACGCATACCCTTAATTAGTTTTACATTTTTGGAGCGTTTTTCAAAACCATTTTTAATATAAAAATCGAGTGAATATGGCGAAGCAAATACAGATAATGTAGTACATTTATTTTTTAATATAATTTTTATAGCATCAATACAAAAAGTACCTGCACCACTTAACTGCATACTGTCAATTATGTACAATAAAGTTAAGTGATTATCATCAATTTCAAAAATACCTGCCATTTCAGTTGCATTAATTGTTAACTGATATAGTTGACTTCCATTTCTTATTCTGGTCTTAGTCTCTTCTATAGAAATAAATTTTTCAAAAGTACTTCTCCCCTCTTCTAAATCTTCTTTAGCATTGTGTTTCGTATAAACATTTATAATAAAATTGAAGTGAACAGCTAAGTAACTCTTAATTTTTGAAATCGAAATTTCTTGCATAACATTTTTATTTTTCATAAGAAATTACAGCAGAATTATGCTTCTTACAGTTTTGTTGTCTATATCCCAAATTACAAAATTCAATGCAATTCTACAACATAATTTTATGCGCAGAAAATTTTTAATAATCACAAGCAAAGTCAATTTATCAATATGCAAATCTTATTACTTTCATTTAATAGTTTGCCAAAACATCAAGAAAATATTTTATACCAAAACTTTCATTAAAAAATAAAACAATTCTTTTTAGCTTTACCTCAATTGTTAATTATAAATTTAAATATATATGAAAAATCTTAAAAATCTGATACCAATTGTATTGCTATTGATGGCAAGTACCATGTTTTTAAATGCGCAGCTATATGTTAGTGGTGGACTTGGTTATGGCACATCTGCCACCCCAGAGCCATTTGGTTTAACTTATGATTTTGCTAGTCAAGATGTAACAAACTCTTATGGAAATGCTGGTCAAGGATTAAGAGCTAATACCGCTTTAGGGTATATGTTTAATGAAAATTTTGGGGCTGAGCTTGGGGTTTATTATTTTACGTCACCAGAAATATTAGTACAAGACACCGTCAACGCAGATAAGTTTTATCGAACATATACCAAAGCGTGGCATTTGCGGTTAACTCCAGCTTTAGTTTTTATGGCTGGTAATGGTAAACTTACTCCGTATGCCAAAGTAGGTTTATGTATACCTGTTGCTGGCATAGCTAATGCAAGGCGTGAAGCGAACGATCCTGGTTTGGTAAATCCTGCTTTTAATATCTTTTTAAATGAAGCAACTGGTTTTAATCTAAATGCTGAATTCAAAGGTCAGTTTAGTTTGGGCTTTGAGTCGGTTGCAGGGGTAAAGTATAATCTTTCTGACAAATTAAGCCTTTTTGGAGAAGCCTTTTTTACTGCCCTCCGAATTAGAAGAGCTACTTCTGAAGTAACACGAGCAGTAGCCGTTTTACCAGATGGCTCTGAGTTAGACATTAGACCTATTTTAGCGGTTGGTGGAGTTTATCAATTTACCGATTTTGTGGATGAAGTAAACTTAATCGAAGTCACCGATAATATGGCAAATGCAGAAGAAAGTCTTTTTACATTTCCCAATGGTACTGCCCTGCCTGTTGATGATTATGGTTCAACTCCCGAAAAAGCACATCAACTTTTAGCAAGCGATGGTGCTTATAATGCAATTGGCCTAAACATAGGCGTTCGTTTTAATTTTTAGTATTACTTAATGATAGATTTACTAATATTACTGTTTTACTTTTCCGTAATTATGGTGGTGGTATAAAAAGGCCGTACTATTGATAAATCTGTTACTACTTAGCAATACTTTTTAAGTAACCGTAATTTGCGTCGGCCATCGGTGGCACTTTCCACTATTGCTACAACTATACAAGGTTATCAATTTTTAGGTATGATGGGTGCTGCGTACTTGTATGGTTTGGCGCAGGCCAGTTTAAATATTAATGCAGAACAAGTTTTATTACTGGCTATCTTCATATTTGTACCTATGTACCTTTGTAAAAATAATTACGATTACTCAATTTATAAAAAAACGACTCGGTAGCTCAGTTGCTTTATTTTATTCGGGAGTCAACATTTTAATGTTCGCCACCATTACTTTGGGTGCTGCTTTATTTTGGGGCGTTTATGCTACCGACGTGGGCATTTATATTAGCACCTAATTATAGAATATTTTTAGTGGCCTTTCTATCAACAAAACCTTTACATTTAATTATTAAGTGTTTTGATTTTGGCGCACTTGAGTTTTCAGATTTACTTATTAATAGGAATTACTTTGTTAGAGCTGCTTGGGCAATTTTTATTGGTTCACTTATCTTCAGTATAAGTCTCTTTTTATATAAAACGCGCTACAAAAAATTTAATACGTTTTTTCATTCCGAGACTTCACAAATAACACAAATTGATATGGGTTTGCTGGCTTCTTTGGTGTTGTTGCATCTAATTTTTCGTTAAACCTGTAGGCATCAATATTTCAACTATGTAAAATCGTTAGCCAACTTATTATAATCAATGTTCATCATACAATTAAAATGTTTTTTTGGGCATTGGTTATACCCAATTTTTGAACAAGGTCGGCAGCTTATATTATTGTTTTCATAAATGTTTAAATCTTCAATTGCTAATTGCTTACCATCTTTAAACAAATAAGGAAACATCCCTAACTGGGGAATAGTGTTACCCCAAACACTAAAAACTGGTTTATCAAAAGCAGCAGCAATATGCATTAAAGCCGTATCACCTGTAATAACTGCTGTAGCATTTTGTATAACTGAGGCACTCTGTTGCAGGTTAATACTTCCACATAGGTTTAATACTTTGGTAGGAAATTGTTTGTTGATAATGTTGGCCGAAAACACATCATTTTTATCTCCTAGTAATACAAAGCGTTTGTTTATTTTTTTTATAAGATGAATGATTTTTTCGGGCGGAATACACTTAGTAAAATGCTTTGCGCCAACTGCAATTGCAATATAAGGTTCCTTTAAAAAAGGCGGTTCATATTGATTATTGGGTTCGATAAAAAAATCTAAGCCCTTATTATCACTTTTAACATTTATGCTTTTGATTGCATCAAAATAACGGTCAACTATATGTTTCTTTGGCAAAATATTAATCTTAAAATTAACCAATAACCATTTGGCAATATTAATTTTATTAAAGCGAATTATTTTTACACCACAAATAAAACCAATAATTCTACTTCTTACATTATTATGTAGATCAATAATTAAATCAAACTTTTCATTGCTTAAATGCTTTGCTGTTTTATATAAACGTTCCTCTAAAAAATGAAGTTGATCTATATAAGGATTGCTTGATAAAATAGTTTTGTTTGTCCGTTTCGTTAAAAAATGAATGGCAGTATTTGGCAATTGTTGTTTAACACATCTAATAACAGGTGTGGTTAAAACAATATCACCAATTGAACTAAACCTAATCAGTAATATCTTTTCAATTGGTTTCAGTTAATCGCTGTTTAGTTTGGTTTAAAATTTTACTCAACATATTTTTTTTAAGCATTGCACTTGCAGTTAGCACTGCCGAATTTAATGCGCCACCAATACCAGCAGTTGCTATATCTTGCCCTGTTAAGTAAAGGTTTTTAATAGGCGTAATTGCTCTTAACGTTTTATCGTTAAAGCGTTCTGGCGTGTGCTTCAAACCATAAATTTCTCCTTGCTCATAATTAACGAAGCTTTTGGTAGAAAGTGGCGTGCTTAATTCGTAATAATCTAAATAAGGCTTGGTCTGCGGTACATATTCATACATATATTTCAGCAAACGTTGCGCTAATTTTTCTTTATAGCTTTCATAAGTTTCGCCCCGTTTGTGCCATCGGGTGTTTTCCCAATTTTTAAATTGATCGTATTTAGTAATCGTAATTAACTCTACCGTACTTCGGTTGGGGTAACGCTTGTTCCAGGTTAAATTTTTAACCGCTGGAAACGACATATAGACAACAGGCAAAGGAGCATTATCTGGGTCGTTAAAAAAATTAGCCATTGTTTCATCGTGGTTGTAGCCATTCTCTGGATAAATCCAAAAGTTGGTTTTCGGTAATTGTAATACTTCATTATCGGCATTTAGGCCAACATACAAACATAAATGACAGGCAGAAGGATTAATTTTATCTGCTACCTGTTTAAATTTTTGAGTAGATTTTTCATCTTTTAAAAATTGATTAAAAGTAACTCCTGCACCTGCACTACTAATTATATGTTTGGCAAAAAGCTCCTTATCATCAGCCATTTGAACGCCAATAGCTTTGCCATTTTTAATCCTTATTTTTTTCACTTCGGCATTGGTAAATACCTCACCGCCAGCCTCGTTTATAGTTGGTTCTATAGTATTAAATATTTCTGCACTTCCGCCAACAGGAAAAGCGCCGCCGTGCATATAATGTTTAACTACTGCGCTGTGCATTAAAAAACTACTTTGCGCAGGTGGTAAACCATAGTCACCATATTGACCTGTTAGAACCCCAATTAATTTCTGATTTTGGGTAATATTTTCTAACATATTACGGGTGGTTACCGAAGCAAATTCCAATGTTTTTTTACGCATTCTATTTCCTACAAATTTGCTTAGTAATGGGGGCATTGCCTTTTCAGCAAAAAAATTTTTGGCCTGTTTAAAAGCCGCTGTAACTGTTTGGTAGTATTGTTCAATTGCCTTTTTTTCTTCTGGAAAATATGTTACCAAAGTGTTGATAAAAGCTTCCTTGCCAGCTACCAAATTATAGGCTTCTTTGCCAAAAAAAATACGGTCGTAATTGGCATCCATCTCTTCCCATTGCAACCGACTTTCCGAAACATAATCAAACATTTGGCGCAATACCGATTGAGGTCGATGTACATCACCGATGTAGTGTATGCCAACATCCCACTCATAATTTCTTCTTTTAAAAACATGAGTAAAACCGCCTGGTGTGTAATGCCTTTCTAATAATAAACATTTTTTACCTTCTTTAGCTAAAATTGCTGCGAGTGCCATTCCGCTCATACCCGAACCAATAATTATACTATGGTATTTGCCTATTGGTTTTTGTTGTTTGTAAGATGTGGCCATATTATTTTATTTAGCCTTGCTATTAAACCACGCTACTAATTTAGCTCTTTCGTCTTTTGTCATTTTAGCATCGCTATGCGCTAATATGTAAGGCAAAAGTGGCATTTCTGTTGCTTCGGTGCGTTCGGCACATTCTTCTAATTTATGTTTTTGTTTACTGGTTTCATAAGCCGTCCATTCCGAAAAATTGAGTTTACTTACCCCTTCGTTTACGTGCCCTTTTACCCACCAACCTACTGGGTTAATATAAGTATACCACGGATATTTGGCAGTATGTGAATGACATTCATAGCAACTACTAATTACCCTATTTTTCATATTTTCATTTGCCGAAACTACTGCAAATAAATCTTTTGAGGCATCAACAGCAGGATTGGTTCTATCTATTTGAAAAAATTGGATGATTACAAAAACAGCCAACAACAACAAAGGCAAATACTTTTTTATCATACTTTTTATTATACCGTAAATATAAAATAAATTCGGCTTACTTTTTTTTATTAAGATGGCTTGTTGATTTGATTGCTCCATTTTTATAAATGTTCTGTTAGTAGATTTTTACTATCTAACTTAAAACCATTACTTTCGCTGCTATGAAAGAAACAGTATTAAGCGGAATGCGATCAACCGGTAAATTGCATTTAGGCAACTATTTTGGTGCCGCACTCAACTTCATAAAAATGCAGCAAGAGTTTAATTGTTTTTTCTTTATTGCAGATTATCACTCTTTAACCACACACCCCAACCCAAGTGCATTAAAAGCTAACATTAAAGAAATGTTGGCTACTTATTTAGCAGTTGGCTTAAACCCTGATTTATGTACCCTTTATGTGCAAAGTGATGTACCCGAAATACCAGAATTGTATTTACTACTAAATATGATTGCCTACAAAGGCGAGTTGGAAAAAACGGCCTCGTTTAAAGATAAAGTGCGCAAGCCAGGGCAAACGGTAAATGCTGGTTTGTTAACTTATCCGGTTTTAATGGCTGCAGATATTTTAATTCATCGGGCCAATAAAGTACCTGTTGGTAAAGACCAAGAACAACATTTAGAAATGACCCGAAACATTGCCAGTCGTTTTAACCGTTTGTACCAAAAAGAGGTTTTTCCGGAACCTACAGCCTTTAATTTTGGCGAAGCATTAGTGAAAGTACCTGGTTTAGATGGTGGTGGTAAAATGGGCAAATCAGAAGGGGAAGCAAATGCTATTTTTATTTTAGATGATGAGAAGGTAAACACCAAAAAAATTATGCGCGCTAAAACCGATAGCGGGCCAACTGAAGTTAACAGCGCCAAACCTGTTGAAATTGAAAATCTATTTCAAATTTTAAGCTTAGTTAGCGATGCAAATATTGTTGAGAAATTTGATACTGCTTATAAAAATTGTGACATTAGATATGGTGATTTAAAAAAGCAGTTAGCTGCCGATGTAGAGGCTTTTGTGTATCCAATACGCCAAAAGGCTAACGATATTTTGAATGACGAAACTTACCTAAAAGAGATAATGGCCAAAGGTGCGGAGAAGGCAAGGATAAGTGCAAAAGAAACAATTAAATTAGTTAGAGCTGCCGTTGGTATTGATTATTGAAATTTAACTTTGTTTACTCATAAGGTTTTTTATTTTTGGCAATAAGTAAGTTTTCATCTTTGCCTAATATTATATAAGTAGATTTTAAAATTGACGCTATGCCTTGTATTAATAGTAATACAAAACCAATTAACAATATAAATTTTAAAACATATAAGGCAGCCAAACCACTTGGCTCTTGTGAGGTTTCGCCTAACTTAAATGATGTATAAGCATACCTAAAACAAACAATTATTGATACTACAGACCAAGGCAGTAGAAACAATATACCGCCAATTAAATTTACCCAAGCTTTGCCTTTAGGCGACCATTTAGCATAAAACAAATCAACCCTAACATGCATATTGTGTTTAAGGGCGTAACCGCCAGCAAATAAAAAACTTATTGCAAATAAATAAGTACACAGTTCATTTAGCTTTTGAGAGAAGGTACCAAAACCATAGCGCATTATTACTAATGCAAATATTAACCAAACTAATAGCGTTGTACTCCAAGAAAAAAATTGACCCACTTTTTCATTTATATTTTCTAATACAATAATGAGTTTATTCATACTTTAATTTGTTTATACTATTTAAGTTAAAGATACTTCTTTTGTGTTGTTTGGCAAATAAAAAACCCAGTAGCTATTGAGCTACTGGGTTTTGTATTATAATATTTTTGTTTTAATTATTTTCTTTTTAAAGAAGTTTGAACTGCTGGAACACCAATTTTTATAGCTCCAAAAGTCATTAATAATAACGCTAAAGTCATTAAACCCCATTGGCTTAAAGTAGGTACTGTTGAAGGCTCATCTCCACAACTATATAAAACAAAACCTAAATCACCTGCTAAGCCTATAGCAGCAAAGCCTGTCCAGTCGGTAATACCAGCACCAAAATAATCTATAGGATCAATTAGCTGTGCTTCAGCCCCTGTTTGACCTGGGGTTGCTTCGCTTTGTATCCAGTTCCATCTTCCACTACCATTTACCTCTACAGAAATCCAATAAGTACCCATACCTAAAGTGCAAGGTGAAGAAAATTGAACGCCAACATCACCGTCATTAATTCCACCTACAGTTGTAGGCACTTCAGTGTAAGTACATACCGCAGGTCCAATCATTCCGCCTGCATCAGTATACACAATTACGGTTACATCTGTAACCGTGCCAGCACCACTACTAAAAGTTCCTGGTGCAAAAATACCATTTAAAGTTGTTCCACCAGAACCTACCACAAAATCATCAGCACAAATTGCTCCTAAAGGATCTCCAGCATCATCAACAGTAGAAGACACTACAGCAAAACCCTGAATACTTTCACCCGAATTAAAAATTTCAGTAGGATCATCTCCACTATTACAAGTAAACGGGGGTGGTGGAGGCACAAATTCTGTTGCGTCTATTGATTCATCTAAATAAAATGAATTTACGCCAGTTGGATCGTCGCCAAAAGCATCGCCATAACCATCAATTAAAATAGCAACAGGGTCGCCAGGCGCCCAACCTGCTGGGTAAGGTATTGTTATGGTTACTACAACTGGCGAGGCAGCAAAATCACCAAAGTCAGATGGTGACGTACCTTCAAAAGCACAACCAGACCCTACAGATCCCCAAGCACCAGTTGCTGCTCCTTCAATACAGTAATCTACACCATCAATGGTAACTACAAAGCCATCTCCAAATTCTGTGGTATTACTCGCCCAACCAATATTTACAGTTACGTCTAAGCCAGTTCCATTATCAACATAAGTTGCTGTTGATGTGCCATCTGGAAAAAAATCTGCGTTTACAAATAAGGAGGCAGACATTAAAATTGCAATTGTTAAAAATATATTTTTCATATTATTGTTTTTTTATAAAATTAACCTAATTCAGCTAATTTGGCGTTAATTTGATCGATCAGTGCTTGCTTTTCGGTAGCCGTTAAAGTTGTATTTGCATTAACTGCATCTCTTCTTGCCAATAAAGAATTTCTTAACTCGATATTAGTGGGCTTATGAATTTTGACAGCTGAATTACCGCTAGCATCAATGTACTTGTTTGCTTGAAACGATTCTGCTTTTTTTGCACTCTTCTGTGCTAATGCGTCGTTTGACAAAAGACAAACTGCAATAACAGAGAAAAATAAAATGAATAATTTTTTCATGTTGTAAATATTTATTAAGATTAAATTAATTTTTAATAGTCTGAGAATAAAGGTTTTATGTTTTGTATTAAATTTATAATATAAAATTACAAAAATTTGTGTATTAAATGAAAAAAAAAACGTAAAAATGATAACTTTTTAGATTGTTTGGCTAATACCAACACTATAACCATTTATATTTTATTGCAAATGATACTTGTTTAAGTTAATTAAAATACTCGCAAAAACAAGTTATAAGGCTGCTTCTTGCAAACAATAGGAGTTCCATTTTTTTTGATCTTCATAGGATTCTCTTACATAAATTGGTTCATAATAATATTGTATTTTAGCCAAAAAACAATTACAAAATTTTATTTGATCGTAATTCTCCAGCTTTTCAAACATCGATTCGCAATAACGTTGTTGAAAATCCATTTGGTCTTTGGTCCAGCCATCTTTTGAAACAACTGTTATTCCTTTTCCTGCTTTTGGTAGGCCATTGGGTAAATATTCTAATTGTATTTGTTCTGTTTCTGTATCGTCATTACCACTATTGTTTGAAGGTTGGGTTTGGCAAGCTGTTACTAATATGCTAACAAAAATTAAGGATACTATTATTCTATTCATTTTATAAAAAGGTATATTATTATAATAGTTTAGACATATTTGGTTCTGGCACAACTGCTAATACTTCTTTATTAACTATACTTTCAAATTGCTTAAAATTCTTTTTAAACTGAAGTGCTAATTCATTTGCTTTTAAATAATACGCTTTATCGTTTTTCCAAGTTTCGCGTGGGCTTAGTATTTGTTGCGGCACATTAGGACACGCAGTAGGTATATCAATTTTAAAAACAGAATGAGTTCTGTAGCCTACATTACTTAGTGTGCCACTCAATACACCATTTATCATAGCTCTTGTATATTTAAGTTCTACACGTTTACCTATACCAAAAGCACCACCAGTCCAACCTGTGTTAATTAACCAAACATTGGTTTTTTGTTCTCTTAGTTTTACACCTAACATTTCTGCATATTTTACGGGGCTTAGTGGCAAAAATGGTGCGCCATAACAAGGGCTAAAAACCGAAACAGGATCTTTAATACCGGCCTCTGTACCTGCTACTTTTGCTGTATAACCCGACAAAAAATGGAACATTGCCGATGCTACAGATAGTTTTGAAATTAAAGGTAAAACACCGTGTGCATCGCAAGTTAAAAAGAAAATATTTTTTGGTATACCACCTAAAGAGGGGTCTAACCTGTTATCAATATGATATAGCGGATAGGCGGTTCTGGTATTTTGGGTTACTTCTGTATTTTTATAATCAACATCTCGTTTACCGGGTAAAAACCGAGTGTTTTCAACTATAGCACCAAATTTAATGGCATTATAAATTTCTGGTTCTTTTTCTTTTTCTAAATCAATTACTTTGGCATAGCAGCCTCCTTCAAAATTAAATACGGATGTTTTTGACCAGCCGTGCTCATCATCACCTATTAGTTTTCTGCTTGCATCTGCACTTAATGTTGTTTTGCCTGTACCTGATAGTCCGAAAAATAAAGCGGTATCAAAATTTTCGCCCACATTGGCAGAACAATGCATTGAAAGCACGTTATGCTCTAATGGAAGCATATAGTTTAGTACACTAAATATACTTTTTTTCATTTCACCAGCATAGCCGGTTCCTCCTATTAAAACTACCTTTTCTGTTAAATTAACAATAACAAAGTTTTTGTTTGAAGTACCATCAACATTAGGGTCTGCCAAAAACTCAGGAATACAAATTACTGTAAATTGAGGATCAAAATCTTTCAGTTTATATTCTTCTGGGCGAATAAACATATTATAGCAGAATAAGTTTTGCCACGCTTGCGAATTTATAAATCTAACTCTTATTCTATATGTTTTATCGGCTCCGGCGTAGCCATCTCTAACGTATAATTTCTTTTCGGTTAGGTAGTTTTTCATTTTATCAAACAGTTGCTGATAATACTGTGGTGCAATAGCTTGGTTTATTTCTCCCCAATCTATTGTTTCTGCTGTTAATTCATCTTTTACTATAAATCGATCTTTAGGGCTACGACCTGTAAATTTACCAGTATCGCACATTAAGGCGCCAGTATTAGTTAAAACACCTTCTTTATTAAATAATGCTTCTTCAATAAGCTCCGAAGGACTTAAATTGATTTTTACATCATTTGAAGATAGTATTTCTTTTATGGTGGAGTTTTTTAAACTCTCGGTTTGATATGGATTTTGTAAATCTTGAGAAATCACAATATTAAGATTAGTTTAAGACTGCAAAAGTAAGGATTACTTATGCAAAAAAAAAGTGATCAAAAATTGAATTGATCACCTTAAAATTTTTTAAGTGTAAAATATTAGAAGTGTTAATCTTTGATGAAACGTTTTGTTACTACTTTAGTATTATTGGTAACTGAAACAAAGTAGATACCAGAAACTAAATTTTTAACATTTAACTTATACAAATCGCTTCCACGTTCAGCTTCATAAGTTTCTTTTAAAATTGATCTACCTATTACATCAAAAATTTCAAACACCGTTTCTTCACCAGCATTTTGCAAAGTAATTTCTAAATAGTTGATTGCAGGAACAGGCAAAATAGATATAATACCAAATTCAGTTGATTCGGCTCTTGTTAGTTCAATATTGGCAACTTCTACTGTTGTACCGTCAAAATCTGTTTGAATTAATTTATAATAAGTTGTTCCACCAGAAGCTGCGCGATGCATGTATTGATAACTCGACGTTTTGGTATTAGTACCACTACCTTCAATTGTTGTTACTGTTTGGTAATCAATACCATTAGTGGAACTTTCTATTGTAAAAAAATCATTATTAATTTCTGTAGCAGTAACCCATTTTAGCAGATTACCAGAAGGTAAAGCTTCTCCATTAAATGAAATTAGTTCAATTGGCAATGGATTTGCACACGAGACAACAAATAATTCTGATTTTATATCGCAGGCATTATCATCAGTAATTAAAAATGAATACATAGCGCCATTTGGTAAGTAATCACTTGTAAAGGTTTCACCAGCGGCAATAGTACCATTAAAATAATTTGAAACAACATTGTAAGAAGTATTGTCGTCTAACTGTGGTAATCCTCCTTCAAGGTCAAGGGTAAAGCTATATCCTGTATCTTCATCGCAAGTTGGCGTATGGTTAATTTCAATTGGTTCTAACAGGTTTATTTTAATTGTATTAGATACTACCAAACAAGGGTCTTCATAATCAGCATTACCGTTTTGTGAAGAAGTAGCAGCTACAACGGCTGTTGCCCAATAATTACCTGTTAATTCTTCTGTATTTTCAATATCTCTGCCTAATGCAAAAATATCTTCTTCATTTAAAGGCAAATCGGCTAAACCAATGTTAGGGCCTGCACTATGTATTATAAAAAATAGTGATTGATAAGCACCAAGCACGGTGCCAGTATTTCTTAGTTGTAATCTGTCTCCTTCACAAACATTTACTTCGGGTTGTGTATAATCATTTACACCAATTAAACCTGCATTTGAATTACAAGGTAAACAACGTGGTGTATATAATTTTTTAACCACAATACAACCTTCATTATTACCTTCGGTTTGGTTTAGCAAAAATTCGAAACCAGAATGTGTTGGGTAATCGGTATATGTATAAGAGCCAGATTGTAAATCGGTAAAACTATCTAATCCGTCGGTGCCATTATAAGTACCTTCTCCTTCAATGTTTAAAACTACGGTTACCTTATTATTTTCTTCACAAACGTAACTTACATCAAAAACCTCTAATTCACATAAATTTTCAATTTGCTCGCCTACACATTCGCAACTGCTGTTGTAAATATCGTTAATTGTTAAAACAGAATTATCGTCGCATCGTTGGCCAGGAAATGCAGTTCCACCACATTCGCCGTTACAATCATTACCTATGCAAGATCCATCTTCTACTGTAGCATCGGGATTATAGTTACAGTACAATGGGTCGGTACATCCTAAAACTCCACCAACGGGAGTTCCTTTGCAGGAGCAGTCTTCTCCATAAACATCATTTTCAGTTACTGTGTTTCCATCGTCACAAGCGGTACCTGTTATTGCTGAACCGCCACAGTCTCCATTACAATCATTAAATAAACAAGAACCGTTATCTTCTGTAGCATCTGCATCATAATTACAAGCAGCTGCATCTGTACAACCTTCAGTAGCTGCAACTGTGCTGCCTGCACAATTGCAGTCTTCTCCGTAAACATCATTTTCAGTACCTGCATCTCCATCATCACAAGCACTTCCTGCAACTGCCGAGCCACCACATTCGCCATTACAATCGTTAAATGAACAAGAATTATCATCCTCACAAGCATCAGGGTTGTAGTTACACGCGTTTTCATTTGTGCAGCCTAATAAACCGCTGCATTCTACTATTTGTTCTGGTAAAGTAATACTAATTGCACATGGATTGTTTTGTTCGTTTCCATCTCCATCAATATAAGTGGTAAACTTTGTGTAAGTATATTCTGGAAATACTGCATCAACTTTAGGGCAACTATTTAACCCAGAAGTTCCTAAATTTTCTATTGTTTCGCATAGTTCTCCATTTGAAGCAGTTACTTCTACGGTTGCTGTTGTATTACCATCGCATGTTGGTGCTTGGGTAACAACTGCCGACCAATTTGGGTTCGGAAATATGCTTACTGTTATGGGGTTTAAACTTGCAATACCTAATAAAGGCACTAAGGTATTTAAATTATCGCCTGCCATCATTAATGGAAGTGGACTTGTTAAGTTTAAATCATAAGCGATCAAATTATTGTCGCAGCTTGGATCGTTATAAAATACGGTCATAATTTCGAGTGATAGGTCAAAAACATCACAAGCAGAAGAGCCAGCCGGAATTGTAGCAGTAAAGCATATTTGCCCAGATGCATTTTCATCAATTGCAGTTCCACTTTTATATATTGATTCTAATTGTACCGATGAAGGCACTCCTCCTAAAAGTAAATTGTAATTAAATTCAATTAAGCTTGCATCAAAAGTGGTCTCATCTACATTTAAATCGAAACATAAGGCTAATTCATCATCTACACACAATGCATCTGGTAATGATGGTAAATTATCATCGTTGAGGTATACAGTTGCGCAAGATTGAGCTATTGTGTCGGAAATATATGTGAAACAAAAAAGTATGAGAATGAAGGTCAAAAATCGACTATTCATGGTATAAAATATGATTTTAAAATTTGTGCGAATATAAACCCTACAACGCTATTTTTACAATTTATCAACCTTTTATTAAAATTAAGATATTAACAGTTAATTAAATGAGAAAATGTGGAAATATTTACACTTTTATAAAGTTTTGATGAAAAAAAATAATACATTATAAATTTCTTTAACTAACTTTATACAACTATTGTTATAAATTTATCGTCTAATAACTTGAAACATAATAATGTATTGAAAACATTTATTTCGAAATATATACACACACATAAATTTTGTGATGATTTCAAACTTGCTTTGATAGCATTATTTATAGGCTGCATGCTTAGCTTTAAGTGCTACAGCCAACAAAGTTGTGTGTTTTTAGAGTATGAAGATGTAGTATGCAGTAATGAACCTATTCAATTTGCATTAAAAACAAAAGGTTCTTGCATTGCAAATACTATTGTATGGGTTTTTAACAATACCCTAAACAATGTTGATACTCTTATGGGTGCTGGTCCTCATCCAGTATCTTTCGAAAAACCTGGCCTAATTAATTTTTCTATCAGCTATTATGATTTTCAACTAAAAACCCAAGTATATAAAGAGCCTAGCTTTGAAGTAATTGCACCAGTAACAAAGGTGGTTATTGAGCCTCAAAACCCTTGTATTGGCCAAACCATTAAATTGAAAGCCGATGGTCATAAAGAAGGTTTTTTTGTTTGGAAAGGAGCCATTCAGAAACAAGGAGAAAATTTGTTTGAAGTTACAGATTCAATTAAAAAAGACAATCAAGAATATATACTGCAATGGTTTTTAGGCACAAATGGTACTGATAGAGGTTGTCGGTTTAGATCTTTTACCAACATTGTTAAAACAGAAGAGATGCCGCCTTTACTAATAGAGCCATCAAATGAAATAAGTATTTGTGAAGGTGATTTAGTCAACTTGAAAATAAAAAATGGTAGTAATACAAATGATTATATTTGGAGAAGTGAAGATTTAGTAGTTAACAATACCTCTTTAGATATTAAACCTACAAACTCCACAAACATAAATATTAGCACCTTTGAAAATGGCTGCCTAAGAAGTGAAAATGTTGTAATAAATGTTCAAAAAGTACCTTCTTTTTCAATACAGCCCAATAATGTAACAGTATGTAAAGGCTCTATACTTCAACTGGGTATTGTAGCCAACAATTTTGAAAATGAAATTAGTTATTCATGGTCGGGTGGTGCTACAACATATTTAGATGCATTTGGCGAAACGGTTGAAATTGCCCCCACATTGGCTACTACCTATACCGCAAATTGGGAACACAACGGCTGTAAGGCCTCCGCAAGCTCAACTATAGACCTATCAGAATCTACAACTAATATTATTGGTGATAAAATTATAAATATTTGTAGTGGTGAAACGGTAAAATTAGCTGTAAATACCCCAAATAAAGGTATTATTAAATGGTACGACGAAGATTTTGACAACCCAGTAGAAGCACCAACACTAACGGTTTCACCAGAAAAAACAACCACTTACGAGGTATATTGGAATGATGGTAATTGTTCAGATAATGGAACCGTTACAGTGCAAGTAACTCCTAAACCCGAATTTGGTATCGCAAGTTCGGTTGGCAACAGAGTTTGCAAAGGAGAGCCAATTAATTTGCAAGTAGATTTTACCAATGGAAACTTTAGTAATAATTTTAGTTGGAGTTTAGAAGAAGATCAAAATTCTTTAACTATTGATAATAACCAACTAAGTTTTATCGCTACTAAAAGCAGTAACATTACTGTGGTTTGGTTAGACACCGATAGTGTATGTAACAATGTGGTAAGCCAAAATTTATACATTGATGTATTAACCAGACCAGAAGTAATAACTTTAAATGCAGACAGACAACAGCTATGCGAAGGAGAAACAGTAAAACTTTCGGTAGGTGGCGCTGATTTGGCAAACTTTATTTTGTATAATGCCGATACCGAAGAGAAAATAAGTGACACCTTTGAAGGAAGTAGTATAAAAATAACACCTCAAAAAACCACTAATTACGTAGCTTGGTGGCTAAATATTGAATGCATAATAATTTCTGATACTATAAAAGTTACAGTAAACGATATACCAACTATTGATGTTAATAACAATGAAAAAATTTGCCCTAATAGTCACTTTGAAATCAATATTCAACCAACTAATTATTCGTTGTACTTGTGGTCGGGTGGCGATATACCAGATATTGATATTGTAACTGGCACCAAACTAAGTCGCAAAGTTAAAGAAAACAACATAAGCTATTCATTAAAAATAAATGATAATAACTGCATTTTAGACACCTTAATTACTTTAGATGTAGTTAACTTAGATGTAAACGTAGTTAGCGATAAGCCTGCAAATGAAGTTTGTGAAGGAGAGTCAGCGCAACTCTCTGTAAATGGGGCAGACACTTATTTTTGGGAAGAAGATAAAATACTTAGCGGTGATTTAAGTAATAAACCAGTTGCTTACCCTACAGAAAATGTGACCACTTTAAGTGTAAATGCCTACAAAGATGGTTGCCTTGTAAACGATAATATTGAACTTTATTTAAAAGAAAAACCTACTGCAAGCGTAAGTAACAATGCTACTATTTGCTATGGCGACACAGTTCAGTTAAGCGGAAATGGAGGGCACAATTACTTATGGCAACCCAATTTATTTTTAAATGATAACACATCACAAAACCCTATAGCTCAACCAAATGAAAGCATACAATATACCCTAACAGCCATTGCAGAAAACGGATGCACAGATGAAGCAACCATAGCAGTTAATGTTCAAAATGACGGTTGCGAAATTGATTTAAACAAAATATTTGTACCAAACACTATTACTCCTAATAGAGATCACATTAACGACTATTGGGAAATACCCGCAATAGCCGACTTACAAGATTATCAAATAACCGTGTTTACTGATGTTGGTGCAATTGTTTTTATTAGCAAACCAAATGGTTATCAAAACGAATTTAATGGTGTTAATAATGGCAATTTTTTACCCGAAGGAACTTACTATTATATTATACAGCATTTAAACAGCCAAAGTAAAAAAACAGGAACGTTAACCATAATCCGTTAGAGTAACTTAAAACTACTAATTATATCGTAAAACTGAGGCCCATAAACTGTATAGTCAGTTTCTTTACAAGTACCAGTTAGTATATAAATTCCTTTTTTACCTTCCACAAAATATTTTAAAAGATGCAGTTTTTCGCCTTGGTTAGAAGTTTTTAACAAAACCCATCTCGAAACATTTTTGTTAATCAACTCTTTTCCTTCAGCAACAATATTTAAATTACTATTTTCCGTCAAATCATTTAAATGTGAAGCATAAAAGTTATTAAAGTCAGCATTATTAGTTTTAATACCGCCACTATTATTTTGTATAAATGCCGCCTGGTGAGAAATAATATCTAAACTTTCCACAAAATCAGTGTCATTATTTTTTTTTGTGTAGATCGTTAATGCAGTATTTTTATTATTTTTATGCAGCCAATTTTGAGGTACTAAAACTTCATAACCTTCCACGCCATTATAAAAGAAATTATATCGCTTACCTTTATAGTCAACATTTGTTTGTTCTAAATAATTTTGTTTAGGTTTTTCGTTTGATGGTGCTGAGTTAGAACAACTCGAAATTAAAATCACAAAAATTAGTACAACAGCTAAATATTTAAAGAATATCTTTATCATTGACCAAAAATAAGTACACTTTTTGAAATTTTGTTAGTTTCTCATCAAACAAATAAATTTCAAAATTGTTATTATCGTACCATAATAAATAGCTATGACACAAAGTGAAGTAAGATATACTGAAGATGAAATTAAATCGCTCGATTGGCGAGAACATATTCGCCTGCGCCCAGGAATGTACATTGGCAAAACAGGTGATGGTTCTTCGCAAGACGATGGTATATATATATTAGTAAAAGAAATTATTGACAACAGCATTGACGAATTTGTAATGGGCCACGGTAAAAAAATTGAAATTGAAGTTACCGAAAGTGCTGTTTCGGTGCGCGATTTTGGCCGTGGTATTCCATTGGGTAAAGTGGTAGATTGTGTTTCGAAAATAAATACCGGTGGTAAGTACGATTCAAAAGCATTTAAAAAATCGGTTGGCTTAAATGGCGTTGGTACAAAAGCCGTAAATGCTTTATCCAACTATTTTTTAGTAGAGTCGGTAAGAGAAAACCGTAAAAAAGTGGTTGAGTTTAAACAAGGCATTCTTACCAAAAATCATAATATTACAAAAACTACTGATGAGAATGGCACCTTCTTCACCTTTACGCCTGACGTTGAAATCTTTAAAAAATACAAGTTTTTACCCGACTTTTTAAACGATCAAATTTGGAACTATGCCTACCTAAATGCAGGCTTAAGCCTTTACCTAAATGGCAAGCGGTTCTACTCTAAAAACGGCCTATTAGATTTACTCCAAAACAAAACTAACGAAGAAGAAATTCGCTATCCAATTATTCATTTAGAAGGAGAAGATATTGAGTTTGCCATTACGCATACTAACGATTATGGCGAAGCTTACTACAGCTTTGTAAACGGCCAATACACCATACAAGGAGGCACTCATTTAGCAGCTTTTAGAGAAGCTATAGTTAAAGGTTGTAGAGAGTTTTATAAAAAAGATTACGAGGCCAAAGACATCCGCTCGTCTATTGCCGGCGCAATAAGTATACGAGTTGAAGAGCCCGTATTTGAATCGCAAACCAAAACCAAATTGGGTTCTTCGCACATGGCACCAGAAGGGCAAACAGTAAGAGGCTTTATTGTTGATTTTGTTAGTAAATCTTTAGATAACTTTTTACATAAAAATGAGGAAGTAGCCAGAGCTTTACAGAAGCGTATTTTACAATCGGAGAAAGAACGAACCGAGTTAGCAGGCATAAAAAAATTAGCCAACCAACGAGCCAAAAAAGCAAACCTACACAACAAAAAACTACGAGATTGTCGCCTCCATTTTACCGAAAAAAATAAAGAACGCCACGGAGAAACCACCGTATTTATTACCGAAGGAGATTCGGCAAGTGGCTCTATTACCAAAGCCCGTGATGTAGAAACACAAGCCGTTTTTTCATTAAGAGGCAAACCTTTAAACTGCTTTAACAAAACCAAAAAAATTGTTTACGAAAACGAAGAGTTTAACCTTTTACAACACGCCCTAAACATTGAAGATGATTTAGAAGATTTGCGTTACAACAACGTTATTTTGGCAACCGACGCCGATGTTGATGGAATGCATATTCGCTTATTAATAATGACTTTCTTTTTGCAATTTTTTCCTGATTTGGTGCGCAAAGGCCATTTAAAAATATTAGAAACCCCATTGTTTAGGGTAAGAAATAAAAAAGAAACGATCTACTGTTATTCTGAAAAAGAAAAGCAAACAGCAATTACCAAATTGGGTGGCCAACCAGAAATTACCCGTTTCAAAGGCTTAGGTGAAATATCGCCCAATGAGTTTGAAAATTTTATTGGCGATAACATTCGCTTACAACAAGTAATGGTTAAAAAAGATATGACTATTAAAGATCTCCTCACCTATTATATGGGCAGCAATACGCCAGATCGTCAAAAATTTATAGTGGATAATTTAAGAGTAGAAGATAATGTAATTGAAACTGATTTACAAGAAGAAAAATTGGTAGCATAAATTAAAAAAGTCTTAACGATTAATCTATACTTTTTGAGTATTGTAATAACCCCTTTAGTTGTAATTTTGGCAGTAACGCCGTTTTATAAAAAAAACAATCAAAAAAAAATTGGCAAAAAAATTTTAGAAGCGAAATGGTTGCTGCTCGTAGAAAATTTGGTCCCGCCATCCGTTCAAATACCATTTTGCTTTGCTGCATTGCCTGCCCTGCAAATGGTATAACCACTCCTGTCGGGGCTAATCTTTTAAGTTCGCTAAGTCGTATTAACCGTTGTAAAATATAAATTTTATTAATAAATATTCTTTCTAAACAAATTACATGCTCACATTTTATGCGATAGCAATATAAAAGGCAGCGATCAATTAATTATTAAAAATTAAATTATACTTTGCACTTCTATAAAATTATATTTTCATCACATTGAGTTATAATAAATATAAAACAAACTGGCTAAATAGCTACCCAGCTATTTCTGATTTGGCAAAAAAAGCAAAAAGCAACATACCCAATGTTGCTTGGCAATATTTAGAAACCGGAACAGGCAGAGAAGCCTTGTTGAAAAAAAATATAACTGCTTTCAACAATATAACATTTACACCTCGTTTTTGCAAAGGCCAAATAAACCCTAACTTAAAAACTACCATTTTAAACCAAACATTTAACGCACCATTTGGCATTGCACCTGTAGGCTTAACAGGTTTAATATGGCCTAAGGCAGAAATATTTTTAGCCCAAACTGCAAAGCAATATCAAATACCATACACATTAAGTACCGTTGCTACAGAAACGCCAGAAACACTATCTAACCATATTGACAACATTGGTTGGTTTCAGTTATACCCGCCTTACGACGGTAACATTAGAAAAAATTTGTTGGAAAGAGCGCAGCACGCAGGCTTTCGTACCTTACTAATTACAGCAGATGTACCTGCGCCAAGTTTACGAGAAAGAACTAAAAGAGCAGGACTTACCATGCCGCCTAAAATTACACCTAACTTTATTTGGCAAGGCATTACCCACCCTACTTGGTCTATTAAAACCTTGAAACGAGGTTTGCCAAGCTTGCGCACGGTAGCACCTTATGCGCCATCAAAATCAATGAAGTATGTTAGTAAGTTTATGAACCAAAAGTGGCGTGGCGACCTTACTTGGGAATATTGCAAAGCAGTTAGAGATGAATGGAAAGGCCCTATTTTAATGAAAGGTATTTTACACCCGAAAGATGTAGAAAAAGTAATTGAAATTGGCTTAGATGGTATAGTTGTTTCGAACCACGGTGGCCGCCAATTTGATGCCGCACCACCAGCAATTGACGTGTTACCTCAAATAGCTAAAGCTTTTAAAAATAAATTGACTATCGTTTTTGATAGTGGCATCCGTTCTGGTTTAGATGTAATGCGTGCCTTAGCATTAGGTGCCGATTTTGTTTTATTAGGTAGGGCATTTATATATGGTGTTGCCGCTTTAGGCAAGTATGGTGGCCATCATGTTGCCCAACTTTTAATTGAAGATTTGAAAAATAATATGGCTCAAATTGGTGTGAAAGATATTGCCGAGCTAAAGAAATATATTGATCAAAGTTCGGGAACTTAGCCTTTTTTAATCAGTAGTATCGCATTGTTTATTTTCGGCAATAAAATCAAAAGATCCATCCGCTTCAAAATCTACCATTAATTCGATATACTCATTATTATTAAAACCTGCATTAAAAGTAACGCTGCCATTACTTGTACTATTTATCTTTCCAGTACTGGTTATAATATCATCAGCTTTGTAAATTCCCGAATTGATATTACCAGTAATATTTAAGTTAGCTGGACAAACTGAGCTAACTCCAAACTGAATATTTTGCGCTGTTTTTATACCAATTTCGAAATCAATGTTTAAGGTAATCGGATCGTAACCTGGTGCAGTAAAAATAACTGGATATGTTCCTGCATTAGGGATTCCCGTTTTGTATTCCCCAACAAAATTGGTTGTAGTAGCACCCAAAGGAAAACCTGTTATCGTAACATTAACATTATTTATTGCAGTTCCGTTTTCGTTAGTTATGTTACCAATTAAATAACTGGCACGTTGGTAATTATTATTCAAAATAAATAAGCCATTATTAATATCGGAGGCAATTATATTACCACTTGGCAAAAAGGGATATGCGCCCCAACAACCATCGTTTTGAGATAGGTTGGTACTGGTATCATAGTTAGCAACTTCTACCAAAATATCTGGACAGTTCGCATCTACTACCGTTAGCCCATCATCATAATAACTGGTAATTAAAAAATCGTTTAGTACATGGGTGTTGTGAACAACGGTGTTATTTCCACTGCTTGACTTAATACCATCTACTCTCTTAATATCAGTTACATCCGATATATCGTAAGCACCAATTTCTGCGCCAAAAACTTCATCAGTTGTAAATAAGTAATTTCCATTATCACTTAACCAAACATTATGTGTGAAATTATTAGTGGTGCTGGCGGTGCCTAAAATTATCGGATTCAACTTATCTGCCAAATCAACAATACTAAAAATTCCATTATTTATTTCTGCACTATATAATATGTTATTCTTTACAAAACCATCATGACAATATCTTACATTATACAAACCAACAACAGGTGGATTGGTTGGGTTTGCTTCAACATTGAGCATTATTGTACCACCTGTGCCATAATTGGCGCCAAAAATATAAGCAATTCCATTTTCATCAATATACAAATTATGTGCTGAAGTAAAAGAAACATTGGTTGTAGTTCCTACTAAAATTCCACCTGTATACGTTGTAGAACTTGCTGATGCAGGTAAGCCACTTAAATCAATAATTTCTAAACCATTACTACTTTCATTGGTAACGTAAGCGTAATTTTTCCAAGTTTTAATATCACGCCAAAAAGTACTTGCCCCTGGTGACCAATATACTTCTATTGGATTTGTTGGATCGGTAATATCAACAATGGAAGTACCGTCAATTAAACCAACAATAGCAAATTCGTGGGTAGCGGTAGCATAACCCCAAATGTCGGACAAATCTGCACTTGAATTGGTATTTATACCATCATAAGACAATTTACCTAATAAGTTTAAAGTGCTTTGCGCCCATGCATTATTGAATAAAGTGAGTGAAAAACAAATTGCAATTAATAATCCTGTTCGTTCTATTTTTGTCGTCATAATTTTTCTTTATTTAAGATTGTCTATTTTTTATATCTTATACAACCAATTTAGTACCAAACTCAAAAATTGAGTTTTAAATTTATTATAATAGGACTATGATAGCCCCACCTCCACAAAACCAAACTGCTCCACATCAAACAAGCCTAAATCAGTAATCTTCAAAGCTGGAATAACTGGCAAGGCTAAAAACGACAACAACATAAAAGGCGCTTTCAACACGCAACCCAATTCTGTTTTTGTCCATTGATCTATTTCCGCATATTGCTTAGCCAATTCATAACCATCCATTGGACTCATTAAGCCACCAATCGGCAACCCTAAAACTTTATGCATTCCATTATTATCAACGGCAACCACACCACCTTTGTTTTTAATCACTTCATTTACGGCTGCACATATTGCCTCATCAGAAGTACCAACTGCTACAATATTATGCGAGTCGTGCGCCACGCTCGAAGCCAAAGCACCTTGCTTTAAACCAAAACCATTTACAAAAGCAACTGACGGTTTTTCGTTTTCGGCATATCTATTAACTACCGCAATTTTTAAGATGTCCTTTTTCAAATCAGGTAGAAAGTTTCCATTTGCAATAGGAAGTTCATCAATAGCAGCTTGCGTAACAATCTCTCCATCCAATGCTTTAATTATTCGCACTTTTTTTGAAGTCGCTTTTAAAGCAAACTCAGCAGGTTTTTTAGGCAAAACCCGAAAGATATTAGGCGTTTCCGAAGGCAGATGCTCAATCAATGATTGACCGTTTTTGGCCACGCAATTTCCATCAATGTAAGTTTCTAAAACTTCAAAATTTTTTAAATTTTTAACCAATATAAAATCTGCCGTATCTCCTACTTTTAACAAACCCACAGCCAAGCCATAATGTTTCACCGGATGAATACAAGCCGCCCGAAGCACATCAAAAACATCATACCCCAATTTAACAGATTTAGCCACCAACAAATTAATATGCCCATCAATTAAATCATCTGGATGTTTATCATCGCTGCAAAACATTATCAACTCAGGGTACAATTTTATCAGCGGATGCAAGGCCTCGTAATTACGTGCCGCACTCCCTTCTCGTATTAATATTTTTATGCCGAGCTTTGCTTTTTCTAAACCCTCTTTAAAAGTAAAACATTCGTGATCGGTTGTAATGCCTGCTGCAAAATATTTTTTAGCAGCTTCGCCCATTAAGCCTGGCGCATGTCCATCAATAGGTTTACCCAGTTTTTTGGCGGCTTCAATTTTTGCCAGCACTTCCGCATCCTTCATTAAAACACCTGGAAAATCCATCATCTCCGATAGATAAGCAATGTTTTTATGAGCCAACAATTCACTTACATCTTCAACATTTAAATGCGCCCCTGCCGTTTCAAAATTTGTAGCCGGCACGCAAGAAGGCGCACCAAAACAAAATTTCAAGGGCACTCGTTTGGCTTCTTCCAACATATAATGAACGCCCGCTTTACCCAACACGTTGGCAATTTCGTGCGGGTCAGAAACCGTTGCGACTGTACCGTGAACAACGGCCAATCGAGCAAACTCTGTCGGCGGCATCATACTACTTTCAATATGCACGTGCGCATCTATAAAACCTGGCAAAACGTAAGCAGCTTCCAACGCCTCCTCCACTTCCCGTATGTTTTTAATTCGACCATCTTCCACCTCAATCAATGCTGAATAAATGCGTCTATTTAAAATGTCAACTAAATTAGCTTTCAATTTCATAATTAAAACCGCTCCATTATATAAATTTTTTGAAGCGAAACAGTATTCTTCACCTCAACTTTGGTCCCGCTTTCCGCTCCAATCTTTTTGTTATTTCAATTCCGCTAATGCGAAATTGAACAAAAAGGATTTCCACTTCAATCGGGGCTATGCTTCCAGCCTCGCTCCCTCAAACAAAATATATCAATACAAAGTTAATAATCTTTAAGGTAAATACTTCAAGTAAAGCTATATTAGCCACTTCAATAAGTTGAGCCGCAATACTAATTGCAATTTCGTGCGGGGTTCTGCTTTTAATAGCCAAACCTATCGGGCTATGACAGCTGACAATTGCGCTTAACGCTTACCCAAACCCTTCATTTCTTCCATCAACTATTTTACTTTTTCTTAGTTACCCATCCTACCTTTAAAACTACTTTTTTATTAATTAGGGCTTGCCACACAAATAAATCCGTTCGGTAACCAAAGGTTATAACAAACTCAAAAACATACGCCCCTTCAATAATTTGCTGCCCCAATTTAGCATAAGGCACTATATTTTTTTAATGCGCATAGCTATTATTTTCATGCGTATGTAAACCCCACCGATCATCCAAAACGATACAATAAAATTTTAGATCAACCAACGGTTTACTAAGTGCCTTGCCAAAGTGCCCGCCACCAATAATAAAAGTAAACTTTTTAAAGCCTATCTTTTAGGTGTATTGCAAACTGTGTTTATTGGTATATTTAAAAGTGTAGGGTTGGTTTGCCATTGCATAGGTTTTGATCTTTTGTAATTCTTTCAGCTACGTATTCCAAACTTGTAATTTCATATTAAATAAAAAATAATTTGTTTAAATTTAATCAACAGAATAAGTTAAAGAAAAACTACTCTTGAAAATTTAAGTAATCCTGAATATTTTTTTTCACTTTGTTAAAAGATACTGACTCAAGTTCAGTACAGGTTTCAATATTACGGTTTTCTACTTGCTTTCAATTTATAACCAAAAGCCTTACAAAAACACCCCAGCAATGAAAATTAGGAGTGTTGGTTTTGGGGT
>ENA-ORXR01000883-ORXR01000883.1-marine-metagenome-genome-assembly--contig:-NODE-883-length-35912-cov-14.734031_pt1 | contig 35912 bp, 32 predicted proteins | sample MGYA00237866_ERZ511479 | MGnify/ENA metagenome assembly ERZ511479
CCTCAGAAAGCACGGTTATTACTCGCCGTGTTTTTCATGGCGCTTTTCGCGGCAGCCACTGCCGGGTATGTTTACCTTGTCCAGCTGGTAATGGACGCCGCAACCAATTTAGAGGCTGACGCCGGTGCGCTAGACAATGCGAAACGTTACGCTAAAATTATTGTACCCATTATTTTGGGCCTGACACTCACCGCCGGCATTGGCGGTTATATTCAACGTATCCTGACAAATTCTATTGCGCTGAACACGGTTGGCAAAATGCAAACGCAAATGCTGCGCGCCGCCCATGCTCGTGACTTTGCGCAATCCGAAGCCGAACCCACGGGTGAATTAATCGCCAAATTCACGAATGATGTGAGCGTTATTTCGGCAAGTCTCGTCCGCGTTTTAGGCAATCTCGTGAAAGATTTGCTCAGCGTGATATTCGTCATTATTGTAATGCTGCAGATTAATTGGCGGCTGTCTGTCTTTATGCTTGTGTTTGGAATCGCCCTCTGGCCCATCATCGAAATTTCGAAACGGCTGCGTGGAAATGCGCAAGACGTGCAGGAACATATTGGCGTTATGACAGCGCAGCTGAAAGAGAGTTTGAGCGCGTCTCATCTTGTAAAAACCTATGGCTTGGAAGCCCGCGAACAAACCCGCTTGGACCATAGTTTTTCTGAGCGCGTCAGGCTTTACCTCAAGCTCGTCACTCAGCAAGCGCGGGTCGATCCGATCCTCGAGGTTGTCGGCGGGCTGGTGATCGCCGCTGTCGTCACCTTTGGCGTATGGCAATATGGGTCAGGAACAGCAACGCCGGGACAGATCGCCAGTATTCTTGCGGCGCTGCTCATCCTCGCGCCGCGCCTGCGCGCGCTTGGAACGATTAATAATGTTATCCAAGAAGGCCTAAGTTCCGTAAAACGAATTTTCGATGTTATCGATACCGAACCCACCCTGACTGATGCCGTCATAACGACGGCGTTAGATGTCGTAGACGGCAAAGTCGAAATCGCGAATGTGGAGTTCACCTATCCGGACGGAACGCCGGCGCTGAAAGGCCTGACCCTGACAGCAGAGGCCGGGAAAACGACCGCCCTCGTAGGACCGTCCGGCGGCGGAAAATCGACGATCATGCATCTTATACCCCGTCTTTATGACGTCACCGACGGCCAACTCCGCATTGACGGCCAAGACGTGCGCGAGGTCAGCCAGGCCTCTTTGCGCAAACATATCGCCGTCGTCTCGCAAGAGGCGGTTTTGTTTAATGATACGATTGCCGGAAACATCGGCTTGGGCGATTTAGACGCGGACCGAGCGGCCATCATTCAGGCCGCAAAATCCGCCGATGCGCATGGATTTATCTCCCGTCTCCCGGATGGTTATGACACGGTTTTGGGCGAAGACGGCGCGGGACTATCCGGCGGGCAAAGACAACGCCTTTCTATTGCCCGTGCAATTCTCCGCGACGCGCCAATTCTCTTGCTGGATGAAGCCACCTCCGCCCTCGACACTGAGTCGGAAGCGAAAGTGCAGGCCGCGCTCGAACGGCTCAGCGAAGGCCGCACCACCCTCGTCATCGCCCACAGGCTCGCGACAATCCAAAATGCGGATATGATTTACGTCATTGACGACGGACGTGTGGTGGAGAGCGGGACGGATTCGCAACTACGCAAACGCGGCGGCGTCTATGCGGGGCTAAATCAGACTAACGGAATGTAAAGACGCGAAAGAACCTCCTCCCTCGCGAAGCGGGGGAGGTGGCCTTGGCGTTTTGAAAAAACGCTCAGGTCGGAGGGGGTGCGGCGGGTCCCCGCCGCCAAACGACTATTTAGAATATTGCTTGAAATTTAATTAGCAGCGCAGACGCGCTGCACCCCCTCCGCCCCTCCGGGGCACCTCCCCCGCTAAAGCGGTGGAGGAAATTTCTCTTCTCGCCAAAAATCTCGGGATAGAATTACCGCGTTATTCAGCAATGAATATGATGTCATATCACCTCATATAATTTTTTAAACGAGTATTTCTCATCCTGTCGAATGCGTTCTTTTGCGCCTGCGAGACCGGACCAACAGCATAGTCCGAGAATGCCCGTCCAAAGGAAAATATAGAAAATCACCAAGCCTGTCATAGCTTACTCCCGCTTTAGAATTTCCGTTATCGGATTGCCGCTCCATTGTTCCATGAAGCGCGCTTTGACATCCGGCGCATCATAGATCGTATCGACCCACTCCATAAAACTCATATCATGGCTTTCGGCATAGCGGAGGTAATCCTCAAAAAAGAAATCGAGCATCCCTGTCTTGCCCTGCCTTACATGAAGTTTTTTCAACGTGAGTTCCCGTGCCAGCCCCTCTTCAATCGTATCGCCCATGTGGAAATGCCTATAGAGCACGCCCATAAATCCCGTGCGATCCGCGCCGGATTTACAGTGCATCACGGCGGGGTATTTTATGGACTCAAACAAATCGCGCGCCGCCTTTATTTTCTCAACCGTATGCACATCTCGCGAATAAACGCGGAAATTTATCATCTCAATCCCGTGCGCCTCACAAGCTTCTCTCTCGAGAAGATAAAACCCCTTGGGCGACGGCCCGCGCAGGTTTAAAATTGTCTTAATCCCCTCGTCCGCCAATAAAGCTATTCGCTCAGGGGATGGCTGGTTCTCGCGATACATCCCGCCGCCTAAATCATGACGATTTGGAAATCTCAGTCGTAAAAAACCGTGATCCCCCCACATGAGATCTCGCCGCGCCTGTTTCCTATGGCGCGGGTTGTTGAGGTCGAGCGGTGTATCGCTTAGGTCAGTCATATAAGTGTGGGCTAACAGGGAGGCCGCGTATGTTCAAACGTCTTTTGCGGCGTCCGGGAATTCAATCCAGTCTGGGATGGGGCGTTGCCCAATATATGCGCTTGATTAAGCGCACGACACGTTGGGAGATGCGTTACGCTGACCGTGTGAGCCATATCCTCGGCAGCGGCACAGGCGTTATCGCGCTGACTTGGCACTCGCGGTTTCTGATGCTGACCGCCGCGTGGGAAGCTGATGAGCTGGACCCCTATGTCATGATTTCCAGATCCCGCGACGGCGCGGTGGTCGCGGGAACCTGCAAAGCCTTGGGCCTGAAAACCATTCGGGGCAGCGCGCCAAAAAAAGGGAAATATAAAGGCGGCGATAAAGCGGCGGCGGCGGCTATGACAGCCATTCGCTCCGGCGGCTGCGTTGTCATCACGCCGGACGGACCGCGCGGACCGCGGCAACGACTCGGCGAAGGCCCGCTGCGCCTCGCCCGCGCGACAGGCGCGCCGCTCATGCCCTGCACATTTGCCGCGTCCCGCCGCAAGAAATTCGACAGCTGGGATCGCTTCATTCTGCCGAAACTTTTTGGCAAAGGTCTTATCCTCTGGGGCACACCCGTCAGCATCGCGCCCGATACGGATGATGCCGACTTGGAAGATATACGCCTATCAATAGAAACCGAAATGAATGCCCTGCTGTCAGAGGCAGATGTTGAACTCGGCCACGTTGCGGTAGAGCCCACATGAGTTGGTCAGGCGGATATCGGCATCTATCGCGGGCGCTCGAGCCCTTTGCTGGGCTCCTTCTCAAACGCCGCGCTAAAGCGGGAAAGGAAGATGCGGCGCGCCTTGACGAACGCAAAGGCATAGCCTCGCACCCGCGTCCTGACGGCCCGCTGATTTGGATGCACGGCGCAAGCGTGGGGGAAACCTCCATGCTCTTACCGCTCATCCAAAGATTATTAGATGGCGATCCAAAGCTTCATATCTTAGTCACCAGCGGGACAGTCACCTCCGCAGCCGTTATGACGGACCGCCTGCCGGAGAGAGCGTTTCATCAATATATCCCGCTTGATGTGCCGAATTTTGTCGAGGCTTTTCTTTCCCATTGGAGACCCAATCTCGCGATCTGGGCCGAGAGCGAAATCTGGCCGAACCTTATTCTGCAAACCAAAGCCAGCGGGGCAAAGATGGCGCTGATTAATGCCCGCCTCAGCCAAAAATCTTTGGACGGGTGGAAAGGCAAACGCCATTTTGCGCAGGAGATATTTTCCTGTTTCGATATGATTTTTGCCGCCGACAATTTGACCCATGATAGCCTAAAGGCGTTCGGCGGACAGCTTCTCGGTCAAATAGGAAATTTAAAAACGGCCGCATCGGCTTTAGAGTTCAACCCGGCTGAAGTCCGTCACTTGAAAGCCTCTATCGGGCGGCGACCCGTCTGGCTTGCGGCCAGCACTCACGCGCCCGAGGAAGCAGATATTCTGCGCACTCATGTGACCGGCCCGGGCAAAAAAGCGGACGCTTTACTTATCTGGGTGCCGCGCCATCCGGAACGCGGTGATGAAATTGCCGGGCTATGTTCCGGTCATGAATTTGTGCAAAGGTCGAAACTTCATAGCCCCACATCGGAGACCTCCATCTATATTATGGATACATTGGGCGAAATGGGCCTCGCTTTAGAACTCTCGGATGCGGTCTTTGTTGGCGGATCTTTGCACCCCGATCTGACAGGACATAATCCCCTCGAAGCTGCGCGTGCCAGAGTCCCGATCTTGACAGGACCGCATGTGGACAGCTTTACCCCTATTTATGACAATCTGCTCAATCATAACGCGGCGATGCGCGTGACATCGGCTGAACACCTAAGTCAAAGCGTCATGGCGCTGCTCCTTGACCGGGCGGCGGCCCGCCAAATGGCGCGGCGCGCCTTTGACCTTGCGAAGGACGGTCATAACATTCTCGACTATACCGTAGCCAAGCTGCGGGGCCTGTTGTGAAAGCGCCGCTCTTTTGGAATTACAGATCAGGTCCGGAGGCGAAAACAGCGCTTCGGACTGTGCTCCGCCCATTGGGATGGATTTATGCAAAAGCAGCAGCTCAGCGCATAAAATCGGCGGACCCTGTTGATCCCGGCGTGCCCATTATTTGCGTCGGAAATGCCACGATGGGCGGGACCGGGAAAACGCCCGTTGTGGCCTATTTGCTAAAATCCATGCGGCGAATGGGCGTGGAGGCGCACGGCCTGACGCGGGGATATGGCGGGCGCGAGAAAGGCCCAACCGCCGTTGATCCCGATCATACCGCCGCCGACGTCGGGGACGAGCCTTTATTGTTGCGGCGGCACGGACCCATTTGGGTTGCAGCGGGACGCGATGAAGGGGCGCTGACGGCGGTCTCTAACGGGGCGAAAGTTATCATCATGGATGACGGGCACCAAAACCCGAGCCTTATCAAAACGCTCTCCTTATTGGTTGTCGATGCGGAAGTTGGATTTGGCAATGGCTGCGTTTTTCCGGCCGGGCCCCTGCGCGAAGATTTAGACGCGGCCTTGGCGCGCACAGATGCCATCATCCTCATGAAGCCAACTCCCGATTACAAAATATCCGAAACCCTGCGAGAGCAGCTGAAAGGTCAGCTCGTCATCCCCGCCTATTTGGCCCCGCGCCTCGAGGCTCCAAAAGGAAAGCTCTATGCTTTTGCGGGCATTGGGAGGCCTTCTAAATTCTTTGACAGCCTTAAACGCGCCGGCGCAAATGTTGTCGAAACCGAAGGCTTTGCCGATCACTACAAATATAAGAATGAGGATATTGAGAGCCTCTTCCTCCTCGCGTCCGAAATGGAAGCCGGATTAATTACGACAGAAAAAGACTATGTGCGCCTGCCAAAAGGCTATCGCAAAGGCGTGCAGATTTGGCCCGTATCAGTCGTATTCGAGGACGAGCTGACCATGCGCCGCCTGCTGCACCCGATCCTTGAAAGCGTGAAATGAAAGACCGGCTCGAGGCTTTAGCCTATGACATCGTTACGGGTCTTATGCGTTTGATGCCCTTTAGCTTTGTCTCCGCCATCGGCGCATTTGTCGTCAAACTCATTGGCCCGCTGACCTCTAAGAAACATATTGTAGAGACAGGATTGCGCACGGCGTTTCCCGGTAAATCCGAGGCCGAGATCAAAAGCCTTATGCGGGCGCAATGGGATAATCTTGGACGGACCTTTGCCGAGTTCCCGTTAACCCATCGATTGCGGCCCTTTGATAAAAATAGCCGCATCACAATTGAAGGCATTGAGCATTTCAAAGCCCACCAACCCGCGATTATCGTCACGGGACATTTTGCAAATTGGGAAGTTATGGCGACGGTTCTGACCCAATCCGATCACACAGTCCACATTACATACCGCAAAATCAATAATCCGCTGATTGATGCCCGCGTCAGAAAACAGCGCGAAGCCTACGGGACGAAATTCCTCGTGAAAAAATCGACCCATGCCGGCGGGCGGGAATTATTTGAGGCCTTAAAGGCGGGCGAGAGCGTGGCGCTTCTGAATGATCAAAAATTCAATACAGGTCTCGAGGTTCCGTTTTTCGGCAAGCCCGCCATGACGGCTCAGGGGGCGGTTCGCCTAGCGTTAAAAACCGGGCGGCCACTTCTGCCTATGGCCGTGAGCCGAAATAAATCGCGCTTTACAGTCACCTTTTATGCACCGATTGACCTGACGACGTCAGGGGATCGCGACGCTGATGTGCGTGAGGGCGTCACGCAAATTAGCCGTTTCATAGAAGATCGTGTTAAAGAAAATCCGGCGCAGTGGTTTTGGGTCCACAGGCGTTGGCCAAAAGCTTTTTACAGGAGGTAGTAAAAATGGGAGTTTTTCGATTTGCGGCGGCGGCACTCTTAACAACTATATTTTTGACGGCTTGTATTGAGACCATTGAACAGCAACCATCCGTGCCAAAAACTATTATCTCCAATCACGTCAAAGCGTTTAACGCAGGCGACGTTGCGGCCATGGCGAAACTACAACATCCGGATATTGTGTGGTTGAGCGTCAGCGGCGACTCCGTGTCCATTGAGGTCGCGGGGCGGGACGCGCTTTCTAAAAATATGGCGGAATATTTCCAATCTCCGACGAAAATCACGGGAACGCTTCGGGACTGGAGTGTAAATGAGCCTTATGTTTCCGTTACGGAAATCGCGAGTTGGACAGCCAAAGACGGCACAAAGAAATCACAAAGCTCGATGACCGTTTATGAGTTACAAGATAATTTAATCCGGCGGGTTTGGTATTACCCCGCCGTAGACGATTAGATCAGGCGCTTTTCTGATCATTCGCGGGACGCGTTTCGTCGTAAACATCAAATTCATGCGCGATGCAGCGCTCGATGAGTTTACGCCAAACGGGCTCGGCAATCTCCGCTGACAAGCCTTTATCTTTGGCCTCCGCCAGAACTTTCGCGACAACATCTTCAATGCGCGGGGCGTCATAAACGGCCTCGCGGTTCGGTTTAATCCGGGCGGCGGCATGCATGTAGCCTTGGCGCGTGACAAGGAGCCGCACGAGCTCGCGGTCAATCGCGTCAACGCCTTCGCGGACCTCGATCATGGTTTGGCAGTCTTCAGGTTGCTTAGCCATCAGCAGGCCACTCCGTCAGTAATTCCGGGTCAAGATTGCGGCCGCGCCATTTGAGGCGCCAGCAGAGATGCGGCCCTGTCGAGCGCCCGCGCGAGCCAACGGTGCCAATTTGTTGACCTTGGGTCACGCGCTGGCCGTCTTCGACATCAACGGTCTCATTATGCAAATAATAAGAGATCAGCCCCTGCCCGTGATCGATCATAATCAAGGAGCCTTCGAAATACATCTCGGTGCTGGCGAGGCTGACAATGCCGTCGGCAGGCGCAAGGATTGGCGTGCCTTTTGGGGCTGCCAAATCCACGCCGAAATGCGGACGTTTCGGGTCTCCGTTTAGAATACGCTGCGCGCCGAAATTCGTTGTTTTGATGTGATCCGCAACGGGGAAGATAAAACCGTCTTTGAAACCAACCTCTTCGACTTTGGAGGCAAATCCAACTTTCTTAAGCGCGCTCGCTTTACGGATACGGGCCAGCTCTTCCGCGGTATATTCATTGACCATATTGCTAGGCAGGCCGTTTATGCGAGAGGTATCATATTCGCGTTTTTGAATGTCAAAATCGACGCGCTGCTCGCCGACACGAACAAAAGCAGCAGGCTCATCGCGGTCAAAGCCGACGAGGAGAACGCCGTCAGCATCTGCGGTTTGGATGTAGGTATCATTTTCGGAGCGGCCAACTTCAACGCGGGCATTGGGTTGGGTTTGGCAGATGACCAGCCCGCCCTGCTTTACGATGCCGTGGCAGGTGAGTTTTGAGACGAGGTCTGCAACAAGATAAGTTCCATCATCTGATATTTCGACGATTAATTCTTTTCCGTCAGTAGGTCCTGTTTGCTCTCTTGCATTTTTCCTTAGTTCGACGAGAATCTCTCCGACTTCAGGTTGGACTTGAGCCTCGGCTTCAGGCTCAGCTGCGCAAGCGGTTAACGCCATCGCCGAAATCAAAACCCACGCCCGCATCAAATCGCGCCCGCGCGTTTGAAGCCTTCTAGGCTTGCGGTTGCGTCCTTATAGGCTTCTTGCCGGTCGGCATTCCAATAGCGGAGCATTTCGAGCGGGATTTTATCGCCTGTTACGGCGCAGAGCACATAGCTGCCCGTTTCCATGATGGTGAAGTCCGACGCGCCGAAATGGATTTTGGCTTCGCCCTGGTTTTTGAAAAATCCTGTCATAAAACCGACTTAGGCTGAATTGGTCAGAATTAAAACAGGTCCGCCTGCTTTTTATCGTCCTGTTTTCGCGATGGCCGCTTTGCAGATTTGCGTTTCGGAAGAGCGCTCGGTTTACCGTCTATCATAGCGCCAACCTCCCCATCCGCAAAGGTCAGGCTGACGCTTTGCCCTGAGGCGGTCGCGGCTTTCGTCCGAATGACCGTTCCAGCGTCGTCGCGCACGAGGGCATAGCCTCGATCGAGGACACCTTGATAGGAATAGGCGTCGAGCAATTTTCCCGCGCGGTCCAATCGGCGAGATTGGGTTTCAAGCTGACGTTTCAGGGCCATTTGTGCGGCTTTGGCATGGCGATCCAATGTTGCCTTGTGCTGCGAGAGTTTTGTCTCTTGACGTTGCTTCGTAAACCGCATCGCCGATTGAAGGGCCTGCGCCGCACGCGTGAGGCGGTTCATTTTCGGATCGAGGAGGCGCGAGATTGGCGGGAGGTTCGCGCGGGAACTGTCCAATCGCTGGCGGGCGGGCGCGAGGACGGCGTCGATTTTTGGCATTTTCGCCGCGCGCAAAGCTGTCCCGCGCTCAGCAGTTGTACGCCGCAATGCGCGTAAAAGCCGCAGCTCATAATCGGCCACAGTTTCCACCCAATCCGCGCGGACAGGCACCGCGACTTCGGCTGCGCCCGTCGGCGTCGGCGCGCGGTAATCCGCGACAAAATCAATCAGCGTCCAATCCGTCTCATGGCCGACAGCGGAGATCAGCGGGATTCCGGACTCGGCTGCGGCCCGCGCGACGATCTCCTCATTGAAGCACCAGAGATCCTCCATCGACCCGCCGCCGCGCGCGACGATCAAAACGTCCGGACGCGGGAAACCACCGCGGGTGTTGAATCCGGTTATAGCTTCCGCGATTTGCTCAGCGGCCTTATCGCCCTGCACCAAGACAGGCCAAACCAAAACATGGCTCGGGAAGCGGTCCGTGATCCGATGCAAAATATCGCGGATAACGGAGCCTGTCGGCGAGGTCACCACGCCGATTGTTTTCGGCAAGAACGGCAGTTCAACTTTGCGGCTCTCATCGAACAGACCTTCCGCTGCGAGCATTTTCTTGCGCTTTTCGAACAGCGCCATCAGCGCCCCGGCCCCCGCCAGCTCCATCTTGTCGATAATCAGCTGATAATTGGAGCGCCCGGGATAGGTAGAGAGCTTACCTTCGCAAATCACTTCCATGCCCTCTTCAGGACGCATGGAAAGCCGCGACATCACGCCTTTCCAAATGATGGAATTGATGACCGCGCGGTCGTCCTTCACGTCCAAATAGCAATGACCGGATTTCGCGATTGTCACGCGCCCGAGTTCCCCGCGCACACGCACATGCCCATAGGTATCCTCAACGGTTCGCTTCAGCGCATTGGCGAGTTCTGAAACTGTATATTCAGGCGTGTTGGTTGTCATAAACCCTCGCTAGCGGATTCGCAGCATGAAGTCATGCTTTGCTGTTTTGCCTACACATGATAGAGGGCGCGTCATGTCATCAACGACCCTCATAGATCGCGCCCCAGTCGGTGCAGTTCGCATAGACGGTAAAGTCGCGCTTGTCGGCCTTGGCCGCGACGAGATCAGCACTGAACTCCTGCGCATTGGCATCGAGCCGAAAAAAGTCCGCATGCGCACGAAACAGATATTTCATTGGATTTATAATTACGGCGTGAAGTCATTTGATCAGATGACGAATATCGGAAAACCGCTTCGGGCAAAGATGGAAGCGGGTTTTACATTGGACCGTCCCGAGGTCGTTGAGCGCCTCATCTCTGTTGACGGCACGCGGAAATATCTGATCCGCATGTCTCCCGGTGTTGAAGTTGAAAGCGTGTTTATCCCTGATGTGTCCAAGACGGGCGCACTTTGCGTCAGCTCCCAAGTCGGCTGCACGCTAAACTGCAAATTTTGTCATACGGGCACGCAGCCACTGGTCCGAAATCTGACAGCCCGGGAAATTGTCTTGCAAGTTATCATTGCGCGCGACGATCTCGGCGAATGGCCGACGACGCAAGAAAACCGCAAACTCACCAATATCGTCTTTATGGGCATGGGCGAGCCGCTTTATAATACAGAAAAAGTCGGCGATGCGTTGGATACGATTTGCGATCCCGAAGGCCTTGGCATCGGACGCCGCCGCATTACCGTTTCAACCTCCGGCGTCGTGCCAGAAATCGGCCCGATGGGCGCGCGTACATCGGCGCAACTCGCGATCTCGCTTCATGCGGCAAATGATGAATTGCGAACGCAGATCATGCCGATTAATAAAAAATATCCGCTCAAAGCGCTGATGCAAGCCTGCCGAGATTACCCGGGTCTATCAAACTCGCGCCGCATCACTTTCGAATATGTCATGCTAAAAGGGATTAACGACCAACCTTGGCATGCAAAGCAATTAATTAAACTGCTGCGCGGCATTCCGGCGAAAGTGAACCTCATTCCCTTTAATCCATGGCCCGGGACAGATTACGTCTGCTCGGACAAGGAAACGATCAAGATTTTCGCTGATATGGTCAATGCGGCCGGTTATGCCAGCCCTATTCGCAAAACACGCGGGCAAGACATTTTCGCCGCCTGCGGTCAGCTTAAAAGTGACAGTGAGAAGAAACGCGCGTCAGCGTTGCGGCAAGCGGCAAAAACCTCATAAATCAGCCGAGTTTACCAAAATAAAACTTGCCCTAAACCCAGAACATCTTGATGTAAGCTGCGGAGATACGGCAAATTTGAGTAGCCGTATTGTGGGCACAACTAAAGATAAATGAAAGCCTATATGAAGCCTGCATTTGAAAGCTTAGCCGCCGGATTTCCTCAATTGATTTTCTATCTCCTGATGGTCACAGCCATCTATCTTTTAGCCATCTTTGTCTATGTAAAGCTCACCCCGCATAAGGAATTAGAGCTGATCGGATCGGGCAACATTGCCGCGGCAATACATTTTTCAAGCCTCGTCATTAGTATGGCCATGCCCGTGGCGGCCTGTCTCATAAATAAATTCTCATTATTCGACGTTGGCATTTGGACGATCTTTGCTCTGCTTCTCCAACTCTTTCTATTTCGCATCACGGATTACATCATCTTCCGCGGGATGCCCGAGCGCATTGAACGCGACGAGATAGGCCCGACCATCGTCTTGGCCGCCTTTAAACTCGCCGGATCGCTCATTCTCGCATTCTCTATTGCGGGATAAAATGGGCCGTAATTCGAGCGGATATAGAACCACGAAACGTAAAACATTTCCGGATTGGATTGTTTACGGCCTCGCCCTCGTCATGTTTGTTTGGACGGCTTATGGCGTTGAGCAAGATATCGTCATTGTCGACCCACCCGAAAGTCCGGAGCTGGGTCCATTGTTACCGTCTGACTCGCCTCGGGATGAAATCGTATTGGTTGACGTTGCCCCTCGCCAATCCGGCACGGGGACAGCATTTTCAATAAATGATGAGGGTTTGTGGCTTACTGCGCGGCATGTGGTCGATGGCTGCGACGAAGTGGGCCTGCGCATCGGACTTGGCCGTATCGTGCGTGTCAGCAGCCAAGTCGTACAAAATTCTGATCTCGCCGTCCTAAAATCTGAATGGCAGCGGCGACCGCTCCCCGCGGATTTGGACAGCCAGCGCCAAATCGGAGAAATTGGATTTTTCTTCGGATTCCCGCAAGGCAATCCGGGCGAAGTGGTAGGCAGCCTTATCAGCCGGAACCGTATGAAAGTCCGGGGCCGTTACACCAATGACGAAGCAGTCTTAGCGTGGTCAGAACTTGGACGCTCCAGAAACCTCAAAGGCTCTCTGGGCGGACTGTCAGGCGCGCCTGTGTTGGATAAGGACGGCGAAATCATTGGCGTCGTCAGCGCAGAGTCACCGCGCCGGGGCCGCGTCTATACGGTTGCGCCTCGCTACCTGCGCGGAATTATCACAGCGCCCGGGGATGGCATTGAACCCCTGTCTTTAGAAACATACAGCGTAGGTGCAGACAGGTTGAGACGCGACCGACGCGTCGCACAGGTTATTTGTCTCGTAGAATAAACTTCAGTCCGGTTGAGAAATTTCATGCGCGGTCGAAAAGAAAAATCTAAACGCGTGTCGTTCTGGAAAATCTTCGTCTTTGTTGTCGTCGCCGGACTGATAGGCGGTATCGGCTGGACGATTAACCGCTACGTGCCGCCGCAGCATCTTTTCTGGAAACCGCTCGATACCTCTCGGCCAATAGGAATGGCGACGAAGCAGCAGCTCATGGCCCTGAGCTTAAAGCCGTCACAAACCTGCATGACCCTCGTGCGGGACGCTGATGGGTTCAAGACGCTTGTCGCCGACCCCAAACGACCGACGTCAGGCACCGGCAAGGATGTTTGCGGTTGGGATGTTGCGCGCGTCGTATATGGCACGGAGGATGTAATTTTCGCCCCCGGCGAGAGCAATATGCAATGCCCCCTCGCGGTTGCCGTCTATCTCTGGCAGCGCGAAGTCGATGCGCTGGCCTTGAAACACTTTGATCAACCTCTCGCGAAAATCCACCATTACGGCAGTTATTCCTGTCGACGACAGCGCGGTAATGGATCGGGGAAATGGTCCGAGCATGCCTTTGCAAATGCGTGGGATGTCGCGGCATTTGAGCTACAAGACGGCACGATCATCAACATCAAAAAAGACTGGGACGGCGCGCGGAAAAACAAAAACTTCTTACGAGAGGTCAGATCTTCAGCTTGTGATATATTCCGCGTGACGCTCTCGCCCGATTATAACGCGGCCCACGCTGACCATTTCCACCTGGATATGGGCCCGGGGGGTTCTTGTCGGTAGATAGACATACTTAGCCAATCGCGCTAAAGGTGCGTTATGCATATTTTAGCAATAATATTAGGTGTTTTGGGAACAGCATTTTGGTGGGCCTTCCGTCTCTCTGCAAATCGAAAGAACATTGGCGATGCCGCCCATATGGCGAGGGGAGCTGCACTAAAAGCCAAAAACTTACCTCGTCAAAGACGGTTTAAAAAGGCGCACAACAAAAGCGGTTTTGATCTCTTCGAAACACCCATAGAAGCCGCGACCACACTGATGATTATGATCGCCCGTTCAGGTCAAAGCCGCAGGATTGACGATGCCGAGCGCGCAACAATAGAGGCTCTACTCGTAACAAACATGCATTTATCTCAGGATGATGCCGACGGAACGGTTCGACAAATTGACAGCCTTACACATGATATTGTTCTGCCAGAATCAGCCATTATGCCAATGACAAAAATTCTGCTACAATCTATTGATCGCAAGGATGCTAGCGACTTGGCTGACATGCTTTTGCAGGTCGCCAGTGCCGAAGAGCCGCCAGATGGAAATCAAAAAGAGTTTTTACGTAGTTTCCGTGAAAAATTTGATCTCAATTAGGGTCTCGCATGACGTCAACTGTCGCATTATCAATATCAAACTTCTCATGAAGTCTGGCTTTGATCCGCTTCGCAACAGGACCGATTTTCTCATCAGGATGAATAAATGCACTCAATGTCAAAATCGGGCGCTCGGGGGTTAGGGACCAGATATGCGTGCGCTCTAGCCGCCTGAGTTCGGGAATTTCGATCATGAGGTCTGATTCAATCTCTCTAATATCAAGATTATCAGGCGCGCCTTGCATTAAGACGTGGGCTGAATCGCGTATCAAAGACCAAGCCGACCGCAGAACTAAAAGCGCAACGAACACTGATAATATCGGATCGGCCAAGACCCACCCCGTTAGCAAAATAATTATAGCCGCTGCAATTGCCGCCGCAGAGCCAAGTAAATCCCCTAAGACATGCAATACAGCGCCGCGAATGTTGAGATTATGTTGATCTGCTCCCATCAAAATCCAGAAGACAATGCCATTAACGGCCAATCCACCAATCGCCACCCAGAGCATTGTCCCGGCTAACACCTCACCGGACGCCATAAATCGGTGCACAGCCTCCCAGATTATCCAAAGGGAAATAGCGAAGAGTGTGAGGCCGTTCACAAAGGCGACCAAAATGGAGACGCGGTCATATCCATAGCTGTGCCGCCAATTCGCGGGACGCCTCGCCACGCGAAACGCGCCCCAGGCCATAGCTAAAGCCGCAAAATCAGTCAGCATGTGACCTGCATCCGCGAGGAGCGCCAGCGAGCCCGAGACAACGCCGCCAACGACTTCGACAATCATAAAGAGCCCCGTTAAAAGAGCGGCAATTCCTATTCGGCGAAGATTTGACTCATTTGCCTTTGGCGCGTGACTATGTCCGGCATGCGAATGGTCATGATGCCCATGATGAGAGCCACAATCAGAGCCGTGGTGTGAATGGGAATGTCCGGACATGAATATTCATCAGGGGAATCGACATCTCAGGTCAATCCTTTAATCCGTCCTTAGCGTATTTGGCCTATGCCCGTGTCCGTGAAAACAGCTAAACGACATATCTTACCACGCGTTATCATTCAGAAAGTATCGCAAATGAGCGATACTGACTGGGCGGCCTGGACGGAGATGCGCGCCGGAAATCCGGATATTCAATCTCCATATTTCCATCCGGAATACACGCGCCTTCTCTCCGAATTGCGGCCAGACGTCCGTATAGTGTGTCAATATGACGACGCCGGAACCCCGACCGCCTTTCTACCTATTCAAGGACAGCGTTTTGCACGGCCCGTCGGCGCGCCTATGAGTGATTATCATGCGATTATTACGGATAAGGCGGACATCACCTATGATAGTCTTTTGTCAAATTCCGGCATAGGCGCTTACCATTACAGCTGCGCCACGGATCCACAAAAACTGCGGATGACACAGATATTGTCAAGGGCAGAGACCGCCGCGATTGATATTGAAACGACAGCTGAAGACTGGCGAGCCGAACGAGATGGGTCCTACCGTCGGCATTTGAAATCGAACCGCCGACGCGCGCGGAAGGCCGAAGAGGCCCTTGGTCCGAAACGGATTGAAACCTTCTCGCGGGATATCGACGCCTACTCGGCGCTAATCAAATGGAAGCGGGACAAGTTTGAGCAGACCGGCAAATATGACGTTTTATCTGCCGATTGGACCCAAGATTTGATCCGCGCGCTTTGGGAACGTGGCCCTACCGCCGAGTTGCGATGCGACATGCATGCGCTATATTTCGGCGATCGACTTGCCGCCATTGATCTCGGACTTTCTGACGGGAAAATATTTCACAGCTGGATGGTCGCCTATGATGATGACCTCTCGGAATATGGACCCGGCATTCAACTGCTTGAGGGCTTGATAGATGAGAATTCGGAAACAGGCTATAAGCGCATTGATATGGGCGAAGGTCTGGACGGATATAAACGCCATTACGCCAGTGCGTCTCGCCAAGTCGCGGCTGGGTTCGTTCCTTTCGCTGGCGCCGCCGGTCGACTGTCTCGCATTTATGCAGCCACAGAGCGCTGGGGTGTTGACCATCTGAAAGACGCGCCCGGAAAACTGAGACGTCGATATTCGCAAATTGCCGCTTGCGAAGATGGCAGGGGCAATCGCCTCAAACATATGCTGGTAGCCGTCATATCCTCAAAAAAAGGCTAAGCTCAGTTAAGGCCGCTGAGTCTTTTTGGAACAAGTCTGCGCTCTTTAGCAATTTCTCCCTTGCAAAACGCCCCTAAATAGCAATCAATGCGCCTAAGCTATCTGGAAAACCAGAAGCCTACACATCACTCGGGGAGAGTTCTATGAATAAGCTAGCCAGCGCGAGCCTCGCGCTATTATCGACGTCTGCACTCATGTCAGCTTCAACTGCATTTGCGCAAACAAATGACACATCATTCGGCGAAGACGTCGTTATCTCAACAGCGACACGACGCCCGGAAGCCTTGCAAGATATTCCGATCGCTGTGACCGTGCTTCAGCCGGAAGTCCTTGAGCAACAAGGCGTTATCAATGTCCAAAATTTGTCTAGCGTCGCGCCTAGCTTTGCCAGCTCTCAAGCTCAAACAGCTTCAGGCACAGTCGTTCTGCGTATTCGGGGTGTCGGGACAACATCTAACAATATCGGCTTTGAATCGGCCGTTGGCGTCTTTATTGACGGCGCCTATCAATCCCGCCCGGGTATCGCCCTTGGCGAATTTGTTGATGTCGAGCAGGTCGAGGTCCTTCGCGGACCACAAGGCACATTGTTTGGCCGTAACACCTCAGCGGGCGCACTTAAAATTGTTAACAAAGCCCCCGACCTCTCCGAAGCCGGCGGGTTCATTAACGCAACATATGGTAATTATGACCATAAAAGTGTCCAAGGCGCGATTAATATTCCCCTCGCCAAAGACAAAGTCGCTCTGCGCCTGACAGGGGCGTATCGGGACCGAGATGGGTATATTTCTCTAAGAAATACTCGCAATGAAGAAATTGGCAAGTCAAATGGCATCGATCAATATATGTTACGCGGCCAAGTCGGTTTTGAAGGTGATAATGGGTTTAAAGGCCGCGTTATAGTTGACCATCAAAGCAGTTCCGCTCCCGTCGGCGCAGCACTTGAAGTCCAACAAGCTGATATCGAAACGGCTGGCTTATTCGGTCTTGTAGGCCTTGGCGCTCGCGGCGGAATGGTTGGCCCTGATGTCGCCATAGGCGCAAATGATGATGCCGGCGCACAAGCCGCCGTTGACAATCTCATTGCTGCCGCATCATTTGAGCCAAGCCCTACCAGCGATCAAACTGGTCTAGTGGTCGATCTAGAATATCCAGTTAGCGAAAATATTGATCTGCTTTACATCGGCTCGTATCGAAACTACGAGGCGAATGAAAACTACGACTCTGATTTCTCAGGTCTTGACGTCTTCAATGTCATAGACAGTCCTGTCGGAATTGACACAATGACGCATGAGCTGAGACTTCAAGGGGCTGCTTTCGATAACCGTTGGGATTGGGTAGTTGGCGCCTATTACTCAGAGGAAGACATAAAACAGAACGTCAATTTTGAACTTGGCGAAGATTATGGCGAGCTTGTCGGTGCGCGTTTTTTCGCACCTACGGCAGGTGCTCTGGGTGCAAACCCGCTGACCGTCTTCACAGGTGTTGATCCAGCAGGTACATCCATTACGCAAAATTACACGCAAGACAGTACAAGTTTCTCTGTTTTCACGCATAACACATTTGATGTCACTGATGCGCTTTCTCTCACATTGGGTCTTCGTTATTCGGATGAGAGCAAAGACGGCAGTTTCTCGCAATCAAATGTCAATAATGATATCTGTCCTGCGGTATTAAATTCAGTCGGCGCTGGAAATGTTCCAGCCGCGTTAACACCCGGTGTATTGGGTCTTGGGTGTCTTGCGTTCCTTGCGCCGGCAGATCTTGAATTCGCTGACTTCCCTGTTACCGCACAGTTCCCGATTCCAAGAACATTTGATGAAGAGTTCAAAGATGACGAGCTGATTTACACAGCAAAGGTCGGATATGAAATAGCGCCGTCCGTTTCGACTTATGCCAGCTTTACCCATGGATATAAGTCCGGCGGGTTCAATCTGGATTCAACGGCAGCTTCCAGAACATCCAGCATACCGGGTGTTGTGACCGTGCCAGACGGCGATCCAAGCTTCAAATCTGAAACAGTTGATGCCTATGAAATTGGTTTCAAATCACGCTTGCTTGACAACCGCCTGACATTAAATGTCGCAGCTTTCATCCAGCAATTTGAGAATTTCCAAGTTCTGGAATTCACGGGCGCTCAGTTCACAACCTTTAACGTGCCCAAAGCTGATTCATCAGGTGTTGAAATTGAAGCCGTTGCAAGGCCTCTCGATGGGCTGACAGTGACTGGCGGGTTAACGCTATTGGATGCAAGCTATCCTGATGATTGCGCTGGGTCTGATACGCGCGTCAATGTCCTAAATCTCTGCGGGAATGACCTCACAAACGCTCCGGGCGCAGTCGGTATCTTGGGCGCCAATTATGAGGGCGGCTTAACGGATGAGTTAAACTTCTTCATCAATGGTCAGTTGCGTTATGAAAGCGACCGCCGGACATCCACACAAGCAGTGCTACCCGATGGCGTAACGCCGAATCCATATGATATCCAACCAAGCAATACGAAAGTAAATGCTCGTATTGGCCTTAAGGATGCTGATGATAGCTATGCTTTGGAATTATGGGCGACGAACCTCACGAATGAGCGCACGCGCGGCGTGACATTCAACACGGTCTTCAGAGCAGGCAATGTGTCCTCGCGATCTGCCTTTATTCAGGAGCCGCGCACCTATGGTGTAACGCTTCGGAAAAATTTCTAGGCCGAACACAACAGCATAAGTAAAATTCAGGGCGTGGTCTTCGGACTGCGCCCTTTTTAATATATAAGACAATCAACAATTTTAGGGGAATAGATATGGTTCGCATTAATCCAGATAAGCCAAGCGATGCACAAACGACAAAGCCTGCCGAGTTAGGTCCTATCCTCGCGGCGCAGCGCAAAGCCTTCAACGCCAATCCAAATCCGGATTGGGCATCGCGCAAAGCCAAGCTACAGACACTTCGGGACTTAATTTTGGGCCACGAAGCGGAATTTGTAAAAGCCATTAGTGATGACTTTGGTCACCGCGCGGTCGAAGACACGCTGATCAGTGAATTTCTGGTTATTAAAGGCGGTATTTCCCATGCGCTGAAACACACACCAAAATGGATGAAGACCCGCAAAGCCCCGACAGCCATGCATTACAAACCCGCCAAGAATATCATCATCCCGCAACCCCTTGGCGTCATAGGCATCATCAGCCCCTGGAATTACCCGCTCCAGCTGGCGATTATGCCGCTCGTCGGCGCGTTGGGTGCAGGCAACCGGGCCATGATTAAGCCGAGTGAATATACACCCCGTATGAGCCAATTACTCAAAGAGGTTCTCGCCAAAGGCTTCACACAGGAAGAGGTTTTTGTCGCGACGGGCGGCGTTGATGTCGCCTCGGCATTTTCCGGCCTATCATTTGACCATCTCGTCTTTACCGGCTCCACAAGCGTTGGCCGCATTGTCGGCGAAGCAGCGGGTAAAAATCTCGTGCCCGTCACGTTGGAATTGGGCGGAAAATCGCCCGTTATCATTGATGACAGCGCCAACATGACCCTCACAGTGCCCCGGATTGCAAATGGCAAGTTACTAAATGCCGGGCAAACCTGCGTCGCGCCTGATTATGTTTTGATGCCAAAGGCTAAGATAAATGCCTTTGCGGATGCGATGATTGCGCAAGCCGAGAGCTTTTATCCAAAAGTTGCGGGTAACCCCGATTACACGACAATCATCGCGGACGGTCATTATGCGCGCCTGCAAGACCTTCTCGAAGACGCCGAAAATAAAGGCGCGAAAATACGAGTGGCCGGCGATGATGATAAACAACAACTCGCAAAAGAACGCCGTGTTCCATTGACCGTCGTGACGGATACAACGCCCGATATGAAGATCATGCAGGAAGAAATCTTCGGACCGCTCCTGCCCATTGTCGCCGCAGAAACTTTGGATGATGCGATGGCAGCGGTTCAAGAAGGCGACCGTCCGCTCGCGCTTTATTGGTTTGGAGAGAATAAGACGAAACGGGATAAAGTTCTGCGTGAGTCAATTTCCGGCGGCGTGTCCGTCAACGAAACGGCGTGGCATGTTGTCCAAGAGGACATACCCTTTGGCGGTGTTGGGCCATCCGGCATGGGCGCGTATCACGGTGAGCATGGCTTCAAAAGTTTCTCTCACATGAAGGGCGTCTTCATCCAGAGTAAGTTCAGCCAAGGCAAAAACCTATTTCCGCCTTACACAGATAAGACCCGGAAAATGATCGGAATGATGAAAAAGTTCTTGTAGCTAATTTCTATGCCAGCGGTGACGGCCCTACATTCAGATAGCCATACCAGAGAATAAGAAGGATCAACCGCCCTGCCACGGAGCCTCGGGTAAAATGTCCGAGACCGATTGCGAGGGCCGGTAGGCCGACGCCTATTGCCGCGATATCTGAGATTTGATCAAAATTTCCCGTTCCAATCATTCTGCAAAGCGCCGGAAAACACAGCGCTAGAGACAGGGCAATACAGGCAAGCAAGCGATTCACAAATTGTGATATGGCAGAATTTGGCGCCAGATCCGTTAGGCGGGACATCTCTCGCCCTCTCCACCGCGCGCCGTGCTGCGTTAAAGGAAAGATCAATAAGAGAGCCAGTATTGGACCGACCATACCGCGAAACGGCAAAATAGCGCCGGCAATCGCCACCACTAACAATAAAGCTATAAACCATTTGGGGCGAAGTAACTGCCGCCATTCGGATCCCACTTGAGCGAAGGCCGCATGCGAGGATTGAGCGACGGGTGTCAGTCGCGCCTGCGAGAAAACAGTCGGACCACGGCGCGTTTGACGCTTTGGCTGCACCCAATTTATAGCGGATGATTTAAAAGCAAACCCCGAAAGGAAAACAAGTAATCCTGAGACAAAAACCCAAAACAATCGCGAGAATAAAAAGCCGCTCTCCGTGACTCCGGCCATCGCATCAATTTTAATCTCAGGTCCTGAAACGGGTGGGCCCAGAAGCAATAATTCAGTGATAGGAAAATAGGAGGCCTGTGCCAATCCCAATCGCCGCCGCATACCGCCGCTATAGGTCGCAATTAAACCGTCGGCATCACGGCCCAACCCTAACCGGTCCAAGAGCAATCGACCTTGGGTCAGCGCATCGGAACGACGGATATTTTTCAACGCAGCCATATGCAGTAAAAAATCTTTTGCAGAGATGTCCTCCGGGAAATCAATACGTTGCGGCGCGTATCACAGTCCGGTCCGGAAGCGCTTCAAATTTTTCTGCACTAAGCTGTCATTCCAACGCAGTGTTCCTGTCTTCGGCTTTTCAATCGTTGCGCATATGCGTAGCAGGGTCGTTTTCCCCGCTCCGCTGGGTCCGGTTATAACCGTAACGCCTTGGCCGAAATCATAGGACACGTCAGCCAAAACAGGTTTTCGGCCATAAGACTGCGCAATATTTTCAAGACGTAACATGATGCTCCAAACATAAAAAAGGCGACCTGAGGGGCCGCCTTTTAAATTCTACCAAATTTTGACGCGCTCTTCGGGCGGAAGATACATCTTATTTTCCGGCGTGACGTCAAAGGCGTCATACCAGGGTTGGAAGTTCCGCACGATGCCATTGGCTCTAAATTCGCCCGGACTATGCGGACCATTTTTGATTTGCGCGGACAAGGCGGCTTCTTTCCATTTAATGGCCCAGACTTGCGCCCACGCCATGAAGAAACGTTGATCGCCCGTATAGCCCCCAATTTCGGGAGCTTCCTTACCATTGAGCGAACGCTTATAAGCTTCGTAAGCCATCGTAACGCCAGTCAGATCACCGATGTTTTCACCAAGGCCGAGGTTCCCATCAAGGTTTTCACCGGGCAAGGGCTCGAACTCACTATACTGATCTGCAAGGGCTTTCGCGCGGGCCTCATAGGCTTTTGCATCTTCGGGCGTCCACCAGTCACGCTGCACACCATCGCCATCTGATTTTCGGCCTTGATCGTCAAAACCGTGCCCCATCTCATGACCGATAACCGCGCCAATGCCGCCGTAATTGACAGCAGGGTCAGCATTCGGATCAAAGAATGGCGCATCCAAAATAGCGGCGGGAAAAACGATCTCATTGAGAATTGAATTATAATAAGCGTTCACGGTTTGAGGCGTCATCCCCCACTCGTCGCGGTCAATCGGTTGGCCCAATTGCGCAACGGAATCTGCCCATTCCCACGCCCGCGCCGATTGCACCGTTCCAACCAAGTCATCGCGGTCGACATTCAATCCTTCATAGGACTCCCATTTTTCAGGATACCCAATTTTTGGATTGAACTTCTTGAGTTTATATTGAGCCTGCTCTTTCGTTTCATCCGCCATCCAATCAAGGCCATCAATACCGTCCTTGAACGAGGCGCGTAAGTTTTCGACAAGATCCTTCATCTGGGCTTTTGAATCAGCCGGGAAATATTCGGCGACATAAACCTTCCCGACAACCTCGCCGAGGGTTCCGTTTACGGCCGATACCGCTCTCTTCCAGCGCGGCCTTTGCTCGTCTTGCCCGCGCAAGATTTTACCGTAAAATTCGAATTGAGCATCATCAATTCGTTTTGGCAAATAAGCAGCGTGCGAATTCATCAAGCCAACGGTTAAATAGTCTTTCAAAACTTCGACCGGCGTCTCGGAAAATACCTTTGCCGCATTTTTGATGGCTGATCTTTCCCGGACAATCATTGACGTTTGATCACCCAAACCAAGTTGGTTCAGCATCTCAGCCCAGTCGATTCCGGGGGAAGTACGCGCCAGTTTTTTCACACTCATTTTATTATACGTTAAATCGCGGTCGCGCTGTTTTACGCGAGACCAATGACCATCGGCCAAACTCGTTTCAAATGCCATGATGGCTTTCGCGCGCGCACCCGGTCTTTTCACGCCCGCTTCTTCAAGCATTTGTTTTGCGAGAGCCTGATACCCGGATAAAATTTTCTGACCCTTCTTGCTCTTATCGAAATAGTAATCCCGGTTCGGCAGAGAGAGGCCTGACTGTGTTAGATAAACGGCGTATTCGTCATTTTTCTTCGCATCTATATAAACATAAGGCGCGACTGGGGCATCTAATCCCAAACGCGTATCCGCCATAAGTTTAAGAATATCCGCATGAGTTTCCGCGGCTCTAATACGATCCAAGTCTGCCTGAATTGGAGCCAAGCCCTCGGACTCGATCTTATCCATATCCAAATACGCATTATAAAAATCACCAATGCGCTTTTCATCAGCACTTGGGTTTTTATTTTTTGCGGCGGCTTCAATAATTTCGCGGACACGGGCTTCTGATTTATCTCTCAGGATTGAGAAAGCCCCATAGCGCGATCTATCAGACGGGATTTCGGTTTCATTCAACCAGCCGCCATTCACGAATTCATAGAAATTATCCCCCGGTGCGATGGCCGTATTCATATTGTCCGTTGCAATACCAAAAGAACCGAGGACAGGTTTTGAATTGACGGCGGAACTCCCGGCCTTCGTAGATGCGTCCATTGATCCGCCATCACAGCCAGCTAACGTTAAGGCCATTACTGCTAAGCTGGCGCCCATTACTTTCTTAAAACTCATCTTATCTCTCCTTCGATCTTTATTCAGCCGGAACCGGAGCCTCGTCCGTTCCGAATGGTTCTACCGCCTCGTCTTTCGTCACAATGTCCATGCCTTCCAGGGCCAAAATCATATCCGGATCATATTTTGATCCTAACGGCTGTTGCTTTTCGCCCCTCCACAATCCCTTAAAGAAACGACTAATGTCAACGCCCACACCATACATGGCCGGAACGAGCATTAAAGTCAGGAAGAAGTCAAACAAGACGCCAAAGGCCAGCGCAACAACCATTGGCTTTAGAAACTCACTTTGGGATGAAGTTTCAAATAAGATGGGCGTAATACCGATAAAGGTTGTTACTGATGTCAACAGGATTGGACGGAAACGCGCCACGCACGCATCGAGCATAGCTTGGTAAGCGCCGACCCCTTTTGCACGTAGCCTGTTCACATAATCAATCAAAACGAGGTTGTCATTCACAGCCACGCCGGAGGCCGCGAAAAATCCAAAAACGCTCATCATTCCAAATGGAACGCCCGTTACAAGATTACCAAATATCATTCCGATAAAGGCGAATGGAATTGCAATCATGATCAACAAAGGTTGCGCATAAGATTTAAAGGCAATCGCCAGCAAGCCATACATCATGAACAAGATCGCAAGCATACTCACGCTGAGTTCTCGTTTCAGGGTGGTTTGGATTTCATCCTCACCGATTTCAATTTTTTCGACATTTGGATGACGCAGCGCCCACTGCGGCAAAAACTCTTCATCGAGTTGAGTTTTAATTTCGCTCAATTGCTGAGGATTTCCTCGAACGCGTGCACCGGTATAAGCGACTTGCTTTCGGTCACGTCTTTGAATGCGCGAAACGCCTTCGGCGAAACTAACGTCTGCGATAGAATATAGAGGCACCTCGACACCGTTTGCCGCGCGAATACGCAGGTCATTCAGGCTATCAATGCTCTCGCGTGCTGCAAGGGGATAGCGCACCATAACGCGGACATCTTCGCCGTTACGAGGCAGGCGCTGAACTTCTTGGCCAAAGAATGCCTGACGCACTTGGCGGCTCACGTCCTGAAGCGTTAGGCCCAAACTCTCCGCACCGGGTTTCATGGTGAACCTAATTTCAGATGCAGAACTCTCCAGAGTATCCCACGTTCCGACAACCCCGTTATAATCCGCAACTTCTTCTTTAAGATCAAGAATGGCAGCCCGAAGGTCATCTTCATTATCTGAGGCAACCGCAAAACGAAGACCGCCGCCGCCGCCAAAATTCCCTTGGGTAAAGCCAAAGTCTACCCGGTAAGCGTCACTGACGGGACCCACATATTCTTCTAACTTGTCAGAGATGTCCCGAGTGGAAATATTGTTGCGCTTGTCTGTTTCAATTAATCCAAGGAAACCCTGGACCCCGCGGCTTTGCGTTGTTGTGCCGGGATGCGAGATGATACCCTCTTCCACGCCAAATAATTTTTCAGAATCAGCATTTAATCTGGCAATGCCATCATCGACCTGTTGCCGAACCTGTTCGCGCCGCTCAAATGTTGTGCCCTCAGGGAAACGGATATTCACTTGAATCATATCGCCTTCAACCTCAGGCAAGAAAGCCGAGGGAGCTATGCCTGACTGCAACAGCATAATTGCCATGCACATCAGGCCAAAGAATACCGACACGGTGATATATCGAAAATTGATTAGCTTTGCGACAAGCGGCCGGAATATTTTCCGAGCAAATGTATTCAAGCTTTCAGCGAGCCGATGTTGGAACTTCAAAATTCCGGTGACTTTATCGGGGTCGACAGGTTTCAAATGGCGTAAATGCGCTGGAAGAATGAAGAAGGCTTCAATCAGCGAGAAGATCAGAACCGCAATCACGACCAAGCTGATTTGCTCGAACATCGACCGAATTGGACCAGACAGGAGCATCATCGGGACAAACATCATAATGGTCGTAATCACAGCAAAATATACGGGCTTTACGACCATATTCGCGCCGGAGACTGCGCCGCGTTCTCCGTATATTCCGTTTTCAACATGGAAGTGGACGCTTTCGCCCACGACAATCGCATCATCCACAACAATACCGATCACCAGCAAGAAGGCGAAAAGCGAGATCATATTTAGCGTCACGCCAATGAACGGCGCAATTGCAATCGCCCCTGAGAAAGCCGCCGCGATCCCGATCGTCACCCAGAAAGCAACTTTTGGCCGCAGGAATAACATAAGCACGAGTAAAACAAGGAACATGCCGGACAGGGCATTCCCTGAAATCAGCGACATCCGACTGTCGAACATTGTCGACCCATCGAACCAAATTGCAAAATCAAGATTAGCCGGGAGGCTGTCCTGAATCTCGACTTCAAACTTACGAATGGCTTCGCCGGCATCGGTAATGTTCATTTTATCAGGCGAAAGAACTTGGAAAACAGCGGCAGGTTGACCGCGGAATGTCGCGGCAAATTTATCATCATCAAACCCGTCAATTACATTTGCAACATCGCCAACACGAACAATCCCGCCGTCTGATGATTGGCGAATAATAATGTTTTCAAATTCAGCTTTAGAATCTGCCAGGTTGCGTGTTCTAAGCTGCAAATTCCCGCCCGTTGTTTCTACATTACCCGCAGATAGGTTGATTGAGCTGCTCGAGATAGCTTGGCTGACTTGGCTGAATGTCAAATTAAATCGCCGCAGCGCTTCTTCCGAGACTTCAATTGTCACCTGTTCCGGGAGTTTGGAGATTTGCTCCGTCAGCTGCAGCCCCGATAGCTGCGTTATTTTCAACCTAAGTTTATTGGCCTCGCGCTGTAAGGTCAGGCGATCTTCCTGCCCGTAAAGCGCCAGATACATAATATCCGGCCGAGCATCCCACCTAAAGACTTGTGGCCGAAATGAATCGGGCGGCAGATTTTGAATGCCGTCAACGCGATTTTTTACCTCGTCCAATAGCTTGTCGTAATCAATACCAAGCTTTGTTCTAACATTGATAGTCGCGCCGCCCTCTCGGGCATTGGCTTCGATGTAATCAATACCGTCCAGACCATCGACTGCCTCTTCGACGCGGGTCACGATCTGCTCATTTACATCGCGGGGAGACGCGCCATTCCAAGCGACGCTGACGGTCATACCGTTGATTGTTGTGCCGGGAAGAAACTCGCGCTCGAGATTCATATATCCGAAGATACCGCCGACAAACATCGCCACCATCAATAGATTGGCGGCGACGGGATTTTTAACAAACCATGTGATCAAACCTTTCATGGTCTATTCCTTCTCTTTGTCGGTCTCATCCGTTTTTTCAGAACTGTCATCCGGCGCGTCCGCATCCCCGGCGTCATCCCCGTCAGCGTCAGCGTCAGCGTCGTCACCCTCACCCTCTTTCATCCAATCCGGCTTCGGCGGGTCAACCAAGACAACCTCCGGATCATTGACGTCCAATACTTTAAGCGTCATGTCTACGCGCGATCTCTCCATGGGAGACAATATAACAAGTTCTCCCACTTCAATCCCTCCTGTTAAAACTGCGCGGTCTGAGGTCGCGTCCAGGACAGTGACCTTCCGTATTTCGGCCTTGCCTTTATCATCAACGACATAAACCTCATCCTGAGGTCTCAAGCCATCTCGGGGAATTGTAATGACATTTTCAAAAGACTTACCGGCAACGTCGGCGTCAACAAACAAGCCCGGCGCGAGAGGCACACCATCATCGGAGGCACCGGCGCCGTAAGGATCAAAAACTTCCGCGATCGCAAAAAGAGCGCGCGTCGACGTATCATAGGCCGAATCCGTCCGCATGATGCGGCCTTCCCAGTGACGCGGTTTTCCAGCTACAATAGCGTGTAAATCGACCTTTGGCGCGCTCGCCCTGTTTTTCGATACAAAGGCTAACGGCAGGTCTAATTTCGAAAGTTGATCATCGGAGAGAGGTAAGCGTACCTCAACAACGTCCGTTGAGAATATGCGGCCCAATCGGCTGCCCGGCGTCACGAATTGCCCAATATCGGAAGCTTTCGTGCGCACACGCCCGGAAAACGGCGCGCGGACATATGTCCTATCGAGATTTAATTTCGCGGACTCCACTTCGGCTTGAGCCGCTTGTAACGACGCGCGTGCTTGGGCCTGTTGCGGTTTTCTCAACGCCAGCGGGCTGGGTTCACCTCGGCCCAATTCCGCGTAATCCTGTCTGGCAATTTCGCCCTCGGCTTGCTCTCTGACAAGCACTTGCTGCGCCTGCGCAACGCCCGCCTCGGCGCGGATAACGGCGACTTTGAAGTCTGCATCTTCAATCCGCAGAAGCGTTTCGCCTTTTTTAAAAATCCCGCCTTCGACAAAATTTGGAGAGACATAGACAATTTTCCCGCCAACTTCAGGAACGAGGTCAATCTCGATTTGCGGACGCGCTTCGCCCTGCGTGGTCACCGTCAGCTGCACATTTTCAGATTTGGCATAATCGGCAATCACGGCCAGCGTATTAAAACTGCGAGTCTTCTCCTTCGGCTTTTTCAGCACATTCACGATCATTGCTGTCAACATAACAAAGACGAGAATGATAAGTATCGCCGTCACGATACTCTGTATATACTTCACCCATGACGGCGGATTGTCGAAGACATACCATATCGCCAATCCGATCATCACGAATGCAAGCGTGATATAAATCGGAAGAATTGATTTGCCGACTTTAACCGCCGCCTTCGGATTCATATCTATTGTGGCCACTGACCCCAAGCCGATAATAAGTCCAATCAGAAGAAGAATCGGTACAATTATCAATAATGTTTTTCGCACGCCCCCGCGCTTCTGCTTAGGGATGGAATTGTCAGTAGCCGAATTGATCATGTAATTAACCTTGATCTCTCAAAAATGCCGGAAGGGCATCAGGGGGAACATCCCCATAAGCGCCGCCGCCTAAAGCGACGTGTAAACGCACTCGATTCTGTAAACGCTCTGCGCGGGCTGAAATCAACTGGCCTTCGGCAGATAATCGCCGAGTTTGCGCATCAAGCAGCTGTAAAATCGTAACCAAGCCCTCAGAATACCGAAGTTCCAGCCGTTTTTCAGCTTCAAGCGCTTCGTCAACGGCAATCCGTAAAGCGGCTTCACTCTCTGCGAGCCGGGTTTCGCCGTCCAGCGCGTTTTCAACATCCAGATAGGCATCCAGAACCGTGCCGATATAGGATTGCAATTGTTGCTTCAGGACGGCTTCCTGAACATCAATATTAGCACGAATGCGGCCGCCTTGAAAAATTGGCGCTGTCAGGCCGGCCGCTATGTTCGCGAAGAGGGAGTCAATGTCGAAGAAGCTCTTCAGCCCGCTGCCGGATGCAAATGTTGACCCCGTGAGCGATAGGCTTGGCTTTAGAGCTTTCCGCGCTAAATCAATTTGAAAACCCTGCCCCGCCAAACGGCGTTCCGCAGCAATCAAATCCGGCCTTTGAGTCAAAATATAATCCGGCGTTCCGGCGCCCGTCAGTGGCGGCAATTCCGGAAGATCCGTTGCCGCTTGCAGCGCGCTCGCCGGATATCTGTTTAATAGAACTTCAACCTGACGAGAAAAAGCCGCCAACCTCTGTTCGCGCGCCGCCTGAGACGCCTGCGCCTGCGCTAAGGCAGATCTCGCCAATCTGACGTCAGAACTTCCGGCTACGCCGGACTCAAACCGTCGCCGGGTCAAACGCAAGGCGCGTTCCTGCGTTTCAATTTCGCGGCGAGATAAATCCGCTAACAGCCGCGCCTCAATGAGGTTAAACCACCCTTGCGTCACTTGCCCTGCAATGGACAAGCGGGCACCCGCAATATCATTGGCCAAAGCATCGGACTCGATTTCGGACGCACTGATATTATCGCTGATCCGGCCCCATAAGTCAGGCTCCCAACTCGCACTCAGGCCCGTCGACAGCGATGTACTATCGGGGATAAATTCATTCGCGCGCTCTGACCGCGAGATATCCGCGCTGGCGGACACACTCGGCAAACGATCTGCGCGGCTGAAGGTTTCTCGCGCGATAGACGCCTCAAGGCGTGCATAAGCCACGCCAATATCAGTATTCTCTCTCAGCGCCTCGTCGACTAACGCGATGAGGATGGGATCAGGGAAAGCCCTCACCCAATCCGTAGACGGGAGAACGTCCGGAGCGGGCACAACCCACTGCGGGGGCGTGGGAACATCTTCAGCCACCTCTGCTTGAGGTACAATTTGCGTAGGTTCGGTTTTGAAATTTAGCGTCGCGCATCCCGTCAGAAGAATCGAGATAGCCGCGACTGACGTCATTGACCGAAATTTGCTCACTATATTACACCTCTTTAGCATAGTTTCTCACTATGCTCTATTTAGCGAAAGTCAATTAAATTTTATTGAAAAACGATAATAATCTATTCTTATGTTCAAAAATTCGCCAGTTTATGGTCCGCGCCGCTTGAAATCTCGCAGGCATTTCTCTGTTACGCAATATACCCGCCAAAATTCTGAATTTACAAGCGATCAGTTTTAAATGTCTCTTGCGCTTTTAGATGGTTCTCAGATAGAGCACATCGTGTACCGCAATACTCACATTGGATGCTAACAGCTCTGTGCCGTCCCCAATATTCGATAAAATTTTACGTGCGGATAGGCTGATTATCAGCTTCATATTTATAGCTGCCTTTATAGCTATGGTCATCATGACCGAAATGCGCCTCGGACTTGCTGCCCCATTTGTCATTATAGCCTGCGGAATATCGGGGCTCTATTTGCGCTATGCGCAGACATTTAAAACTGCGCCGGAGCCAAGACTGTCCCCTCAAAATATTCGGGATATCCGGGGGCAGGTTTTAGAGAATGTGGCCGATGCGCTGCCGCGGGCGATTATCGGCTTGGATCGCAAGACGGAGGTCATCTACGCCAATCAAGCCGCTTTTGACATGCTCACCCCCGATTTGATCGGCCGACCTATTGGCGCTTTCCTGAGATCATCAGAAATCAGATCATATATTGAACGTGCTTTTGATGGCGAAATACCCCCGTCCCTGCCCGTGCATGTTCTCCAGCCGACTGAGAGACATATTGATGTGGATTTTTCTCAAAACATTTTGATTGATCCTGAAGACAGACGCACCTCCCTCGTATTTGCTGTGCTGGCAGACAGAACCCAAGCGAAGACTGACCGAGAGCAGCGCGCCGACTTTCTCGCCAATGCCAGCCACGAGCTCAAAACCCCCATTGCGTCTTTGAAAGGCTATATCGAAACCTTGCGCGGGCCCGCAAAAGATGACGCAAACGCACGCGATAAATTTCTCAAAATCATGGGGGAGCAAACTGACCGCATGGAGCGGCTCGTCACGGACTTGCTTTCGCTGCGGCGAATTGAAAGCTCGGAGCACATGGCGCCTTCTGAAATCGCAGATCTGCGCAGAGGGATTGAGGCGGCGCGAGACGCCCTAACGCCCTTATCAAAAGAAAAGGGCGTCTCGCTCAACATAAACCTGCCGCGCGAAGCGCGGGCGCTGACGTTTGGAAAAACCGATGAATGCGTGCAGCTCTTTCTCAACTTGATGGAAAACGGGATCAAGCTCTCGCCCAAAGGCGCGTCGCTAGAGGTCGACTTGGAGCGCTTGCCAAACTGGTCAGGTCAGGCCTTCGCACAGCCAACGCGGCGCGACGCCGGTTTCCGCCGTATTGTCAATCTTCCGCCGTCTGATAAACCCGTCTGGCGGATCACGATTACTGATACCGGCCCGGGATTTTCGCGCGCCCATTTGCCGCGCATTGGTGAACGATTTTACCGCGTTGCAGGCGACCTCCCCGTACAAGAAAAAGGCACGGGTTTAGGGTTAGCAATCGTCAAACATATTGTTATGAGACACCGCGCCGGACTTTATGTGAGAAGCCAACATGCCAGTGATATTAAAGAGAGCGATAGTAAAGAGAGTGATAGTAAAGAGAGCGACACACCTGAGACGAACACAGGCACGTCTTTTTCGGTCATCTTTTCGGCGAAAGACCCAGGCTCATAATATGAGAACACTGTTACAAATGAGAGCAGCATGACTCCCTATGTTTTAATTGTAGAAGACGAAACCTCCATTTCGACGCTTCTGGAATATAACCTCAAACATGAGGGGTTTGAAACAGCGCTGGCCGAAGACGGCGACACGGCACTTCTCATGACCGAAGATCGTGTGCCGGACCTCATCCTATTGGATTGGATGATGCCAAAATTATCAGGCGTCGAAGTGTGCCGCCGTCTGCGCCGCAAAAAGGCGACAGAGGCGGTTCCAATCATCATGCTATCGGCGAGAGGCGAAGAGGAGGACCGCGTCACGGGACTGGACGTCGGCGCCGATGACTACCTGATCAAGCCCTTCTCAATGCCCGAGCTTTTTGCCCGCATCCGCGCCTTGCTGCGGCGCACGCAAACCAATGCGCTCTCCGACACGATTGTGGTCGGATCTCTGCAGATCGACGCAAAGGCACACCGCGTCTCCCGCGCCGGCAATGACATTCACTTGGGCCCGACAGAGTTCCGCCTGCTCGAACATTTCATGCGGCGGCCAACGCAGGTCTTCTCGCGCGACCAGCTTCTGGACGCGGTTTGGGGACATGACGTTTATGTCGAAGCCCGAACGGTTGATGTGCATATCGGGCGCTTGCGAAAGGCCCTGAAATTGCCGGGCCGGACCGACCCGATTAGAACCGTGCGATCCGCAGGCTATGCGCTCCAACCCGAAGGCTAGCCCATCCACAGGCTGAAAGGCTTGCCCTAAACCGGCTTCGCGCCTATGGCGCGCCAAACCACAAAATAAGTCACACCTCATGATCCGTTCAACGCTTGCGGCCTTCGCCGATTCCATCTCCATTCCGGCCCGTAAAAACGCAGGCCCGCTGAAATTCACGCCAAACCGCGTGAAGGTCGAGCTGCTCGCCGGACTGACCGTCGCCCTCGCCCTTGTCCCCGAAGCCGTCGCCTTCGCCTTCGTGGCAGGAGTCGAGCCGCTGGTGGGTCTCTATGCCGCGTTCATCGTTGGCCTCATCACCGCCCTCATCGGCGGACGGCCCGGGATGATTTCAGGCGCAACAGGCGCTCTGGCCGTGGTCATGGTCGCCCTCGTTGCCGATCATGGGGTGGAGTATCTCTTCGCCACTGTTGTCCTGATGGGGATCATGCAGATCGGGGCCGGTGTGTTCAAACTCGGAAAATTCATTCGCCTTGTCCCGCATCCCGTCATGTTGGGCTTTGTCAACGGCCTCGCGATTGTCATTGGCATGGCGCAGCTGAGCCAGTTCCAATCGGCCCCGCCGGAACGCATTCCGGGCGGACATTACGGGCCTTTCCACATATTGGAGGGCACATGGCTCACCGGATCGCCGCTGATGATGATGCTGGGGCTCGTCTTGCTGACGATGGTCCTGATTTGGATAACACCTAAAATCACCAAAGCCCTACCCGCCCCGCTGGTCGGGATTGGCGTCGTGACCGCCATCGTCATCTTCTTTAAAATCGATGTCCCCACCGTTAGCACACTCGCCGACATCGAAGGCGGGCTTCCCGACTTTCATGTCCCGGCCGTTCCGCTCAATCTTGAAACCTTCAAGATCATCTTCCCTTACGCGCTCATCCTGGCTGCGATTGGATTGATTGAAAGCTTGCTCACGCTCAATCTGGTCGGCGAGATCAAAGAAGAACGCGGCGGCGCGTCCCAAGAATGTGTCGCCCAAGGCCTGGCCAATACGGTCACAGGTTTCTTCGGCGGCATGGGCGGCTGCGCCATGATCGGCCAGTCCATGATTAATGTGAAGTCCGGCGGACGCACACGCATGTCCGGCATCAGCGCGGCGCTCTTCCTGCTCGCCTTTATCCTCTTCGGCTCAGGCATCATCGGCCTGATCCCGCTGGCGGCTTTGGTCGGCGTCATGTTCATGGTCGTCATCGGGACCTTCGCCTGGCAATCCTTCACCATCATGCGGCGCATCCCGCTGATCGACGCGCTGGTCATCGTCCTCGTGACGGTTGTGACCGTCTATCATGATCTGGCCGTCGCCGTGGTCGTCGGCGTGATAGTCTCCGCTCTTGGCTATGCGTGGAATGCCGCGAGACGGATTGATGCCGTTACGGAAACTGACGCCAACACAAAAATCTACAAGCTCGAAGGGCCGCTCTTCTTTGGCTCAATCGAAGGCTTCAATGAGCTGTTCGATCCCAAGACTGACCCAGATGAGGTTATCGTTGATTTCGCAGGCTCGCGGGTTGTTGACCAATCGGCCTTGCAAGCCATTGAAGCGCTGGCGGATAAATACACCCAAGCGGGCAAAGCCATCCGCCTGCGCCACCTGACGCGGGATTGCCACAAGCTTCTGAACCGCGCGGGACAGCTCATGATCGATTCCGATGACGATCCGGAATATGAAATCGCAACGGATTACCGCGTGCGGACAGGACGCCTTGGAAGCGGACATTAGGCCACGCTTGCGACGCTGATTTTTTCGACGTAGCCTGATCTCTCAAAATCGGGGAGAGATCAGATGTGCGATGACATCACGGAACTTGAAAATCAGGGCTTTTACGAAAAGCTGCTGACCCGCCGGGATTTTAATCTTCTCGCGGGCGGCGCGGCGATCTCCGTGGCCTTTGCAGGCTGCGCGCCCGGCGAAACATTGCCGGAAGATACAGCCACCGGCGAAGGCGTCATAGAATCCGATGTGATGATCGATACGCCCGACGGCACGGCAGACGCCTATTTTGCGCACCCGGCAACGGGCACGCATGCGGCGGTTCTCATCTGGCCGGATATCGTCGGCCTGCGTCCGGCGTTCAAGATGATGGCCAAACGTCTCGCCCGCGACGGCTATGCCGCTCTCGTCGTCAATCCCTATTATCGCCAGGCCAGAGCGCCCCTCGTTGAGGTCGGTCAGACCTTCCGCGACCCGGGCGTGCGCGAGAAAATCATCCCTTATCGCCGCGCCATGACAGAGACCCATAACCGCACCGATGCCAACGCCTTTATCAATTGGCTGGACGCCCAAGTCGCCGTGGACTCCGGCAGAGGTATCGGCACAACGGGCTATTGCATGGGCGGGCCGATTACATTTTTCACGGCGGATGAACGTCCCGACCGCGTGCGCGCAGGCGCGTCGTTCCACGGCGGCGGCTTAACCAAAGACGAGCCCGGCAGCCCACATAAATTAGTGCCCGACATTAACGCCGATTATCTTATCGCCATTGCCGCAAATGACGATAAGCGCGATCCGGAAAGCAAGACCATCCTGAAAGAGGCCTTTGCCGCGTCAGATAATTCAGCCGAAATCGAAGTCTATGCCGGCACGCAACACGGCTGGTGCCCACCGGACAGCGCTGTCTACAACGAAGCCGCAGCCGATAAAGCCTGGGCGCGGACATTGGTTTTATTTGAGAAGTCGCTGGGGTAAGCGCACCGAATGTCATCCTCGGGTTAGGGCTTTCCGTCAAACACAGAACCCGAGGGTCAATATTTTAATCTAAGCATGGATCCTCGGGTCAAGCCCGAGAATGACATAGAGAAGAGGTGATCATGCGAAAAGTCTCGATGCTCATTATGAAATCCTTTCCAACTTTATTCTTCGCTTTGACCTTGGCAGGTTGCTCCAAACCTGTCGCAGGTCTTCCATGGAGCTTAGAGAAATCAGAAATTTCATTTGTAGGTGAGCCTCAACCTGGATGCGGCATTTTCGTCTTTCATACGGAGGTGAGACTCAAAGACGCCCGCAATCATGAAGAAACCATATATCTTGCCTGCGTTGAATTCCTTGAAGGCCCACTGCCAACCGTCGGAACCAGCTGTACGGCCAAAGGCAAATGGAAAAACAGACGGTATGTCGACGCGAATGGGGACCTTACCCCTCCAGAGATCTTGCGCGTTGCAAGTGAGTTGATCTGCGAAGGAAAAAAATACGAGTTTGAAGTCATGGGCTTTAATTGAATTCGAAACGAACGACTATGTTCATTGCCTGAGTTAGGGCAACCTAAAGCCATTCGTGACGTGGGGCATGCCCGAAGACTGTCAAATCTATTCGAACTCAAGTTGTTTGGCAGGCCAAACAATGGGTTGGGATAAGAGACTATAGAAGATTGGTAAGTGCTTCAGCCTGTTTGGCGTTTCGTTTGTCTATCTCATTTCGCTTATCTTTCGTTTCAGTGTGAAGTGGGATGTTCGCGAGGGTGGGTTCAGGCTCCAGCGGAACTGGAATAAGTAAGTGGTTTTCGAGCCGTCCCAAAATTA
>ENA-ORXR01000885-ORXR01000885.1-marine-metagenome-genome-assembly--contig:-NODE-885-length-35890-cov-17.202440_pt1 | contig 35890 bp, 20 predicted proteins | sample MGYA00237866_ERZ511479 | MGnify/ENA metagenome assembly ERZ511479
AACAAACTCATCAACTATCTTGATCACGGTAAGCTTCATATTGATAACAATCTAATCGAAAACACCATTCGACCACTGGCCCTCGGTAGAAAAAATTATTTATTTGCAGGATCTCAAAAGGCGGCTCAGCGAATCGCCATGATGTATAGCTTCTTCGGCACTTGTAAATTAATGGCTGTAAATCCTTTCGTTTGGATGAGAGAGGTGCTCAACAAATTACCTGACCACCCCGTCAATAGGATTGATGAACTGTTGCCTGGTAAGTGGGTTGAGGATGTTGTGATGTAGTTGCTGGGACGGATACGCTTATACTGCTCTTTGATAAATTGGTTGACCTGATTGTAAATCCCTTCAAACTTCTGTAAGGTAGCAGGAGCATAGGATTTTCCTACTAAGGATTTTACCTCATCATTATGTCTCTGGAAGACTTCTAGAAAACTAGATAATTTCTTTTGATCTTCAATTCCTCGAAGCTTATTGACAAATTGATTTAAAGTTAATTCATTATCAGTTAACCGAGTAGATAATGAAATTTCAATCCCCCTTGCCTTAATAGCTGTTAGATAGTTGTTTATTGGAATGCTAAGAGGTGAATTAATTACAGTAGATGTTTTAGAATCCCAGTCTTTAGGAAGAATGAAGAATCCAGTAGAGAAATTCCTTCTAATATTATTTCTGGTAACTCTACAATATATCGGAGCTTTGCCATTACTATTTGACTTTGCTCTATATAAGAAAAATGAAATTTTAAATTGATTAGTCATAACTTGAATTAGTTATGAACACTATTTTTCATGGAAATTTGAACAATTGGAAACCGTTTTAGAAACCGTTTTGGATACCTTTTACAAAAGATGGAAACCGTTTTGGATACCTGGAATTTTGTATCTCAATAAAATTTTTTATATCTCCTGCATTTCTAACATCTCCTACATCTCCTAAAAATTGTAATTCAGACAACTAACAACTTCAGTATCAGCACCATCCCCAAACAAAAAAAGAGACCACCCATTACAGATAATCTCTCCTAAGTAGCGCGAGGCAGGCTTGAACTGCCGACCTCAGCATTATGAATGCTGCGCTCTAACCAGCTGAGCTACCGCGCCATTTATTTTTCCAATCAGCTGATCCCTATTGGGAACTGCCATTCGAACTGCAAATATAATCACTTTTATAGCTTTGAAAAATATTTCCCTTTTATTTTTGTTAATTTTGTTTCTTAACACGAAACTGTAGGTATTAGTTCCCCGTTTATTAAAATAAAACAAATAAATTGAAAACAACGGTAAGGAATTTGTAACAGCAATTAGACATAAGACAAGAGGAATCAGTAATCACACGCAAACACTAGATGATCAGATCACAGGACACAGGAATACAGGTTGCCCCACTTTATAGGTGGTGGAATAGCGTCTTGTTAGTAGTGAGCATGATACTCTACAGCCAACAGACATTCGGACAACCCGCACTACCACCCAATAATCAATCGCCAGCAAGACAGCAGGCATCCGAAACAACAGCATACCACGTCAGTCAGTTGAAGGAATCTCCTAGAAGAATTACAGCAGTTAACCTGCATCACCTCAATTTGAAAGCAGTACCACCAGAGTTGGAACAATGCCGCAACATAAAATCACTCAGCCTTTCCGATAATCACATCGAAACGCTACCACCGTTTGTTAGCCAATTCACAAGACTGGAAACGCTAGACCTAAGTGGGATGTCAACTCTAAATGCGACACAGCTCTTCGATAATATTAAGTCACTCCGTCAACTGAAATCATTGGATCTTAGCGATGGAGCGTTTGTGATTTTGCCATATCAGGTCACAGCCCTTCAAAAACTGGAATATCTCGATCTTAGTAATAATTTGTTTGAAGACATTCCTTCATTCGCCCTTGAATTGTTGAGCCTCAATACGCTCAACCTTGCCAACAATCGGCTGAAAACACTGGATTATGACATTTATAAGCTACAAGAATTAGCAATAATCGACCTGTCAAACAATCCGGGTCTAGATTACAATGATGCCATCTTTACCCTGTCCTTCCTGTTCAACCTCAAGGATGTTCAGTTGAGAGGCTTGGATAAATTCCCGGAAGAGATTAATAAATTGCAGCAGATCAATAAACTAGATCTAAGTAATGGCAAATTCTTTACTATCCCATCAAAAATTGGAGATCTGGTAAGTCTCAATCAGTTGAAGCTCAATAATTGTAACAAATTGGATTTGAAAGATGCCTTGTCAAAATTTGGAGGCAACAGCCAAATACAACGCATGGAATGCATTAATAATAAAGTCTATTTTTTCCCGAAAGGACTTGGAAAATTTACTAGCCTTAAAGAACTTGTTCTTGGTGGATCACTCCTGAAATTTATCTCCCCCGATTTCAAAAAACTAAGCAAATTACAATCACTTCAAGTTATTAACTCCCCTTTAATCGATTTGAGAGACCTAGTGACGAGATTGTCGGACTTCAAAAGCTTTAAAAAACTGAGCTTAACAAGGTGTAACTTTTCTGAGTTTCCTCCTGAAATTGCTAAATTAACGGATATTGAGGAACTTGATTTGAGTGGCAATCAAATCAAAATGATCCCGATGTCTATTGGAAGGATTAAAGGCTTGAAAGTATTGAATATGCAAGGCAATCCACTCACTGAAGACAATATCAGACAAGTGAAATTGATGTTGCCAGAATGTGAAATAATCTGTAATTCAATAGTGACAGCTATACAACCAATAAACCCAAATTTAGTTGCGAAACCTGCTAGTATTTTTCCCTTTTCTCCAACAAAAAAACAAACAATAATTGTTGATGATCGAACCCGTTTAAAACTGCCAGCGGATGCCTTTATGACTAGTAATAATAAGCTTGCTGAAGGATCTGCAACACTCCACGTCACCGCCATTAATCACCCCTTTGATAGCTGGGAACATGGATTGCCGACAACCATCGACTCCTTGAAATACAAATACGACCTACATACAGCTGGACAATTCAAAATTACAGCAGAAAAAAATGGAGAGTCCTTGAAATTTATTCCTGGAAATTCCATCACAATTGAGTTTGAAAGTACTTTAGACGAAAAAGAACCCCTAGAAATTCTAAGGTATTATCCAGCTGGAAACTCTTGGGGAAAACATGGCTGGGATGAGGTCACAGGTAAGAGTAATGAGGCTACTGACAATCCATTTGGTAAAGGATTTACAGGGATTCAGCGGCCAGGATTACCAGTCGCCCCCATCAAACCAACGGTTGAAGAATTGAGTGTTTCATTCTATACCCAAAAGCGGAAACCCTTCATCTCTGTCAAAGGGAAATACCACCAAGACTTGAAAGAGCGCCAACTGGAAAACAACGAAAAAGCATTTTCAGATTTATCCGAAATAGAAAAGATTGCTTGGATTTATGATGGCGACAACTGGAAACGGGACTCTAAAGTCATGGATACCTTGATGAATATTAACCAACAACTCTACAGCGCAAAGAGAGATCGTAGAATATTGGATGATTTATGTCTCTCTTACGGAGAATTGAATGCCAAAAAGGCAGTTGATGTAGTGGTAGAAAATAGGGAAGGGGATAACCAATATAAATTACAGTTTGTAAGGACTCTAGACACTGTCGAACTGCCAGTAATCTCCTATGAATTGCCAGAAGGTCAAGCATTTTTCAATAATTACCAGGCTTTACGACAACAACGGCAACAAAGTTGGAAGTCTCAAGATGAAACCTACCGCCAACAATTAGACAAATATCAAAAGAAGGTAGATGATTATCGCGAAGAAATTAGTAAATACTCAGAAGATATGGGGCCGTTGGGAGGTTTTAAAGAGGTGACTTCCTTCAAATATAAAAGAATTGCAAAAATTGGAGCATTAGGCGATTTTATTATTGGGAAAATTCAATTTCAAGACAACAATCAATTGCTTACCAGATATTTAGACCAAAATAATAATACGATTTTCCCTACTACAGTCATTCTTCTGGATGAATCAAAGAACAATTTCATTCCAAATAAAAGCAATATCTTATCTTATGATCCCAGATCAAAAAATAGCTTAATCGCAATGTTTAGCAATGGAGACATGGGCTTGTTCCCTAGCGGTTTATTTAGACAGCTAAACAAAAATGGTGAAACAGAAATCACTGAAATCCCACTGATTATTATCAAGAGTTCAGAAATTTCTAATGCACGAGTAAAATGTATTTTAGGAATTTAAAATGTTTTTAGTAATGAAGGTGTGAAAGTCGCTCAAACTTCCTTTTTCAAAATAAATAGTAGTTAGCCCAACTCTAAGCACACAGGCTGTTTCCTAACAAAGAGCGTAACCTATTTGTAAGTCCAAAATCATTACGTAGATTGTTGAGAATGAAAACAAAACAAATACTATATTTGTTGACTTACTGTGTTGATTAGATAGGGTACAAAAGAATTACACCATGCTTGGTGCAACTAAAGTCCGTCTCTTTTCGACTTACTAATGACCGAAAACTATAATAGCAATTTTTATTGCTTGACCACTAACACAATTTTACGAAAAATGCAACTTCCCATTCTTAGCGTTTTTATGAAACTTCAATTTCTAAAATGGTTTGTAATATCATTCCTCTTGTCCTTTTCTATTGGCTTGAACGCGCAACTTGAGCTTGATTTTAGCCATGAACGCGGTTACTACCAAAACGCATTTCAGCTTACAATAACACCAAGTGATCCTTCCGCTACGATTAAGTACACCACAAACAACTCAAAACCTTCCTTTAGTAATGGTACCACCTATTCTGGACCATTGACGATCTCTGATATCACGAATCTCAAGGTTTTTGCTTACATCGCTTCTGGATCCACAAAAGTGATTGCACATTCCTATATTTTTATCAACAGTGCCATTGCACAAGGGGATAGTTATATCGTCGCTAGCGGTACTTATTCTGGGTTAATGCAAGATTCCTATGAAGCATTACCTGTTATTTCCTTGTCTAGTGATGCTATTTCTGCTGGAAAATCTGATGTCCCAACGGAAACTGAGGTGAGCGCTGAAATGTTCTTTCCTGACCAAAGCAGAAAAGGATTCATGATTAATTGTGGTATTCAAACTTGGGGTGGTAGCCCTACCAATCCTAAAAAACACTATCGACTGGAGTTTAAAGCGATATATGGTGATTCGAAATTGCGATATGACATTTTCGAGCCAGATAATTATGACGATACTGAATATGGCGTAAAACCAGTGGCAAAATTCGATAAATTACTGTTGAGATCAGGAAGCCAAGATGGATTAAATGCAGAATATGGAAATGAAAATTTAGCACAATACGTAAGAAACAGAGTCCAGTTTGATATGCAAATGGATATGGGATATCCAGCACCACACGGACGATTTGTGCACGTGTTTATCAATGGTGATTATAATGGAATGTATCACCTCATGGAACGACCAGACGAAGAATTCTTCGAAAGTTATTACGGTCACGAAAAAGAAGATTATGAGGTGTACAAAAGTGGTGGTTATTGGAATGGCCCTTTTGACATTTTTTCTGTATTGCCAAATTATGTTGACAATCTTACGACACAGGCTGCCATAGACAATGCGAATACCTACCTTGATCTTGACCAAACTGCAGCATTCTTAACCTTAATGTGTTATGGGAGTGGATTTGATTGGACCACTGTACACAATTGCTTAGGTGGCGGTCATGTTTCGCCTGGAGTTGTGCCTTACAAGTTTTTACTTTGGGATGTAGACTTTACTTTCGGAAATGGAGGCCGATGGCATCCTAATTATGGTGGTAATCCCGATTTTTTCATAGTACCTACTACGCAAGATGGTCAGGTTCCCAATCAATTGGATGAGCAATTGGAATTTAAATTCATGATGGCTGACCATATGGAATGTGAATGTTTTAACGATGGCTTTTTAACACCGTCTGCTGTCGACACTCGATATATGGATAGAATCAATCAGGTAAGAACTGCATTAATCGCAGAATCTTCGATCTGGGGGAATGTTCCATTTTCGTTCGGTTCTAATGGTACTAATCACATTGCTAAAAGTTATTGGGATGTTTTTGATGAGTTCGATAAAGAAACCAATAGATTGAGAAATAGCCACTTTCCTGTAAGAACAGCTAATATGGTCAATTACTGGAAAACTAATGGCGTGTATCCCAATACAGCAAGTGTTCAGTTTAGTCAGTATGGTGGTATTGTTAACGCAGGACATGTATTGACATTAACAAATCCCAGTGGTTCAGGGACAATTTATTATACCCTTGATGGAACAGACCCCAGAGATGTAAATGGCTATATTCGGTCTACTGCAACTCCGTATTCTGGTCCAATCACACTACCCAATGGCGTCATTACTGTGAAAGCAAGAGTGCGCAATACCAATTATGGTCGAACTAGTATTAACCGTTGGTCTGCTATGTGTCCTAGAAAATTCTATGTCGACCAGGATTATAGTGCTATCGTAATCAACGAAATTATGTATCATCCTGATAGCCTTTGTGCTCAAAATGGGAATGACTCTACAGAAATTGATTATATCGAATTGCACAATAGTGGAAGCAAAACCGTAAATCTTCAAGATTGTTACTTCACTAGTGGTGTCGAATTTAAGTTTAATGGTACTGCAGTCATCGCTCCAGGAGGGTATATGGTGTTAACTGAAAATGAGCTGGAATTCTTCCTGGCATACTTTATCTCTCCTTTCGGTCAATACAAAGGTGGCTTAAGCAATGATGGGGAACATTTGTCCTTAGTCAATCCGGAAAAAACGGTCATAGATTCCTTAACTTACAATGATAAAAACCCATGGGATGAAGACCCTGACGGTAATGGACCTTCTCTAGAACTTTTGAACCCAACTTTCGACAATGCTGATCCTTTGAATTGGTTTCGGTCCGACAATCATTGTGGAACGCCTAATGCTGTCAATTCACGCGTGTGCGCGTCAAATGCTATCGAATTAGTTATTAATGAAATAAATTATAATTCTGATAATCTTAATTTTGACCCAGGAGACTGGGTAGAATTGCATAACCCTAACGCAATTGCTGTCAATCTAGACAACTGGCAACTGTTTGATAATAATAATGAATTTACGTTCCCTGCTGGTACAACAATTGGCCCTGGAGAATATTTAGTGCTTGTGGAGAATACTGCAATGTTTACAGCAAGCTTCCCGGAAGTCAATAACTTTATTGGAGAGTTTCCCTACGCATTTAGTAATAAAGGAGAACGAATCTCTCTATTCAATCCAGACAAATGCTTATCTGATTATGTAGTATTTAACGACCGAATCCCTTGGGATACCATGCCCGATGGAAACGGACCAACACTTTCATTGATTGACCCGGCACTAGACAACAGTTTACCTGGTTCCTGGAATTCTAGTGATGATATTACGAGACCACATGGTACTCCAGGCCGAGCAAATGTGCCATGCCCAGCTTTTAATTACACCATTCCGAATACGATTTGCTTGAATGTGGCAGCACCAATTTCAGTAACGAATAATTCAGGAGCTACTATAAAATGGGTGTTCCCTAATGCCACTCCTGCCACTTCCACAAATACTACTGTCGCTGTTACCTTTAATACAGTAGGACAACAAACAATTCAGTTATTGACCTTCTACTACGATTGTGTTGATACTACGAATATTGTGATCATTGTAGACCAATGTAATTCGCCACCCAATTCACAGCCAGACAATTACAGTATTGATGAAGATAATTCCCTTTCGGGGAATGTCCTCAATAATGATTCAGAACTAGATGGTGACGCTATGGTTGTTTCCCTAAATAGTAACGTATCCAATGGAAACCTTGTCTTTTTCAATGATGGTAATTTTACATACACCCCAAACTTAAACTACTTCGGCTCAGACGGATTTAACTATAAAGTTTGTGATGATGCCACTCCTGCATTATGTGTTAATGAGAATGTTACCATTGTAGTGAATCCAGTGAACGACACGCCCAGCTCAAATAATGACGCGTACACTGGTGTAGAGGACATCGTTATCTCAAAAAACGTATTGATTAACGACAGCGATGTAGATGGTGATAACTTAACAACAACTGTAGCTGCTACTACTAGCAATGGTACTCTAGTGCTTCAGCTTAACGGTAGTTTTACTTACACCCCAACTTCGAATTACTTCGGAAGCGATGCTTTCACTTATAAGGTTTGTGATGATGGCGTGCCCTCCATTTGTGTGACTGAAAGTGCATCTATCTACTTGTCACCAGTAGACGATCCACCGATTACAACACCAGACTTCTTAACAATAAATGAAGACAACAATGGTGGGAACAATGTGCTCACAAATGATCTAGAAGTAGAAGGACAACCCATGTCTGTAACCTTGACTACTAATGTGTCTAATGGTACGGTAACGTTAAACGCAAATGGTAGTTACACCTATGTGCCCAATCCAAATTATCATGGAACAGATATCTTTACTTATACCGCTTGTGATAATTCTAATCCTGCGCTCTGCACTGTAGAAACCGTAACCATCACTGTGAATTCAATCAACGATACTCCTGTTACAACTAACGATCAGTATTCTAGCAATGAAGACACTTCCATCAACGGGAGTGTGTTGTCAAATGACTCCGATGTAGATGGAGACAACTTAACAACAACCGTACATACCATTCCTACTAATGGAACACTTGTTTTACAGACCAACGGTACTTTTAACTACACTCCTAATGCGAATTATTATGGAACAGATGCCTTTGTTTATCAAGTTTGTGATGATGGTGCTCCTATGATTTGTGTTACAGAAAATGTTTCAATTACTATTGTTTCAGTCAATGATCCTCCTAGTACAATTACAGATAATTTGACTATTGATGAAGATGATTCTGGCAATGGGAATGTATTGAATAATGATTCTGATGTTGAAAATGATCCACTTACCGTATCACTAGTCTCTAACGTCAATTTTGGAACATTAAACTTGAATGCAAACGGCACGTTTTCTTATATTCCTAATCCAAACTACTTCGGTTCAGATGGCTTCAGTTATAAGGTGTGTGATACCGAACCACTTTGTACGACTGAAACTGTTTCTATTAATGTAACGTCAGTCAACGATGCACCAATAGCAGTCGATGACTCCCTTTTAACGGATATGGAGGTCCAAGTTGCTGGAGATGTGAGTACTAATGACTCTGATGTTGAAACAGCTCAATTGAGTTATAGTCTTGTGTCAATCAGCTACAATGGTTCTATCCTCTTTAATTTTGATGGCAGCTTTTACTATACACCATTTGCAGGGTTTTATGGGGTAGACACCTTTAGTTATCAAGTGTGCGACAATGATACTCCAAACTATTGTGATACAGCAATTGTAGTTATCGATGTTGTCCCTGATTGTATTGTAATGGATATCTCTTTATTCCTGGAAGGTCCCTATGATCCTGTCGCTGGACTTTTGAATACAGGTTTAAATACTGTTAGGAAACTACTTCCGGGTATGTCTTCAAATTCAGTTGCTGGACAGCCATACAACCTAGCACCCTGGAATTACTCAGGGACAGAAGGTCTCAACTGGACAGATGCCGACTATGATCCAACAGTGGTAGACTGGATGTTGATTTCTTTCAGGACAGGACTCACCAAATCAAGTGAGGTCTTACAAATTGCAGGAATCCTACACTCAGATGGGAGTATGGAGTTTCCAGAGACCTGTGTCTCCATTCAGGAACTATCCAGTGCTTACTATATCGTAGCAGAACACCGAAATCATATGGCAGCAATGACACCTGCTAAAGTACCAGTAATCAACAGGACAATTAGTTGGGATTTTCGTACTGCTAACAGCTATAATGCTTCTGCCAGTGGACAAAAGGAACTGACATCAGGTGTCTGGGCACTGTATGCTGGTGACTGCAACCAAATTGATGATGTGGTGAGTTATGACATCAGTGGAAAAGATAAAAGTGCCTGGCTCATAGATAATGGTAGATTTGGCGAATACCTCAATACCGATATTGATATGAATGGCGATATTAATGGAGCCGACAAAGCATTATGGCTTTTAAATAACGGAGTATTTGGTAGTGTTCAAAAATAAGTTTGACTGAAGGTGCCACCAAAGAAATAAATAGTGCTCAAAATGGCATACTTTCTTTACTTACAACAGTTAAAAAATGCAAAAACTTAATATAAACTTACTGTCTATTATGGACATACGAATATATATGATTCTTCTGTTGCTTGGATTGTTGCAACTAAAGTGTTATCTTTCTACATCTAATGTCTTAACTTTTTGGACTTAACGTAAATATACTGTGCTGTTTAACGCGGTATGCTACTGATAGCGCAAAATAATAGTACTAATGAAACCAACCTTTTCAGGAAAAATATACGATTCCCTTTACCATAGAATATGTTTATTCTTCCTTTTTTTGTTGTTATCTATTAGTGTATTTGCAGAAATTTCACTTGATTTTAGTCATGAACGAGGCTACTATGAAGCTCCAATTCAGCTTACAATTACTTCCAGTCATCCTTCCGCTACAATTCGATACACCACAAACAAGTCAAAACCTTCTTTTAGCAACGGTAATATTTATTCCGGAGCGATTACAATTTCAGACATGACAAACCTTCGGGTATTTGCTTATACTTCGAATGAGTCTACAAAGGTAATTGCCCATTCTTATATTTTTATACCAACAGCTATTGCTCAAGGCGACTCCTATATTATCAATAGCGGTACCTATTCAGGATTAATGAAATCTTCTTTTGAAGCACTTCCGGTCATCTCTTTAACTAGCTCGCAAATTGCCCCTGGGAATTTCAGTATTCCTAATGAAACTGAAGTGAGTGCTGAAATGTTCTTTCCAGATAAAAGCAGAAAGGGATTTATGATAAATTGTGGTATTGAAACCTGGGGAGGAAGTAGTTCCAATCCTAAAAAACATTACCGCCTTGAGTTCAAATCTATGTATGGTGATTCGAAGCTACGGTATGATGTCTTCGAGAAAGACAATTACGATCAAACAGACTACGAAATAAAACCAGTCGCTAAGTTCGATAAATTGCTGCTTAGATCAGGAAGTCAAGATGGCTTAAACGGAGAATATAGTAATGAAAATCTAGCTCAATACGTTAGAAATAGAGTCCAGTTCGACACCCAAATTGCAATGGGATATCCTGCCCCTCACGGTCGATTTGTTCATGCATTCATCAATGGTGTTTACAATGGAATGTATCATTTAATGGAACGACCAGATGAAGCTTTTTTTGAAGGATATTATGGGAATGAAAAAGAGGATTACGAAATCTTTAAAAGTAATGATTACTTGAATGGCCCATTTGGTCTTTTTTCTTCGTTGAATAATTATGTTCAGAACTTAAATACACAAGCAGCAATTGATAATGCGAACCAATACATTGACCTTGATCAAACAGCCGCCTTCTTGATGTTAATGTGCTATGGGAGCGGATTCGACTGGGCTCAATCTCATAACAGCCTGGGTGGTGGTCATATCACTCCTGGCACAGTACCTTACAAATTCATATTATGGGATGTTGATTTTACGTATGGCAATGGTGGTAGTTGGCACCCCTATTATGGTGGTGACCCCGATTATTTTAGAGTGCCCTTCGGCCAAGACGGACAAGTACCAGACGACCTTTCATCACAGCTTGAATTTCGCTACATGATGGCAGATCATATGGATTGCGAATGCTTTGATGATGGATTGCTTACTGCAGGAACTATAGATAGTCTATACATGGACAGAATAAATCAGGTCAGAATGGCTTTGATTGCCGAATCTGCTATCTGGGGAAATGATCCTTTTAGCTATGGCTCCAATCACGTCAGTGTTTCCAATTGGGATGTGTTTGACGAATTTGATACAGAAACTAATCGATTGAGAAATCATCATTTTCCGGTAAGAACTGATAATATGGTGGCTTATTGGAAAGGAGAAGGGATTTATCCAATAACGGAAAGCGTTGCATTCAATAAGAAGGGAGGAATCGTTAATCAAGGTTTTGTAGTTACCCTAAGCAATCCAGGAAATTCTGGCTCCATTTACTATACTTTAGATGGTACGGATCCTAGGGATGTAAGAGGATACATTCGTTCTACGGCATTCCAGTATAACGGTCCGATTACTTTGCCGAATGGAGTCGTCACAGTCAAGGCTAGGGTTAGAAATAATTACTATAATCGCACTAGCATTAATCGATGGTCTGCTATGTGTCCGGCTACCTTTTACGTGGAACAAGACTATAGTGCTATCGTTATCAATGAAATCATGTATGCTCCGAGTACCCACTGCACTCAAAAAGCCATTGACTCCACAGAAACAGACTTTATTGAACTTCACAATACTAGTAACACAGCAGTTAATCTACAAGGAAGTTACTTTGATAGTGGTATTGACTTTAGATTTACTGAATCTGCCATCATTCCCCCTGGCGGATTTCTTGTATTAGTGGAAGATGAACAAGTGTTTTTTCTAAAACATGCCTATACACCTTACGGTCAATATTCTGGTGGTTTAAATGATAATGGAGAATATTTGTCACTACTGAATCCAGAACAACAAGTGATTGATTCCCTTGCTTACAATGATAATAGTCCTTGGGATTTAGATCCCGATGAAGGGGCGACCTCATTAGAGCTTCTAAGCCCGTCTTTTGACAACGCTGACCCTATCAGCTGGTTTCGGTCAGATAATGACTGTGGCACGCCTGGAGCGGCTAATTCTCGAATTTGCTCGGCTGCTGCAACACCAATCGTCATCAATGAGATTAACTATAATTCTGATAATCAGAATTTTGATCCAGGTAATTGGGTAGAACTATACAATCCTAACCCTGTTGCAGTTGATTTAACAGATTGGGAACTTTATGATAACTACGCTCTTTACACTATTCCTGCTGGTACTTCTATTGGTCCAGGCGAGTTTTTAGTCGTAGTTGAGAGTACACCCGATTTTACTTCAAGCTTCCCGGCTACTAGTAATTTTATTGGTGATCTTCCCTACGCTTTAAATAATACCCAGGAACGAATTTCACTTTTCGACCCTAATAAGTGTCTGTCTGATTACGTCGCCTACAAAGATCAAATGCCTTGGGACTCCATGCCTGATGGTTACGGCCCTACGCTCTCCTTAGTTAATACGGGGCTGGATAATGCCTTGCCTTCTTCCTGGGAGTCTAGCGGAAATATCAACGCTCCTTACGGTACACCTGGAAGAGCCAACGAACCTTGTCCTGTATTCAATATTGGTATTCCAGATACAATTTGTATTTTAGATACCGTCACATTTACAGTAGACATCATCCCAAATTCCTCTGTGGAATGGCACTTCCCAAACGCAGCTCCTCAGACGTCAACAAATGGAAGCGTTACTGTTGCATTTAATGCTGTCGGTGCGCAGACCATCCAACTGATTACGCATTACTTTGAATGTATTGATACGATCAACATTGTTATTAATGTGCTTGGTTGTAATGGTCCACCAACTACTCAATCAGACTATTATACTGTAAATGAAGATGCTATATTGAATGGTGATGTTGCTATCAACGATAGTGAACCCAATGGCGAACCTATTCTATTTAGTCTGAATACAACGACGACTAATGGTCTACTCAACTTCAATAGTAATAACGGAACGTTTAACTATATTCCAGGGCCCGATTACAATGGTTCGGATGTCTTCGAGTATGAGGCCTGTGATACTTCTAGTCATTGTGTTCTTGAACAGGTATATATTACAGTTGCTCCTGTAAATGATATGGTCATTGCAAATTTTGATCTCTATTCAACAAATGCAGTCACACAAATGCAAGGGGATGTGAGCACAAACGATTTTGATATTGATGGTGACCAATTAACTTGTTTAATGATCCAACTTCCTACAGGAGGAAATCCGCTATTCAATACAAATGGTGCTTTTTACTACACACCATTTCCTGGTTTCAACGGTCTGGATAGTTTTGTTTATAAAGTTTGTGATGGCGGTACTCCTGAATATTGTGATACCGCAATAGTCTATATAGACGTCATTCCAGAGTGTATTACAGTAAATTTAGCAGCATTTTTGGAAGGACCGTATGATCCTGCAATAGACGCCATGAAAAGTTCCTTGAATGGTAGCCGAAAACTATTACCTGGTATGGACAATAATCCAATTAGCGGCCAACCCTACAATATCGCTCCCTGGAGTTATAACGGTCAAGAAGGACTGAACTGGACCGGTACAGATTACAGTGCTGATGCAGTAGATTGGGTGTTAGTATCATTTAGATCAACGTTACAAAAAACCAGCGAAGCCCATAGATTAGCAGGATTACTAATGGAAGATGGTAGTATTTCATTTCCTGGAGACTGCCCTAATGTGGTCGACCTGCCAGGACCAGCCTACTATGTTGTAATTGAACATAGAAATCACATGGGCACAATGTCTCCAATACCTATTACAATAAATAATAAAACGATCGATTTCGATTTTAGAGTCAATGATAGTTATGCAGACGGCGGAATCGGACAGAAATTAATTCCTGGTTCAAATAAGTGGGTACTGCATACTGGTGACGGTATTCAGCTTCCTGATGCAGTAAGCTATGATATTAATGGAAAGGATAAAAACGGATGGGTCCAGGAAAATGGAGAGTTCGGTAAATATATGTTTTTTGACTTTGATCTAAACGGTGATGTTAATGGCGATGACAAAAACCTCTGGTCTATCAATAATGGTGCTTTCAGCAGTGTTCCTAAGTAAAATCAATCAAGCTTAAAATTTACGGGTAAAATAATTCTTGATTTACGCGGTTCTCCATGATGCATTTGGGGATTCCAATTTGGCATTAAATTGACAACCCTAATCGCTTCTTTATCACATGGATCACACAAGCCTTTTTTTACTTGAACATTAGTAATCTTTCCTGTTTTTTCTACAACTAAGCTAACTATTACGTTTCCTTGACCACAAAAATCTGGAGAAGGCCATCTCAGATTTTTTCCAAAAAAAGCCAGTATACTATCTTGTCCTCCTGGAAAATTCGCAAAAGGAGGAGTAATGAAAACTTTTTCGTTTGAATCTATTTTAATCTTACGGTCTGTTTGACCTATTAAGCCCAAGGAGATTATCATAAAGAAGGTTGATATGTACATTGTAGGTTTTTTCATGCAATAGTTCATTTTCTTATGAGATGCATTTTTTCTACTTTTTGGCTTGAAGCCGATGCGAAAAAATCATTGTAGGACCAAAATGGTAGCACTTTCAGCGCTACGGGTTGGGGTATTAGGTCTAGGTCCCAGGGTTTTACCCGGTTTTACCCTGGGCTGACAAATGCAATACTTTCAGTATTAACATACATACTTTCAGTATTCTTTTTACACTTTCAGTGTTGGCCTATACGTGTCAATACCTAATAGCTAAAGGGAAGTGTGAGCATTGATAACCTTTTTCTATGCGTCATTAATCATTTAAATCATGTCTTTTTATCAAACTACTTTTTCCTTCCAAAGAGTCGTTCTTTTAAAGACTTTTTCTTCTTTTTCTTCTTCGAAGGTTTTGACTTTGGCCTAGTAGTAACTTTGGGTTTAGTGATTGGCCGCTTTGTAGGCTTGTTGATACTTATCTTGGGTTTGGTAGTTGGTTTGCTGGTAGTGGTTGTTGTAGTGGTTGTTGTAGTAGTAGGGGTACCCACCACTTCCTCAGCAACTACAGCAACGCCAGAAGTCTCGTAGGGTACCCAGGGCGCACAATTCAAGAGCTGGGTGACATAGTCATTAGGCTCAGGGAATTCAGCGGCTACCATTGATTTGTATTTAGGATTTTTCGCTAGGCGTGACAAGAATTCCCCAAAGATAGGCAGTGCCATGTTAGCGCCTTGTCCCAATTGAATGTTATTAAACCGAACTGTCCTGTCAGGACCACCTACCCAGACACCTCCTACTAGTTTGGGTGTGTATCCCATAAACCAACCATCTGTTTGGTTTTGAGTGGTGCCAGTTTTTCCTGCAATATCATTATCCAGTTTATACCTCCAACGCAATCGGCGCGCTGTACCACTATCTACAACAGACTTCATCAACTCCGTCATGATGATGGCGTCTTCCTGATGTAGTACCTTCTCACGCTCGAAGTACTTGCTTTTGAAGGTCTCAATGACACGTCCTTTCTTATCCTCAATTTTGAGTAAATAGGTCAATGGGGTATGATAGCCGCCACTAGGAAACACACCATAAGCTTCTACCATCTCCATGACGCTTATATCAGGCGTCCCTAAGGCGATAGAAGGCATTTCGGGTATCTTACTAGTAATCCCTAGTTTTTTGGCCATCTCTACCACGTAATACGGCCCTGTCTTCAATATGGTTTGCACGGATACAGTATTTACGGATCCGCGAATCGCACCCGCCATAGAGTAGGAGCCACCATATTTGTCATCAGAGTTCCTAGGCGTCCAGTCTTGATATTCAGGATATGAAATGAGCCTGTTAGGTGTATAGGAACATGGATAATCTCCTTTGTCCAGTGCCGTAGCATATACAATCGGCTTAAAAGTACTACCTACTTGACGCTTGACACGCGCATGGTCGTACTTAAAGTAGTTATGATCGATGCCACCAACGTAGGCTTTTACTTTTCCTTGATTAGGGTCAGTGACTACGAAACCGGTGTTTAGAAACATCATGTAATATGCTACAGAATCTTTTGGCGACATTTTTTTCTTCACCATCCCTTTATGGGAAAACACCTTCATCTCAATTTTCTTGTTAAAGGCGGCTTTGATTTTTGCTTCTGAGATGCCTTGATCTTTCATTCTTTTATACCTTGGGGAATTCTTTATACCACGATCAATTAATGCGGTATTTGAACCCCAAGGCTTCTGTTTACCCCAATGTTTAAAGAAATCATCCTGCAGTTTTGCCATATGAACAGTAACCGCTTCTTCAGCATATTTCTGCATATCTGAATTAATCGTAGTGTGAATCTTAAGGCCATCAGTAAACAGGTTGTATTTACTGCCATCTCGTTTTTCATTATTCTTACACCATGTCAGTAACTCTTTCTTGATGTAAGCGCGAAAATAAGGTGCCAGACCATCACTCGTAGAAATATAGTTATACTTCAAGCCGAGTGGTGTCTTCTTCAGTGCCGTAGATTCTGCGCTAGTGAGTTTGCCGTATTTGACCATCTGCTCAATCACTGTATTTCTTCTACTTACTGCTTTTTTAGGTTCAATCCTAGGACTGTATGACGTTGGCGCTTTTAGCATCCCAATTAACATTGCGGCTTCTTGTGGCTTAATGTTTTTAGGCGTGGTACTGAAGTACCGTTCAGATGCGGTCACAATACCGTAAACATCTTCCCCAAAAGGAACGGTATTGAGGTAGAGGGCTAAAATCTCATCCTTGTCATAGATTTTTTCCAATCGACCAGCAACAATCATCTCTTTGATTTTATTGATAGGCATGGTCATCCTAAATCGATGTCGTTGTCTCGGATATAGGTTTTTAACCAACTGTTGACTGAGTGTACTACCGCCTCCCGCACTGTCATCTCTAAGCAGAATTGTTTTTACGATAACACGCATTAGACTTCTGGCGTCGATGCCTCCATGTTTGAAAAAACGGGCATCTTCTGTAGCAACAAGCGCATGGAACAGCACTGGATTGATGTCTTTATATTTAACAAGAGTTCGGTTGACTCTGTAGTATTTTCCTAGGAGCACTCCGTCTTCAGAATACACTTCTGAAGCCACTGGATTCTGAATTCCTTCCAACTCTTCTTTTTCAGGGAGTTCTCCAAAAAATCCAAAGAAAATTAACATCACAAAAAGAGCTAATGTTAACATGCCTGCAAAAAACAGTGCAACGAGCACATAGAGCCCCTTTTTGATATTTTTGCGAGTATTTAAACTCTCAATCGGTAAAAAACTAAGTGGTCCTTTTCGATTGCCCGACCCTTTTAGTGCTTTCTTTAGGTCCTTAAGTATATTCTTAATGTTCTCAAGTATCTTCATAATGTTGGTGCAAAATTAGAACTTTAGTTACTTCTACCAAATAAATAGCCAAACAGTCTTAAATATTGTTTAATTATAATACCGCTAACACATATTAAGAATTATTTAACTAGCTTTTGTAAACATTCTTTGTTTGGTAAGTATTTGATAATTCTTCTGAGCATACCAAGGGTATAAACTTCTTACTCGATTACAAAACCTCCTTTCTCTGCCTTTTTCAAAAAAGGTTTTGCGCTTTTACTATCACCCAGTTTGGTATAAATCATACCGATCAATCCCTGTGCCTTAAACAACTGATTAGGATTGAGCTCTGCAAAGCGCGAAAGGGCCTTCTTGGCTGGACTAAGCGCTTCACTGTATTTCTGTTGCTTGAACAACGACATGCTAAGGCCGTAATAGCCCATCGGTGATGCATTCTCCAAGGAAATCGACTTCTGATACACCTTAGTAGCAGAATCAGTGTCACCGCTTGCTAAATAGGCGCTCCCTAACAAATCAAACAGCTTATAGTTATGCGGATCCTTGGTAATGGCTTGCTTAAAGGCTGCAATAGCTTCTTCGGCGTTACCATCCTTTAAAAAGGTTTTTCCTTCTACGGTCAGGTTCTTATTGGATGCGACTGTACTAGCAGATTGGTTTTCTGAGACGGTATTCTTATTGAGATCTACCAGGAGTTCTCTTAGGACAGGGCTGGTAAACCTGTAGTATTCTGATTTCAATAAAATAGAATTGTTCATTAATTCGTCAATCTTCTCTTGTTTAGCGTCCGTTTCTCTAAGCACAAACAAATGAGATAGTAATAGCTCATAGTACTGTTCCATGTAAAACGATTTAAAACTACCTTCTCTGATGCTAAAATCCTCAAATCCAAAATCTTTGAAATAAAAATAGGGTTTGTTCTCGAAAGTAGGAAAGTAAAACAACCAGCCTTTCGCGACATTGATCAATGGTGGATTTTCAACCTTCAGTGGTCGATAAACTAATTCGTGGTACTTGCCCATTGCAACTAGGAAGAATGTTCCTCTCTCTTGAGGAGTAGTTAAAGAGATATCATCGAAAAAGAATCGCTGATTCTTGATGCCATAGTCGATCAATGGGTGGATTACCATTGCAAACAAGTGTCCGTAATAGATACGTTGATTCTCAATTGATGACTTTTTTTTGTATAATAATTGCTTCAAGGTATTCATCGCCTCAGGCTCTTCAAATTGCAGGATGTAATTTGACAACTCAATAATGACAGACAGATGATGTAAGTGCTCTTTGTTGTTAATTTCAAGAAACCGCTTCTCCAACAGAAACCGTTTATTCAATACTGCAGATTCCACGTAGGATTTAGCAAATGCTAATTCTGGTGCATTGATTTCACTAATCTTCTTCGTAAAGCCTTTGGTTTCGTCTTTGTTTTGATACTTCCTTAGATTTTTTGAAAGGCTGTACATCTGTTTCTCCAGATCGGAGTACTGAACTTCTGTAACTGTTTCCTGTGCGTTACCTGCTTGTAATATTAGCAAACAAAAAAATAGGGTAATAATACGAGTCATAATTTCTTAATAATGGTTAAAGATAGTGATATCCTGTTGATTCTTACCAACTTTAACTTTGCAATAATTGTTAACCTTCACTATCCTGCAAAAAAGATACCTATTCGTAGGAATTAACTACTCGTTTTCCACTATTTAATTGTTGAGATATGTTTTGTATCCCAAAAATCGGTCATTTAAATGGCGGTTTTTAGTTATCACATTTATTCTACATTATAATAAAAATCCTAATTATTACATTGAATAACAGGCGAGTAAAAATGTTTTTTGTGCGCAATGCAACCAAATTCAATAATCACTCGACTTTAATATTGTAATCAGTTATAAATAACATGCTGATTTAAATTAAAATAAATATTCTATACCATTTTGGTTAGAATTTAAGAAGTATATGGGTTTCATTTGGTTTGATAAAAGCTTAGCTGTTATGGCTGGGCTTTTTTTTATAATGGTGGTTTTTTCAATGAATCAAACCTATAAATTGGACAGTCATGAACAACAAAAGCCAAGCAGAATTTACAAAGCCAAAAAATCAAACCAAATGAATAGCTGTGTTTTTTTGTAAGATGTTGACAATAGTAAGGCATATTTTTTAGCGTAAGCGTCATAGTTAATTGGTGAGCCCGCTCCGAAAAGTCTCTTTTGCCCAAACCCGAATAGAATCATTGATCATTGTTCATTATTCCCTATCTTTATATTATGGGTTTTATTGTATTTGCCATACCAGTATTTTTCTTACTCATTGGTATTGAGTTGGTTATAGACAGACTGAAACAGTCAAATCTGTATCGATTTAATGATGCAGTTACGAATATCAGTTGTGGCTTGTCCCAGCAAGTGTCGGCAGTGGCGATTAAGGCATTCCTACTAGTTGGGTACTGGTATCTCTATGAAACGTATCGTGTATTTGATATTCCTAATACTATATGGACATACGCCTTGCTGTTTGTGGGCGTTGATTTTTGCTATTATTGGTTTCACCGGTATGCGCATGAAGTCAGTGCGTTTTGGGGCACTCACATCGTACATCATCAAAGTGAGGAATATAATTTGTCTGTGGCACTCCGCCAATCTATTTTTCAGTCTGTCATTTCGAATCTGTTTTACCTGCCATTGGCCTTGATCGGGTTTCATCCGCTAGCTTTTGTGATGATCAATTCCATACAAACTCTTTATCAATTCTGGATTCATACAAGAACGATTGGGAGGCTGCATCCAGCTATCGAATTTGTATTTAATACCCCTTCTCATCATCGGGTGCATCATGGCATTAATCCAAAGTATATTGACAAAAATCATGGTGGTACTTTTATTTTTTTTGATCGGATGTTCGGTACGTTTCAGGAGGAAGAAGAGGAAGTGGTGTACGGTGTCACGCGTCCCTTGTCTAGCTGGAATCCGCTTTGGGCAAACGTAGACTATTATGCTGAACTGTTCCGATCTATGCAACCTGCCCAATTCCCAGATAAACTAAGAATGCTGATCAATAAACCAGGTTGGCGGCCAGATTACTTGGGTGGACCGCTTTACCCGCAGCCAATTACGTCAGATCAACAAAGGAAGTATGATACGGATATCCCGATGTCACTCAATTACTACATTCTCTTTCAATATGTAATACTACTAGGGCTGGCAACGGCTTTTTTACTTGTTGCTAAATCCTTGCCTCCTATCATGATTGCTTTGGGCATTGGGGCTATTCTTTGGTCGGTAGCAAACATAGGCGGCATACTAGAAAAACGCCCTTGGGCCAATATTTTGGAGCCGTTACGTTGGCTTGTCATTCCTTTGCTCGTGTATCTTTTTCTAGGCGCTAGTGAGTGGTGGCTCTTGGGTGTTGGGGGTTCTGTTATTGTTGGATTACTTTCGATTGGTTGGTTAATGATTGGGCTGAGAATGAGTTTACAGGATAAGTAATCTATTGGAGCGCCAGATAACGTACTTTCAGCCCTGCCTGCTGCGCAACGGAAGGCAGGACTCAAACAAAGCGTGTTGTTTTAATTCCAGCGTTTTCACACTGGGCTGACGGATGCCTTGCCTTCAGCTCTCAAAATTCTAAGGCCTGAGACTAAAGTTCTCATAAAAATGCATTAGCAACAAGGCGCGTGAGGTGTGGTAGGTGTTGTTTGAACGCCGCTGTGTGTTGGGATTGTGTAAAAGCGCGGTGAGAGTGCCGGACGAACCGACCTGCCTTTTTAAGCGAAGCAGGCAGGGCACGCCCAAAAGAATACGGATATCAGCAAATTTTGTTTTATTTGAGTGGTAACCTAAGCTTATTTGAGCTATGGCGTTGAGATACACCGCACTAGAATTTCCTTTCGGATTAGACAAAAAAAAATCCAAACAGGAATGAGTGGATAGATAAATAAATATGTAAGATGAATTATTTCTTATTGAGTCGCTTAGTTGCAATTACATTACCCGAATCGTTGGTAATCCTGACTAAGTACAATCCATTAGACAGGGATGAGACGTCATGCCTGGCATTTGATTCGACATCATTAAATGTTAGGATGTGACTACCGATGATGTTGAAAATCTCTAATTTAGAAATATTTTCATTATGATTGACTGTGAAGTGACTAGTTGTAGGATTTGGGTAGATGCTAATAACAGGATTGTCACTAGTACTGACAGCACTCTGAGCTTGAGCTCCGAAGCTGAACAAAACAATAAGTATGACAATTATATATCGCATAGTGTACTTTAATTTTAACCAAGGTAGGCAATCCATTCTATTAAATCAAGACATTATTATAATAATTCGCAATTTTGATCGTTTAAGTTGAATTATTTTGAACGAAAAGCTAAGTATTAATATTCAAATATTGTTATAATTATTTGCAAATCAGTTTATTGTGTGGTTTTTAAAACGAATTGTAATATTGAATATAAAGCAGAATAATTGTTTGCTAATTCTAGAATAATCGATAAAGCGGCCAATTCGGGTTAGAAATTAGGCTTAAATTGCCACCTGATCCCGAAATTTCTGGAATTGGGATCATCTCTTTGTGTGATGCACCACAACAAATCTATGCGAATAGCTCGGGCAATGTTTTCGAAGCCTACACCCATCTCCAGGTATCCTGAGGCTACGGGCTTGAGTTGGTAGGCTTCCAAAAGAAACTGTTCATTTGCAGGTGTTAAAGCGCCAGCAAGGGCCTTGAAGGATACAAGGCTCCTGATTTTTAAGTATTTGTTCCAAGGGATTAAATTGAATATTAAACCGTCAAAGTGATGTTCCAGCCATAGTTCTCCCCAAGTGTCACTTGCAAATTCGTAATCGTTCATCAAGTTGTAACTGTACTGGTTGTAGCCAATAGACTCATTGCCTTGGTGAATCTCTAATAATGGGAATGGGACAGTGCCAAACAGTTTACCCGCTTTTACGTCCACAATAGATTGCCCAAGTGAGGAATTTAATTTTTGATTGACCGCTAACTTTAAAAGGTGATAGGGATAATCGGACCCTAGCATGTTTTTAGGACTAAGGTGATAATTTACTTCTATATAAGGCATGTTGAAGTTGACTATAGACCTAGTTTTTCTTTGTTCCTTGGTACGGGACGCCACAGAGAATTTGCCCTTTAAATGAAAATCGACGACACTAAATTGTTGATCCTCTGTATCAGGAAACTGGTAGGAGCTGGGCCAAGAGTAAACGGTTTTATGGGTGGTCGCCACACGTCCAAAGATCCCATTGACAATCTCCTGCTCGAAATAAACATTGCCTTCTCTGATAAGGAATAATGTGTTTAGGGGATTGCCAATTCTCCCTATGGACTGGAAAATACGGTCATAAGACCACCATCTGTTATGATTGTAGTCAAATGACCAGTCAAATCGATAGTAGCCACCAATAGCGTTCCAGAGCGGGCGATCGAGCTTGTTGATGGCCCATTCATTCCAAAAGTAATACTTAAGGAGTTTGTCCTTATCACCATAAGCGAGATAGGTATTGAAGTGGTATCGCTGATTGAAAAGGAATCTGTTGTTTTTGATGCCTAGATTGAACCGATTACCTTCAATGGCATTCCAGCTATACAGGGATTCCCAGCGGCCTATTTCAATTGGGCCAGCGCCAAGATAGCCCGTTCTGATTGCATGAGCCAACCAAAAGGATTGTTTATAAAGAGGTGTTTGCTTGATCGTGTCTAGCATTTGAGCGATTCCAGACTCTTGAGATGTCAGTGCTGCAGGGCGATGGGTGTCCCAGTACTTAGGATCTCTGTACCAAGCACCTTTTTCCATTTGATATGTTTGCCCGCTGAAGACTGTTGGTTCAATGTCTTTATTGGTGCTGATGTTGGTTCTTTTTTTAGCTTGTACAATCTTAATATTCTGATGCTTACGGTTGTTGGTAAGGTTAAGATAAACCCCAAATGTTTCCTCTTTTTTAATCCAGGAATCGCTAATTTGTGTGTACTCTTGCTGTAACTCTAACCCTGCAATAAAATTGAGATTGGCTTGAGGAATAAGCCTTACATCGACCTTGTAAATCGCAGCAGTTTCATTGTGAATGATTGCGGAACCAGAAAACGCAAGGTCACTTTTACGTCTAGGGGTAAATTCCAAGACAATGTATTGCGCTTCTTGGATCACCAGTGTATCTGCTATGAAATATTTGTATACAGGCAGCGCATTGTTAGCAAAAGGGCTGATAAAACCTTTATTTTGAATTCGAATGGTGTTTTGATAGATATCCATCTCTTCAAACAAATGTTCCGTTATTTGCCATTTATAATAATCTTCAACACCATCAAATCGTTCTGCCGTCAGCAATACTTTTTTTCTTATTGGATTAGCAGTAAAATTGACTTCTCTAATCCGTTCTCTTAGTAATACTGGTAGTACTTTAGTGCCATTGGCTGTGGAATCTATATAATCACGAATTACTGCCGTTCTTTTCAGGAGTTGCCTATTGATGATCCCATCCTTTACATTGATGATTGTGAATGATGTTTTGTCATATTCTGTGAAGGAGTAAGAACGGATAGCAGCAATACTGTTGAGGGGTTTGTTTTTCACAACGCGTCTATAAAGGCGGATGGCTGCGGTGTCTTTCGGCACTTTCTTATTGCCTTCCACTACTACATCACTTAAACCTGTAGTGGCGGGACGCAGTGTTATTTTAACAAGGCCGTCATTAGGAGCGTAGCGTTGGGCGAATTTCTCATAACCAATGGCTAATACAACAAGCATGACACTCGTATCTGATTTCAATTGGAGATTGAAGTTGCCGTCATTGTCGGCTATTGTACCAACTGCTGTATTCTGAATATAGATATTAGCGAAGGGGACTGGTTGCTGTGTACTGCTGTCTGAGATCTGTCCGGAGATGGATTGTCCTAAGATCAGATTGACTGGTAGTAGCAGCAAAACTAAGTTCCATATAACCCCGTTGCTCATGTCTGGATGTGATTTTAAAACTGATATCACCTGCAATTTAAGGGTTAAATGCGTAATTTCTGTAAAAACTGTTCGAAGTATAGGAGATGTGTCGGATTTTAACTTTTTAGTGGGTGATTTTAACTTTGAATGAAGTAAAAGGGTTGGATTGGGGCAAATCTACTTGGGTGTGCGATTATTGTTTTTATATTATATTAGTACTTCATGACATTTAATACTAAGTTTATGTCATAAGAAAAAGAAAATCCAAATAATTGAATTTTAAGAAAATTATATAATCTATTAAAAAGTAAAATGGGGTTAAAAGACAACTTCGATTTTGTAGATTTCTCTTATGAAAGAGATTTTAATCTTTTGTACGCAGAGATAAAAACTAAAACTGGAATTACAAAAAGAAGAAAAGAAATTCAAAAAGATAGAATTTCAAATTTAGCAATTTATGAAATCGAACATGAAAAGCTTTCTTATTTTTTGATATTGGGAAGATAAAAAACATAATATTTTATTTTTACGAAAGTGCATACAATGAAAGATTGGAGAGAATCGATTTCAATACCGAAAATTATCTATTATCCAATAATGAGAAAATAGAAAGACGAGAATTAACAGATAAATTATTCGTAGTAACAGAGAAAGTAGAAAGTAATGAATATGAACTTTGGGTTTCTAACAAATTAGGGACTAATAAAAAAATAGTCAAAATTTTCCCTAAGACAGTAGAGTGGAGAATCGATGTTTACAACAAAAAGATATAATTTCTTTTTAAAATAGAAAATGGAATAAAAATAGAATCAATTAATTGGTGAAAATTACAGCGAACATTGAGTAAGAATAATAAAAATATTGAACCTAATAAAGGTACGATTACCACTCCAATGAACGTCACTACAAAAGAGTTTAAAGAGTTTCAATTGTTCTTATCCAATAAAGCAAAATCGTTAGATCGGAAACAGAAGTTGAATATTGAACTGCTATCCCTTCAGATAAAAAATGAGGATCATTTTGATCTTAAATAAAAAGAATAATAATCATAAAGAATGAAATGATTATACTATATTAGTTGAAATATAAAACATAATAATTAACAATTATAACATGAAAATATTTGAACTGATTTTGCTACTGTTTTTGACTTCATTTTTGAACGGTCAAATCATTTTTCTGGAACCTCATATGCCTTTTGAAGCGGTAAATGAAACAATATTAAATTTAGTGCCGGGACACGAAACTTCTTCCCCAATGCTAAAAGAAACTCCAGTTAAACAGCTTGACAGTATAATAATACTTCCTTGGCCCAGACCCTTATAATGTTCTAACGGACGCAAAAGCAACTTTCGAATATGATGCAGCTTTCAGAATAGTTGAAGAAAAAACATATAAAAGACCTCTTTCTACTTCAGCATGGGAGCTTGAAAATAACTATCAATATTTTTATGACAACAACAGTAACCTAATTGAGGTAAAACAGAACTTTGAATGGCATCCAGTCGCCAATGATTTTTCACAAAGACAAAAAATACTAGGTACATTCAACAGTAACAATCAAAATGTTAATATTGAAAGATTTTTTTTCGATATCCTTTCTCAAGCTTGGGTGTATCATAATAAGGATTCAATCGTTTATAATACCTCTGGTCAGATAGCAGAAATTGTAAATCATCAATGGATTTTGTCACAATGGGGGGATCCTACTAAAAAAGTTTACACATATAGTGGTAATCAACTGACTTCTGAGATACATTACAAATATGAAAGTGGTGTATCGAATTTGGTTCCTTATTTAAAAATAAATTACTCTTATAATTCGAATAATGAAATTATCCAACACCTTGAAGAAAAATCCTATGATGGTATTTTATGGGAAAATGAAGCTAAAATAGACCTTACCTATTCGCCTTCCGGTAGAACAATAGTTGACTTCATTTGGACTAGTAGCGGCTGGGAACCATATATGAAAATTGTAGAGCAAATTGATCAGGTTAGCAATTTAACCGATATGGAAGTTTTATATTGGGATTTACCTACCCAAACATGGATTTATGATTATGTACAAGCGTATACTTATGATAATAATTACCCGTATGCCTTATTAGTTACTACACTACCAGAAAGTCAATGTCGTCACCAGATATTAACTCTTTCAAATGATTATTTTGACACGTATACCGGTCAGTTTGTGCAAAACGCAACCGGCACCTTCTATTGGTCAGATGTGGTTCCTGCAAGTGCGGAAACTGTTTATCATGACATAAAGGAGATCTCTGCTTACCCCAATCCGACCACAGAAATCCTGTATTTTGAGTTACCTGAGTCTGCCGCACCCTCTATAGTAGAACTTTATAACGCAAGTGGGCAGCGCGTCATCAGTCAACAGCTCACAGACAACGCATTGAAATTAACAGATTTGCCAACCGGGTTCTATAGTTACCGCATCCTACAAGAAGATATGACATATTCCGGAAAGGTGATAATTGAATAGTTGGTGTATAGAAAAAAGATTGGCGCTGTGGTGGTAAGACGCAGATGGAACTAAAACAGTCAATCCACCTTACTCTTTTACCAATTTATATCGCCGTCGTTGCCCTTCTGTACGCGCTATCTCCACAAAATACACCCCCGACCCAATCTCATTGAGCTCAAACTGATAAATAGGTTGAGTGATATGCTCCGCACCATAAACCAATTGACCGCTCACAGTAAACACTTTAATAGAGACGTTGCGCAAATCCCCTAAATGAATAAACACTACACCCGTACTAGGATTTGGATAAATAGAGACTTCATTTAACATAGGAGTAGTTGCTTGCCCCACCAATACAAAAGGAATACAAGCAGAGGTATCAGTGCATACGCCAGAGCTCACCTCAACAGCAAACAGACCACTGGCAGAAGGTAAGAGACTTTGCCCTGTTTCACCAGCAATCACAGCATAGTTGTTGTCACATTCCAACCACTGATAACTAAGTCCTGCCGCATTGGCCATAAGGCTAGACCCTGTTGAAGTGACACTTACGTCTATTGTAGCTATTGTCAAATTGAGCGTGACTAGGCTATCGCAGCCATTTGAAGCAGCACCAGGATAAGTATAGGTAGCAGAGTCATTACTAGTCGTATAAGTGTTCCCATCAATCCAGAGATACGACCCGCAAGCTACTTGAATATCGATTGCAGTCGAAGGGAATAGAATTGTTAAGTCAATGGTAATTACCGAATCACAGCCTATCGCATTAGGAATAGTATCGAGGTAGATGCCTGAAGCGTGGTATACACTTCCACTAGGAGCCGTATATTGAGAACAGGCGGCTTCGATGATAGCATTACTGCTATTGCCTAACGACAGATTAATCGTAATGATACTATCACATCCTACAGCATTTACTATTGTATCCTGATAAACACCAGCAATTTCGTATAATATGCCACTAGGAGAAGTGTAACTAGAACAGGCTAGTGTATCGATTGAAGAAACACTTTCGTTAAGAACCACTAAAGAAATCGAAATAATGGAATCACAATTTAAATAACTTGGGATAGTATCCATGAAACTACTTGAAATAGTATACAGGCCACCACTAGGAGAGACATAAGTTTCTCCAGTACAGATTGTCGCCATTAAGCTTGAAAAAGCATTGCTAATGCTTAAATTAATGTAAACCAAACTATCTACGCCATTCACTACAAGCGTATCGGTGTAAAAACCTGAAGTATAGTAGATGTTATTACCACTAGGAGCCACAAAACTATCGCAAACAATAACATTCATGATATTGATGTGTTCGGCAGCACCGACATCACGGATTCCTATTACTGGAACGTTTTGAGCAGCCACAGTATCTGAAGGGGTTCCTGCATTGATGGCTACACTTGCTATGCTCGGTAAAAGGGTAGGCGTGATGCCCCCATTTAGCTGTAATTCTCCTAGTGCTAAGGCAACAGAATCGACCTGCATTTGGTCGGTAGCAATAGAACCCGCTATTGTTGCCTCACTAAAGATGTTATACCCTAAGGAGGCAATACTATCCGCTGCATAGATGTCACTATTGCCATTGAGCGCGATGATACTACTAGTAAATTGAGCAGCCATAGCACCAGGATCAGAAGCGCTCGAATAGGAAGAAAACTTAGAAGAAATTGCGCCGCCATTAGTCGCAGAATTATTGTAGATGGTGGAATTAACAACAGCAACAGCAATACCTGATTTGAACGATAAAAATCCGTTATTTCGAGAATAATTGCCAATGGCTCCACCGTCATCTACTGCTGTATTATTTGTAAAAGTAGATTGATTTACAAATATTAAGGATTTCGAAGTCGCGTTGGAGGCTGCTGAAAAGGAATTCGAAAAAAGACCACCACCGTTTTCGCCTGATTGATTATTATTAACTGTAGAATAATTGATGATCGTCTTGGCATTAGCAGGGTAGAAACCTAAGTCATTTGAAGCGGAAGCTAAATTATAAATTCCTCCTCCGTCTAAAGTGGCTATATTGTTAGCAATAAGAGAATGCTCAACCAACAGATAACTTGAACCAGATGCGCCACCTGTGCCCCTGCAACTAAGTCCTCCACCTATTGACGCTGCGTTATTCGTAATCTCAGAATTCGTAACTTTCAGGTAGGCGGTGTCCGCTGCTACAGAAACACCAGTAGCCGTTGTAACTGAAATTCCTCCACCGATCCCAGTCGCTACATTGTTATCCACCAAGCAGTTGTTTACAACTACAGTCGCTTTTTCATTAACGGTAGTGCACTGAATTCCAGCAGCAGCGGCAGCACTTGTATTGTTAGTAATACTAGAATTGTTAAGGTTAATACTTGATTTATACCAAGTAGAGGAAGCAGAAATAGCACCTCCAGACCAGACCGCATGATTGTTATTGAAAGTAGAATTATCAATATTTAAATCGACTTCAGTATTGTAAAAATAGGCATAAATTGCCCCTCCAAATTCTGCGGCGTTATTCTCAAAAGTAGAATTAGTCACCCCAATTGGATAATAAGCAGTCGACGTATTTGATGATAAATTAACGGCCCCTCCGTTTTCTATAGCGGTATTACCAAGGAACCTTGAGTTATCAATGGACATTCTCCTAGTTGAAAATACTGCCCCGCCTCTTAAAGCATCGTTATCACTAAAGTCAGAATCGATTAGAATTACGCCTCCTTCTGAATGAATACCTCCCCCAAAACTGGTAGCGGAGTTTAAAGTAAAAACACACGCATTAACTGTTACATCCCCATAAGATAGTAAGGAGAGAATGGCTCCTCCAAAAGTTGACGTGTTGTTGCTAAAAGTACAATTACGCACAGTTAAATCACGTCCCCTAAATTCTATGGCTCCGCCACCAGCAGCAGAACTCCCTTTAATAAATCGTAAGCTATCAATGGTTAATTCTTTTGGTGTTGGATTATTCACATTACTTAAATCCGCATTAAAGATTTGAAAACTGTTGTCTCCACTTATGTACAAAGCGGCAGTGTTATGATAGACTCCAATGATTACTAAATTCTTATTAATATTAATAGTTGAAACCAATTTAATGGTATCGCTTCCTAGGGAAAGGATATTGGGATCAAATCGAATCGTATCTCTATTATTCGAACTAGAAATGGCATCTCGCAAAGAGCCTGTCCCAGCATCATTAGTATTCGCCACTACTATTGTATTAGCACCTGTAAATGGAACGTAAAAGAATACACAAACTACTAACGACAGCAGTACTTTCATCTTTCTAAATTTAGACGGTATTTTATAAAAAATAAGCTGTAAAATTCAAGTTTAGCCAATTTCTAATGACAATTTGGGGTTGATTCCCAAAGATAACATTATTGACTGAAAATGAATTTTACTTATAATTTATCAACAAAGCAGTAGGAGTGGTGTTCTAAATTTTATGATTGGAGCACTAGGGAATGAACTGTTCATTATTACTAGGAATCTCCTCAAAATCTTTATCTTTATAATGAATTAACAATCTCCATTTTTAATGGCGTTGTAGGACCTTAGAACTAACGAGTTTATGAAAAAGTATCTGATTTTATTTTTGTTTGTGATTTATGGAGCATCTAGTTTTGCGCAAAGCGATATCAAGATCATGAGTTACAATGTGTTGAATTATCCGCAAGGACAAATGGTTAATAGGATTGATACCTTAAGTAAAATACTCGATTTCTACGAACCGGACTTGTTGTTACTGCAAGAGTTGAAGAGTGAGCAAGGATTGCTAAATATTGTACAAGAACTGAATTCACTATTTGGCGGGTATGATGTTGGAACTTATGTTCCTCAAGTCTCTAACCCATCAAACAGTTGGCGCTTACAGCAAAATCTGATTTACAATGATTCCGTTTTTGATCTAATCAGTGAACAGGCAATTGTAACACCTTATCGAGATGTCAATTATTTCCAATTACGGATATTGGAGGCTGATGGTACACCTTCTACCGAAATTTTGCATACGTATGTGACGCACCTTAAATCATCGCAAGGGTTTAACAATGAGCAAATAAGGCATTCCATGGTTCAAGTGTTGATGAATCATGTTTCACAATTACCGCCTAATAGTAATATTGTTGTCGCAGGAGATTTCAACGTATATTACAGCGGCGAACCTGCCTACCAATCATTGCTCAGTGCCAATGGAACCAATACTTTACACGATCCGATTAATATGCCGGGTTGGGGCAATTCCAATTTTCCGAATACAGAAATTTTTACCCAATCAACGCGACTATCAGCTTTAAGCGACGGTTCTGGTGGTGGCGTAGACGATCGATTTGATTTTGTCTTGCTGTCCGATCAATTGATGAATCCAAACACGCGAGCTTCGTACCAAAACAACAGTTATCTAGCACTGGGAAATAATGGAACATGCTACAACCAAGATTTGATTGACTGTACGACCTTCAATAATATATCTTATGAGTTGCTAAGGTCACTTTATCACATGTCGGACCATTTACCGATTGTATTAACACTGGATTTTGACACGCCCGTCTCTACTGTAGACTTACCCTTTAAAAATTCGATCATTCAAATTGTTCCCAATCCAGCAAATACACAAATCGACTTAGTAATGCAGGAAGCCAAACTGGTTGCTGTACGCCTGTTTAACTTACAAGGACAGTTGATGATGGCGCAAAATCTACTAGATCAAAAAACAACAATCGACATCAAATTTCTACCTGCGGGATTATATATCGTACAAATAATAGACAAGGAAACAGGATCGCTTGGTGTTGATAAGCTGTTGATTCAAAGATGATTTCAGGTCATGCCAGGTATACTGATAAGTAATTTTATGGGTGTTTCCTTGGTCCATCTTCAAGACAATGTTTATTATAAAGCTCATTGGGTAAAATGAACATAAATATTAACTTTAGCACAAATCAATTCATAAGCATAATATTTTTATAACCTTTCAGAATGAAATACAAGAGCTTAATAAGATGAATAAATCGTTTAATTCTGAAAAATGATCATAGAGAAGATATACACTTAAAAACAGTCACTAATAATCGATATGACGATCATGACTGGCAGTTTAGCAAACGCACCAGGCAAACACGCCACCAGCCACGCCGCATATCGGAGACGTTAGATGGCATAAGAAAGAAATGAAATATAATGACACATACAAAAGTTTAGAGCTTCAAAAGGTAAAAATTGAAGATGTTTCAATAGGCTTAAGGCAAATTGGAAAAGGAGATAATTTAGTGTTTATACATGGTTTTCCAACCCACGGTTATACTTGGAGAAAATTAATTCCAAGACTCTCCAAATGTTTTAAATGTCATATTTTAGACCTACCTGGACTTGGAGATAGCGAATGGACAGACAAAACCGATTTCAATAGTAAATCACAAGCGAGATACATTATCAAATTGTTAAATAAAATTGGCATTACTAAGTATAGTTTAGTTGCACATAATTCTGGAGCGACAATTACAAGGTACATAGCACTAATAGAGAAAGAAAAAATTGATAGTCTTATAATTTTTAATACTGAAATTCCTAACCACCGACCACCATGGATTCCTCTGTATCAAAAAATAGGGCTATTACCAATGGTGCCAACTATAATTAGAATTTTGTTAAAACAAAAATGGTTTGTCAAATCACCAATGGGACTAAGAGAATTATTTGCAGATAAATCAATGTTTGATGATAAATCAAATATATTACCATATACAAACCCCGTTATCAGATCGAATAGTAAAGCAAAAGGAGCATTTAAATATCTAAAAGGAATTGACTGGAAATTAGTTGATGAATTCAAAAACTTACACAAAGAAATAAACTCAAGAATATTATTCGTATGGGGTGAAAATGATAAAACATTTCCTATCAAATTAGGAAAGCAAATGCTAAATCAATTTAGCTGCGAAACTGAGTTTGTTACCATAAGAAATGCATCTTTATTGCCTCATGAAGAAAAACCTGACGAAGTCATAAAAGAAATATTGAGGTTTATAAAAAGAGATACGCCACCTAACACAGCATGATGACAGAATCACTCCTACGTCGTGACTCTGCATATGCATAATCCGTTATCTTACACTAAAAAAGAAAAAAATCGACTTCGTAAAAGACGATTCATATTTTAAAATAAAGTTTGTATATTCAATATTGACAAAAAGCATTTTCGCAAATTCCGATACTGATAGATACATTTTAGATTTTAAAATTAAATCGGCAAAGAGGGTTTCCACAAGCTCTGAAATTACAATTAAGTGAACCTATGAAAATAATCAAACTGTTGTTTAGACTTATGTTTTTGATTGGCGGAATACTTAACGTTACTATGACCATGAAAATTTCAGGCCACCCACAAAATTCACATATGGTAGCTTCGCTACAATATGATCTAACGCGCAGGAAGAGGCATACAACAAAAGTATACTCCAATCATGCTCATTCCTAGCGTTGAATGTTGAACTTTTTACTTAGGATTATTTATTCATCGCATCAATAAAACTAATATTGTTTGAAAATTTATTAATTTTATTGTTGCTATCCATTGTGCTTAATCTCGGATAATTGTTGTTGCTTGGTCATTCGCACGCTGGGTATACACACGTTGTAACACATTGAACAAAATAAGTGTTTGCAGAAGAAAAAATAGCAAAATCACTTTTTAGCGATATTCTAGAATATTTCAATTATGCAGAGACTTAAAAGAACTTGAGAAAGAAGATATAAATTAAAAACATTTTGTACAACACAGCAATAGACGTACATAGCTCCCAATCGCTTCGTCGCTGCTTGCGAAACGTTACCTAACAGCAAAAAAACGAGATGAAGCAGATTGAATCAAAAGTAATCGGTAAGATAAATCAGAATGCAGAATTTGATGATTGGTGGGAAAGTGAGCCAATTCAAATACCATTTTTCGAAAATAAACAATTGAAAATCATGTTTATGGATTTTATTTCGGAGGATGATGATAAGGAGTTTGTAATTGAGGCAGACAATGCGTTGGAAATTTTTCTATCAAAAAAACAGGAAGAAAAATTAGAGCTTTCAGAAATAGTGTATAATTACTGTATGGAATTTTTAAGTGCAGTTGAATATGATGAAAAGAGCAAATCATTGCGGGAAATAAAAAACAAAAATGAAATTTGGAAATATGTATATCCAGAAGAAATTCACATAACAAGACGGCATAGAAGAGATGAAGATATTTATCTGGTTATAACGTGTGAATGCGAATGGGAACAAGAACATGGATTGCAACTTGTATTTAGGAAAGGAAAGCAGTTAATAAGAATTAGTGACCAAGACGGGCATATTACAGAAGCCGATGCATTTGACAAACTTGATGAAGAAGATGAGTTATTAAGTAAGTTTAAAGAATAAAAAGAAGCCGAACCACCAACAACGTGTAGGTATTCATGTCGGGCAAAAGCCCGCCACGCTAAATACAAGACCCCTCAACTAAAATACTTCCTAGTCATAAGCAAAGGAACCCTAATCAACACCAACGCCACCAAATTAATCAAAACGTATTATAGACAGCACCCGTTAGCTTCCAAGCGAAAAATCAAACCTTATGAAGTACAAATTTAAACGTAAAACAAAATTTGAATTCCAAAATTTAGTGTTCGTTTCAACCATTTTTATTATTCTATTTTGCGTTTCTTGTAAGGAAGAATCCAACTCGTTAAAAAACACAGAAAATGATTTAATAGCGAAAATAAATGCTGTTCAAGAACAAGTGATGGCACAAGGAAATATGACAGAAGTTGAGGAACGGGCTTTATTCAGTTTATGTAGTATTGTGTCGCATGATGACGGTTTAGCAACTTATTCTACTGACAATAGTATGATATTAAAAGATGTAGAACTTGCCCCAGTGTATAATGGTTGTGAAGATCTCTCAATAGAAGAAACAAGAGAATGTTTTAATAATAAAGTATCAACATTTATTAAGCGAGAGTTTAACTTGAGTGTATCTAAAGATTTAAATCTTTCAGCGCCCAAACAGGTAGAAGCATTTTTTATAATCAACGAAAACGGAAATTTAACTGGCATGAAAGTGAGAGATTCTGAAGTAACTGTTCAGGCAGAAATCTTGAGAATACTTAGAAAAATCCCTGTGATGAAACCTGCAACCCAAAATGGAGAAAGTGTTTCTGTATTATGTTCCATAGTAATCACATATGGAAATAATATAGAAATTGATGTTGTTTATATTCCTGAAAGACCCGATTAATCTTTAATAAACTAACTAAAAAAAGTTGCCAACATTAGATCGCATATCTCTCCTTCGTAGAGAGACGACTACATATACAAAGACGTTAGCAAACATTAGAAAAATATGAATAAACGTAACTACTCAGTACAATTTACGAGTAAATTTGGTTTTGCCAGTGCTCTGAATGGATGAATCCCTTGTTTAATTGCA
>ENA-ORXR01000886-ORXR01000886.1-marine-metagenome-genome-assembly--contig:-NODE-886-length-35890-cov-15.579594_pt1 | contig 35890 bp, 32 predicted proteins | sample MGYA00237866_ERZ511479 | MGnify/ENA metagenome assembly ERZ511479
ACATCATAAGTGGTATTGCATACCAAACCCGTAATTGTTTCGGAAGCAGCACTCGTTGTATTGGTATAAGTCCATGAGAGCGAACCGCTTGGTCGCGCACGCACTTCATAATTGGAAGCAAGATCATTCCATTCAATATTAATACTACCTGCTGATGTACCGATAATGTCAAAACTGTCTATTCTTATATTTGCACAAGTAGCGCTCAAACTACAATTGCTCAGGCAATTACGTGTTGCTACATGATTATTTACGGATGTAACGGAACCACCAGTCAAGGTACAAGGCTCTGTGCCATCCGACCACATGTTAGCAAAAGAGACAAAGGGATCCATAATGAGCGGACCTCGTCCTAAATTACCGTCACAGGCATCACCAGATTGATAGTTATGAAAACATCCAAAATTATGTCCCAATTCATGAGTAACGAGATTGACCATGAGTGCCATTGTTCCACTAAAATCCTCCACTAAAGAGGAATTTGGCGAGGCACAGACAGCCCCAACCCATGCAAGACCAATCACACTGCTACTACCTTCAAACGTAAAATCTCTTGTAGTCCACAAATTGGTTAAATCAGGATTGGTGCTAAATCCACCAAAACCACTTCCCCAATTACCAAAATCATTGAGTATAGTCTCACCATCAAGCATGTCTGTCCATGGGTCACAATCGTCACAAGTCACCACGTATCGTTCCGAAATCAATAATATAATTTGCTCGGCAAATTCATTGTCAAAATGAGTAGCAGTGACATTCATAATACCATCCATATAGAGATTGAGGTTAAGTACACTACTACCATAGCGTTGGTACATACCATAATCGGCTGCTTGTGCCAATTCAACTTCCAAACAAGCCAATGTCGCACTTTTGTTTTCGTGGATTTCGGCTACTTTACTCTGAACATCCTTGACACCGCAATGTGCGCCTTCGACAGGGACTACATCTCGTGATTTATACAAGACAAAGTGGTCGGAATTTGACTTCTTATCGTGATTTCGGAGTGGTTCTATGTAATATTGATATTTATCATCTTTAATAAATCCAAACATAAAACCATCGGCAATCGTCAAGCGAATTTCATGGTCGGGATTATCATTAAGATAACCTTTGAAAACCGTATTAGCTTGACGTGCTTCCGTAACAATACCGTTTTCGGTTAAGACACGAGTTACATAATTTTCTGTATGGAGTTTACTCTCAAATAAGGTCATCTTCCATGAGTGACTTTCCCCTAATTTTAACTCAAATTCGGGTGTAGCTTCTTGTTGTACAAATCGACTCAATTCATTCGTTGGTATCTCAAACACTTCATGTTTTTTAAAGCGTTTTTCGAGTAGTTTTTTGGAAATATTGTCAATGCTTTTTGCTTGAAAAAAAGGTTGTTGTGTACCTTTTTGAGCGTAAGCAAAAGATACTGAAATAAGCATGAATAATGTAAATAAAAAGGTGTGCTGAGAGCATTGGAGGCTTTTCATAGTTTTTAGAATTTTAATTTTTAAAATGTTAAAAATTATTATATAAATATGTGTGTGTTTATCACAATTCGTAATAGTCGATTTGTGATAAGTGTTGTATAATAGAGAGTACGCTAATATGGAAAATATTAGAGAATAGATAGATAGGAGTGTAATTTTGTAGGGCAAAATCAAGTGTTTTTGAGTCGTGTGTTTTGTGATTTTTTTTAATTAGTAGGCTAAAGATAATTACAAAATTAATAAATACAAATTTTTTATCATAAATTTGATATTATATTCTTTTAAAAGAGATAACAAAAAAGGCTACCCGCCGTAGCGAAGTAGCCTTATTATATTTTCTCCAGAAATGTTGGATTGCATTAGAGATGTATCACTTCGCCATAAGCTGCTGCTGCTGCTTCCATCACCGCTTCGCTCATGGTCGGGTGTGGGTGTATGGCTTTGATGATTTCGTGTCCGGTGGTTTCGAGCTTACGAGCTGTTACGATTTCTGCAATCATTTCGGTGACATTCGCGCCTATCATGTGTGCGCCGAGAAATTCACCGTATTTGGCATCAAAAATCACTTTTACGAAACCTTGTTTCGCGCCACTCGCGCTTGCTTTGCCCGATGCCGAGAAAGGAAACTTACCAACTTTGAGTTCATAACCGGCTTCTTTTGCTTGCGCTTCGGTATAGCCGACAGAGGCAATTTCGGGTTGACAATAGGTACAGCCCGGAATATTATTATAGTCAATCGGTTCGGGATGATGCCCTGCGATAGCTTCTACGCAAGTGATACCTTCCGCGCTTGCTACGTGTGCGAGAGCCGGACCTTTTACGATGTCGCCGATGGCATAAACGCCATCCACATTGGTACGATAAAACTCATCAACGACGACTTGTCCACGCTCGGTTTTTACGCCCAAAGTTTCCAATCCAAGCCCTTCTATATTCATTGCTACGCCTACGGCTGAAAGTACGATTTCGGAATCTATCGTTAATAATTTGTTGTCTTTCAGGTTTTTATATTCGACTTTACATGCTTTACCTTTCGTATCAACTTTCTCGACAGAAGCTTTGGTCAATATCTTAACACCTGCCTTTTTGAATATCTTTGTCAACTCTTTTGATACGTCTGCATCTTCATTCGGAACGATTCTATCTGCATATTCTACTATCGTAACTTCTGCACCCATCGCATTATAAAAATACGCAAATTCAACACCTATCGCGCCTGCACCTACGACCACCATCGACTTCGGCATTTTTTCCAACGACATAGCTTTGCGGTACTCAATAATCTTCTTCCCATCAATCGGCAAGTTGGGCAATTCGCGTGCGCGTCCACCAGTAGCGAGAATGATGTGTTTGGCTTGGTAGAGTTTCTTCGCGCCCTTTTCATCTGTCACTTCGACTTGTTTTCCGGCAGCCAATTTACCATAGCCCATGAGTACGTCGATGTTATTTTTTTTCATCAAAAAAGTGACACCTTTACTCATGCCATTCGCTACATCGCGACTGCGTTTGACAACTTTTCCAAAGTCCGCTTTTGGTGCTTCGACCTGTATGCCGTAGTCCTCTGCATGTTGGATATATTCAAAAACTTGCGCGCTTTTGAGCAGTGCTTTGGTCGGAATACAGCCCCAATTTAGGCAGATGCCACCCAATGATTCTTTCTCTACAACGGCTGTTTTAAGACCCAATTGAGAGGCGCGTATCGCGGCTACGTATCCACCCGGACCGGAGCCGATGACTATTACATCGTAGTTCATAATTTCTAATGAGTGATGATTGAATTTTAAATGTCGAGGAAAACGAAATCCCGTACTCGTTTCGGGAAATAGATTATTTCACATTCAATCTATGTACATTCTATTTTCAGAACGCAAATGTAGGGTTTTTAAAAAATAAAATAACGTTTATTGTGTCCAAGTTTGAGCTGAATGTTGTCAATATTAAGACGATAAAGGTAGTTTGATGACTTGTTGACATGCTCAATTTCGATTTTTTATTCTTTTTTGTTTACTGTAAAGTATTTATTTTCAGCAATTTAAATATTTAATAACTTTTGTTTATTACATTTGGCATAATCTTAGTAATTTAGTAGTCAGTTATTTAATAATTTAAAGTTTATTATGAAAATACTCCTTTTTATTTTTATGCTTTCTCCTTTTGCTCAAAACAATCCTGACTTTTCGGCTATTACCAAAGCCTTGAACGCTGGAGATGCTGCAATACTCGCCGAACATTTTGACGAGAATGTAGAACTTATTGTTTTGGATGAAGAAGGCATATATAGCAAAACACAAGCAGAACAAGTCGTTAAAAAGTTTTTTGGTGAGTATCCACCTAAATCATTTAAACTCATTCATAAGGGAACTAATAACGATAAACTATACTATTGTATAGGTGACATGCGAATTGATAAAGAGACATACCGCGTGAGCTTTTATTTGAAGCAGACGAAAGAAGGTCTTTTGATTCAAGAATTGGGAATAGAAGAGGAATAGTATGATTGAAAAATTGTGTAATTGTAAAATGGTTATCCGTTTTTGCTTCGCAAAAGACTTCTTTTAATTAAAAACAAGATACACTTTATTCACGTTTCGCTGAAATCAAAATTAAAAAATAACAATTGAAGCGAAATGCCCCCTACCGACGACTTTAGCCGTCGCAGAACAACGAAGCACTTGACGGCTAAAGTCGTCAGTACAGGTCGCTTCAAGTCAAATTACATTTTTATTATTTAATAAAATATTGATTATTATATTTTTTATAAATTTTAATTATTTAAAATATTATTTCAGCGAAACATGAAACTTTAGAAATAATAAAACCTATTATAACGGCTACTTTACTTGCGAGTAAAGTAGCCGTTTTTGTTTTCCGATAAATTATTTTCATAAAAAGTATCATAAAGATTTGACTTATACTTAATTTGGCAACAAACTAAATTCAGTATATTCACAATGAATAAAATTCAAATCCGTTCTCCCCATCTCGAAGGTGCAGAAGTTGCATGGTTCGCTCCTTTGTGTAATGGTGACGACGAATTTCTCGGACATCACGACATTCGCTACAAAAGCGACTGGAGCAACACTTCTAATGTTCTTTTGACGGCTGACCGTCTCGGTTATCGCAATATCCTTTGTCCGTCGTCTTATCAAGTCGGACAAGATACCTTGACCTTTGCCTCGGCAGTTGCGCCACTGACTTCTAATATCAATATTCTCGCGGCGATTCGTTGTGGCGAAGTACATCCGCCGATGTTGGGTAGAGCGATTGCAACGCTCGACCATATTCTGCGCGGACGCTTGACGATCAATATCATTTCTTCCAATCTACCCGGCACGGATTTGAGTTCGACAGAGCGATACCAACGCTCACGCGAGGTCATTGAAATCCTCAAACAAGGCTGGACGCAAGACCACATTGATTTCAAAGGCGAATTTTATAACATTCAACTCGATAATACCGCGCCTGTCAAATCTTATCAACAAAATGGCGGTCCCTTACTTTACTTTGGAGGCTACTCGCCTCCTGCGGTAGATTTGTGTGCAGAGCATTGCGATGTGTATTTGATGTGGCCCGAAACCGAAACACGCTTGAAGGAATTGATGCAGAATATGAGCGAAAAAGCTGCCGGATATGGTCGTAAGGTCGATTTTGGTTTACGGATACATGTCATCGTACGTGAGACGGAAGCAGAGGCGCGCGCTGCTGCTCAACGCCTGATGACCTATGTAGAGGAGGAAAAAGGGAAAGAAATTCGTGAACGTGCGCTTGACGCAAAATCTTACGGTGTATCTCGTCAAACCGAAATTCGTAATATGTCTGATGATGCGGGTTTTGTAGAACCGCAATTGTGGACGGGCATCGGACGGGCAAGGTCGGGTTGTGGTGCAGCGATTGTCGGAAACCCTGAACAGGTATTGGCTAAAATTGAACGGTATATGGATATGGGGATCCGTGCTTTTATTTTTTCGGGTTATCCTCATGCCGATGAGTGTAAGTTGTTTGCAAAATACGTTTTACCGAAAATAAAAACCTTTTCTATGCCGGAAATGCAAGGGCGGAAACCCGCAGGTGAGCCGCTTACGCCATTGGCAGGGGGCGCAAGGATGTAAACATGATAGAACACGGATTTGGCGGATTACGCGGATTTACGCAGGTTTTATTTTGCTAAATTATTATGAAAAAAATCCGTGTTAATCCGCGTAATCCGCCAAATCCGTGTTCTAATTAATTTACATAAAAAAATCCGAAGCCTTACGACTTCGGATTATAAAACCCGCAAATTGAGCAGAAGCATTGCTGTAAGATATGCGTATCAAGACACATCTCTCGGATTGGAAATTTGATTATATCGCATTGCCTTCTACTCAAAAACCTTAACCGCTTATCTGTCATATTGACTCAAATCCAGAGACTCAATCAATTGAATCAGATTGGCAGCATAGCGGTCGGATGTGGCATAACCCGCTTTTTGCAAACCTTTTGCCCAACCTTTATAATCGGTTTTTTTGAGCTTGCTTAGATGGCGATAACGCTTTCCGGTCAAGAGCAGGCTGTGGGCGCGATAGCTTTCCCAAGCCGTATTGAATTTGCGAAAAAAGTCTTTGTGTACATCATCATGGTAATTGCTGCAATGTCCTGCGCCACAGGATTTGGAAAAGCATTTGATACCAAAGTGATTGTTATTGTTAGTAGCGAGTTCACTGATGCCGACATTGCTTTCGAGAATCCCTTGTGCTAAAGTAATACTCGCCGGGATACCGTATTTTTTCATCTCACTAATCGCGGTTGCTTTGAATCGTTTGATGTACGCGCGACTGTTCTTTTTCTTTTTAGAGACTTGTGGACTTTCCTTGGCGGATGTTCCAAAGTATCTGTCAGTATCCAAAAATAATTCCTTATCCGCAGACTTGTTATCATCAGTAACGGGTGCAACCACCGTAGGCGCAACGGGCTTTTGAGGAACAGGCACGATAGGTGCGGACATTTTAGAATTACCCGAAGGACGGTACGTCATCAAAGCAGGGCTTGAGACATCTTGCACACTGACATTCGGAGGAATATATGCTTTGCCGCCCATGCTGAATTGTATCGTGGCATCATTGCGATGCACCCATACCGCGAAAACGCATAGGAAGGCAATTTTGAACCAATTGGCTTTAATGAATGTACCGAAACCGTTGGTTTGGGTGGGAGTCATTTGTGTAGATGTCATTGTACCTGTCATAATATTAAAATGTTTGTTTTGTGTGAAGTAATTTAAATCAATAGTTTATTTGAGTATTTAAAGGTTTGTTATTTCCATAACGCAAATATAAAACAATATGTTTCAATTTTAAAAACAAAAAAGTTATTATTTTAAAACTTTTTTGTGAACATGTTATTTTTTTGATGATAAAATATTGATTATGAATGAATTGTGATTGAGTGGCATGAATGATTTTAAAAGAAATATTTTTTTAAAAAAATTTAATTAAAAAAGTTTTTGAACAAGAATTTAAATCATACCTTTGTGAAGCAATTAGAAAAACCCAAAACATTTAACCATAATTAAATACACTCACTCTCTCAATTATATTAACATTTCAATATTTATATCGCAAATTTCGACATTGGCTCATTGTATTTTTTGTCCAATATGAATTATTTAGACATGGACGATCAATTACTACATCTATGTCGTATGCAAAACTTATTTTTATAAAACACTAAACTATTTATTAACCAATTTTAATTTTATTATTATGAAAAACTATTTGTTATTACTATTGACCTTTACTATGGTCGCGTTGGTCATGTCTTCTTGCAAAAAAGACGATGATTCATCTGATAACGACATTATCGGTGTATGGAAAGCTGTGAGTGGTTCGGATACTAATTGTGATGATCCGGCGAATAACGGAGATATTCCCCTGATTGAATGTAATGATGTCACTATGGCTGTAGGGTGTGCTGAATCAAGCTATGATTTCAAGTCAGACGGTACTTTTGTTAATGACATAAAGATCTTCATATTTGGAGACGATTTAAGTACGGAAATCACTGGTACATATACAGTAACAGGTGACCAAGTTGAATTGTGCGTTGGAGAAGATTGCGGAACAGCTACAATAGCAGACGGTAAAATGACAGTCAGTGCCAATGATGTTGACACGGGTTGTGTAAATACTGTTGTACTTGAAAAGGAGTAATTCTTTTTGCTTAAAATATCAAAGCCACACGTTCTCTACATTTGAACGTGTGGCTTTTTTTGTGGAACCTCTGACTTTATCGTTTACTTTCCAATGCTGCTATTTTCTCCAATAGCCACTTCTTATCGCTATTGACTTCTTGTCGTTCCAATTTTTCTTTGATGCTTTTCAATGTCATTTTAGTTGCCCGATGCCGTACACGATACACATTGATAAGTGTACGAATAAAATTTTTATAGGCTTTTTTATTCTTAGGTGTGAGTATTGTATTTTCATTAAAATACTTCTCCGTTGAGCGGAAGATTTGCAAAGTGCGCTCGTCGTACTCTTGGTCAGTTTCGTAGTGCGCTTTCATTATCACGACACGACAGTTGACATCATAATTAAAATTCACACTTTCTACGCGGACAAAATGATGTAGAGCTTTTTTGTAATCTTTTTGGTAAAAAGCGACTCCCCCCAGATTGAAATGATATACACTCTCGCGTACCGATTTTTCTACATAAGGCTGATACTTTTCTATGGTGTCCATTGCCCAATCAAACTCATTCACTCTACACCCCACAGCAATGACATTCCGCAACTTATTTACAGGAATAAAGTAATTTTCAATTAACAAATTCTTTTCATCCATCACCTTATACAAATCAAAAAGCTCTGAGTGATCAAATCGCCCCGACTGAATTTGTCGTGCGCAAAAATTGGTAGCGACTACATAAAATCCATTCAAATCTTTTCGGGAAATAGCTTCCGTGTGTATATCGAGCAAAGCCAATAATTCACGATAAGTAGTCACATTTTGTGCTTTCGCCAAATGTATCGCTGCCAGATAAATACGAATAAGCGGAAGCCTTGCATATTGTGGCAAATTAATCAAGTCAAGCGTTGCCTCCATTGACGACACATCGTAATTTCTTGAAGTCACACCTTCAAGATACAACTGTGTGATATACGTACTAAGTTTATTTATAATAAATTTTATATCGATATTATAAATCAATTCAGGCAGGTTATCTTGCGTACTCAATTGCCCGCCCATATACAGATAATCCAATACATTCTTCTCTATATTATAATGATGTTGATAATATTGAATGTCCTTTTCTGATTGACTTTCCAGATACTTTCTCTCGCGTTTTACATGTCGATTAAATAATTTAAATTGCCTTTTCTCCAATATTTTCTGATACAACAAATCACTGCGATGCGCCGGATTGTCGCGCAGTGCTTCTACAGTCAAAAATTCCTCCGCCAAACGCAGCAACAAATTCAGTTTATTATTAAATCGCTTCTTCTGCGTCGCATTTAAATCTTCTCCAACAATTTTTTCTAAAAACACCTTTTCATACACATTACAATACAATTTATGCTTTAAATTATTTTTATTTAAAATGTGTAATTTAATTGTATTCAGTAGTTTAATGACATAATTATCCGAATTAAAATACCGACACTCCACAAAATACGTCAGTCCTTCTAATTCTTTCACTGTAAATTTTTTCAACAATTCTATACAAGAAAAATTTAGTGTTTTATCGTATTTAATTTCATTTTTAAATGACATAAATAGCTGTTTATTAATTTTTTATAAAAATAAAATAAAAAATATTTCAGGGCTTATGGCTTATTTTGTGTACAAATATATAAAAAATCCCCTTTACATTTGTATTGCAATGCACCCGTACCGACGACTTTACAGGCTGACCGCGAATACCGTACCGACGACTTTAGCCGTCGCAGAGCGTAAAAGTATATTTATAAATAATTGAATTTTATTTATTTAAAAATTAAAATAAAATTCACTTGACGGCTAAAGTCGTCAGTACAGAGTTTGCGGTCAGCCTGTAAAGTCCTCGGTACAATTGCAAGTAAAACATTTTTTCATAAACCGTCAAAACACATCAACCATGAAATATCTAATCAAAACGCTACTGTGTTTGCTGATTTTCAGCCAACTATATGCACAAGGCGACCCACCCACGAAGGGTGACAAAAAACAAAGCACCAACTGGCTCACCCTAAAAGCAGCCGACCAAGCCCCGGCTTCCGAGTTGGCACAAAACAAAACAGCCCTGTACCTTCAAGCGAATGACGAACTAACACTTTTCTCTACACAAGATGACGCACTCGGCTACCGCCACTACCGCTACCAACAAACCTATAAAGACATTCCGGTAGAAGGCGCGATTTACCTCATGCACGAAAAAAACAATCGCGTAAAACACGCCAACGGTCAGCTCATACGCCGACTAAATCTCCCGACAACACCCACAATCAGCCAAGCCGCAGCCCTACAAGCTGCCCTTGCACACATCAATGCCACCCGATATGCCTGGGATGACCCCACACACGAACAGCAGGTCAAATATATCAAAAAAAATCCAAATGCTACCTTTTATCCATCAGGAAAATTGGTCATAGTTGACCCTACATTCGGACAGAAAGCTACGAATTATCGCTTGGCATACAAATTTGATATTTATGCCATGCAACCCCATACACGGCAAATAGTTTATGTAGATGCGATGAATGGCAATATCCTCAAGACCCTAGAAAAAATCCACAATTGTACAGGTACTCTCACTTCTGACGACACCAATTACTCCGGTACTCCAACTTTTACAGTTTGCGACGACACCCTCAAAAGCGAGGTCGAAGGTACCACAATGCAGGTATTCAATGCCGATTCGATTCATAACAATTCAGAGACATCATTCATTGCCTCCGGTGGTTCTTTTCATGACCCGGAAGCTGTAGAAGTCCAATGGGCAATCGAAAAAACTCATAGATATTTTTTAGATTCATTTAGCAGAAAGAGTCTGGATGGAGATAATATGCCGATAGTGAGTTGGGTACATGCCCTTTTTTCCGGCGAAAGCCCCAATAATGCTTCGTGGAATGGTGCATGGATGAGTTACGGCGATGGGGACGGCATACAGTACAATTCGCTGACCTCACCCGATGTAGTCGCGCATGAAATGACACATGGCATCACGGATTTTTCCGCTAACCTGATTTACCTCAATGAATCCGGCGCACTCAATGAGTCCTTCTCCGATATTTTTGGTGAAGTGATAGAACGACATATACGTGGTAGTAATGATTGGCTCATCGGCGCAGACTTTATCGTACCCACCACAGGAAAAACCTGCATCCGCAATATGAGAAATCCCAAAGACTCCAACGCACTCACACAACAGCCCAACACTTATTTTGGTCAATATTGGCACACTGATGCTGATGACTGTGGTGGTGTGCACTTCAATAGCGGTGTGCAGAATCATTGGTTCTACTTGCTCTCCGAAGGTGGCAGCGGTACAAATGACAATGGAGACAATTATAATGTCAGTGCAATAGGCATGGACAAAGCCGCTGCCATCGCATATTACACCCTCACTACGTATCTAACACCGACCTCTCAATACGCTGGTACGCGCGTTCACTCCATCCAAGCTGCACAAGAACTACAGATTGAAGGTGTCTTGACAGAATTAGACGTGGAGCAAGTCGCAGAGGCTTGGAACGCCGTAGGCGTGTATGAAGAGTGGACGACTAGACAAAGAGACTCGCTTGTACTCGTCGCACTTTATAATGCTACCGATGGAGCAAACTGGTTAAATCCTTGGGATTTGACACAGCCGATGGATACTTGGGATGGTGTAGTAAGTTTGAATGAGGAAGGGCGTGTACTTCATATCGACTTAGGTTATAGAGGACTGACTGGTGTTATTCCGCCTGAATTTGGAAGTTTAGATAGCCTCATTCATCTGGAATTGCATAATAACAACCTCTCCGATAGCATTCCGTCTGAACTTGGTAACTTGGGCAGTTTGGAGTACTGGGAGATGCAGAAGAATAACCTCTCCGGTATTATTCTGCCGGAACTTGGCAATTTGAACAGCTTGACATATTTAGATTTGAGTGTCAACCAGTTTAGTGGCAACATTCCCCCGGAATTGAGTAATCTAAATAGTTTGATATATTTGAATTTGGGGGTTAACCAACTCACTGGTACTATTCCTCCCGAACTTGGAAATCTGAGTAACTTAGAGGTAGTGGGTTTGCACGTAAACCAATTAAGCGGTCATCTTCCACCGGAAATTGGAAATTTATCTAATCTGACATTTTTGAATGTACGTCATAACGCACTCAATGGACGCATTCCTTCAGAGATTGAAAATTTAACGAATTTAACCGAACTGCGAGCCTACGACTGTCAATTTAGCGGAAAACTTCCTTCTGCAATCGGTAATATGAGTAGTTTGGAAATTTTGCGACTGTACAGCAACGAACTTTCCAGTAATATTCCTCCGGAAATTGGCAATTTAACCAACCTAAGAATATTGGAGTTGAACAATAATTACTTTTTCGGCGATATTCCCTCACAATTAGGCAACTTGACCAATCTCACTGAGCTACGAATAGGTAATAACGGGCTTACAGGCAGTATTCCACCTGAATTTGGAAATCTCAATAATTTGCTATTATTGGAGATACAAAATAATCGCCTGAATGGATGTTATGACAGTAATTTATCGAACCTATGTACCCAACTTACCGACTCTAACTTTGACGGCAACACAGATATTTCCGATGGCAACAACTTCTCTGCCACATGGGATGAGTTCTGCACGGGTGTAGGCATCTGCAATTTGTACAGCTCATGCCGTCAGAGCGATTCACTTGCCCTTGTGGATATATACAATGCTAATAATGGCGCAAGTTTGACATGGGATTTGAACCAAGCAATGAATACATGGGGTGATGAAGTGACTTTGAGTGGAGACGGGTGTGTGTCCGAGCTAAATTTAACAGGGGAGAACTTGACGACTTTACCCGCTTCTATTGGCAGCTTGGCTGGTTTGAATTATTTAAATTTGAGTAATAATCTCTTGATAGCCTTACCTCCCGAAGTTGGAACTTTGACCAATTTGAATACTTTGGTTTTGAATGATAATAGCCTGACGAGCTTACCGGATGAGTTGACTAATTTGACCGATTTGAGTGGGTTACATTTGGCGAATAATAACTTTACGACCTTTCCGACTCAAATCGGTAGTTTAGTTAATTTAGACTTGTTGGGTTTAATAGGAAATAATTTAGCAACCTTAACGTCTGATATTGGGAATTTGACCAATTTAACAAGGCTAGATTTAAATGATAATCAATTAACAAGCCTACCCGCTGAAATAGGTAATCTTACCAAGTTGGATAATTTGTATTTGTACAATAACAATTTAACTGCACTTCCACCCGAAATCGGTAATTTAACCAAGTTATATTACATATCTCTCAGTAATAACAACTTAGAAACCTTACCACCTGAATTTGGTAATTTAATCACCTTAAATTCTTTATTTTTAGAATCAAGCAACAACTTTATGAGTTTACCTGATGAAATAGGCAATCTCACCTACTTAGTTCATCTGGAAATAGAAAATAATCAACTTACAGAGCTGCCGGCTAGCATGGGTGGTTTAGTAAATTTGAAAACTTTACGCTTGGGGTCTAGTCAACTCGCAACTTTACCCAGTTCAATTTGGACGCTACCCAAATTGGAGGAGCTAGACTTGGAGGATAATAATATTGATACCCTGCTAAGTGAAGTCATTAACTTGCCCAGCTTGAACGATTTAGATTTGAGAAATAATGGACTCACCGGATGTTTTTATGCAGACTTCGCCAGCTTGTGCGATATATCTGTCTTGATAGATGAAGGTAATAGTCTTGATACCACATGGATTGAATTCTGCGAAGAAGGTGAAGGAATATGCCCTATTCTTACATGTAGAGAGCGTGATTCATTGGCTTTGGTCGAGCTGTATAACTCTACCGACGGAGCAAACTGGATAAATACATGGGATTTAAGTCAACCGATAGATACTTGGTCTGGCTTGGCATTTGACGGTAACGGTTGTGTACGCACTCTATATTTAGAAGGAAACAATCTGGATGGTCCTATTCCGGTAGAGTTGGGAGATATGACAGGCTTGACCCGAATTTATTTGCAAAATAACCTACTAACAGGTACTATTCCTGCTGAAATTGGAAATTTGACAGCACTCACAGATTTACGTTTGTATAGTAATTCACTCACGGGAAATATTCCACCGGAGATAGGCAACTTAATCAATTTAGACCGTTTATTTTTAGGAGATAACCAACTCGAGGGTACGATTCCTGCTGAAATTGGGGACCTCACTAAATTAATCACTATAAATCTACAACATAATGACTTGACAGGAAATTTTCCAACTGAATTTTCAAATTTAATAAACCTCAGAGAAATATGGGCGCAACAAAATGATTTTTCCGGCAATCTTCCCGAAGCAATGTGGAGTTTAACCAAACTCGAAAAAATATATTTGTGGGGCAATGACTTTACGGGAAATATCTCACCAAGTATCGGAAATTTAACAGCTTTAAGAGAATTAGTCATTGGTAATCAAAACCTTACAGGTGAAATTCCTTCCGAATTGGGAGATTTGGGATATTTATCTACATTGAACTTAGGAGGTACGCAATTAAGCGGTTGCTATGACCCGAACCTGACCAATCTCTGCTCACAGCTCAATTCCTTGCAATACGTCAACGTAGATGGTGTCAGTTTTGAAGACTTCTGCTTTGGTGGAGCGGGTGCTTGCCCCAATGACTTTGTACTACCCGGCGATTTCAATGCCGATGGTCATGCCTACATAGAAGATATACTGTATTGGGGACTTGCAGTGGGAAATACCGGACCACTTCGCCCGAATGCTTCCTTAGATTGGTTTCCACAGCCATGTCCTGAATGGGGTGAGTTTGTCAATGGCGTCAATAACAAGCATCAAGATGGCAACGGAGATGGCACGGTAGATAATCAAGACCTCGCAGCCCTGATTCAAAACTATGATACGACCTACAATTCAGACGCCTCAATGTTCCCGATGTTGCTTACTGCCGTAAATTATGAATTACGAAGCGATACAATTATAGTTACTGCCGATTCTACAACTCATTATTATCAATTATATGTAATAAATGCCGACAGTCTGCATGGAGTGGCTTGTAGTATCGTTTTTGATGATATGAAAGTGGATAGCATACAAGTGGATATTACCGGCTCATCTTTAGAACCTGATACGAGTTTGTATCAATTCATTGAATCAGAAAATCGCCTTGATTTGGCTTTGACTCGCACTGATGGTCAGGACGGGGCACTTTCTGATACTATACCTGTAGCCGGTCTTGTTGTGGTCTCGCATGATACGCAGGTCGTCGATCCTATTTGTATTACGCTCTGCGGTCAGACGATGTCTGCCGATGGCAGTACGGCTTATATCGGCAATACGACCAATCTTGTGTATGTCCCTGCCTGCCCCCCGAAGCAGGTGATGTCGAGTGATTCTATACCATCGGGCGATTCTGTGCAATATAGAGCCACGGATATGATTAAGCTGGATACGGGCTTTACTATGCAGCCGGGCGCGTCGCTCAACGCCGAAGTCGGTCCTTGCGATAATCAATAAAAAAACACACTGCTCCTATAATTGAGTATTTTTTAGCATTTATTTGATTGTAAGTATTTGATTTACAGTATTTTACTTAAATAGATGCTAAAAAATATTCGGATTTCCTATGTTTTTTCTCATTTGAAAATGAAAAAAACATATTGCAACTTTGAGTCATTGAAAGGCGCACTCAATTTTACTTATTTTCAATTTTAACATTTTCGAAGATGCCCTCAATTAAGTATTGAAGTAAGGACAATGGCTTCATACAAGTAATTTGCATTTTAAAACATTTTAATTAAAATTATAAATATTTATTTAATTCAATTTGAGAAAACACTCAAATCTTAGACCACAGGACGGACAGCACCAAAAGAGGAGTTGTCTGTCTATTTCGGACTTGAAAATCAAAATAAAACGTAATTATATTTTTTAACTTTTTAAATTATTACTTATGAAAACATTAAAATTATTATTGGCATTTATCGCCCTTTATTTATTTCTATCTGTTCCTTGTTTCTCGCAAGATTCGGCTGGTGAAGCCCTTGCTGATAATTTTGAAGTAGGTGCAAGACTCGGAGTGAATTTTCACACTCTAAAAGGTTCTGATGCCACAGGCAGTGTTGGGGGCGTCATTGGTTTATGGGGGCAAAAAAAGCTGAGTAAACTGATTGGTTTGCAAGCAGAAGTACTCTATGTAGAGCAAGGAGCAGAGAGGAATTATGATTTTGGTCCATGGTATGATGTAACCGTTGAGTACGATATCAACTACGTCGCTGTTCCAATCGGGCTTTCTGTACATCCTGTCAAATTTATTGATTTGCATGGAGGGATACAGCCCGGCATGGTTGTCACAAAGCAAGTTGTAACATCTGATGGCGTTGACAACGTTGCCCCATTAGAAGGTATAACCTCGTTTGACGCAGCTTGGTATGTCGGTACTACTATCAAACTGCCATTTTGGGGAGATGGTGCATGGGCGATGACCATTCGCCACCGTTCGGGGTTGATGAATGTTTCCTCTGAAAGGGGGGTTGAACTCAAAAATAGAGGAACTGCCATCAGCGTCGCATACAGAATACCTCTCAGTAAATTCTTAGAGTAAACTCACAGCTAAAGCTACCCACTCATTATAAAACACAAATAAACTACTTTGCAAGCATTTAAAATTGCATAACAATTTAAAATTTTTCATTATGAAATATCACATTCAAGCACTTTGTCTGCTACTTACTTTTTCACTGTTGAGTAGTAGTCTTTTTTCAAACGGTTTACCCATATATCGAGCGTATGCCCCTGTCAAGTTGGTCATAGACGATAAAAAACCAAAGTTTTATAAGAAGCAAATGAAGGACCTTCAAGAGGCGGGCAAGTATGAAGGAGCGTTGTGTTATGCTTTCTTACTAAGAGAACATGGCAAAAGAAAGCAGACTAAAATAGCGGATAAATTCCTCGCGGAGCATTTTGAAAATAATCTTAAAATGGTTGCCGAGTCTATTGATAGTCTGAACAAACAAACGGAAGTTTTTAACGATGAATTGAGCGCACAAGCTGCAAGCCGATTGTGGTGTCATTACAAAGATATGGTTTCACTAAAGCAATTGGTTGATAAATACGGTGGCGCATACAAAGTACCTGTAGATTACACCGACCAAGCTACTAAAACCGAGCAAGTCAAAACAGATTATTTCAAAAAAACCGCACAGATGTACTTCGATGAAGTTGTTGCTGTAGAACCCGCTGCCGCTTCCAAAGCAGACTACAAGCCGCTTGCACGAAAACTTAGACGTGCATTGAAGTACGAGAACAGGCGAGATATTCTGGACCTCTACGGAAAGGTTAAAAAACTGGCAACCACTACATTCGGTGTTGGAAAAGCTACCGACCGCGTGACCAATTCGGCGGTTGTTATCGGTGAAATAAGGGGCGTACTTTACAGTGAAATTAAAAACAGCATCTCCCGGAGCTCCATTCCCTTTCTTGAGTTGATGCCTAATGATAAATCCATGACTTCCGACGGTGCTGATTTGGTCGTAGAAATAGTTGTCGAAAATCGAAATATTCAAACATCAAAAGATACTCCTACCACCGAAGATTTAGAGAAGACGAAAAAAGTAGGAGAAGGGGAGGCAGAGCGAGTGGAAACTTACAAAGCTAAATATACCACTTACGGCAAAAAAGCCAACGTAACTTTGCAAGGGGTGTACATCATCAAAGAGCGAACAACAGGAAAGACTATACGTAGCGACAATATCACAGGTACTTATACTTGGTCAGACTATTGGTACTCGTACAGTGGCAATATTAAAGCCCTAAGCAAAAGCCAAAAACGGAAAGTCGAACAAAAGGAATCCCCTTATCCGCCGGATGGAGAACTGATTAATTCGGCAGCTACCGGACTGGCTCAACAAGCAGGAATACAAGTATTGAAGTATTTACGCAAGACTTTCAAATAACTAACCAACCACGCTCATCCCCAAACCAAAAATTTGGGGATGAGCCTAAATTTAAAACTTCAAAGACCGCATAATCAACTCCAACTGCTGCATCAGTGAGCGTTTATCCTCTCCCGGTGCATGTACGAAGCCATCCATATACACCACTTTCTCCGTATTCGGATTATAGACCATATAACTCAAAAACGGACCGCCCATAAAGTCATTTTCCAACTCCCAGACACCGCGTGCTTCGAGCGTATAGAAATCGCGGATATTGGTTTTTTGATATTCAACAGGCAGGTCAACTTGGTTGGTGACCATGTACGAAGCTTCTGCTCTACTCGTAATCATGCGCTTGCCTACACTGTCTCGTATGGCGACTATATTAGCTTCCGTGAGCAGGGTGGCTTTGTCGTAATCCATTGTTTTCAGGAGGATATTGCTACTGATAGTTTGGGTTTCGCGACGAAGCCACATTTCATTGTTGAGGGAATCATAGACTGCGACACGATACGCACCGGGAATATCTAATGACACCTTGAATTTATCCCGAATATCTTTCACTGCCTCACGATTGATGCCGGATTGATAGGTGTTGGCGCGAATTTTTCGGAAATCTGATTCTTCTATTTTGGAAATGACACTTTTAGTTCTATTCTGCACATTTTCAAGAAGTTGCGCTTTGTTCGGTGCGAACATGTAGATAATCAACTGCCCATCCGCCCAAATATCTTCGCGGTAAGTGGTGTTATAATCAAATTCCAATTTGGCGCGTTCAACGCCTTGCTCACCGATGGCGCGGGTGATTTCTTTAGTCGTTTTGGAGACTTGCGATAGGTCGCCCAAGAAAATAATGACGCGCCACTCTTTTCGTAAAGATGTGAATTTTACGCCTTCTACATGCTTTACATCAAAGCGCGATTCGGGGCGCGGCAGCACAGGAAATTCTTCCAACATATGTTCGCGGAAAGCTTCTCCGGCAAGGCTGTTCCAGACCTCCGGCTCTGCCACGACGAGGATTTGTCCGGCTTTGCCAATGGCGTTGGGCTTGGGGGTGAGCTTGTCGCGTTGGTCAGGCGAACAAGCGAATACTAAGGTTATTATTAGAACAGAAAAAATATATTTCATTATAATGGTTAATGGTCAATGATTAATGGTTAATTTGGTACTTAGTACATTGTCAAATAAGTTTCTTTACGAATTTGAATAAATGTAAAATGTAAAATAATAAATTTAAAATGTAAAAGGCGTAGGACGCGAGGCAAACGCATTATTTTCGCATTTATTTGATTTTTAATTTATTAAAAATGATAAAAGTATAAATATTTTGTTCGCGCCTGTCCCGACGAATGACGGGGTACTACAAGCACTTTTACATTTTAAATTTATTATTTTACATTTTACATTTTACATTCAAAAAAACACAAAGAAACTTAATAAACGATGTACTTAGTTGTGCTTTAAAGATGCGGCGAATGGTTAATTTGGTGTGTGTAAATCTCGTGGTTTTTTGTTATTTATTTCATAAAAAAATGTGCTGATTTAGCATTTATAAGAATAAAAAAAACATTTCGCATCTTGGTCTAAGTTATTTATTTCTTTTTACTAATTTGGTATTTCTCAAAAATAAAAAAATGCGAACTATTTTATGTTGATTTGGTATTTTTCAAAACAAAAAAACACACAAATAATATGCGGACGCAAGCCAGAGGCCTTACGCTACGTTTTTATGTTAATAACAATATATACTTCAAATCAGTTGCAAAATCAAATGGAAGATAAGCCTCAAAATTAATTAATCATTAATCGTTAACCATTAACCATTAATTACATCAATTCTCCCAAATAAGCAATTGCATCTCCCGTCTCTGCTTCCAATCCTTCGTGGTGTGCGGGGATAATGCGAATCTCCCCCGTTTTAGCGGAGCGAATAAAGAGTGGCAGTTGATTCTCTGTAAATTTGCGTAAAATCGACGGCAGATCCACGACTTCATCTTGAATAGTGTATTCATTGACCTGCTTACTGTCACGCACTACACGATTAAATTTGATGAAATCACAATTGGTGGTAAATAAGGCATTTTTCGGAATATCTACATCGTCATTATTCATTTCCAAATTGGTCACGAAGCGATACGCGCCTTTTTCACCATAATCGTCTTTGTATTTTTCGCAAGCTACATTATTGACTTCGTTGCTGCTTGTGAGGGCGATGAGGTATGCCATATCGAGCAATTCGTAGCGGTCTTCGAGATTGTCAGAAAAGACATTTTCTACGATACCTTCCAAGCCCATATCGGTGGCACGTTTGATTTCGCGGGCGTTATTATCAACCAGTACAACGCTTCTACCGTTGTCTTGTAAGTACTTGGCTATCAGGCGCGAACCTTTGCCCGCACCAACTAGCAGAACGCCATTGGAATCGTCGAGCGTGACGCCCAACATACGTGCTACGAGTCGCGCAGTGGTGGCATTGAGCAGTACCGTACCCAACACAATGAGGAAGACCAAAGGTGTAATGAACTCTGCCCCTGCTACACCTTCTTCGACCAATCGAATGCCAAAAAGGGAGGCGATACCCGCCGCCACGATACCACGCGGACCTATCCATGAGATAAATAATTTTTCATTAAAAGAGAGATTGGAACCACCTGTACTCATAAAGACTCCTAAAGGACGCAAGACAAAAACGACGACTGCAAAAATGAGCCATGCACGCGGATCCACAAAGAATTGGAGTTGTTCCATGTCGATATTGGCTGAAAGTAAAATGAATAAAATCGACACCAATAATACGGTTAGTGATTCCTTGAAATCAAGGATATCTTTGAGGTTGGGTATGTTCATATTGCCCATCGCCATACCCATGACGACTACGGTAAGCAGCCCCGATTCGTGCGCCAATAAATCGGACAATACGAATGCTGCCATGACGAGCGCGAGGGTAAAAACATTGATCAAATAATGCGGAATCAAGTGGTTGCGTATCAATTGCGCCAAACCAAAAGCCGCACCTGCACCTACCGAAAATCCAACAGCGAGAATAACCCCGAAAGTTCGTAAGGCGGTGAGTGTAAATTCAGCTCCGCTTTCGCCTACTGTAATGAAATTATAGACCAAAACCGCCGCCAGTGCACCAATCGGGTCGATGAGAATACCTTCCCATTTGAGGACGTTAGCGACATTTTTGCTTAATGGTACATTTCGCAGAATGGGCGCAATGACCGTAGGACCGGTCACGACAATCAGACCGCCAAATAGAAATGCGAGTGACCAACTCAATTCGGGTTGTAAGATATAGTATGCCGCCAAACCGCCACCTATAAATGAGACGAGCGAACCTATCGAAATCAATTTGCCGATAGCCGGAGCGATACCGCCGCGTATTTCTTTGATTTTTAGGGTCAAACCTCCTTCGAAAAGGATAATCCCGATAGCCAGCGAAACGAAGTAAAATAAACTATTGCCGGGAAATAAACCATGACCATATACCTCATGCCCATGTCCGTCGGATTTGGTGATGCTTGGGTCAAAAATGGGTTCTATCCATTTGTAGTCCAGCCAGATACTGGAAATCGGACCAACCAAAAGACCTATAAGGATAAGGGGCAGGATAGCCGGCACACGGGTACGCCACGCGACCCACTGCGCCAAAATTCCAAGAATAACGATACTGGCTATTTCGAGCATGTAATGAGTTGTTGAGTTGATAACTGGACTTTGGACAAATTGGGAATTAGGAAACTGGGAAATTACAGCAGTTTCCGGTTCGGCAATTTTATGGCTTTGAGGTCTTGGTAACTTAGTGAATATTACTATAACGCAATAATCGTTATTGCTGATTTTCAACAAGTTATGATTTTCATGTCATTTGATTTTCACACAAATCTGTCGTTAAATTTCCAAACCGGAAACTGCTGGGGAAATTAGGTTTAATTTCGTAATTTGCTGACTGTTAGTTGCTTACGTTTAATTAAAAATAAAACATAATTGATAATTTTTTACATAATTCCGAATTCCCCAATTCCCTAATGTCCAAAGTCCAGTTGATAAGGAACGCGAAAAAAATAACTTTACCTTCTTGACAGGATATTTTGCCCTCATTTTGCACTTTAATCCCGATAGCTATCGGGAGAAAATATCAACATTTATGCGGGTTCTAAAGCCCAAACAGAGAACAAACTCTCTCAGTCAAGAGAGCAAATTTATTTATTTCGCGTTCCTAAGTTGTCGAATTGTTGATTTGCTGTCGTATTTTTTTGTTTGGCAAAAATAAGCATAAGCATGAAGCAATTGAACTATCGACCCATGAATCTATGAAATAATGAATGATTTTGAAAAAAAAATGGGGGAAAGTGATTACCAAAACCCACTTTGAGGGTATATATATGTGAAAGTACCAAATTCCAAATCACAAATTCCAAGAAATATTGCGTTTGAATTGGAATTTGGTGCTTGGAATTTGGAATTTTCTCAAGGGGTGACTTTATACATTTGACGGAAAGTGTCCGAAAGATAGTCACAAAGAGGCAAAGAAAGTCTCTATAATTGTAATAGTAAAAGGAAACAGACGAGTTGTTTTAGTTCTTTGAATGTTGTAAATCAATGTGTTGGTGAGTAGCGAGTAGCGAGTAACGGGTAGCGAGTGAATGGATAACAAATGATGATTTGACGGATAAGGAGTCCAGAATTGTGACATTATTTTTGTTATTTGGAATTTGTTATTTGGAATTTCCACTATACGTGGGATTCTACAATTTCAAAAAAGTGTCCTAAAAACCACCTGTGACGAATCTGAAAAACCCCTAACTTTGTGGTATCAAAAAGGCAAAACGAAAAAAACAAAATAAAACTTTGGAGAAGATACATCTTAAAGAGTAACCATAGAAAAACAATTGAAAACGAACTATTTTTTGTTCAACGACGTTCTTTCAAAACTCCGGCAATTTTTTTTAACACTTTGATAACATTGCATAACTCATAGATTGTCAGATAGATGAGTGCTTTTGTTAAAAAAAGTGTTAAAACAACTTTTTTTGGAATTTTTTGAACTGTTCAGTCGTTTATACGACAAACAATCTTGCAGAGATAAAATTCTTAAAAGACAAACCTAATGCCAAAAAACAGATTAATCACAAAAAAAACCCTTTAAACACACCAAAACACTGAATTGACGCATCTAACAAAAAAACAAAACAGGCATCGGAAAAGCCTTAAACTTGGGAAAACAACTAAATTCAAAAAAGCGATTAACCACAAAGAACGGTAAAATCAGAAAAACGATTGACCATAAAAAAACGATAACGACAAGAAAACGATTAGATTCAAAAAGGCAGTTAGCACAAAAAAATGATAACAGTAAAAAAACGGTAAATTCAGAAAACAGCTTAACCTTAAAGAAGGTAGCGACAGAAAAACGATTAAATTCAGAAAAACACAAGCACGAAAAAACAACATCATGGAAACGGCAAAATTCGAAAAACACAATCGCAGAGAAAATAGCCGAAAAAACAGCTAACACAAAAAAACGCCAATTAAATGATGTAAAACTCAAGAGAAGCTATTAGCCTCAAATTAACTTTTTTTTTAGCTCTTAACCCGAAAAGACCTGTAATCCCTGACCCCAAGAAAGCAACTTTAGCACAGAAAAACAAGCCCCAAAAATAGCCCTTGTCTTTAATCAACCCAAGAAAACAATAACACCAAACTAACGAATTAACAGAAAAAACGAACCAAAAAAAACGCTTGAAGTATCTATAAACACACACTTAACGCTTGAAAACCATTAACCACTAAAAAACACTTAACGCCAAAAATGATTAACCTCATTGAAGCGGCTTTAAGCACAAATGTTGCCCCCTCGAAGCGGTCGGAGGAATTCATTCCTCCGACCGGGCAGCAATGTTTTTTATCAAATTCCAAAAAACAAATTCCAAATTCCAATCCAAATGGGATGTAAACATCCTTTCCAATCCAAATTTGTTTTCTTGAATTTGAACGTCCATCTTTTCTGGCATTTTAATTGATTAACATTTTTCATTATTTTTGTCTGTGATTTTCACGACACAGTCGTCTGTTGATGTGTTTATTTCACGTAAAAGCGGCGGACTGCGGACTGAATAACCGCCGACACTCACGACAATCCTTATAATATGAAAAATGTAATTCTATGCTTATTCGTACTCGCGTCTGTATTGGTCACGAGTTGCGTCAGCCTCAGCCCATTTACTGACGACCTCTACGAAAATAGCGGTTGGTCAGATGAAGACCTCCAGCAAATTCAATTTTACACCTCCAAAGAAATTATTATTTATCGCAAGCTGAAAAGCACCGACAGCCAAATCAGCGGCGGTAAAATCATCTCCAAAGACGGGCGTCAAGTCGAAGAAATCATCATCAAAAAACGCACCCCCGGCATTTTTGAATTTCGGAAAGACAGCACCGAAAATTTCGGGGTCAGCTTTGATGTGGACGGACGATACCTCACCTTCGGACCCAATCCGAAAATGGGCGGCAAATACACGCTCCGAGCCAAAGAATGGAAAAAAGGCGGCAGAGGTGTCGTCACTTATGGCGGTGAAGAATACGAAGTCGTCCCCGGAAGCGGCTACGCGACTTTGCTGGTGGATTTGAAAAAAGCACAAAGCACCAATATCAAATCTCGTAAAGCGAAAGGGCGGAAGATAAATTGATAATGATTAATGGTTAATGCATAATGATTAATGATTTCATTTTCGCTGCGCGAAAATCGTATTCCGCGTTAGAAAATTAATCATTAATCATTAATCATTAATCATTAACCATTATCTAATATGCTTTTGCGAATAAAACCCGCTTATTCGACGGCTTCCCGGTCAACACACATTTCCCGGCTTCTTCCTGCTCATCGAGGGCGATACAGCGAATCGTTGCCTTAGTCAAGTCCTTGATTTTCAGTTCTGTTTCCGTTGTGCCATCCCAGTGAGCGGAGATGAATCCGCCTTTTTCTTCCAGCACCTTTTGGAAATCATCCCAAGTATCTACGCTTGTGGTATGCGCCTTGCGGAAGTCGAAAGCTTTCTTGTAAATATTGTCCTGAATCTGGTCGAGCAATTCGGTGACATGCGTTACGGCAGTATCAAGCGATTCGCTATATTTTTCCTTCGTATCGCGTCGTGCAATTTCGACTAAGCCCTTTTCCAAATCACGCTTACCGATACCAATACGGACAGGTACGCCCTTCATTTCATGCTCCGCAAATTTGAAGCCCGGACGCTTACGCGCATCGTTGTCGTACTTCACAGAAATACCTGCGGCACGAAGTTCCGCCATCATTTTTTCGGCTACGGCGTCTATCTCCTCATTCGGCTTTGGAATAGGCACAATGACGACCTGAATAGGCGCGAGTTTTGGTGGCAGTACCAAACCATCATCGTCAGAATGTGCCATAATGAGCGCACCCATCAAGCGCGTCGAAACGCCCCATGAAGTCGCCCACACGTATTCTTCTTTATTTTCTTTGTTCAAATATTTCACCTCAAATGCTTTCGCAAAATTCTGCCCCAAAAAGTGCGAAGTACCTGATTGTAAGGCTTTTCCGTCTTGCATCAATGCCTCTATCGTGTAGGTATCGTCTGCACCCGCGAAGCGTTCGTTGGCGGTTTTGACGCCTTTGACGACGGGTACTGCCATGAATTCTTCGACAAATTGAGCATAGACATTTATCATCTGCACGGTCTCGTCAACGGCTTCTTGTTCGGTGGCGTGTGCGGTGTGTCCTTCTTGCCAGAGAAACTCCGTCGTCCGCATAAACAGGCGCGTGCGTAGCTCCCAACGCACCACATTTGCCCACTGATTGATGAGCAAAGGCAGGTCGCGGTACGAGTTGATCCAATCGCGGTAAGTATTCCAGATAATCGTCTCCGAAGTCGGGCGCACGATGAGTTCTTCTTCGAGCTTTGCCGCCGGATCGACGATCATGCCGCCGCCATTCGGGTCTGCCATGAGTCGGTGGTGGGTCACAACGGCACATTCCGTCGCAAAACCCTCAACATGCTCTGCTTCCTTGCTCAAAAAACTCTTAGGAATAAACAGCGGGAAATAGGCATTGACGTGTCCGGTTTCCTTAAACATCTTGTCGAGTTGGGCTTGCATTTTCTCCCAAATCGCAAAGCCATACGGCTTGATGACCATACAGCCACGTACCGCCGAGTGTTCGGCAAGCCCTGCTTTTTTTACGATGTCGTTATACCATTTGGAGTAGTCTTCGGAGCGTGGTGTAATTTCTTTTGCCATGTTTGTTAGTTGTGAGTTGCGAGTTGCGAGTTACGAGTTTTCTACTTGTAAGCCGTTATTCGCAGTTCGAGATTGGGTTTAAAATATTTTCTAATAATCTATATTTTATGAAGTTTTAAAAAATTATCGGTAGTCCTGTAAATGTAAGGCTGGAGTTCGGGGACTTGCCTTGCATTTCCAAAATGCAAGGCAAGTTTGAGCATTACATTTGTAGCACTACCAAATTATCCTTCTTGGTTTTTTCTTTGTCGTTATCTTGGCTATTTTAATCAGTGTTTTTAAGCCTGATTTGGGGACTGGTTTCGGAACTATTTTAAAGCTGTAAAATGGTTTTACAGGTGGATATTTCTTGTTAAAAAAATCTATGATAGTTGTTCTTTCTTTCACATCTTTTACTTTACCTTCAATCATTATTTCTTTGCGATTATAGAAATTTCGCCCTACAAGAACGTTTCCACTCCATGGTTCTGAGGTCATTTCTTCACGCATAAGTAGTACCCAATCCTCTATGTCAAAAATTATTTTTGACTTTTCACAAAGTTCTTGCAATTCCGCAAATGATGTTTTTCCGCGTGGTAATCCATTTATGTCAGGCTTAAATTTCATATTTACTTATTTTCATCTTTGTACTAACAGACCAATCAGAATCCAAATTCCAACTAATAATAAAACGGAAATCAGGACGCTTTTTTTTCTGATTTTGTGAATTGAAATATTTGCTATTAACATTCCGATAGCTCCAAGTATTCCGCCCAATTTAAACGCATTAATGAGTATTTCTGAATAGTAATATCGGAAATTATCCAGAAGAATATTTTGAGTAATTTTGAATGCAAATTCAATGAGAAAAATTATTAATCCCGTATAAATTATTATTTTTAAAATGCTCAATTCCGGTTTAATTTTGTTGAAGTAAGTTGGGATGAAAATTGAATTGAGGATAACAATTCCAAAAATTATTAATCCTACCGTCCATATTTTTATTCCTTCCCACTCCAAGAGATATTCAGGCAGAAAATCTCTCAATTCTTCAATTAAAAAGAAAAGAAAAACGGTTGCTATTGAAATTTGGATAATTCGGATGATTGAAGTCCGGTTATTGTTCCCGTTATTCTCAATTTTATCAAGTATCTCTTCTTCCATTTTTGGTGTGTTTGCTTTACGTTTCAATCAAAACTAAATCAAAATACGCTTTATCCAAATGCAAAAAATCTTTATCGGTTGTCATTAGTTTTGAGGAAGTTGCAAGTGCGGTTGCAGCAATCCACAGGTCGTTTTTCCCCATATTTCTTGCAGATAATTTCAGTTGTTTTGTTTCGTGTTTTCCCTGACTGAACGTGTCTATCTCTACATACGCATCAATAATAGGACGAAAGCCAACTTCCATAATAATCATCTTATTCAAAAATGTTTCAACTACTTCAATTCTTCTACTTCCCCATCTGTTTCTTCTTGCGATTGAACGAATTTCGCCTAAAGTTACAACGGAATCAAAATATCATCACTACTTCTAAAGAGTCGATATTCCTCATCAAGAAGTTTTTTTACGGCTTTATCTCGCAAATAAAACAGTATGATATTGGTGTCCAATACATATTTCATTTCAATTTGGTTTTGTTCAAATCATTTTCAATAATTCTTCGATAGGCTCTTGAATATCAGCTTCTTCTATCAAGCGATACATCTTTTTCGCATCAATTCCTGTATAATTTTGCTCTTTTTTAATTTTCTCCAAATCAAATTCCTGTTCAATTACAGTGCTATATTTAGTAATCGGGTCTTCGACTAAAGACGTATTTTCCGATACCTCTTCTCTCGCAGGAACTAACTGCCTTACATTACGACTAATTTGCTCAATCAACTGCTCATCAGCTACCGACATAATCAATTGAATGATCTTATATTTTTTGATTTCTATATTCATTTTCGATTCAATTTTAAATTTATTCCCAATGACAGATAATGATATTTCCCGTTCAATGTTTCCTCTTGAAAATTAGCAAGATAACTAAAATCAGAGCTAAACATATCGAAAGGAGAAAAATACAACAAACTGAAAAATTCAACCTCACGTTTTCGGATTTTTATCGAATAATTTAGCCCTAAATTAATGCCGGCATACACAATAAGCGGACGTTCTGTGACTTCAAGGGTGACAGGCGGTGTCATGCTTTCATCTATGTGATTGGGCCCTCTGCCGCGTATTGACGTTGATTGCGCTATTGCTACATATTTATTGGTAGAAATATAAAAACCAACTATGGGGCGGAGTTCGCCGACCTTGCGATTCAGGGCATAATACGACAACACAGATAAATCGGCAGATATGATTTCATGCTTTATCGAATTTTTTAATATTCCACCAGAGGATATTCTTTGTCTATTGGAGAGAATAATCCTTTTTTCACCGAAACTTAAGTTACATCGAAATTGAAAAGCCGAATTAGTATTGAGGTCAAAGTGACCGTTAATTCTGGGTAAATGCGCCACATCCGGTTGAAAAAAGCTGTATTCAAACTGACTTTTATCCTCATGTACAAAAAAATGGGTATTATAGGAAATACCGATGCCCCAGTTCATTTCGACTTGACCTACGGCTTGGATGGACAGTAAGAGAAATACACTAATTATCAAATATTTCATCATTGATTTCAAATCATTTTCAACAATTCTTCGATAGGTTCTTGAATATCAGCTTCTTCTACTAATCTATCCATCTCATCGGGGTCAAATCTCTGATAGTTCTGTTCTTTTTTAATTTGCTCTAAATCAATTTCCTCCTTGATAACGATACCGTACTGACTGATAGGCTCTTCTAAGATTGATACATCTTCCAATACATCTTCTTCTTTCGTAGGAACTAACTGCCTTACATTACGACTAATTTGGTCAATCAACTGCTCATCGGCAACCGACATAATCAGTTGAATGATGTTATATTTTTTGATTTCTATATTCATGCTGATGTTGTTTTAATCAAACAAAAACGACGGCTCAATGATAAGTATATTCCTTCAGTTTCGTCTCAACATCCGGCTGTACTTCTTCCTTTTTACTTTCTTGTACACATACGACTGCCCGGACATCAAATTTCTTTCCGAGTGCCAAACCAAGAGCCGTCAATATTCGTAAATTAGGCACTTTATTACCTCTCATTATCTGCGTGATGTAGCTTGGAGAAGTACCTACCATTTTCGCCAATTCTTTTCTTTTGATGCCCTGTAAATCAGCTTCTTTTTCTATTTCACTCAAAAAAGCCAATACCAGCATATTGGTTTCAAATTCTACTTCTTCTTGAAAGCCTTTTTTATCGAAGACACTTTTAAGTTGGTTGATACCATTCTTTGTAGTCATAATATCTGTTTTGAATTGATTGTAGAATACTTACCTCTTTCTTGGATAATTGTTGGTCTTTTTTGTGGTGAAGTACCACCATTGTGATGCGTTGTATGGGCTTATCAGATTCGTCAGTCTCGTCCTCAACTTTACAGTAAATTCTAAAATTCTCTTTGCCTTTGGATAACTTCATAGTTGCTGTACCTTTGTAATCAGCATATCTTTCGTAAATGTCTCTGTTGGTCATATTACGGAATATACATTCGGTAATCATTCTAAATTTCTTTTCTCTTTCAATGAGTATTTTTTTAGAAATGTCTTTTATACCGTCAAGACAAACGTAAATTATTTTACTGCCGTCTTTACTTGCTGTTATCTTTACGCATGTTTTTTTAACCACAAAATTAAGCTATTGGTTAACAAAAGTAGTTGTTTATTTATTCTAATGCAAGTTTAATTTGACTAAAATTAGTTTTCGATTGTTTGCTTTATGCTACATCTTATTTTAAACATGCTCTTAAATATTCTGATGTATTTCCGTTCCAAAAACACTTAGTACATCTTTCATCTTTAAATTCATGTTCACAATTCCTATATCCGTATAATTGATGCGAACATTCAGGACATAAACCCTTCATTTCCGAACTATCAGTATAATACTGACTTTTACATTCCGAACATGTAGATATTTCTTTATTCATCGCCAATTATCCTCCATTCATCGTCAAAAATGAATCATTAATCATTTACCATTAATCATTAACACAATTTGGTACATTATTTGATTTCAAACAAACGTATTTATTTGGGTAAAAAGTTCTTTTCAAGTCATAATATTTAGTATTCTGTTTGATGGGAATGTTAAATTTGTTAAAGTTTTTGTAAGAAGAACAATAATTACCTACCTTACATGAACCTTTTGCACCAAAAAAGCGTCACAAAAGTAAGCATTAAAAAGTTAAGCTAAATTACAGTTCAAATATTTTTCATTCAGGTGAATGTTAAATCAAAATTGAGCGATTCAAAATACATTAAATTCTCCGTGATTTTATTTCGTAATTCATAAAAACAAATCACGAATTAACGAGTCACGAATCACTAATACGAGTTTTTCGATTTACACAAACAATAATTATAAAATATGAAAAAAGCTATCTTATCATTGTCCGCCATCTTTATGTTGGCTTTCGTAAGTACGACTTACGCACAAGATGACTTATACTACAACCCTTCTGATGACTATTTTCAAGAAGAAATAGCAACTGTTGAACAAACAGCCAAAGAAGAAAGAACAACTGCTCGTCAGACAGTTAATAACGATTGTAGCTACTGCTACACCTCACGCATACGTCGTTTCCGCAGCAACTACCGTGGATTCAACTATTATGACCCTTGCTACACAGACGGTTATTACTACAATAGTACTGCGGGTTCGAATATTTACTTAGCTTCCGGTTCGCCGTATTCTTATTATAATAGTTGGTCAAGACCTAATAACTGGGCGACTTGGAATTCTCCATACAACACTTACGGTTCGGCGTACAATCAATATTACAACACTTGGAGCAATCCATACGCTTACGGTAACTACTACGGTTATGGAAATAGCTACGGTGGATATGGCAGCGCAGCAGCTTACTGCCCACCTAATGCTTATGGTGGAACAGGCAGCTACTACGCAGATTCTACACCGGGTACTACCAACACAGCTCCACGCGGTGTTCGTACTTCTAACTACAGCAATCCGACTGCCGATACTCGCGGTGGAAGCGGACGTACAGGAAGCAATCCGGGCGGTGGAAAAATCACTCCGACCACTACCAACACGGCTTCATCTGCCAATACAACAAGTGCAACACGTCGCACGACACGCAACAATACGCCTGCTGCAAGCAGCAGTACGCGTTCTACACGTAGCACAAGAGCAACTAAGCCTTCTACCAACACTCGTTCCAACAAGCGTACATCACGTTTCGGTACGATGAATAGCGGCAACAGAAACAGAAACAGCAGCAACACACGCTCAAGCCGTAGCAACTCAAGCTACAAGCCAAGTAGCACACGCAGCAACTCAAGTTTCCGTTCAAGCGGTAGTCGCTCTAAGAGCAGCAGCACACGCTCAAGCAGCCGTAGCGGTGGACGCAACTAAAAAATAATCGCCGAAAGGCATACGATAATATTTGAAAGGCGGAATTAATTCATATTAATTCTGCCTTTTTTTATGAAAAAAATTGTAAAATTGTATGGTTATGAAATTGTATGATTGTATTTTTATTATGGCAATTTCACAATCGCACAATTTCGCATTCACACAATTATCAAAATATGCTAAAATACTTTTTTTTATCCCTTAGCCTCATTCTAATACTTTCGCTTTCTTCTTTTGCTCAAACAGATATTGATGCACTCCGATATTCGCAATCAACAAGTGGTGCGACGGCTCGCTCGCTTGCGGTAGGCGGTGCTTTTGGAGCATTAGGCGGCGACCTTTCAAGTGCGAATATCAATCCGGGAGGTTTGGGCGTGTTCAGAGCTTCCGAAATTGCACTGACACCTACGGTTAATCAAGGTGGTGTTACTTCCGATTTTTCCGGAAATACGACAGATACCGACAACAATAGATGGCGGATTGCCGGTGTTGGAGCGGCATTCGTTACGCTCACCGATAGATATGAAAACGATTGGAAAGCGACCACCTTTGCCATTACCTATAATCAAGTGGCGAATTTGGATAAACGATTCAGTTATGAAAATACCACCAACGGCTCTATTGTAGAGAGTTTTTTGGAGCAAGCCAATGGGCTATTTCCTGAACAGCTTGGCGGTTTCTACGAAAGGCTTGCTCTTGACGTTGACCTTATCTACAACCCCGATCAGGGTTATCTTGATTTTTATGGAGCTGATTTGGATGCGAATAGTTCTATTTTGAAGGCAGAAGTTTTTGCTGCTAAGGGTTCTATCTACGAAATGGGCTTTTCGGTAGGTGCGAATTATCGCCACGATTTATATATTGGCGCAACACTTGGATTACCGATTTTGAATTATACACAAGAAACACGCTACCGCGAAGAAGACCAAGGCGACCAATATGAGTTTTTCAACAACATGACTTACACCGAAAGGTTTGCTACCACAGGTGCTGGCTTGAACCTCAAGGTAGGAGCAATTTATAGAATCAATCGCATGTTTCGTGTTGGTCTGGCAGCACATACACCTACGACATTTGGGCTGACAGATACCGAATTTGATGTAGAAATGGATTATAGTATCACGTATGACATCAATGAAGGACCGACACTCAATAGAGCAGCAACCTCTGCCGATCCGGTGGATTATATGCTCAAAACGCCGTGGCGGGTGATAGCAAGTGGTGGTGCGATTATACCAAATTTTGGCTTCGTATCCGCAGATGTAGAATGGGTCAATTACAGTAAAAGCCGCTATACTTTTGATACTGATTTGTATTCGTTTTATGAAGGTTTTGCCGAAATTGTAAACGGCGATATAACGGCGAATTACACCTCTGCAATCAATGCGCGTCTAGGTGCTGAATATCGTTACAAAATCTTCCGCGCTCGTGCGGGATATGCTTACTACGGTAACCCGTTTGATAGTAGTGTAGAAACCGATAGTGGCGCACGACAAAACATCAGCTTCGGACTCGGCGTCCGCCCCGAATCAGTGTATCTTGACCTTGCACTGGTCCGCAATATGTCGAATGAATTATACGTACCCTATCGCACAAACAACTCGCCGAATGTACAGGAAATTAATAATGACATCGGTAATACGAGAATTGTTTTGACGGGTGGATTTAAATTTTAATGCCCCGTAACGTAATGCCTCCGGCTTGCGCCTGCGTACTATATCAAACCATATTCGGTAAGGTAGAGAAAATTCATGAATTTCCTCTACCTTACCGGAACGCAAGCCGGAGGCATTACGCTACGATTTTATACAACACCGGCTTGCTCGGACTCGCATCCAATTCAAAACTCGCAATTTGCAAATTCAGTAAGTACAAACCATCCTTTACATTATCCGGCACATAAATCATTTCTGTAATCGTACAATCGGTACGTGGTGCATCAGGGTATTGCCAAAATGCCTTGTGTGCCAACAACTTACCTTCATCCACTTCCCGGTCAACCGATGGCAAATCCAGTAGCAAGTGTTTGATACCACATTCGACAAGATAGGTTGCTGCCTCATGATGTAAGTACGGCGGATTCGCGCCGGAATATTGGCGACTTTGCTTCGTATCGTCATTCGGCTGAGTACGCAAGACCACCGCTTGCACTTCTCCTTTTTCGACCACTTCTGTTAACTGATTTTTAACAATAATTCTATCTCCATTCATTTGTTTTTGCGGGTATAAGGTGATTAATTTTGCCAAAAAGAAAAATTCGCGTAGTGATTGATTGATGGTGTAAATTTCTTTTGCAATATGCCCCACACATTCGGTATGCGTACCGTTTCCATGCGGATTTATTTTGACATTTTTAAAATTCACCAAACCGCCCTGACGAGTATCGCCCACAAAATCACCCGCAACGACAGGTGAAAACTCCACCAGTGGTGCGTAGAAGCAATTCGGATTCTCCAAGCCATCTCTGATGGGAATGGAAATATCAATTGGGCGATTGAGATTCGTGTGGTAAGTGGTATTGTTAATAGTGATGTTACAGTCCATAGTCGATAGTTGATAGTCCATAGTTTGCAATTCATAATCCTTTTTTCGCTACGCGAAAAAATAATTATCTCGCGGCTGCCTATGGACTATGGACTATCAACTATCGACTAAAATCACAAAATTATCTAAAATATTCGGGCAAACCGAAAATTCGTGTTACCTTTATTTCAAGGAATTATTAAGCATTGGAAAAGACAACCAACATAGATTTACTAGAAAGGGATTTGTATCTGAAACAGTTACAAATTAAAAGCCTTTTGTATATCACCCAGTCCATCAATAAGAATGTATCTGCAGATAATTTATTTAAAATTTATAAAGATACGCTCAATTGGGAATTGGGGATTCCTCGTATGGCTTTGTTTTTTCGAGACAATGAAAAATGGATATGCAAAAGCCATATCGAAGCTAAAGAAGAACTACTCAATGCCAATATGAACGGGCATATCAAAAACTACTCGCGGATTAGTTTATTGGAGGAAGATAAGCCCGGATATTTGGCAGATTATGACATCGTAGTGCCTGTTTTTCATAAGGAAACACCGATTGCAGTGACCTTTATCGGCGGTTTGAATGATAATGACGATATTTATGAAAAAATAGAATTTGTCAGTACCATTACGAGCATTATTTCGGTAGCGATTGAAAATAAACGACTGTTTAAGAGGCAATTAGAGCAAGAACGCCTCAAGCGTGAAATGGAACTTGCTGCTTCTATGCAGAACATGCTCATTCCTACCTCGCTTCCTGAAAATGATTTTTATAAATTTCATGGCGTTTATAAACCGCATTTGGGTGTTGGTGGCGATTATTTTGATTTTGTAGATGTCGGAAATGGTGAAGTGTCGTTTTGTGTAGCGGATATTTCGGGGAAAGGTGTGGCTGCTGCCTTGCTGATGTCCAATTTTCAAGCACACGTACAGGCGATTGTACGGCGCGACCTTCCGATGCGAAAACTCATTAAAATCCTTAATAAACGAGTCTTGGAAATCACAAATGGCGATAAGTTTATCACGTTTTTTATTGGAAAATACAATGTCGAAACCCGCAAATTGCAGTATATCAACGCGGGGCATACGCGCCCGATTTTGTTGATGGATTGTTGTAAATATCGACTAGATGAAGGCTGTACGATACTCGGTGTGTTCGACCAATTGCCGGATATTGAGGTCGGTGAGATTACGGTAGAAGAAGACGCGATGCTAGTAGCCTACACCGACGGTTTGACGGATTTGAAGAACGAAAACGGCGATTATTTTAATGTGGATAAGCTCGAAAAATTTATCGACGATAATCGCGACATGGAAGTTGAACAATTTAACGAAAAACTCCTTAAGCATATAGACAAATTCAAAGGCGATAGAGAATATCCCGACGATGTAGCGGTTTTGACTTGTAAGTTATATTAAGATTAATGTTGAATTATGAATGAGTGAATTATGAATGTTTTGAACTCGTTCAAATATGAGCGCAAAATTCATTCATTCAAAATTCAAAATTCATTCATTCAAAATTCACTCATTCAACATTCAACATTGAAATGGGCATTTCTAAAATTTTAATTATTGTGGGCATTTATCTGGTGTATCGGAATTTCATTAAGCCGTACATGATAGATGCACCTGCCTTTCGCAAACCTAAAGAAGAAATCAAGGACAAAGAGCCGGATAAAGGCGACTTTATTGATTATGAGGAAGTTGAACAATAAAATCACAAAAGCTGCGGGTTTAAACCCGCAGCTTTTGTGATTTTATTGTTTCCATTTTTCTATCCTTTCCAATGCCTCTCCAAGTGTCTCCACCGTATTACACAAAGAAAGCCGCACATACCGCGCACCATTCTGACCAAAAATAAATCCCGGTGTAAGGAATACGCCCGTTGCGTGTAACAATTCATCCAACCACGCTTCTATGTTTTTCACTTCATCTGGTGCTTTTGCCCATAAAAACATCCCAACTTGCCCATCTTTCGGCGGGCAACCAAGTGAGGT